>JGI24422J19971_10001071_pt1 | contig 16293 bp, 14 predicted proteins | sample DeeMarSWOR152_54_FD_19971 | JGI IMG/M metagenome (IMG submission 19971) | reverse complement strand
ACCCTGTTCTTTGCGCCGCTCATAAAACTGAGTATGGCCGTGAGCCTGGCAAACAGCTCCATATCCACAGCCACACTTATCTTCTTCCATCTGAGTTTCCATGCTGCACTGATGGATGACAATAAAAAACTGAAGATATTTCGGCTGCTCACAGTCACGACATTCTCTTTTGGGATGATACCTAGAATATCCACTGCATGCCGGTTCTCTCCGAAGGTCAGAAAATGCAGTTCGGCCCCTGGGAATAACTCTTTTGTCTTCTTGAAAAGAGAATAGGCAAGGACCATACTGCCCATTTCAGACAGTTCGATGAACAAAATTCTTTGAGGTTTTTTGATGAGCTTGGGTGGACTGAATATTTTCCCAATCCCATGAATGATGGATAGACAAAAACAAATAGGGATTCCCACTCTTCGGTCGATCGACCGCATAAAATTAACATTCATTTGCTTCTATTCCTCTCACTGAATATGAGGAGACATCGTTCAGAGTTTTCGATTTTAAATTTTTCAGCGCTGCACTCGTCCGCTCGTCTCACCGCCAGCCATTCGTTCAACCTCCTCGACACTGACAAGGTTAAAATCTCCGCAAATCGAGTGTTTAAGGCAGGCGGCCGCGACACCAAAATCAAGAGCTTCCTGGTCAGTCTTCCCCTTCAGGAATTTGTATATCACTCCTGCGGCAAAGGCATCCCCTGTACCCACCCTGTCCACTATCCAGACTCGGTATTTCGGGCTCTTGATAAATTTGTTTCCACTCAAAAGACAGGCTGACCAGATATTCTCCGAGGCAGAGAGGCTTTCCCGGAGGGAGATGGCGACTTTTTTTAACCCGAACCGCTTAAGCAGGGACTTTGTCAGCTCCCGATAGTCCTCCACGTTCAGCTTTCCTGCAGCCACATTCGTTCTTTTCGGCCGAACACCGAATACCCGCGTAGGATCTTCCTCATTCCCAAAAAGAACGTCGACATAATCCATGAGCCCTGTCATCACTTCTTTGGCCTTGTCCTCACTCCAGAGCATTTTCCGGTAGTTCAAATCCGCACTGACAGTTATTCCTCTCTTTTTTGCCACCTCTAATCCCTGACGCAGACCGGAAGCGGCTGAATCACCCAGGGCCGGGGTGATCCCTGTCCAGTGGAACCACCGGACATCTTCCAGTATCCGCTCCCAATCCAGGTCAGAGGATTCTATCTCAGAAAACGCCGAATGGGCACGGTCATAGATGACCTTCGAAGGTCTGGGGCCAGAGCCATGCTCAAGATAATATACTCCGATTCTTTTTCCTTTTCGCAGGATGAACCGGGTCTCCACTCCATGCATTCTCAACGTGCGGAGCGCATGACCACCCAGGTCATTCGGAGGAAGGGCTGAGACAAAGGACGTGTTGATTCCATAACGGGCCAGGGAAACAGCGACATTCGCTTCAGCCCCACCAAAATTCAAGTCTAAATTCCACGCACTCTGAAGCCGAATTCCAGAGGATGGGGATAGACGAATCATCATCTCTCCGAAAGTGACCACTCTGGGGCCAGGAGATTCCTCTCCCCTTTTTGCCTTGGAGATCCTTTTTATTTTTGGGAGAGGAGGCTTGAGCACATCTTTCCACTGCTGAACTTCCTGCTTCATCCGTTTTGGCTCGTTGATGCGCTTGGTTAGAGCCGAGGCACAGAATATTCCTTCAGGATCTTTTCTGATGGCTTCCTTCAGAGTGCCCAAAGTGATTCCTCCGGTGTAAATAACTGTCAGATCCTTATACGGACCCTTCCAGGAATGGGAGAGGTCCATGTTGGAAAGTTCCCCTGAGATAGCAGGAAACAGTTTATAGATCCATTGATAGGGATATTTTTCCCGAAGTTCCTCAAGAGAACATCCGTAACCGCCTGCTTTCCGGACCAGCTGTTTTCCCACATCGGACAGCCCTCCTGGAACGCACATGACATCCTTTTCCACACAGACGTCAACCACAGCGGGAATGTAATCAGCCGATACGATACCTGCTGCCCCAGCCTGGATGGCTTCTTCGGCTTGCTCCCGGGTCATTACAGTTCCTGCCAGCACGATAGCATCCGGAAATTTCTTCACTATCGCTTTGATCCCGTCAGCCGCGTGTCCAGAACGCATGGCAACTTCGAGAACGACATTAAACGGGCGAAGCATCTCATACGCTTTCACGCATTCGCTTTTGCTCTGGGGAGTTAAAAGGGCGATCATCCGGTTTTTTTGAATTTCCTTGAAAGCCTTCCGCGATTTATTCATTCCAGGTTTTCTCCTCTTCCCTTTAATCCGTTCTCAAATCGGTTATATCCGTTACGAGATTGCCACGTCTTTTCGTTGCTCGCAATGACATAATGTGAGATTGCCACGCCTGTGCCGAGCAGATCGATGAAATGCCTTTCCTCCTCGCCACGACATGATGTGAGATTGCTGCGCTTCTCCCACAATGAGACTTTTTCCTTGTCATTGCGACCGGAGTGAAGCAATCTCGTAAAAAGAAATGCCTTTCCCCTTCTGAGATTAACCTTCTTCCTATGTAAATACAAAGAAAATTCCTTTTTTTCCCGGCTCCTTCTCACAGGTGTCGAATGTTCATCCCGCCGCTGACCTCGATAACTAATCCGGTGGAATAGCCGAACTCTCCTCTGGCCAGAGAGGCAACTGCTTTTCCCACATCTTCCGGAAATCCCCACCGCTTTTGGGGCACAAGGCCCTGGGCGATGAGCTCATCGTATTTCTCCCGGACAGGAGCAGTCATCTCCGTCTGGATAATGCCCGGACGCACCTCATAGACATTGATATTGTATTCGCTCAACCTGTCCGCAAATACGCGACCCGCCTGACTGAGAGCCGCTTTGGAAACACAGTATTCTGCCCTCGACGGAGAAGACACAGAAGCGGATATGGAGGAGATGAAAATAATACAGGGCCTCAATCCAGGATTCTTCTCGACATGCTTCACCATCTGGTTCGCGATCTTTTGAGTCAAGAAAAACGGACCTCTGGCATTGATGGACAGAAGCCTGTCATAGCTCTCAGGAGTCGTATCCAGCACGTCCACTCTTTTCTCTGGCGCCACTCCAGCATTGTTCACGAGCACATCAATTTTTCCGAACCTGCCCAGAACCTGTTTGAGGATTGTCTCATGGTCTTTGAGGGAAGAAACATCACCTTGAATCGGCAAGAAAGCCGAGCCCAACGCCTCCACTCGTTCCTTGACTTCAAAAAGCCCCTTTTGTTTATTCTCAGGCTCAAAAACAATGTCCACTCCCACGATGTCAAATCCATTTTTGGCCAGTTCAAGGGAAATCCCCCGGCCAATCCCCTGGCCGGCTCCAGTCACCAGAGCAACCCGTTTGTCTTTACCCATGAAGTCTCCTAAAAGACTTGAGTGAATGGCGGGAAGGTGTGGGAGTCGAACCCACCCGGGGCTTTTCACAACCCCATACTGGGTTTGAAGTCCAGAAGGCCCACCGGGACCTATACCCTCCCGCGAGCTATCTTATCACGTGTCTATCTTCTTCTCTTTTTGTAAGGCCGATAGTATCAAAATACTCCAGAATAGCCTGTGTATATTTTCGTGAGAGCCTAAGTTTATCACGAAGGTCAGCTATTATTATAGCATTTTTTTCCCTGAGCTCAGGTACTGCCTCATTTTTCCCGTAAGTGTCTCTGTTCCATTGCCTGCGATGTTCATCCCGCTTCTATTCTCAAAGACTGACCTCACGCTTTCTTTCTTGATGAATCCTTCGGAGAAGAAGAATCGGGCGGCGATGGGCAGCATTCACAACAAGATGTCTCTTTTTCCAGAGATTCTGGTGCCTTATCTGCTTTAACTCTTTTTGTCCTGGCAGAGGACTTGCTCTCGGAACTTTTTCTTTCCATGTTATTTTTAATGACTATTTGGCCAGAGGATCTGGAGACGATTCTGCCGATAACTGCCGCATGGACAACGCCTCTCTCTTTGAGAACGGCAACCAATTTATCACTTTTTTTTCCGCTGATGGAGATGAGAAGCCCGCCTGAAGTCTGCGGGTCATACAAGACTTCCTCCATTTCTTTATTCACACCCTCTTCGACTTTGACGTATTGAAAGGCGAACTCTTTATTCCGCTCCACAGCGCCGGAAATAATCCCTTGCCTGACACAGTCCAGCACCCCTTCAAAAACAGGAACCTGTGACGCATACACTTCGGCCGTGACACCGCTCTGAACAACCATTTCACTGAGATGACCCAAGAGGCCGAATCCCGTAACATCTGTCGCTGTTGTCACGCGCATTTCTCTCATGGTCTCAGAGGACACTCTGTTGAGCTCAGCCATGGATCGACTGGTCTCTTCCATAGCGGACTCCGGGGCTTTTGCGATCTGGCTGGCAAAACCGATTACTCCTGTTCCGAGGGGCTTGGTCAGGACCAGCACATCTCCGGGCTTAGCCCGGTCATTGGTGATGATCTTCTTCGGATTGATCTCTCCCGTGACAGCGAACCCAAACTTGACTTCATTATCCTTGATGCTGTGGCCGCCGATAACCGCGATTCCTGCCTCTTTCATTTTAACGATTCCGCCCAGAAGCATCTGGTTCATGACCTTATGGCTCATGGTCTCGATGGGAAATCCGATTATCGAAAGTGCGGTTAAGGGGGTTCCTCCCATGGCATAGATATCGCTCAGCGAGTTGGCAGCCGCAATCTGGCCGAACGTATAGGGATCATCCACACTGGGCGCAAAAACATCCACCGACTGAACAAGGGCAAATTCATCGTTGATCTTGAACACTCCGGCATCATCGCAGGTATCCGCGCTGACCAGGACCCTCGGGTCGGATATTTCCGGAAGGCCGTCCAGGACAATTTTCAGGTCATTCTGGCTTATCTTGGACGCGCATCCGGCATTCTCGACGAACTTCGTCAGCTCGACCTGCTCCGGCATATCTTCCAGGCGTTCGCCCGCACACAAACACACGTTTTTTTCTTTAAAAACGTCACAGGGGCAGGCCTGCTTCGGGTTACAAATGCAGTGTCCCAGTTTGATGGAACGCTGCATGATGTCCTTTCTTTTTCTCAGGTCAACCATGTCTTATCTTTCCTTTCTTCAAGGCAGTCAGGAGCGCTTCGACAGCCAACGCGTCTTCTTGCTCCCGAATCGTCCTCAAATCAAACAGGACCGCTTCCTTGTGAATACGGGCAAATACAGGAGGGTTATTGGCGCGCAACTTTTTCGCTAGATTTTCAGCGGATAAAGTAGCAGGCTGGACCTTCAAGAGCCTTGTGGGTATCGTTTCCACGGGCACAGAACCACTTCCCACCTGGGAGCCTCCGTCAATAAGAGAAAATTCTACATTAACCTTGATTTCTGCCTGAAGCTTCTTCAAGATTCTTTGTCCTCTTTTTTCAAGCTCATCGATTGTCAGAGAAAACATTTTATACACAGGATGCTTGTCTTTGAGCTTTTCAAGGTTGAGAAAAAGCCGCAGCGTGGCTTCCATGCCGGCAATGGTCAATTTCCCGACGCGCAGAGCTCTTTTCAGAGGATTCTTCCTTATTCTCCTGATAGTCAGTTCCTTGCCCACAATGATCCCGGCCTGCGGTCCGCCGATAAGCTTGTCTCCACTGAAACACGCGACATCCACTCCTGTTTTTATACTGTCTTGGACAAGTGGTTCGCTCTCGATCCCGAACTCTTTCAGGTCGAGGAGTGCACCACTGCCGAGGTCATCAATGAGTGGTAAATTGTGCTCTTGAGCCACCGTTGATAATTCCTCGATGGATGGCTCTCCGGCAAAGCCCACGATCCTGTAATTGCTGTGATGAACCCTCATTATGGCTCCGGTGTTCTCGTTGATCGCAGCAATATAATCCTTGAGATGAGTCTTGTTCGTTGTGCCCACCTCTCGCAGGATGGCCCCGCTGGCCTCCATCACATCGGGCATTCGAAAGGCTCCTCCGATTTCCACGAGCTGGCCCCGGGATACAATCACTTCCCTGCCCTGAGCCATTGTGTTCAGGATGAGCATGGTTGCAGCCGCATTGTTATTGACAACAGTGGCAGCTTCTGCTCCAGTCAATTCACAGAGGAGGCCTTCGAGATGGATATCCCTGTGCCCGCGGCGCCCGGTTTCAATATCTGTGGCCAGAGTGCAATAGCCATCCGAAGCTCTATGAATGGCCTCCCGGGCATCTTCTGAAAGCAAGGCTCTCCCCAATCCTGTATGGAGGATGACACCGGTTGCGTTTATGGCTCGGTTCAAAGAGGACGAAAACGTCTCCTGAAGGCGCCTTTCCACTCGCTTGATGACATTGCCTGAAGAAAGTCTGGTTTCAGGGAAGGAATCCGTTCCAGCCTTTCGAATCTCAGAGCGCAGTTCATCCAGAACACTTCGTACAGCATTCGTCACCAAATCCCGGCTGAATTTTTCAACTAACGTCTGCGCTTCTTCAGTTTTCATCAAAACATCAACTGATGGAAGCTTTTGGAGGAGATTTTTTGTCATTTTTTTTCCTATTCAAAAGAATTTAGTGTCTGTCCAGCACCATTTTATATATCTTATCAAGCTTGAGACCTTATTTGCACCTGATTAATTTAGCATTAAACTTTGACTTTTTTCAAGGAAGCACATCCAGCCTAGCGGTCTGTTTTCAGTAATGTTTGACTCAATTACAAAGTGAATGGAGAAGATTGTCATTGCGGACGGAACGCTGCAATCTCATCCTTGTGTCATTGCAAGCGAAGCGAAGCAGTCTGTTGACCCTGTCATTGCGAGCGAAGCGTGGCAATCTCATAGTATACGAACGAAGGGAAGCAATCTCGTAAAAATAAATTCATTATTTCCATACGGGATTGCCGCGCTGCGCTCGCATGACATAAGGAAGGGATTGCCACGTCGCTTCGCTCCTCGCATGTATGAAAGCGTTGTATATGTAAATGACAGTTAGGATGAGATTGTTACTCTTTGACCCGCAATAACATCTGAAAAGTGTTACCGAATTAATGAGCGAGTCCACCTGTCCTCTTTTTTTTATTTTACAACCTCATCTTTCAGGTAGGCATTCCAGACGTTTTCAAACCACGTGTCTTCCTGGGGAATGGGTCTGATGTCTATCCATTGTTTATTGACTTTCGCGTTTTCATCCAGATAAATCTGGAGTATTTTCTGATTGACAAAAGCATCTTCTTGATTCAGGCTGAACTTCCATTCATCACCGAGTGCTTCACACGGCTTCTCCCCCTCCGGGTCCATAACAAGATAGGAACCTCTGCTTTTTCCGCCTTTCTCAAGATACTCTCCAATCGCCTCAAGGTAGAGAGCGTGCGTTAAACAGAGGTCGAGGTTTTTAAAGGCTGCGGGGAGTTCCTTTGCTGAGGAGACTTTGATCTCTTTTCTCAACCGGGAGTAAAGGCTCCAGGCTTCTTTGATCGCCTCTTTGACCTTTTCTGGAGTTCGGACAGGGGCGGCGCAGGCTGACATTCTTTCCTGGATTTCTTCCCTTACGTTGTGTAAGGCGGTGTTTTTATCCACTAGAGATTCGACCATCTGCTTAGTCAATCCATATTTACTCTTTACTTGCTCTCCGGCAGAAGCCAGGAATCGCTTTAACTCAGGAGGAGTTTCAGCATATCTCTTCGAGATAAACAAAGCTGCCCGCAGGCTCCCCACCTGCCCCGAATTCAGGGCAGACCCGCCTGGGCGGTAGACGCCGTGTGTGCCGTTGACCTCCCCGACCGGGAAGAGGTGTTTGATGTTGGATTCCCACCAGATGCTGCCTTGAATTCCACCGTTGTTGTGCTGGGCACAGACCGCGATTTCCAGGTAGTCTTTGGACAGGTCAATGCCGTTGTTCTTATAAAGGTCGATGGCCGGCTGGTTCATCTTCTTCAGTCTCTCGATGGGTGTCCCGAACAAAGCGCCCGACTTTTCGAGATAGCCGGAAGCCTCTTTATCTAAAAGGTCAAAAGAAAAGTCTTCAAGAACTCCACCTCCCGAAGGATTCCGCGTGAAGTCTAAAAAGACCCTTCTCCCCTTCATCACAGTTTCCTGGTAGACCAGAATGTCTATTAAAGACGAACTGTAACCACGGACTTTTCTCGGGTCAAACGGCCACTGGTATCCCTTTAAGAAAATCGCCGTGGCCAGCTTGCCCATATCCGGGAAGAAGTGATTCAAGAATTCCTTCTCATCCTGCCCATCTTCATCGGTGGAGACATACCGGGGAATGACCTGCTGGTATGTGCCGGATAGATTCCACCTGAACTGGATGGATGCCAGGCCGTACTGCGATTCGGTGAGGTTATTTCCGATGGCACCGATTTCAAAAGCCAGGCCGCTTGAGCCGAGCTGGCTCTCCGGATAGACCGAACTCTTGTACATTCCCGCGGGCCCTCCAGTCGCGAGGACGATATTCACGGCATTAAAAAGCACAAAGCCGAAACTCTCTGAATCCAGATTATCCTTGTCTATGGCTATGGCTCCGATGGTTTGCTTCTCTCCTCCTCTGTTTTCTGTGAGCAAGGCGATGACCTCGTGCCGGTCAAAAATCTGTATCCCTTTCTTTTTAACATCATTGGCAAGGCATTCAAACATCATCCGGGATGTGAGAGGGCCGGCGGATGTCGCCCTCTCCCGAGGGTCGTGGTCTGTCTTATAGCCCACGTATGCTCCAAACCGGTCATGGGGGAAGGGAACGCCGAGGTTCACAAGGTGGAAAAAAGCTTGAGCGGAATTCTGGGCTTCGCACAACGCGATATCCCCATGCATACATCTTCCATTAAACAGGTCTCTGGCCATCTCATGCGGAGAATCAGGGATATCCCCTGAAAGGGAAAGCTTGTAATAAGTTTGCTTGTCCGAGCCGGCATTGTTGGATGTCCCTCCACCCCAGTTGTCTGTGGCGATGGCGATATTCTTCTGTCCGCAGTCAAACAGGTTCACTGCTGCATTCAGAGCCGCCGCTCCACTTCCTATGATGAGCGTGTTGAGAGAACACAGAGGAAAACGAATCCCATCGATCTCAATCATATTTTTTTTCATTGTCTTTCCCCTTAATCGAGAGCTTTTGGTAGAGCTTGCCGTAAATCTCCTTATCTCTCATCACACACCCGCTTTCATTCCCCTTCCTCATCAATTCCGTGCAGCGGGAGCAGGAAATACAGACTTTAGCGGGATCTAAAGCGCCGGAACTCATCAGGTCCCTGGGTGCGTCTGGGTAGGCGAAAGAACTCCTCCCCAAGCCGATCAGAGAGGCTTCCCCACGCTGAAGAACCGCAGCTCCTACGTTGGGGAAAAAATGGCGCAGCCAGGAGTAGCCGGTCCCCACAAACGGAATGTCCGGAAATTCTTGCTGGAATGTCGCCGTGATTCTCAAGAGGCGTGTAATCCCCTCTAAGGGATGCTCTTCAGGCAAATGTGCTCCCTGCAAAGGACGGTCGAACGGTCGTCCCAGATGAGGTTTTTCATAGGGATTTCCGACAGTGATGTTGAAAAGCGAACAGTTAAACTGGGCCAGTTGCCGAACCAGCTCTATAGGCTCAGAAAGGTCGATATCTTCAGGATTATCACCAGAAACTCCAAAACCTCCGGGAATCCCATCAAAAGCACTCAGGCGCACAGCCAGACATAACTTCGGAGTTCGATCTCTGATCTGCTGAACGACCTCGGAAAGAAAGCGGGCCCTGTTCTCGAACGTCTCCCCGTACCGGCTGCCCTTTCGTGTCCGGGCTGCCAGAAGCTCATTGACGAGATACGCGTGACAGGCTTTGATGTCGACTGCATCGAAACCAGCCTGTTCTGCCAATCTCGCCACTTCCACATATTTATCCTGGTAACGGTCCAGTTCATCATCGCTCAGGATACGAACGTCCTCCGGATTCCTGTCAAGATTGGGATTGAAGCCAGCCACCTGCCTCAAAGGTTTGCCTTCCGGTTGGCTGTAACGGCCGGAGTGGGTCAACTGGATAACAAGAAAAATTCCATAAGAGCTTCCGAATACCAGCTGGGCAGAGCGGCGGGTTTCATCCACTAAGCGCTTAAACGAGTCGAGATTTCGCGGATGGAGCATCAACTGATGAGGATTCGAACGTCCTTCAGGCACAACACTCGTAGCTTCAAACCAGATGAGGCCGCAGCCCCCTTCCGCATACCGTCGGTAGCGGCGGAAAGTCAGCTCACTCGGTGATCCATCCGTGTCTGCGTCAAAACCCTCCATGGGCTGCACGGCCAGACGGTTGGCGAGTGTTTTCGAGCCAATGGCGAGGCATTCAAAAAGAGGCGAGACGGAATCCTGAAAAGGAAGTTCACCACCCAGTTCGTCCGTTTTCCGCAAAAGCTCAGGACCTGACTGGAATGTGAACGGCTCATGTCTGGACATAACCAGGGATAGTGTATCTGAATTCAATCACAAAGAAAAACAGAAAGTTAGGGATGCAACCGGATTCTTCATCTGAATCATTTCACGGTTTCTAGTTTGTTTGATTGACCATGGTTTACTCTTATGCTATAGATTTAGGAAGGAGCGGATCTCAATAAAATGAAGAGGAATCTTTTCAAGAAAATCAGGCTGAACCTCATTCCTCTCCTTTTATCCGGATTCTTAGTCTTCTCAACAATTTTAAGCCTCCAGAAAGCCGTTACTGCTCAAGAACAGGGAGGCCGTCTGCCGTCCTTATCCCTGGTCGGTGTTATCGTATCGAAAGACGTGTCTACATCTGTCGCCATCTTAAAAAATGAGCAGACGGGCCAGATCCAAACCCTGAGCATCGGAGAGAAAATTCTGGATTTAACTCTGAGTCAGGTTTTAGGGAACCATATTGTCCTCACAAGAGGGGAAGAAACATACAAGATATTCTTAGGGAGAGGACGGATCACCAGAACGCAGGCCCCTCCGCAGAAAAAGCCTGTGGAAACTCCTCCCCCGGCTCCTGAAAAGAAGCCTGTCGAACAGCGAAGTCCAGAAGGTGATGTCATTCGTATGGAATTCAACAGGGCTGAAATCGAAAGAAGGTTGGAAGAGGAACTTCCACTCATCATGCAAGAAGCGAGGTTCGTTCCCAACATGGAGGAAGGAAGAGTCAGCGGATTCAGGATTACCGGTCTGCCAGAAAAGAGCATTTTATCCCAAGTCGGCATCCGCAGGAATGACATTGTCAAGAAGATAAATGATGTCGAGCTGGATAGTGTGGAAGGTATGTTTGACCTCTACACGAAATTCAAGGATGAGAGCCGTTTTGAGGTCACGATAGAAAGAAGCGGGAAAATAATACGCATACTGTATATCTTAAGGTGAGAGAATCCTTCCCGGATTTCCTCGAAGACTTATTATAGCTTGACAAGAGACGGGCAGGAATCTAATCTGTTAGCGCTCTTGAGAAAAATCTTCGATCAGGACAACTCAATGAAAACACTGCCAATCGGGATTGACAATTACGGCCTGGAACCTCTTCAGTTAAATCCTCTTGAAACCCTGGAATGGGCTAAGAATAACGGAGCGGAGGGTGTCCAGTTCTCCGGGTTCACCGAAGAACAGAGAATGGATATTGACGATAAGTATTTGAAGGACCTGGCTCAGTTCGCCGCGTCCAACAACCTTTACCTGGAATGGGGTGGGGGGCAGCATATTCCTTTTGATATGGAGACCTGGAAAAAAAAGGATACTCGTAAGATAAACCGGGCCGCAGCGAAAGAAGCTGCAGCTTTAAGAACTCGGATCATACGGTCCTGTTCAGGGGGCTTGATGCGCTGGAATCCGGAAAGCCCGCCCACCAAAACGCTCTTGAAGGAAACGGCCAAGAGCCTCAAATCCCAGCGCCAAATGTTCAAGGACCACAATGTGATCCTGGCAATAGAAACCCATTTCGAGTTCACCACTCACGAGTTACTCCGATTATTCGACACCTGCGATGCAGAGCCGGGCGACTATCTCGGCATCTGTCTGGATACGATGAACCTCCTGACTATGCTGGAGGATCCTGTTATGGCAACAGAGAGAATTCTTCCCTGGGTGGTCAGCACACATATCAAGGACGGCGCGATACTTCTCACATCCGAAGGATTTGTCACATTTCCGGCAGAGATCAGCAAAGGCATCATAGACTTTCAGAAAATCATCGGGGGCCTTGCCTCGCTTCCTCATGAAGTCAACCTCTCGATAGAGGACCACGGAGGAAGGTTCCATCTCCCTATTTTTGACCCAGACTTCCTCTCTAAGTTTCCCGACCTCACTGTGCCTGAGTTTTCAAGCCTTATTCAGTTGAGCCAGCAAACAGAAGAGGCGTTTCGAACCGACCGCTTGGATATCACGGAAAGAGAAGAATGGTCTAACGTATGTGATGGTCGACTTATGAGGGATATCCAGACCTTGAAAGAGCTGCTCCACAAAAATCCAACTCAACAATGAATGGGATTATCCCTGAACGTCTAAAAAACGGGATGAGGCTTTGTCTGGCTATCGAGATTCAGCGCTGAGTCTCAGTTTCCTCGTCAATATCATAGCAACTCCTGGCCGCATCACCCACACAGAAAATCAGAGCGTTAAAACCGGAGAAAACGGATGGGTTGGCCACAGAACGATAAGAATTTCTCAAAATTCGAAAAACTCATTCCAACCGTTGCGGTGTTGACATTGGGATGAAAATTGATGCTATCCGCATCTTTAAGGTCCTGGTCGATGATGACCTGGACTTCTTTTTGAGTGTCATTGATCAAGCCGAAAGGCGAGACAGCGCCGATCTCCAATCCGAGGTACCGCATCAACCGCTCGGGGGAAGCAAAGCTGAGTCTATCTTCTCCGAGTTGTTTTTCCAGCGCTTTAAGATCCGCTCTTTTCGAACTGTCCAGCACAACCAAATAATGGCGGTTCCCTTTTTTGTTGCGGAGAAAAAGATTCTTGCAGTGAGCACCGGTGATGTTTTCCCAGTGTTTTTCGGCTTCCTCCACGGTGTAAACAGGAGGGTGCTCGTGACGGACATAGGGAATGTCGAGTGTATCCAATGTCCTGTAAACTTTCTGTTCTTTTTCTGATGGCATTATCCTCTCCTCCTTTGCATCTCTCTAAACCACAAATCATTCCTCATGAAGCAAATCCAGCCTGGATTTCAAGCCCTTCATCTGACTCTCCAAGTCATTGATTGAATCACTGTACTCATCCATTGAACCGGAAGGACTCACGGCCAGAGCATGTATCTTCGAATAGAGTGCATGAAGCTCGAACAATCTTTCATACATCTCAACGAGTGCTGAAGGGGGTTCCTCCAATCCCTCCATGAATTCATCAATCTTCAACTTGCTTGCCTCCAGTTGAGCCTGTAATTCCTGATATTCCTTTCCGAGTATCTTGTCAGCAATGGCGTCGAAATCCTCTCCGGAGATCCGTACATATTCCCTGATATTGATATACGACCGGGCGTGGCTGATGCATGCTGAAGCCATCTTGCTTATCACCTCTCCAGCCGACATCATGACTTCCCTGTAGGCTTTCTCCTCTTCCTGCTGGCGGGCACATCCAACGAGTGTGACAAGAAGAGAGAAGACGAGAAAAATTCGGCTGTATTTCCTGTTCACGACATTCATTCCCGTTTGGTCAGGCAAATTTGAATGGCTGCATCCTTCTCGATGTTGGCCTTAAAATCCACGTAACAGCTCTTCTCTACCTGGACATTCGTGTATTCAACATCTTTTCCGTCGATGTATACAGAGTCTGCAGCAGAATTTCTGGGCATCAAGACATGAAATGCGACTTCTGAAAGCGGGGAAAGAACATCGAGTCGCACATGGCCTTCTTCATGCTGAAAAGTATAGTGAATGACATCATCCGAACTGCGATAGCTCACCTGGACTTCAGCCCGGTCCACCCCAGCGGCCAGCCAGCGGGGCGACAGACGAATACTTTTGAATAGTTTGAGCCTGTCTTCCACTCCGGCCAGTCCTTCCAGGAAGGCGTAGAGCATGGCGCTCGAGCCCCATCCATCTGTTGGAGTGGCTTCAGGGCTGGTGCTGGTTTCCGCCGTGGAGGGTGTGCCATCGGGAAAATACCAGAGGTAGGTTTCTCCGGATTTCAGTATCATCTCAGAGTACCGCTTCAGGATGTCCACGCCATACTCTTCAAATCCATGGTCAAAGGCCGCCTTTGCCAGCTCACCGCCGACAAGAGGCATGATTCCTCCGTTAACGTAAGCTCCTTTCTTGAGTTTTTCATCCCCAAAAATTCCGTCAGGAAACGGCGGGTCAATCGAAAACCATTCCGCAAAGGCATTCGTTTGCTCTCTTCGTTCCCTATATTCCTGAATGATGGAAACCGCCATCTCGTGTGTAGCAACGCCCCTGTTGACATCCACCGGATTGCTCAAGCTCAACTGCGAGGACTCATCCACGCCTGGGATGGTGGCCGGAGTCAGCTTCACAAAATGCGTATAGAACTTTCCGTTCCAGCACTCTTGATTCATTCTCATCCTGAGAGCTTCTGCGCGGTCGAACCAGGATTTGGAGAGTTTATTATTCTGAAAATGATCGTAGAGAACAGCCATGATCCGGAAAGCCTCATAATAGCCGCTGTTATCCCCGTGCATGATTCCCCAGAATGTATCATCGGTGATCTGGAACTGAAGCCAGTCGTGTGCTCCTGCGGTGTAGGCAAAATCCCAGGTATCGATGGTGTAGGCGCGCTTCACGAGCTCTCTATCCTTATCCCAGTACCAGGGATGGGTGAGTATATAACAAAGAGCTTTCTCCATTTTCGGCAGCAACCTTTGGATCCACTCGTCATCTCCAGTCGCCTGCCAGGCCAGAAAAGCCGCTTTAACAAATCTGTACTCGACATCCGCCTCTACGGGAACGCGCACATACTTTGTCCAGTTCTCCCGTTCACAGGGAAGCTTTTCAGGAAAAGTAGTGAAATAGTCGAATACCCGGCCGGTCTCTGCCTGTGTCTCTGCAAAATGGTTTATGGTGCTTTTGAGGTCTTCTTCAAAGTACTTCACTCCCCTGAGCATGTCGCTATAATCTCTAATCCAGATGGATTTTGTATCAGGAGTCCTGTAGCCTCTGATCTTCTTTCCATCGATGATAAGGTCTAGGGAGTCCTGTTCGAGAAAAGACTGAATTTTAGGAATAAAGTCATCAAACTCGGCCTGACCTGTCTTTATGTATGTTTTCTTTCCCATGGCACCAGGAAGAGACATTAATTGGTATGTTTATGCTTAGCCAATCCCATCGCTCCTCCAATTTCCTTGCTGCTTATTTTAGAGTAAAAACTGAAGTGATAACAAACATTTTATCCGAAAGCCAAATCGACATGAGGAACCAATGATATCAGTCCGGCGATGGGGCGTCTAACGGAGCAAACGGAGCGTCTGATTGGCTTCTTTCCCGAGAAAAAGTGTATCTGCGCCAACAGCGATCAAGGTGTAACCCATATCGATATAAGGCTTCACAGCTTCTGCATCCACGCCAAATATTCCTGCTGCTAGCCCGGCTCTCTCACAAACTGTCTTCACCTTTTTTATGCTTTCTTCTACCTCTGGATCAGTAATATCTCCAAGCTTACCGATACTCCCGGAAAGGTCATAAGGACCAACGAAAACCGCTGCGATTCCAGGCACTTCCACGATTGACTCGATATTCTTCACTCCATCGATATGCTCGATTTGGAGGATCACAGCTATCTCTTGATTGGCGTTCTTCACGTACTCCTGGAACTTCATCCCGTAGCTCTGGGCGCGAGATATCCCGCAGCTCCGTCTCCCTTCCGGAGGATACATGCACACCTGGATTATTTCCTGAGCGTCCTCGACTGAACTCACATGGGGAATGAGTATGCCAGCCGGTCCTGTATCCAAAATCCTCTTGATCCAGATTTCGTCCTTCAACGGAACCCTGACCACACACGGGCACCTTCCTTCTGCTGTCTGGAGAATCCGCTGAACATCCTGGAGAGAATAAGGCGCATGTTCGGCATCGATAAAAATCCAGTCAAAACCAGTCTCTAAGAGGATTTCAGTTACTTCTGGGCAGGAAAGGGTCTGAAAAGTCCCGATGAGAAGTTTCTTTTGCCTAAGCTTTTTTCGAAAAGATGCGTCCACCACTGCCTCCAATACCTTCTCGAGAGTATTCATTTATATAACACCCAGGCTCAAAAACCAAGCCTTAAAATTTGCCCCTTGAACATTTCCCTATCTGGTTGAGAGCAATTCTACTCCCAAAAACCTACCTTAAAGTTTGATGACAACACAGAAAAATATGCTCCAATTTGTCCTCAATTCATTGACTTTATCCATTATCCGCAGTAAATACTAAGGACTNAGATGTCTA
>JGI24422J19971_10001070_pt1 | contig 16294 bp, 16 predicted proteins | sample DeeMarSWOR152_54_FD_19971 | JGI IMG/M metagenome (IMG submission 19971) | reverse complement strand
CATAAATTGTTTAATGATGGGATTTGCTGTTATAGTCGGCGCAACACTCACAAGCCTGAATCTCTCAAGTCTTTCTTGGTCAAATCTTATCTACGGATTCATCACTGGCTTTATGCTAACCGCTGCATCCATGGCTATAAACGACTATTACGATAGAGAAATTGACGCTGTAAATGAGCCGAACCGCCCAATTCCAAGTGGCTTAATCAAGCCAAAAGAAGCCTTAGCTTTTGCGTTCATTCTCACAGCAATAGGCTTTGCAACCGCATATTTAGCGAACATTCCTTGTTTTCTAATAGCCATAATCGCATGGATATTCTTCGTAACCTACACTACTGTTGGAAAACGCAGCGGACTGCCCGGCAACTTCCTTGTCAGTCTTTGTGTTGCAATACCCTTCATCTATGGTAGCTATACAGTCGCTAACGTAGTTGAACTGAACGTTCTGATTTACGCTTCCATGGCTTTTCTCTCAAACACTGGCAGAGAAATCACTAAAGGAATTGTAGATGTCAAGGGCGATGAAATGCAGAAAGTGAAAACATTGGCTGTGCGTTATGGAGAGAAAAACGCAGCAATTATAGCGACAATCTTCTATTTGCTTGCAGTTTTGTTAACTCCAATACCTTGGCTTCTACACATTGTCTCTTTCTGGTTCATTCCTTTAGTAGCCATAACTGATTTTGGACTTGCGGCAGCTTCATTTATGCTTCTTAAGGATTATTCGAGAGAAAACGCTAGGAAGGTTAAGAAAATTGTTCTCTTATGGTTCATTACTGGATTGTTAGCTTTTGTTATTGGCGCCATAAGGTGAGCCGACGTTTAGTGAAGAGAACAGAATGGGTTGTTCTAAAAAGTGGTATTATAAAGATGTATACTGCTTTAGCAAGATAGGCGAAAACTATGAAGTATGTAACAAAAGCTTTGCTTGCGTGTGGTTTGTTACTTTATGCAGTATCCATGTTTCTACCATGGTTTACGCCCTTTCGCCTTGGATGCAACACCACCTACTGGTCCTTCAAAGCGGAATATTATTGCGCGACTAATCCTCCTCTCTACGGTGAAGTAATGTTTTTTGACTATTGGGTTTCATATAGCATTGGAACTGCATTTTTTCTATCTCAAATCTTGACCTTTCCCTTTGGACTTCTCACCTTATTGAAGAAAGTAGAGAGAAAATACGAATTGATGTTTCTAGGGCTTACACTGTTTTTCTTAACAATGCCTATCGGAGTTATTATCCTGCAGAGCTGCGTATTGTTTGATTCTTACGTATTACAACCAGGGTTTTTAGCTGGCTTCTGGATAGCCAATATTGCTTTTCTGCTCTTAATCGCAAGCCTGCTAATATCTTTGATAAGAAACATTCATCCATCAAGCTAATTGGTAACGAAACCTAAGAAACTCTCAACAACTATTTCTCTAACCACCATGTGCCACAGGGAGAAGAACCATTTCATCACCATCATCTAACATGGTTTGTAACCCTTGTAAAACGCCAATCTCTTTACCGTTTACGAGAATGAGTGCATTCGGTCGTGGATCACTAAGTTCAGGATCAATCAGGCTTTCCTTGAATCTTGATGAGAAAGTTTCAGTCAGTTTCTGAACAACTTTTCTTACAGTGACTGCTTCTTCAAACTCTATAGTGACTCGACTTTTTCCAGAGAGTTCTCGAAAAATCCCTAAGAATTTTACTTTTACGTGAATCATAGCGTTTATCCCTTGAATAACAATCTTAATTCCTCATTTGTTTCAAGAGGCTCAATGCATACATAGCGTGGACGCACAGTGGAACAGTTATAACACCACAATTACTGACACATCACATACATTACTGCCCGTTGGCCCGGTAAAGATAAGATCGCCCAATCTTGAGAAGAAAGAGTAAGAATCATTTTCTGCAAGAAACTTTCTCGGGTCTAGTCCCAATTCATGACAGCGAAGCAGAGTCTTTCCATCGACTATAGCTCCAGAGGCATCCGTTGGTCCGTCTATGCCGTCTGTGCTCATAGAAGCAACAACTACTCCATCCGCGTTGCCAATTTTCAGTGCAGCCCCCAGAACAATTTCTTGGTTTCTCCCTCCCCTTCCCTTCCCAACAACAGTAACTGTAGTTTCTCCCCCAGCAACTACGCCAGCTGGTTTAAGAACAGGATTTCCAGACGCAACTATCTCTCTGGCTATGGAGGCAAACATTATGCCCACATCTCTGGCTTGGCCCTCAAGACACGACGAGAGAAGCAAAGCGTTAAGCTCGGCGTTCCGAAAACTGTTGTAGGCTGCATGGCTGGCAGTTAAGTTGTTTCCCACAACTATATTGTGAACCTTCGTGAACACTTTGTCACCAATCTTCGGAGTCTCTGGAATCAATCCCTTCCTGCCATTGAGCAAGACTTCCGCCACTGATCTCGGAATCTTGCTCCAGAGCTTGTATCTCCTAAGGATCTCAATGGCGTCATGGAAAGTGCTTGTGTCGGGAACAGTTGGACCAGATGCTATGGCATCTAATGGGTCGCCCACAACATCGGAGAGAATCAAATTTACAAGTGTTGCAGGATACGACTTCTTTGCTAACCATCCACCCTTAAAGCCTGAGATGTGCTTCCGTACGGCATTGATTTCATTAATTGTGGCTCCGGACTTCAGTAATGCGTCTGTTATCTGTCTCTTATCTTGTAAAGATACACCACTGCACGGCTGAGGCATCAGACTTGATCCTCCACCAGACAGCAAACAAATTATGAGATCATTTTCTTTGGCTTGACTAACTAAATCCAGCATGCGGCTTGCACCCTTAACGCCCGAAATATCGGGTATAGGATGGCTAGCGTGCTGAAGTTTTACCTTCCGTGTCTCAAGTAGAGGACCAGCGTAAGGCACGTTTATGGCTCCATCAGTTACGCGGTCTCCTAGAAGTTCCTCTAAAGCCTCAGCCATATACCCACTGGCTTTGCCCCCACCCACAACAAAGATGTTTCTGAACTCATGCAAGTGGAAAGAGAGATTTCGAATTTTCAGTGTGTCTCTTTCCACCTTGACTTGAGATTTTATTATGACCTTGGGGTCTGCGGCTTCTAGGGCTGCGTTGAGAGCGTCTATGGTTAGTTCCCGGGCTTTTCGATCAAGGCTTGACCTCGCATTCTTTAACAGATCTTCGGCATTTTTTATGTTAACCATATCTGTCTCCGCACAACGGCGACCTTTCTGCTAATCTCATAATTATAAGCCGTAAGCGTAATAAGTTTGCGCGAGCATAGAAAAAAGAATCTTTAAAATGTAGGTGATAAAATTTGCCAAAACCTAAAGTTTTCGTTACTCGTGAGATGCCTGAGCGAGGATTACGCGTTATTGAGGAAAGGTTTGACGCTGAGGTTTGGCGGGAATACGCCCCTCCGCCTAAGAAGACCATAATCGAGAAGGCAGCAAAAGTTGATGCCTTAGCAACGCTCTTGTCAGACAAGATTGACGCAGAAGTTTTCGATGTTGCGCCCAACCTCAAAATTGTTGCTCAGATGGCTGTTGGATTTGACAACATCAACGTCAAGGAAGCAACAAAACGAGGAATCTATGTGACCAACACGCCTGGCGTGCTGACTGAAACCACCGCTGACTTTGCTTGGGCACTCTTAATGGCTGTAGCAAGGAGAGTTGTTGAGGCCGACACATACGTTCGCTCTGGAAACTGGAAAGTTGGATGGCACCCAATGATGATACAAGGAAGAGACGTGTACGGGGCTACAATAGGCATAGTGGGCCTCGGAAGAATAGGATGCTCAATAGCGAAAAGAGCCAATGGCTTCGATATGAAAGTCCTCTACTACGACATCGTAAGAAGATCCGACTTCGAGAAGGAGTACAGCATACAATTCACTGACATCGACTTGCTCTTCCAAAAAGCCGATTTTGTAACCATTAACGCGCCTCTAACCAAAGAGACATACCACTTAGTTGATGAAAAGAAGCTAAGGATGATGAAGAAGACAGCGTTTTTGATAAATAACGCGCGTGGTCCGATAGTCGACGAGAAAGCCCTGTATAAGGCACTAAAAGAAGGTTGGATAGCTGGAGCTGCACTTGACGTTTTTGAACAAGAGCCAACGCCGATGCAGAACCCCTTGCTGAAGCTTAACAATGTGGTTGTGGCGCCTCACATCTCGAGTGCGAGTTACGAGACACGTTCAAGAATGGCTGAGATGGTCGCCGAAAACTTGATTACATTCTTTGAAGGGAAAACTCCACCAAACCTAGTGAATCCTGAAGTTGCGAAGACAAAGAAGACGGGCTGATAGATGTCAAACTTGTATTACAAAAAACAAAAGCTTGGGCCCCAAACTGCAAATGTTAAATATCTTGTCTCGCTTTTACAATCATTTCTAGGTCGTCATGCATGAAGCGAATATTTGCTAAAAAAATGGATCTGTTAGGTACTGAAACGGCCTTTGAAGTACTTGCGAAAGCCAAAGCGCTGGAGAAAAAGGGCCGGGAGATAGTTCATCTTGAGATAGGTGAACCAGATTTTGACACGCCCAACAATATCAAAGAAGCTGCGATTAAAGCCTTGAAAGACGGCTATACACATTATGTTCCTGCTTCTGGTATCCCAGAACTGAAAGTGACAATAGCTGAATATCTTTCAGAGAGCAGGGGTATTGATGTTGACCAGGAAGAAGTTGTTGTAACTCCAGGAGCGAAACCAATCATCTTTTTCAGCATATTAGCATGCGTGGAGTCAGGAGACGAGGTTATGTATCCCAATCCTGGCTTTCCCATCTACGAGTCGATGATAAACTTTGTGGGAGCCAAACCTGTTCCCATGCCACTGAAAGAAGAAAACGACTTCAGGACAGACAATCAGGACACTGTTGATAAGGTAACTAAAAAGACGAAGATGATTATACTCAACTCACCCCAAAATCCAACTGGTGGAGTGCTAAACAAAGACAATTTGGAGGCAATAGCTGANCGAGTTAAAAACAGAGATGACATTTTTGTTCTTTCAGATGAAGTTTACTGCAAAATCCTCTACGAAGGCAAACACGAAAGCATAGCTTCAATACCAGGCATGAAAGAACAGACCATACTCATGGACGGCTTCTCAAAAACCTACGCCATGACAGGCTGGCGACTCGGATATGCTGCAATGCGAAAAGATTTGGCTCAAAAGATAACGCAGCTAATGATAAATTCCAACTCATGCACTTGTGCATTCTCCCAAATGGCCGGCATTGAAGCCCTTCGAGGTCCACAAAGTGAATCTAAAAAGATGGTGGATGAATTCAAGAGGAGAAGAGAGGTCATAGTTTCGGGATTGAACAAAATCAAGGGCATCACGTGCAAAAAACCCCGTGGGGCTTTCTACGTTTTCCCAAACGTGAAGAATCTTGGAATGGATTGTCGAAGACTGTCCGACTTTCTCTTGAATAAGGCTGGAGTGGCTGTGTTGTCAGGAACTGCATTTGGAAGATACGGAGAAGGATATCTGCGATTATCATTTGCCAATTCAGTGGAAAACATAGAGAAGGCTATGAAAAGAATTTCAGAGGCATTAAAAGAACTTTGACTTAAGAATTAAAACGCCTAAGATAACGCCGACAATTGCAAGAACAAAATAGCCAATTTTTTATCTCTTTCATAGTTCTATCCAACAGTATACACAAACAAAACTACATAAGTTTTAGTTGCGCGCGCTTAAACAATTGCTTGCATTCATATCTGATACTCAAAAAAAAGGAGAGGTTTACGGGGGAATCTACCTGTTATGTCAATGGACTTGATCTTTTGGCGTGGAAAGGAGCAGATTATACTGGTTTCCTCCGCTCTATGGTTGGTGGCATGGCTGGTTTTGCTTATCTTCGCTTCAAAAGGGCAGATCCACCGTGTATGGTGTATTGGGGTGCAAATCCAAAGTACCTGATGAAAGATCTGGCGAACATAATAGGATTCAGAGAAACCGTAATTGAGGGAAGAACTTTCAAGTTACTTTTTCTCGCCTTAGAGACTTCATTAATGAAGGACAGCCAGTTATGGCCGGCGCCCTTGATATGTACCCTCTCCGCTATTACTCAGACCTATATAAGAAACAGCATGTCCCCATTCATTATGTTCTAGTTGTCGGGTATGATGAAGAACAAGCATATGGAATACTCAAAGATGTAGAATCCTAGAGCCCATGGTCAACATAATCAACATTGTTCAACATTGAAAAACTCTAAAACTAATGCGCGCATAGAAATTAGAAATCTAGGTTGAACAGCCCACAGGAGGGACGTTAAACTTGACAATAAAATATACTGAAGCTCTAGACATTAAGGAGCTTGTAGATGAGATTATGGATTGTCTGGATCTGTTTCATATAGTGCCTCAATTCGTATACTGTTACCGAAGTATAGGCTCAAAATCTAGACGTACTATTGCTCGAATTCACGGATTAGGAAAGATATGGCAGGAAGCATTAGGACGCCCACCTACCTATGTGATCGAAGTTATCTCTGAGAGATACGACAAATTGAGTGGAGAAGATAAGGAAAAAACGTTGATTCATGAACTACTACATATTCCTAAGGGATTTTCAGGAGGTTTCCGTCCACATAAAGGGTACATCAGTAGGAAGCAAGTAGAAGAGTTACATCTGCTTTTGTTGAAGCGAAGATCTTTGAAATCTAAAGAATGGATGAATCTTCTAACTTTATAATTTCTAAGCAAAGGAAGAATTCTTAGAAAATTGGAAGTTTTCTTGGATTCATATTTCAAAAACGGTAAGATAATCAACGTGCAATTAGTTAGTTTCTTTGCCAATGAAAAGTTCAACTATATCTGACGCAATTTTGATCAATTCTTTCACTTGTTGTATTATAGCTTTATGACCTGGTTCAACGGTTTGTGCCACTTGTTGCACAGTTCGTTCAATTTCAACAAGACACCTTAAAACAGGATCTTCTATAAGCTCTGTTTCGTGCATTGCCTCATGAACAACTGTTTCTACAAATGCGGGTTCTCCGAGGCTGTAATAAATTGCTATTTGAGCCTTGCGCACTGCCTCTAAGATCAGACTTGAAGCCATGTATGGTGTTTTTTGGGCAGCTGTTAACTCTGCTTTGGCTTCTCTGAGATAACGTGAAGCCCACCCTTTTTGATAGTCGCTTATCATTGACATGTTTGGAATGTCGCCTCTTGCCCTTTATGCATATGCAATAGATGAGATAAAGTATAAAGCCTATTCTGTTTCTTCCGATTGCGAAGTTTGGGCAACCTGCATGGTCATTAGTCGAGTTACGTAACCTGCCACTCTGTTTCTCAACTTGGTTGAAGGAATATTTGTGAGAGATTGAATGACTTTTTTATTGTTATCAAAATTTGTTGTAAATTTGTCCGCATACAGTCTCAGAAGTTCTCGTGCCGTTCTTTTTACATGTTCTGGCCGTACATTACCCAAACTTTCAAATCTCCATTACGAGTTTGCCTTTGTTCTTATTTTTATTGCGATATAAAAACTGCATTATCTTATGTGTCTTTTATTGCTTACGCTAGATTCTGACTTTCTCAAGAGTCTGCTGTTTAAATTAACGTTGTTCCAAAAAATTGGTTGAAGTTTTGATCAACTGATCAGCCACATCACTTTCTTTTTTTGGAACTATAGCACTCACAATAGGAGGAATAAAAGAAGGCGTAGTCATTTCACTCCTTCAGCTTTTATTGTCATAGTGGAGGTGGCAAGAAAAACCGAGGACTTCTATCTAAATAGAAAAAGGGAGACGATGAAGTTCCAATGTGACAAGCAAATTTTAAATAGTGGCTTAAATAAAAAAAGAGGCTAAGGAGAGGGTTGTATGGCAGACCCAGAGTTGGCTGTTGCCCCTATGCATAGAATCTGTAAGAAAGCTGGTGCAGAGAGGGTTAGTGAAACGGCTGCAGAAGAGTTAGCCAAGGTTCTTGATGAAATCGGTCTTAAGATCGCAAAAGAGGCCATAGACTATGCTATGCACGCCGGAAGAAAAACTGTCAAGTCAGAAGACATTGAAATAGCTGCAAGAAAAGTGATCGGCAAGTAAATCTATCCTACTTCCTCTATTTTTTAATGTTCTGTGTGCGTGTGTAAGACTACCTCTATGGAGGAGAGGGTGGCGAAGTACATCCTTTCATACCAACAGAACAAGAGATTGATCGCAATGATAAATGCACTACCGAGAAAAGCCCAGTGCGTCTTTGGTCCAACAGCCAAGAATCTTCATAATCTCCTTGCCATTCAACGCAAATCTATCTTAAGAAAAACTCAAGACCGAAGGCTCGCAATGATACACTTTCACACCTTCCGACATTGGAAAACTACAATGCTCTACTACAAAACCAAAAATCCCATGCTGTCAAAGAATCCCTAGGTCATAAATCGCTTCTATCAACGCAGCGGTACATTCACATAGAGTAGGCCCTTTTCAAAGAGGGAGATGACAAGTTCATCGTCATGGCTGTCAGGGCCTCAGAAGAAATCAAAAGCCGGCTTGAAGCCGTTTCGAATACGTATACCAGAGAGACGATCTGATCTTCCTAAGAAAGCGGAAATGACAAAACTAGGGTTAAACATTGAAAACTAGGAGAAAATTTATATTAGTGTTGAAAATTGCTGTAGATAGTCAAACTGTTTTCGATGAAAAGGAGGATTTGTATGGCGTATTTAACCACACAAGGAGGACAACCAATTCTCATCCTAAAAGAAGGAACAGCCCGTAGACGGGGCACAGAGGCACGAAGAAATAACGTTATGGCAGCACGTGTAGTTGCTGAGGTATTAAAATCAACTTTAGGTCCCCGTGGGATGGACAAAATGTTAATTGACAGCCTCGGTGACATAACCATAACAAACGATGGAGCAGCAATTCTCGACGAAATTGAGGTTGAACATCCAGCTGCCAAGATGATGGTTGAAGTTGCCAAAACGCAAGATGATATGGTTGGTGACGGAACCACAACAGCCGTAGTCTTAGCAGGTGAGTTACTAAAAAAGGCTGAAGAACTATTAGACCAGAACATTCATCCATTAGTCGTTGTGAGCGGCTATGGGAAGGCATCTCAAAGGGCCATAGAAGCCCTTGAAAAAATAGGAACCCCCGTAGATCTTGAGGACCGGGCAACTTTGAAGAAGGTTGCTGTAACTTCAATGGCCAGCAAAGCAGTTGGAACTGCAAGAGAACACCTAGCAGAAATCGCCATCGACGCGGTCAGACAGATTGTGGAGCAGAGAGGGGAAAGGAAAATCGCAGACATTGATAACATTCAAGTTCTCAAAAAAGAAGGAAAAAGCCTTCTCGACACTCAACTCATAAAAGGCGTCATAATCGACAAAGAAGCCGTTCACGCTGAGATGCCAAAGCGAATCGAAAAGGCGAAGATTGCCTTACTTGACTGTCCATTAGAAGTTGAGAAGACAGAGTTCAGCGCAGAAATCAGGATACGTGATCCTTCTCAAATGAAAGCCTTCTTAGACAAGGAAACCAATATGCTTCAGGAGATGGTCAAGAAAATCAAGGCTTCCGGCGCTAATGTGTTACTTTGTCAGAAAGGCATTGACGATGTAGCTCAACATTTCTTAGCTAAAAACGGAATAATGGCGGCTAGAAGGGTTAAACAATCAGACATGGAGAAACTCAGTAGGGCTACTGATGGAAAGATCATAACAAATCTCGAGGACTTGAAACCCACAGATCTAGGGAATGCAGGACTGGTGGAAGAGCGGAAAGTTGGCGAAGACAAAATGATCTTCATTGAAAAATGTAAACACCCACGTTCTGTGGCTATTTTGATCCGTGCTGGTCTTGAAAGGATGGTCGATGAGGCAGAAAGGGCTATGAATGATGCGTTGTCTGTAGTTGCTGATGTAGTGGAATACAGCAAAATCGTTGCCGGCGGAGGAGCCGTTGAATCTGAGATAGCAAAGGAACTCCGAGAATACGCTACTAAGATTGGGGGAAGAGAGCAACTAGCCATAGAGGCTTTCGCTGAATCCATCGAAATTGTGCCCAAAACATTGGCTGAAAATGCTGGTTTGGAACCCATAGACATACTAGTTGGATTAAGATCAGGTCATGAGAAGAAAGGCGGCTATTTGATGGGTGTCGACGTTTTCAGTGGCAAAATCATTGACATGCACAAGAATGGAGTGATCGAACCTTTGCGTGTTAAGGAGCAGGCAATCAAGTCAGCGACTGCGGCTGCATCCATGATCCTAAGAATTGACGATGTGATCGCTGCCACAAAGCCTAAAGAGGGACCTCCTGGGCCTCCTGGTGGAATGCCTGAAGGCGAAGAGGAATACTAGGAAATCACTTCACTCTCTTTTTTTTCTTCATTCCTTTAGGACCTAAAAGGGACCTATGAAGAGTTCTTCTGATATGTTCTTTCAGTTTTGAATGGAAAATGGTAGAAAAATACAGAAACAATGTTTAAATCCAAAATAGAACGAAGATCTGGTTAGATGCTCCGGTAGTATAGTCCGGTTAAGTATGACGGCCTCTCGACACAGGTTGGGAGAAAGCCGCCGACCCGGGTTCAAATCCCGGCCGGAGCACCATATCCGTCATAGGTTGTTTTACAGCCTCTTTTACGAGAAAAAACTTCACCAAGTCTGGACCTAGACCACCAAACCGCTTCTGCATACTAGCTTAAATGGACAAGGAATTTAGTTAGTGGGGATGTTCTAAACTTCCTTTTCACTTTCTCTATAGATTCGCCTAGTATCTCTATCTCTTCTAGACGGCATGTTCCAAGCCCAGTCTCTTCTGCTAAGCATAGATGTTTCACATTCTCTGGAGATATGCCCATCACAGCCGCGCCAACAGCATCCACAGCAACAGGGTCTATTCCCGCGATAACCAGATTCATTTCCACAGGGTTCCCACTCGTTTCATGCCCCTCACCAGCGATTATTCCATCTATGACTGCCACGCTTGGTTTTATGATTGAAACTAAATCGACAATCTTTTGGCTTAAATGGTTGTGTATTGACCCTTTCGGGGTTACTGCTCCTATCATGTTCTTTAAGCTCAATGTTACGCCAGCTAACCTGTGAGGCTTGAGTTTCGGAACACTAATAATTATGCTTTCGAGAGCGGTTTTAGCTATTTTCACCTTCTTCAAGGCTAACGGATTCTGGGGAACAATCTCAATAAATTCGTCTTTGTTGAGATCAACCATCTTTACCTTCCATCTTTCTGCAACAGCGTCGACGCCGGCAACTCTGAAGGCCTCGAGGGTATCTGCAAATCCGCTTCCTTCACCAATAACGACCTCTTTCATGTCATGTTGCCTCAAAAATTTTACTACGCCTTCAATGACTCTACTGTCGGTTGTAATTCCTGTTGATGGGTGTCTTGCGTTTATGTAATTAGGCTTTATCAAAATGGGCTTTTGTTTAGAGAGAACCTCATCCGCATCAATCATTTCCAGTGCTTTAACAGTCATATTTAGGGGAGTTTTCCCCTTCACAATTGCTACTTTAGTCATGGGACACCGAACAAGCTGATGTTATACCAACATTTGAATCAATCGGTAGAGATGACGAAAGAATTGCCCGTGCCATTTGTTTTATTGCAAACTCTAGTTTTGCAAACCGACACTTGTCACCTTAGTCAAAGGTGAAGGCTGAGGGACAGAGCTTGCTCAAGACGCACATTCCACATTTTGGTTTCCTTGCCACGCAGATTCTTCTACCATGAAATATCAGCAGGTCTGTGATTCGTTTCCAATAGGCTTTGGGAACTATTTTCATTAAATCGCCCTCTATTTTATTCGGATCTTCGTGCTCTGTTAGCCCCAATCTTTTAGCAAGTCTGCGGACATGGGTGTCCACGGCTATTCCCAGAATAACACCATAGGCATTCGACAAGACAATATTCGCGGTCTTTCTCGCAACACCTGGCAACTCGAGCATCTCCTCCATTGTTTTCGGAACTTCCGAGTTGAACTTTTCAACTAGGATTTGGCAACATTTCTTGATGCTTCTGGCTTTGTTTCTGTAGAAGCCAGTGGGTCTTATGTACTCTTCGAGTTTCTCTAGATTTGTGTTGGCGTAGTCTTCTGCCTTTCTATACTCTTTGAAGAGAGGTTTCGTGACGATGTTTACCCTTCTGTCGGTGCACTGAGCTGAAAGCATGGTGGACACCAAGAGTTCTAGAGGGTTGGTGTAGTTTAAGGCTATTTTTGCGTCTGGATGTTCCTTTTCCAACAGTTCCAGAATCTTTAGCACTCTTCTGTTTTCAGGTTCCATATTAACGGATTCCAGTTTCCTTTTCATTGCGACATTACCTTTCTAAATATGACATTTTGGATGATGCTATTGAACATTAAGCTTTTCGTTGACGGAGAGAAATCAATCTGGAGGAGATTGAGGTAAAGGTAACAAGATAGACCTATGCGCGCGCGCAGGCGAAAACCGCTATGTGCTATATGCAGAACCACACAACCAGCCAGCCAGACAAACCCATCTAACAGCTCCAACAGCAGAAGAATTCAACCAGCAACTAGAAAACATGGGAATCAACCCTGAACAATTCAACAACCTAAGCGTAGAAGACCAACGCCGATTAATCTGGAAAATGGCTAAGCAACAATGACAAAACAACGACAACCTTGTAAGAACTGTGGAGACGCAAAAACCGTCTCCACAGGCTCTACTATCTTCTACATTTGTCCAGATAGTCGTTACCGGAGCATAGCGGATTCATATGATAAAGAGGTTAAGAAAGATGCGCGCAACAAGTAGTGGAAGAGGCCCTAACGCTTCTGAAAGAGAAATACACCAAGAAGGCTGAGGCGAAAGCACAACCTTAACCCTCCCTTTTTTTTCAGACGTATAGAAGATTCTTCCTTACATCTATAAATTCAACTCCCCGATTACTTATTTTTTGGACAGTGAAAAGGGAGGTGATAGTTGTAACGCTAGCCAAAAAAGGAATGGCTATGTTCTTGTTTGTGCTTGCTACTCTGTTTCTCGCATCTCCAATGACAATGGTGAATGCTTCTAAAACAACGAATGACTTTTACCTAAAAGTGTATATGACAGCTGTCAGTGTTGAATGGGAACATTTTGCAGACGACAGACAAGCCATAGGGCATGTTGTTGAGGAAGGTGTTGTCAAAGATGGTCTAGATTCAGAAGTAGGAACAATTACTCTAGACNTTGTAGAAATAATAGATATAAAAACCAACAACGCAACTGTGACAGCAAAATATGAGATAAACTTCAACTCTGACGAAATCATAAAAGGAACAATGACAGGGAAGATACAAAACTTTGCAGCAACACCACCAGACTTGGATTGCAAATTCGTTGGACATGGTGACATGCATGTAATGGGAAACATCTATGTAATAATGGAAGGGATGATTCCTGTTCTGGTATTAGATGGCTACTCATGGTAACAAAGATGCCTTAAGCCTTCCCTTTTTTCTTTCTCTCCTACTATTGCTAGACTCACCCTAGCACAAAATATTAAAGGAGTTATCCTTTCAAGTTCAGCTTTAGTTGGTATTTTGGCCACTTTCTTAATGCTATTTCCCAAAACTGCATTTTTGAGAGTCTAAAGGCTTTTCTCCAACTGAAACATTAGAACCTAAGGGATGGCTATGGCTAATTCTAAGAGAAAAAACCATCATTACAAAATGGTGAAACAGATTTTACCACAGACCGCTGAGAAACTAGAAGGAGAAGGAGTGATTTCTGCATGGGATTCAAAAGCGCAGTTTAGGATTCAGATAGGAAGTTTGGACCCAATCATAATCAAACCTGACCTGGTCGTTCATCTGCCTGATAAAAAGAAAGAAAGGAAAGTTTTGGTTGAAGTAGTGAATCCCATAAAACCTAAGAGATTTGTCGGAGAGTTGATCTATCCTCATTTTCTGGGCTATTTTAAGGAAATTGAAGCTGCTATATTCCTCGTTCTACCCAGAAAGGTTCAATTGCTGGACAGAAGTAAGGTTCAGGAACTGACACTGGACTTATTTTTGGAGAAACAAATAGCCTATATTGCAACCCCTTTGCGCAACCCTGAGGACCGTGAGGAGACATACTACATTCTATATGATCACTTAACTGACTATCAATCGTTGGGGAGTTTTGATTATTCTCATTAGTCTACTACTCTCCCTGAGAGTTTCCCAGTCCCTCACTGTGGAAAGTCTTTTCTATACTGATCCAAAACATAGAATCATGGAATCCAGAACAACGAAAACCAGAAGAGAAGCGATCTTAGATATGAGACTTAGAAGATTGGTTGAATCTCTGGAGTATTCAGAACTCTCTCAGATGAAAACTGGAAAAGGAAGGCTGCACTCATTTGTGTCAGGTTTGCTCTTGTCCTCTGCTATATTGGAGGAAATAAGACAAGTAACTCGTGTTAATGTTTATGTGTCTTGGGGCCAGATCCTGAATGAGAAAGGTGAGCTATCAAAAGAAATTGACATCATGATATATTTCAGAAGAAAACCTCTCTATGAATGGAAAAACATTGGCTATGCAATAATCTCAAAACAGGATGTATTATCGATTTTTGAAGTTAAAAGAAATTTTCAGTCGTATCTAAGCCATGAGAAAGAGTGTGAGCAACTAAGTAAATTCGCCAAGAAGATTTTTCTCATCATATATCATAATCCCAACACCATAGATGGAATGAAGAGAAGAAATGTTGAAGTCTAAGGGGTATGCAGATGTTTTTCATTTGGTAGATATCAGAAAATTCAGTAAGCAACCGTTATATGATGAGTGGTATAGGTTGATAGGTGAGGCCAGAAGGTTTTAAGCTCACTTCACGTTTCCAGTACGCCAGGCATGCGCACGCGCATCGAAGCCATATGTATAGATGTTTAGATATTTTGGCAACTGTCGAAAATTCTTTTTTTCTACTAACTATTATCTATATAATAATAACCCCCTTATTTTTCAGATTCTACTTAGAGAAGAACAGATAATATATTGTGTTTAACGAAGGATGAATAGGGGTTCTTTTCTTAAATGGAGAGTGAATCTTTCTTTGTTTGGAACTGAAAGATAAAGGTAATAGGTAATACCGACAAGGCAATTTTTGGAGGCAAAAGGGTTTTGGAAAGAGTGATACCTTTTCTAATCACAATAGGTAACAAGATAGACGGTTGTTTCAGAAAAAATGAGAAGCTTAGCAGCAGTTTTCTGTTTCTTCTTATCAATAAAGAGAGGCTAAACGAGGAGGGTTATGTCTGCATCTAAGGCAATCTCGAGGAAAGCTGCTGCACCGGCGATTTCGTCAACTTCAGGAATCAAATCTTCCTTCTTTATGCCGAACATCTGCATTGTTGGGCTGCAAGCATAGATTTTCAACGACCCAGATGCTTTCATTCTCTTAAGTAACTCATAGAGTGTGGGATATTTCATTTCTCCCAATTTCTTTTTCAGATGTTCTTCTAAGTGTTTGTAGGTAGCGGGTAGTCCAGCTTTTTTCAAGCCTTCCTTTACGAGCATGTTGAGACCCCAGAAGGTGAAGTAAAGGTGTGTTTCTATGTCCATTGCTGTTGCTGTGGAACCAAGTATAAAAGCGCTGTAGAGGCGGTCTAAGGTTCCGCTGTGAACTATTATTGCCAACTTCTTTTCCTTTTTAGGCATGCTTTTCATCTCTTTCCCATATTGTCTTGCGCGCGCTCTTTAATTAGCTCCTCCTTAAGATATTGAGTTTCTCAAGTTTTCGGCAATCATTTCCGGAGGTGCAACATTAATGAACATGCCAGTGCTGATCTCGAATCCTGCATGAATAGTTAACTTGGGATACACTTCTAGATGCCAGTGAAAATACTCATTTTTTTCTTTGGTTGGATCGATATGGAAACCATAACAATAAGGTGGGTCATTCAGGATTTTTGCGAGACCACCGAGACATGCTCTTAATGCCTTCGCCAGATCTTTTTTCTCGTCATCTTGCAGTTGCAGTAAGGTTTGTTGATGCTTCTTTGGGAAAAGCCAAAACTCAAAGGGATAAACGCTAGCCCATGGAGCAAAGGCAATAAAACTTTCATTTTCATAGATGTGGCGAGGACCATGTCGTTCTAACTCTATAATCTTGCAGTAGGGGCATACACCCGTTTTTTGAGACTTTGTCTTAACAACGGTGAGTTCATCTGAAATCTTTTTTGGAATCATGGGAGCGGCTATTATCTGACTATGGGCATGTGATAGGGAGGCACCAGCTTCCTTTCTGTGGTTTCTAAAAATGGAAACATATTTCCATTTAGAAAGGCTCTTCAGTCTATCTAGATAAGCCTGTACTACTAATTCAAC
>JGI24422J19971_10001067_pt1 | contig 16301 bp, 15 predicted proteins | sample DeeMarSWOR152_54_FD_19971 | JGI IMG/M metagenome (IMG submission 19971) | reverse complement strand
CGTTCGGAGCCTAAAACCGAAAACAAATCCAATCCTTTAGGCATGATTCGCCTTTTCATTTCAGAGTTGCGTCCTACCTTGTCCCAGCATAACATCTGGAAAATATGTGAATCAGGCACGTAGCGTTGACCCATAAACTGAAAAACGGTAGGGTAACGGGGAAGTGCTACTGGCATTCCCGCCAGCAGAGCTTGTGACAGTATCTCCTGCTGGTATTCAGGCCTACTTAGCTCTTCCCTCAGATTCGCCAGCCCACCTTCCGCAGCAACAAAATCCAAATAACGTTCACTGTCTCCGAAAACATTGTGGAGGGCAGTCTCAAGGCTCAACGGGTTAATTGAGTCGCTCTCCCCTACTAGAGCGCTAGTCACGTTGTATAACAGCATCCACTTGTCATAGCATTGTGGATTCGATTTGAGAATATCTCTCATGTAGACAATAGCTGCGTCGTCCATATGAGGGACAATCCAATCGTATCGTTCGTCATTACGTGGAATAAAAATCGGATAGTTACCGTACCACATCAAGGTGCGGAAGTAGCGTTCGAGCTCTGATATACCCAAGTAATGCCCTCGCACCTTAAATTGGGTATAATCGTACAGTACTTCTACGTCGTAAGGACGCTCTGGGATATGCCACATTCCAGCAGGGACGAACTGGAGTTCATCAGCATATATCTGGGCTAAATAAAACGCCTCATCATCTGCAAGTTCATCAGGCAAAGCTACAGTTTCACCAGTTATTAAGGATAACCCTATGGCAAAGTAAATGGTCGAGTTCCTTATCGCCCAATATTTCAAAGAGCCATCATGTGCAGTTGCATTGTAATCGTTTAGTGATGTGTTGAAGGCGTACTTTGTTACTTCAAGAAGCATGGGATAAAGTGTTTGGTTCTCCAAAATTCTCAGAGAACAGTCAAAGACTACATGGAAAAGGTGGAGAATCGAATCGGTCGTAACGAAGACTGGCAAGTCGTTTCTGTAAACTTTGGAGAAGTAGAAGTCTTCAAAACGCAACCCAGGATTGAGGTCCATCTCTGAAGTGTTTGAGACTTCAATGACAACGAAGCCGTTTCTTTCAAGCATCACCTCTTGCTCAGAAGTAAGATTAAGAGCACTCTTGACATCATTGTAATAAGCTACCTGGGAAAGGTCGAAAGAAGCTCGAGTAAGTACAAGTGTGTTTAAGCCTACAGAGGACAGTAACAAAAGCAGAAGGATCAACACCCTAATCAGATAGATCCTTATCCTTCCCACCCAATTCAATTATATCAGTTAAGTCACAGATAAACTTTGTGAAGAGTTTCTTAGGAATAAGAAACAATTGCTCACACCGAATCAAAGCAAAAATAGAATACACAAAAACAAGGGACATTCCATATGTTATACAGTTGCTTGGACACAGAAACATCAAAAACACGGTTTACACTCAACTAACCAAATTTGAAAAAGGGGATGAGTTCCACTCCGCCAGCGTTAAGACGACCGAAGAAGCGAAGCAACTCGTAGAAGATGGATTTGAATGTCTGCACCAGAAGAATTAATGTTATTCAGAAAACGAAAATGACACAGCCATTGGACACTAATTCAAAGTAGCAGAATACTAATTCAAAAAGGTTATATGTCTCTCATGGTATTTTCGTGTATTGGCGGATGTCTGAGATGAAAGGTGACTGTCAAATTCAAGGCTAATTTGAGACCTTTGATGACGTTTAGACTACAGCCCCCTAAAATCACAAAAGAATGCAGAACTTTTAAAAAATCACAAGACAAAACCCATATGAATTTTGATTACTTGGAGGATGAAAAATGTTCAAGGAAGTAAAGTCTACAGCTGATCTTCCAAAGCTGGAGCATCGAATCCTAAAATTCTGGAAGGACACAGGTGCCTTCGAGAAACGTGTAGCCCTAAACCGAGGTAACAAGCGGTGGTCATTCATAGACGGTCCGATCACTGCAAACAATCCAATGGGTGTCCACCATGCTTGGGGACGTACATACAAGGATGTATTCCAACGTTATCGGGCTATGAATGGGTTTGAACTTCGTTACCAGAATGGCTTCGACTGTCAGGGACTTTGGATAGAGGTTGAAGTAGAGCGAAATCTCGGCTTCAAATCTAAACGCGACATCGAATCCTACGGAATTGGTGAGTTCGTTAAAAGATGCAAGCAGCGAGCTCTACGTTACGCTGCCATGCAGGTGGAACAGTCCATTCGGCTGGGGTACTGGATGAACTGGGATGATCCTCAACTTTTACGCAAGTTAGCTGACCGCCTAGAAAATCAAAAAGTCATCACAATTCAAGGTTCCACAGGCCCAGTATCTGACACAGCAGAGAGTCTTATCAGCAGACTGGGTACTCCTCAGCTGGGCGGCTCCTACTTCACATTCTCAGATGAGAACAACTACACCATCTGGGCCGTGCTCAAGAGGTGTCACGAACGCGGATGGATATACAAAGGAAAAGACGTAATGCCATGGTGTCCCCGTTGCTCCACAGCACTCTCTCAACATGAGATCGTCACCGAGGGCTATCGGGAAATCACGCATGCTGCAGTCACCCTTAAGTTTCCTCTTCGTGGACGACTAAATGAAGCTTTGCTGGTGTGGACAACGACCCCGTGGACACTCTCTTCCAATGTTGCAGCAGCAGTCCATCCCAACATGATCTACGTAAAAGTTCGCTACAAAAATGAGACATTATATCTAGCCAAGGCAGCTCTAAATCGCGTCTTTGCGAAAGAACACTACGAGATAATTGAAGAACTTATGGGATCGGATATGCTCGACTGGACCTACGTCGGCCCATTCGACGAACTTCCCGCTGAGCAAAACTTGGGGGCAGTTGGCGCTCACCGTATTATACCTTGGGAAGAGGTGAGTGAAGTCGAGGGAACTGGTATTGTCCACATCGCGCCTGGCTGTGGAAAGGAAGACTTGGAGCTTGGTAATCAATATGACCTGCCTGCTGTGGCCCCGCTAAACGAGTTCGGAGTCTTTGTTGACGATTTCGGTTGGCTTACAGGAACCCATGTTTATGAATCAGCTCAGCCAATCATAAAGAATTTAGAAGAGAAAGACTTGCTCTTTAAGGTAGAAGACTACACTCATCGCTACCCTGTTTGCTGGCGTTGTGACAGCGAGTTGGTGTTCCGTCTTGTCGATGAGTGGTTCATCTCGATGGGAACTAAACTTGACAAGCCTCTTGAACAAATCACTGAACAAGAGAAGAAAGAAAATCTCCGCTATCAAATCATGGAAGTTGCCAAACAGGTTCGCTGGATCCCAGATTTTGGCCTACACCAAGAGTTAGATTGGCTACAAAATATGGAAGACTGGATGATTTCCAAGAAGAGGTACTGGGGCTTGGCGTTGCCAATATGGGAATGCCCGAAGTGTGGAAACTTCGATGTCATAAGCAGTAAGGAAGAGCTAAAATCGCGAGCAGTCGAGGGTTGGAAGGATTTCGAAGGGCATACACCTCACCGACCCTGGATAGACATGGTTAAAATCAAATGTTCGAAATGTGGAGCAGTTATTTCTCGCATTCTAGATGTAGGCAATCCGTGGCTAGACGCTGGCATCGTTGCCTATTCGACCCTAAATTATCGACACGACAGGGATTTCTGGAAAAAATGGTTTCCAGCCGAGCTTATATGCGAATCCTTACCAGGCCAGTTTCGAAACTGGTTTTACTCCATGCTAGCCATGAGCACAATCTTAGAGCGTCGTCCACCTTTTCACGCTTGTTTTGGTCACGGCCAGGTGCAGGACGAAAAGGGGCAGGAAATGCACAAGTCTTCAGGCAACATGATCGAGTTTGACGACGCTGCCGAAACTATAGGTGCAGACGTTATGCGGTGGATTTACTGTAGCAGTAGACCGGAAAGGAACCTGCTTTTCGGCTATACACTGGCGGAGGAGGTTAAGCGGCGGTTCTTGATCCCGTTATGGAATGTTTACAGCTTCTTCGTCACATACGCTAACTTGGACAAGTGGACTCCCAAAGATGTCACAACCGAGTACTCACTTTTAGATCGTTGGATATTGTCGAAGCTTCAGGTGCTTGTTCAAGATGTCACCGATTGCCTGGAAAAATATGATGCGTTTGGTGTTACTGCAAGCTTTGAGCAAATTGTGGATGAACTTTCTAAATGGTATGTTCGTCGTTCACGTCGAAGGTTCTGGAAGAGCGAAGCAGACACAGATAAGAAAACTGGGTACACGACATTATACACTTGTTTGACAACAATTATCAAACTTCTGGCACCGTTCCTTCCGTTTCTTGCGGAAGAAATGTATCAGAACTTGGTGTGCAGTGTAAAACCTAATGCTCCGAAGAGTGTGCATCATAACGATTGGCCGCTAGTGGACACGTCTCTTGTGAATGAAAAACTGATGGTAGACATGGATTTGGCTGTCAAAATCTGTAGTCTAGGACGTTCAGCCCGTAACAAGGCTGGAATAAAGTTGCGGCAGCCGTTGAAAGAGGTGAAGGTTGTAGTAGAAGAAACTATGCTTGCGCGACTGAAAGGTTTGACAAATTTAATCAAAGATGAACTCAACGTAAAAGAAGTAGCCCTAACCACACAGGAAAGGGAGCTGGTTAAGTATGGGATATTGCTGCTACCACATTTGCTCGGCAAGAAGTATGGAAAACTCTTCCCGAAGTTATGTGCAACCGTAGCCAGTATGGACGCTGATGCCATCCTCCAGACACTCAAGAAAGACCAGAGTTTTAAAGTTGAAGTGGATGGTGATGTCATTACTTTGCTGCCGAAAGAAATTGAAGTTCGCACTCAACCAAAAGAAGGCTACACTGTGGAAGAAGAACAAGGTATCATTGTTGGGGTGTACACAGTCGTTACTGAAGGACTTAAAAAGGAAGGCTTGGCACGTGAGATCGTGCGTCGCATACAGAATCAACGTAAAGATGCTGGTTTTGATATAGCTGATCAAATTGAGGTTTATTATGAAGCAGGATCAAGACTCTGTGAGGTTTTCATCAGCCATGGGGATTACATTGCTTCAGAGACCTTGTCAATATCGATACGTAAAGCTGAACTGCCCAAAGAGGCATATGTTGTAGACTACGAGATCGATGGCGAATCACTCAAAATTGGGCTGATCCGTAAAAATCACACCTAGCATGATGATGTTAGGAGAAAGGAGAATAACTCTGGATTAATCTTGCAATTATTCAATTTTGGCTGGCTAGAATGTCAAAAGAGTTTGGGGCTGATCCATAGACTGTGATTGTCAGCAATATTGCAATCACGGATGTCGGCACAGATAGGGCCCATTGAGATTGGGCTTGTTAAGGCTAACGAAAATAATGACGTTTTAAAGCGGATATATGAGGTTAAGGATAACTTCACCAAGTGTTCTTTAGCCACTTCTTCAATTGTATAGAAGAATAGTTCACCAAGGAAACCAACTTCTGCTTTAGACGTTCTTTCGGCTGCCTGTTTTTCTCCACTCTTTTTCTCATTTCACCTTTTCAGAATCTTAATATGACATCACAATATGTATAATATTTGCTGCACAGTACAATACCCATAAGCTACAGAAGGAGATGATGTATAATGAAAAGTGACGTTGAAGTGGTGAAAAGAGAGCTGCTCAGTACAACACTTCTTAAACAATGTATAGGATGGCTTGATAAATGCATGGAAGCTCGAATATACTTTAGTAGAAGCGATGCCACAGAAGTCTTAATCTTAGAAGCTATAAAAAGCGAAGAGAAGGAATAGACTATGAGAGAGATTGAGTGGAAGGTTCTTTCTGAGTTGATGAAGAATGCCAAGATAAGCGATAGAGAATTAGCCAAGAAAATTCGTAGTTCTCAGCCAACAGTTACCAGAACGAGAAGGAAATTAGAGAAGGAAGGATACATCAGAGAATATACAGTGATTCCTAATTTTCGTAAACTTGGATATGGAATATTGGCTGTCACGCTTTTCAAATATAAAAAACGTTTTGATCCAGAAAAGATTAAGAAGGCAAAGAAGATACTTGGTGAAAGCTTCAAGGAAGGCCCTTTTGAAATCATTATGGCTGAGAGGGGATTGGGCGGTGGATACAACGCAATTATGATGTCGCTTCACAGAGACTACGAATCTTTTATGGGGCTTATGAGTTGGGCCCAGCAGTTTTACGATTTGGAATTAGGTGAATTTGAAAGTTTCCTTGTAAACCTAGCTGGACAAATTCGCTATCGGCCTCTAACTCTCTCATCCTTAGCCAAACATCTACTAACGCTCACAGAAAAGAAGGAATAGTCCTGAGTGGACATCGTCTTAATTTCAGAGATACTCGAGTAGAAAGGTGAAAACTGCTCGAGTCAAATCCCGCAAAGAACAGGCCAAAAAACAGTTGGAATCACACTACGACCTAACCTCATGAAGGAAGAATGAAAACACAACCTAAAAATAAGCAGAATAACAGAACAAGCTCTCACAAGCATCCTCAAATACCTACACCTTCAAACAAAAACGAAAGTTCTATTAGGCTTCTTGGTCGAGGTTCTTTTCAGAAAGTCGGGCCGGTAGTTCAGTTTGGTATGAACGCCGCCTTCGCAAGGCGGAGGTCGCGGGTTCAAATCCCGCCCGGTCCACAAAACTTTCTTTCGAGAAAGCTTCTGTTTTCAATTGGCGAATAAGCATTTTCATGTTGCAATAGGTTTTTATGCACTTGATGTGGTAATTGTAGTCTGTTGCCTATGTTATTGTAGCTACAAGAAATATGCGAATTCATTGATTGTTTCAACAGTGGGCGGTTAAATGGTTAGAAAAATCGGGTTTGACGCAAAAAAATACTTGAAGGCTCAGGTAAAAAGGATACTTGATCGTGTTTCGCTTTTCGACAAACTTTATCTAGAATTCGGCGGTAAATTGTGTTATGACTATCACGCTTCACGTGTGCTTCCATGCTTTGGTGTCGACACAAAACTACAGATGCTTCGGCGACTGAAAGAAAAAAGTGAAATAATACATTGCGTCAGTGCGAAAGATATCGAAGGAAGAAAAATTAGACGAGACTTTGGACTAGCGTATGATGACCAAACACTGAAAGACATAAACGATCTCCGCGAGATGGGTCTAGACGTCTCTGCCGTCGTGATAAATCGTTTCAACAACGAATTGACAGCGAAAAAATTCAAACAAAAACTTCAGAATAGGAGAATACGTGTTTTCACACATCACGAGATACCAAACTACCTCAAGGATTTAGACTTTGTTGTAAGTGACAAAGGATACGGCAAACAAAAATACGTCAGCACTGAGAAAAAGATCGTAGTTGTCACTGCACCTGGACCAGGCAGCGGTAAATTCTCATTCTGCATGGCACAAGTCTACAACGACAGAAAACAAGGTGTCAAGTCCGGTTTCGCAAAATTTGAGACATTTCCCGTGTGGAACCTGAACCTTAACCATCCTGTAAATATTGCGTACGAGGCAGCAACCGCTGATATAGGAGATTATAACATCGTAGATCCATTCCACAAGAAAGCATATAGAATAACGGCAATCAATTATTCTAGAGATGTAGAGAATTTTGCGATAATGAAGAAAATGATTGATAAAGTAGTTGATAAAGACAGCCCAATGGCGAAATATAGATCGCCAACTGACATGGGTGTCAACATGGTTAAAGAAGGAATAATCGATGATGACGTAGTACGTGAAGCAAGTAAAGAAGAAATCGTAAGACGCTACTTCAGGTATCACAGAGAATTCGTAGAGGGTAACACTCTCTACGGTACGCTTGAGAGAATGAAAAAGATTGTGGAAAAGGTGGGGGTTGATCCTAAAGATCGTTCTGTTGTTCTGCCAGCAAGAGAGGCAGCAGAAGGCGCTAGAAGGAGAAAAGACGAAAGAAAAGGATATACAGGTGTGTTCTGTGGCGCGGCAATCGAAATCCCCTTGGATTCAGGCAAAGCTTTAATTGTAACAGGCAAGAATTCACCACTACTCTATGCTGAATCAGCGGCGATTCTAAACGCAATAAAGACCATTGCAAAAATACCGGATGAAGTCAACGTGATATCTCCAAACGTCATCCAGAGCATTATACAATTGAAGAACCTAATGAGGCTAAGCAGCACATCATTGGATGTAAAAGAAATACTCAACGCACTGGCTGCAAGCGCAGTATCGGACGAGAGAGCACGCAAATGCATAGATGCACTGGATGAATTGAAAGATTGCGAGATGCACACTACCCATCTTATAAACGAAGGCAACGAGAAGACGCTGAATCAGATAGGCTTAAACTTAACGACAGATGCCAGATTGCCGTTTCCTGATGAGACTTTTGCTCCTAACTATTTTATTTGAAAACCGTAAAACTAAAGACTTGTTGCGCGCACTTCAATTTAACTAATGATGCCGCAGAGTTTTTCAGGGTTATTCGAAGAGAAAACGAAGGGTTTTCCTTTTCGTCGGATTATTTTAACCGCGTCGCCCAATGATGTTGTGTAAGCCCAAGAGCGGTCAGTAGAGCGATATCTAACGCCTGCTCCTCCATATTTGGAAGAGGGTTTTTGGTGTGTTTACAAGAGGCTATATTTGATATTGGAATGTGTTTGTGATTGAAAAAGCCATAACTAATCAAAAGTTCGTTGTTGGTCACTTGTATCTGTATGCCTCGATAATTCCAAAATACAAACAACACGAGCGCTAAAACAGATGCCAAGAGAACAATCAAAAAGGGAATTTGAGTTGCAACGCCAACCGCGATTACTATCAACAAAACGCATGAGATAAGTGAAGAAACAAATACGACTAAGGTTTTCACTAACGTTCCCGCTGGAACCCACCCAGAATACATAACTTCTGCCATATCAACCCCAACCGTAATATGGTGAACACGTTTAATTAATCTTTTCAGAATATAACTCATCAACGGACGTGAGAAACAAGCTACATTTTTAGGGAAGAACTATGAAGTTTATCTTGGGAGTAAATAATGCCGATATGAAAAACACTGTTTTCAGTCCTGCTAGCAGCCTCTCTTTCGTTTATCATTGGTTTGATGGCATCTTTTCTATTAGCTTCAGATTGGCGAATAAAACCATTACAAGGCATGTATGAGAGACTTATGAAAAAATAAGAGGAAAATAGAACATGAGGTTCATCGAATACCATTTTCCCCAAGTTTTGTTGAAATTGACAACGGGAAAGGTTCAAACCGACCAGAAAAAGTCCAAACACATTTTACTGATTTGGAAACAACCCGTAGCTAGATACAGCAAACAAGAGAGTGCATTATTTTTCGGAGACTCTATTTGAATAGTTTGACAACACTACTTGCGATAACTGCTAATCCGATAGAGATTACGAGTCCAGCGAGAAAACCGAACCAGCTTATAGATTTGTTCACCAACATGTTTAGGAAGAAGCTTGTGCTGAACCAGAAGGCTATATTGGAAATGGTTCCGCTTTTTCTATTTACTGAGTCATGAAATATAAACCTCAACACCAAAACAGCGATTTGAAAGACACCAAAAACTAGGCAGAACTGCATAGCTGCAGTATAGACAACTGGGTGACTCTCTTTTGGAGCAAGTAAGACCACGTGTTCAGTCAAATGTTCAAGGTGGAAATTTTCCGCAAAGCGGATGACTTTACTGGAGAAGTTCGGGGTAATAATCCAGATGACGCCTAACAGTATTAGGAAAAACCCAAAAGAAAGAGTGCTCAGCCAACCTGTACTTCTGGAATATCGTTTTTTGTCGCTAATCATGCGTCACACCTAGTCAGTTTTTAGATAATGGTTCTTCATTTAAATGATTTGCTGATCATATTAGATTGCGAATTTGGTAGGTTAGAAAGTAAAAATGGGAGAATCGTTAGTATCTGCGTCGTCTTCCGTAGAGAGTGCCTATGATGATTAACGAGCCGAATATTATTATTATGAAGGGCCAGAGCAAGTTCCAGATTGATTTTTCCAGAATTATCGCTATGCCAATGAGGACTATGATGAATCCGAAAATTAAGCCTGCTACCGAGCCTGCATGAGGTAATCCAAAACACTCGTGTTCCCAGTTCCTTTCATGAGATCCGAAGCACTCATCGTCTGAACGGCGTCTTCTTTCACTACGATAGATCTGTAAAGGCGCTCCACACTTGGCGCATACCTTGGCATCATCTTCGTTTTTGAATCCACATTTAGTGCAGTAAACCAAGTCTGTTCTCTCCAATACTTTTATTGATTAATCCACTTTAAGGTTCTTTCAGTTATTTTAACATTTTCTATACATTCGAATTGTGGAGCAAAATTTAATGCAGTCAATTCAACTTCCAGCAATCAGTATTCTTAAAAGACGACGAACATAACCATTATTTTGGGAGAATGCAGTGAATGAAAGTTCTCTTCGTAGAACCTCCAAAGGACATATGGTTCGTCATGGGAGAGTATCTGCCACCGCCATACGGGATTATCCAGCTTGCAGCGTATCTTGAAAGGGAAGTCAAAGATGTTCAAATTGAAGTGTTAGATTGTAACGCTCAGCAGGTAGATTGGGAAGGACTGGAAAGGAAAATAGAATCGTTCAATCCTAACATTGTCGCTTCCAGCGCATTAGCCACTTGTAACACTTATTTGATCGCTAGAACCCTTGAGACTGCCAAAAAAGTCAGCCCAGATATTCTCACTGTTACGGGAGGTCAACATTTTACAGCAACAGCTCAAGAGAGCCTTGAAACATTCTCTGAAATTGACGTAATTGTTCGAGGAGAAGGAGAACAAACCTTTACAGAACTTGTTAAGAATGCAGATAAGAGCTCATCTTTTTCACGTATAAAGGGTATCTCCTTCAGACATAATGGAAAAATAATTCATAATCCCGATAGACAATTGATTCAAAATTTAGAGGAGTTACCTTATCCTGGATACCATTTCGTAAAGGATGTTGTTCACAAATACCATTTTGCAGCGATGGCTGGCCGCAAAGCCCCCTATGCATTAATCGAGGGCTCAAGAGGTTGTACACACCGCTGCACATTTTGCACTCAATGGCGACATTGGCAAGAAATGTTCAGAACGAAATCACATAAACGTATTGCTGATGAAATGGAGTTTTGCTACAGAAATTACGGAAGCAGGTTCATTTGGCTTACAGATGACAATTCCAGCCTAGGCAAGCAGGCAAGCAGTCTAGCCGATGAACTTCTTCAACGTGAAATAGCGGAGGATTTAATGTGGTTCATGCAATTGAGATGCGACGATGTTGTCAAAAACAGAGAGCTCTTGCCCAAGATGCGAAAGGCTGGTCTCCGCTGGGTTCTTCTTGGAGTGGAGAGTCCAAAGCAATCAACCCTTGAGAGTTTCAAGAAAGGCATAACTCCAGAAGATGCAAAGAAAGCTGTGAAACTACTGAGGCAGAATGACATTTTCTCCCAAGCGATGCTAATTGTAGGCGAAAGAAAAGACACAGCAAAATCGATCGCGGATTTGAGAGAGTTTGTAAACGAATTAGACCCAGATTTCGCCATTTTCGCCATCCTCACACCATTTCCCGGAACCGATATCTTTGAGAACGCCAAACGAAACGGATGGATCGAAGATTTTAACTGGGCGCATTACGACATGGTTCATGCGATCATGCCGACGGAAACATTGTCAAGAAAAGAGGTGCAAGAGGAACTCTACAACTGCTATAGAAGCTTTTACGGTTCTTGGAGAAGAAGACTTGAAGGAATATTTTCCAGAAATGAACTGAAGAGAAGAATTAACTGGTACATGGCTGGCAGAGGCATCGTAAAACAGTTTAAAACACTTTTTTAAGGCGATGTTTCATGCGCCAAGGCACAAACCCATTTTTCATTCTAATGTTCGCCGTCGGCGTTTCCCTCTTCGGATTATTCACAACACTGATGCTTGCACTGTATCCACCAACAATCCAAGAAAATCTTCTTTGCCGAAAACCATTGATCGGCTCAATCTTCACTCTAATCTGCATGTCAGGAATTGTCGCCGTTTTCTTTCCAAAAAAATGTTCACAAACGTTTGACTTACCAGAAACTGAAAAACCACCAATTTCTAACACGGAAGATCCTGATCTTCATAAGATCTCCATTACTCTGAAAGGGCACCATCCAGACTGCGGAAAATATTCCGCCCATGTAATCCAAGTGAACAACCATACATTTTGTGCTGCATGCACAGGCTTGCTTTCAGGAGCACTTGTCTCCATAGCTGGAACAACTTTTTATTTCTTCGGCGGTTGGGACATTGGGCAGATCGGCTTCACAGCTGTCTTGTTCGGACAGGTCGGGATTGTTTTAGGCTTCATTCAATTCAAATTCAAAGGCTACACTCGATTAGTGCTAAATGCCCTTTTTGTTTTCGCCGCCTTTCTAACTCTAGTTGGGATTGACAAGATCGCAGAGAACACGTTCATCGATCTGTACTTGGTTTTTTTAATTGTTTTTTGGCTTTGGACAAGGATACTGATTTCACAATGGAACAATTGGAGAATTTGTCATACATGTAAAATTCTTTGCAAACTGAAAGAAAGGTAGGGTGTTAATATCTGCGACGAAAACCGTAGAGAGCACCTATGATTACGAGTGTACCGAAGAGGACTATGATCAGCGGCCACCATGGTATAGATATGTCATAAACTTCTTGCATGAATAAACTGAGCCCAACNAGTATGATTATTACGCCGAAGACTAAACTCGCGACTGAGCTGCGTCTAGGAATTCCAAAGCATTCATCCTCTACTCGCCTATGATGCTCGCGTTCTTCTGTAGAGTGTAAAGAGGCACCGCATTTTGTGCAATATTTCATTTATATTTGCTCCGTACTACTCATTCATAAGTAAAGTGCTTTAAGGTTTTTGGTGTAATCAGGTCAGTGAAATCTTGATGTCACTACTTTGAATGCTGCAAGCCTTCAGCTTGACTTATGATCGAATTCAATTGTTCCGCGTCGAGTTTTAAACCATGAAAGTATCTTCCGCGAAGTTTCGAATTCTTCAAAAATGTTTCTTTTATTGGTAAGGGTTCAACTGATTTGACGTATTTGAATTCTATCGCTTTTTTCCAACCATATTTTTCGCATTCACGTATTTCCTCTTCAGAAAACTCATCTTTTCCGCGGATTTTTCCTATTACGCCGTAGCCGATAATTGAGTCGCCAACACGAGTCTTGTGCAAAAACACTATTGTTTGCCCAGGCTTCCATCTCCTGCGAAGACTAGTATAGTAGATTGCCATACCGAAAACCTGGTTAACCCACTTTTCAGTTGCAATTCTTAAAACGTAACCATCCGCTTCTACCAACAAACTCCCCAATTATTATGGGGTTATTACTATTATTAATGTTGGTGGCGATCTCTCCCGCATACCCCCTTTTCTAAGATAACTTCACTAAGCGTTAGCTAAGAATTATTTAGATTGATTATTTCGCTGACAACTACTTCAAGTGGTTAGCTAGCTGTTTGTTCCATATGATTGAGATAAAGTAACCTGCGATAGCGCCGCTAAATATCCCCACGCTGAGTATGATGACTTCCAGTGGAAGATTTCTTGGAATTAAACCCAACCAAACTGAAGTGTAGTAGCTTAGAAGTCCAACTAGAATGGTGCTCAGAGTCATAGCAGCCATTGACCTGTCAGTTTTCAATTTACCCTTTACAGTATTGACTTTGAAAATGAAGAAGAGTCCATCTACGAGCAAACCATACAAAAGGGCAAAGGAGAAAGTGAAGGGAGCGAGAGCAACATTCGATAAGGCTGTCAGAACACCGCTGACTACGGCAACGTAAGTTGCGCCCTTCTTATTTAAGAGCAGGTTTCCCAAACCGAGCAGAAGAGCTTGTACAACGATAAGCATCTTATTCATAGGAGTAGGCACAACAGTCTTAGTTACAAATATCACGACCCCAAATATAGTAGCCGTTGCAACCTTCTTTGCCTGAAGCATCAAATTCTCACTCAATTGATCTGTAATCCAATAATGCTCCAAAAGTTTTTCAAAGAATCGCACCCCTGAAGCGAAAGTGAAGCTGAAAACTCAAAAATTTGAGGATCATCGGAAAGACTTGAAGGCATTAGCTGACACTCACAGCCGTGGTGATATCTCCCGCACAATCCCCTTTTTTCCATCTGAATCAAACTGCATTAAAGGCTAGAGCCTCTGTTCTTGATAGATATTGTTAACTCCTTCCCGGTGCGTATCACTTCTCGTACCAGAATGTCAAAGTCTTCTCGGCGGCTACGGTGATTGGTGTTTGCTGCACGCAGGACGTACTTGCCTTTGATAATCGTTCCAGATAACACGGCGATGCCCTGTTCCTGCAATTCAATGATAATTTGCTTGTTAAGCTCACCCAGTGCGGCATCATCCATGTCAGGAGCGACGTAACGGAAGCAGACAACATTCAGCATGGCTGGAGCTGAAAGTTCTAATTCTGGCTGAGAATTAATCAGCTCCGCCAGATAATGAGCTTGATCTATGTTTTGTTGAATTAGCCGCCCGTACTTGCGACTGCCATGCTCCTTGAGGGACATCCAAGCTTTCAGCGCCCGGAACCCACGTGAATGAAGGAAGTCATAATCGATTAACCATGGCGAATCGCCCCCCGTAATGCCGCGTTCACCTTCTCCGTGAGCAAGGTAACTAGGCGTCAACGAGAAAGCTTTGCGATGATATTCCTCATTTCGCACAAGTATGCATCCGATTTCAAATGGCATATACATCCACTTGTGAAGATCCAAAGCCAGCGAGTCGGCACGCTTCATTCCGGATACTTTATTTCTTACATTAGGAGCTAGAGCAGCCCATGCGCCAAATGCCCCGTCAACATGGAACCAAAGGTTTTCCCGTTGACAGATATCTGCGAGTGCGTTGAGGTCGTCGATGCCTCCTGTATTGGTCGTTCCCGCCGCCCCAACCACACAAAACGGCATGTAGCCATTTTCACGATCTTCGGTGATAGTCGTTTTCAGCGCCTGGAGGTCAATTTGGAAGTGATCGTTTACTGGCACAGAGCGAAGTGCTTCGCTGCCTAGCCCAAGTAGTTCTACAGCTTTCTGGATTGAGCTGTGTACTTCTTCGGATGCATAGAGCATCATCTCTTGGGGTGCGACTTGGAGGCCCTTCCGACGAAGATCATAACCTGCCTTTGTATTTCGGGCGACTGTCAATCCTATTATGTTTGCAGCTGAGCAGCCACTGGTCAATACGCCGCTGGCTGAGGCGGGGAACTCTAACATTTCTTTAATCCAGTCAATCACCTGCTTTTCGACATGTACAGCGCAGTGATGGTAGCCCCCGCCCGACGTTGTGTTCATCGAGGCTGCCAGCATTTCTGCCAAGGCCCCAAAAACAGTCCCCGTGCCTAAGACCCAACCCCAGAAACATGGATGGATATTTCCAAGGGGATAAGGGAGCACTTTTTCCACAAATTCTTGGTAAATCTCTTCCGTTGGTTGAGGATCTCGTGGCAGAGGTCTGTTGAAATGTGCCTTAACCTTGTCAGGGGCGTGCTGCCAGACTGGGCGCTCCCGGACGGTTTTCATATAATCAAGCATGTCGTCAAGCATCTTGTGACCTAGCTGTCGTATGGATTTCCAGTCTTCAGGGTCAAGCGTTTCTTCACTCACAATATCTTTTGTCTCTCGCCTCATACTTACCGACCTCTCTATTCACTTTCCACTATGATCAATTGAGTCGTTCTTATGACTTGTGGAAGAAACTTCAAATGAATCTGAAGGACCTATAATCCTAACATATTTTCAGAACGGTTGGATTTGTGACACTGATAGGTTCTTTTGGTTCTCCAGCTATTTTGCCACACTTAGAACACTTTTCAGTTTTGTAGGGCTTTTTGCTGGTTGGGTAGGCATTGGCTTCTAAAAGAAGCATCAAGCCTTTCCACATTTAGTGTCCTGCTAAATCACATATTGTGAATATCTGTTTGACGCGTGGACATAAAGTTTTAATGTGTGTTCCCTATCAATAGATGGTGGTCTGGTATCATGCGAAACAATATATGTGATGATGCAGTTGGAGAAATCCGTTGGCAAGTCATAAAGGTTATGTTAGATGAGTTCCCAACACTAAAAGAAAAGGTTGAAGATCATCTGAAAGAAGAACAAAAATTGAAGAAAAAGAGATCTACTGTTCTTTCGGTTCTTTCCACTCTTCGATAATTAGCCTTTGGACTCTACGTTTGAAGCTCACTTTCACGGGTATGCTATTCTTCTCTCCGGTTCTCTTGTCGTCTTGCCAATTTTGGAATGGAAACATGCTGTCTTCAGCTAAGCTCTTCGGTATGTAGATCAA
>JGI24422J19971_10001066_pt1 | contig 16307 bp, 13 predicted proteins | sample DeeMarSWOR152_54_FD_19971 | JGI IMG/M metagenome (IMG submission 19971) | reverse complement strand
ATTACACTTATATTGTAGCTCCTACTTGCCTTCGAGCCAAGACTGAGCGAATTTTTGTAAATCGAAGGTATCTACAATTCCATTTGGATAGTCTTTAGTGAGATCTGCTCCGCCGCACCAGTCCAGTTCGTTGCATTCACCTTCCAGCCAATGCTGGGCAAACAGACTGAAATCGGCAAAGTCAACGTCACAATCATCATCTAAATCAGCGGTCTGGTAAATAGTAAAATCCTCGGTGCTGGTCGTGAGCAACTGGTAATAATCGTAATAAATACCGTCGCTCTCTGCGGTATATTGTTCCAGGATTCCGGCTACGCCGCAGAAACTTTGGTCTATTTCTATATAAGGGTGATAAATTCCATCTGTGTCGTCATTCATATAGTCAGAGGCCCAGCAAGCAAGGTTTGGGTCAACATTGCTCTGAAGTATGTAGTTGTCGTAAGCCTTTCCGTAACCGGTATCCTTAACATTAACGTTTATGACTTTGAGTAGCATTGCCTCATATTTTTCGGCATTGTGGTCTGCGATGATCCAGGCGTCAAGGCCTTCGACAGGTACGGCAATTTCGTCAACTGTGACGACTAGCGGCCTTGGCAGAGGGTTGTTCCTGCTAACTAAAGCGAAGTTAGGGTCGTTTTCACTCTTGTATTCCAGGAATGTGGTGCCCTTGAAGTCTTCGACTTCAACGTTGGTCAGAGAAACCCAATCACCAATAGCAACATTCTCAAAAGCACCATAGTCCCAACCTTTGACCTGAATCGCGCCCCAGCCATCAGGATAGTTGGGGTCTTGTAAAGCAAGCCTTGGCCTGCTGCCTTCACGTTTGCGAGTAACTATTCCACCGAGACAATCGACGAGATTGCCGTGTTGCGGGCTGGTGCCGTTAACATCGGTGGTGTACTGGATTTGGTAGATTGAAAGTGCAGTCGCGTGCACTGACCCAACCGATTCAAGTATGGTCACAATAATAATAGTCATTAACGTCGTCTCTTTCATCACCTGCTCCTTTTAAGTTGGGGACATAATGAAAAACATTTTATACATTGGTTTCTTTAATCCTCAAGGGTACCAGTCGGGGTCACTGAGCGGCGGCACCTCCAAATCTTGCGGCCAATCTGATTTCCATACTGAGGCCTTCCATTCTACGTGGTAGTCACAGTAGAGAATGGAGCCACCTAATGAACCACCGGGTTTGGAATGGCGGGCGCTAAAAGCCTTTGGATAGCTGCCGCAGTACTTTCCCGCTGTGGGATTGTTTTTCTTGCCGCCATAACCCTTCTCAGGATCGAGCAGTTGGTCGAAAAGAAGGATTAAACGAGGGGGATTCCTTATGGATGTTGTTTTCAAAAAGCTAGGCATACGCCAGTCTGTACCTTTGTATCCATAAGGCGGCCAGCAGTTTTCGTCAAGTTCGAGGCAGGAGTTCATAGCATAAGAAAAGTAGCCGGTCCTCCTTGGTCTGTATGTGTAGCTCTCATCCGGCGCAGGCTCGGCGGAGGGACACTGAAATATTGTATTCTTGCCGGGCTTTTGCCAATAATCGTGGTCGCGCCAGGGCTTTTCTGCCATCAGCGGTGGGAGCACATCAACCCAGCCGAAATAATAGTCTGCCCGGTCGGCATCGGTTTGCGGATTGCTTGGCGTGCGGTCGCGGCCATCGATGTGAGGGTAAAAATCATCGTTCTGTCCGGTGTAGATATCAAAGGTCAATGCCCACTGCCTTAATTGACTCTGGCAAACTGTTTGTTTAACTATAGACCTGGCCCGGCTCAGTGCCGGCAAAACAAGGCCAATCAGCAGAGCTATCACAGAGATAACGACCAGCAGTTCGACAAGGCTAAACCCATTAGAATTCTTCCTCACGCGTGAATCAGAACTCAAATATTGTATGATGTTATCCTCTTTCGCATAATTTCTAACGGGGCTAAAGGCAAAACCGAAAGCATCTCGAGATATGAGCTTCGCCATGTTGCTCATTTTAAAAGTCCTTTAATATGTTTTTCATAGGCTTTTTCCACCGCCTTTTCGATATCACCACGAAATCTGGCATAAGCTTTGACCCATTTTTTGCCTTCGCCGGTTAGGGCAGTTTGGCCGCCCATAGTGCCTCCTCGCCGTTTTTCCACTAAAGCTGAATTTAAGGACTGCTGCGCTTTCTTCAAGTCGCCCCACGCCTTTCGATAGCTTATCCGAAGCGTTTTACTGGCCGCATTCAGCGATCCTTCACTATCAATAGCTTTAAGCAGACGCCATTTGCCATCACCGAAAACACCTTCGATGTCTTTGGTACTGAGCCAGAGCTTGAACCTCGGCTTCAACTTCTTCACATTCCTGACCTCCTGATTGTCATGCAAAACATCCGAGCTGACATTTCCAGATTCTAATGTTGTGCTGATTGCAAATACGCCCAATCTCAATAATTTCCGTTTCGAATTCTTTTGCCAGCTCAAAAGCCTCGGCACAAGTCAACTTCTTTCGGCCCTGTGACTCTTGTCCGCCGCTGGCGGATTTGAGGACAGCCTGAATTAGTTCTTCCTTTTTATCCATCTTTGCTTCTCTACTAATCCATCAATGTGGTCTGTCAGACTGCTCGGCAGTATGACGGAGATAGCGCAATCATTGGCCGTTATGTATAGCTCGACATATCGGAAACCAGAGGATTAAAATATCTGATTACTCGGCTGTCAATTCAATTTTTCCCTCGCAAGGTTTTTTAGAGAGATTTCCATAATAGGGCAGGATTTGGAACAGGTTACAGTAATCTGGTATGGTTTATTAAGAGGGAACTAAAAATTTGCTATTTCCAGACAATTAGAAGTGATAGTAAGCACGAGAACATCTGCTCATTTTGTCGTGCCCGTACAAGCCAGTTGATTTACAAGCTTCAGGTCTTTGAGGGCATACTTGACCGTCATCGTATCGACACTATCAATTTTAACAAGCAATATTGGCTCAGTGGCCCCATATCCTCTATTTTACGTTTGCCGAAGCGGCCCCTATAGAAACTTCTTGCTGAATGTCTGACTTTGGCAGGTTAAAACAGAACTTATTTCCTTGCCCGTTTGAACTCTCAGTCCATATACGTCCACCGTGCATTTCCACTAATTCTTTAGCTATTCGCAGGCCAAGAGCGAGGTCTTCCCGGCCGGCATGAAACTGCTCTTTAATCCAGTCAGGGTGATTGATAATCCTGTGTATCTCGTTACGTTCGAGAGGCAAGCCGTCGTCTTCTATCTCCACTGCGAGCTCATTGCCGACATCTTTTACTCGCACGCTGATATGACTATTTGCGGAAGAGAACATAATTGCTCTGCTAACAAGATTGGTCAGCACCTGTGCTATCCTGTCATAATCCGCATTGACGGCGAGTTTGGAGTCGGGCATAAAGCTTTTCAATTCAATGTTCTTTTCAGCCGCAAGCGGTGACAGAGCTTCTACAACTTGCGTGGCTGCCGTTCCGAAACCAAACCGTCCGCGATTGAGTTCCATTTTGCCGGCATCGATTTTTGAAATATCAAGATAGTCACAAATAACCCTTTTGGCTCTGTCAATGTTCTCGTCATCCAATAATCTTTGCAATGCCTCTGTTACTATAATAGTCACTTCGTTTTTTAGCTGATTTCTTTTTTTCAATTTCATATTTGCAGTCTTAAATTCATCCTCTATGAGGATCCGTTCCGAGATATCACGAGCAACTGTGACAATCGCAACGTCGTTTCCGTGCGAATCTTTAATAGTTGATCTGGAAAGAGAAACCGGAAATATGCTGTCGTCCTTTCGTCTATGGTAAAACCCAACTTCCCATGTGCTTCCAGTAGTTCGGGTTTGGAAAACGCTTCTTGTATTCTTAGTTTGATGTTTTCCTATCCAGAGTACATTACTTTCTTTTCCGACAATCTCTTTCTCCTTATACCCGTAAGTTTCGCAGAATGCCTTATTAACGAAGATAATCCTGCTCTGCATGTTGGTAATATAGACACTGTCGTCGGTACTCGTAATAGCGCCTGAGAGCAATTGAAGTTTCTTTTCCGCCATTTTGTGCCTGATGGTATTTTCAACTGTTATTGGAATGGCTTTGAGATAGTTTTGGTCGAGGTCCTTTATCAGATAATCATAAGCACCGGCTTTCCAGACTTTGACGGCTGTTTCCTCGTCACCGGCTCCAGTGACAACTATAACGGGAGTATTCTTCGCCGAATCCAGGATATCAAATACTGTGCCGTCTCCAAGTGAGTAGTCGGAAATTATAATGTCAAACTGGTCGGAGCCCAATATGCGTTTAGCCTCCGAAGCAGAACCGGCCATCGTGCAATCATATGGAAGCTCTGCATCTTCCACTAATCGCTTAAAGGCCATCTGATCGAGTTCATTGTCTTCAATGAGCAAAATTTTGTATTTTGTATTTTCCATATTTTTTACCCTCTGATTAGTAATTCACTAAAACTACAGAACTGGTTTATCGGGCCAAGCGCCTCAACGAACTTCTTATAATCAACGGGCTTGACGATATAATCAGCAACACCCAGCTTAAAGGTTTCCTTTACATCCACCTCTTCCTTGGATGTAGTTAACGCTATAATTGGAATTTCTTTTAATACTTCGTCTACTTTTATGATTTTCAGAAATTCGATACCATTCATCTTCGGCATATTCAAATCCAGAAGAATAACACATGGCGAGTCGTTACTCTCGCTTTTCAGGTAATCCAATGCTTCCTCGCCGTTAGTCGTGCGGATCAATTGATTTATAATATTCAAATCTTTGAGCGCACGTTTTACCGTCATCGCATCCAAACTGTCATCTTCAACCAGCAATATTGGCTTCGAGGTTCGCATTTTTAGCCCCCATTTGTTTTGGCAAAGTAAAGAAAAATGTACTTCCTTTGCCGACTTTTGATTCTACCCAAATCTTACCGTTATATAACTCAACAATTTTCTTTGCCACAGTAAGGCCGACGCCGGTATTTTCAAACTCGTCCCGTACCGACAATGTCTTGAACATTTTAAAGATTTCTTCGAAGTGTTTTTGTTCAATTCCGGGCCCATTATCGGTGACACTAAATTTCCAGAAGCCATCCTCTTCAACGCAGCTAACTTTTATTTGACCCTGTGGCTTGTCCAAATGTTTTACGGCGTTGCTCAGCAGATTCTGGAACACTTGCATAATGCGGGTCTCTTCACACTTAATTGTAGGCAATTCGTTTTCGACTGTAATCGCAATGTTTTGCGGTGGAGCAACCATATCAATGACTTCCGGAACAAGCGTGTTCAGATTCACCGCAACCCATTCTTCTTTTACACGTCCAACTCTTGAATATTGAAGAACACCATCAATCAGGTTATGCATTCGCTGCACGCGGCTTAAAAGCAAATTCATTTGCTCTCTGCCCTCCTCATCGAACTTATCTGCATAATCGGTTGACAACCAATTCGCTAAGGCCTTAATCCCTCGTAGCGGCGCCTTCAAATCGTGCGACACAATGTACGCAAAATCCTTTAATTCCTGATTGATATTTTCTACTTCTTTGAGAAGTTTAGCCTGTTGTTGCTCCGTCCGCTTGCGCTCGGTGATCTCCTGTTCAAGCCGCTCATTGGTCCTTTTCAGTTCCTGCGTTCGCTCTTCCACCATTTGCTCTAAATGTCCCGTTTTCAGGGATGCTTGCCTGGCCAGGATCCATTTTTGTGTGAGAGCACTGGCGAGTTGAGCCACCTCGGCGCTGTCGAACGGCTTTTTCAGGATCAGAAGGTTTTCTGATTTTCCGAGCCGTTCGGTTATCTCTTCCCAGGAATGATCCGAATAGGCCGTGCAGATGACGACCTGAATGTTGGGATCGGTCTTCCAAATATGCTCTATTGTCGTGAGGCCATCCCAGTCCGGTGGCATGCGCATATCGACAAAAACCAGTTCGTACGGACGATCCTCAGAAAGGGCCTGTTTTACCTTCTCGTTACCCTCTTTTCCCTGAGTGGCGAAGTCGAGTTCATACCTACTCCTTGGGGCGGGTTCACCGGCGTTGTCGCCAAAAACCTCGGCCCTAAGCGTGTTCAGCTCCGCACTATCTTGCTCCTCAAGGAGAATGGTTTGGAAATCCTTATGAATGTCGGGATTGTCATCTATGACCAGAACACGGTGAGCTATTTCGTTGTTCCCATCGTTCATTTTGTAGTCTCCTGTGTTTTGAAGGGTAATTCAATGGTGAACACGGCGCCCTTACCGGGTCCGTCGCTATGGGCGCTTACTGAACCGTTCATTTCATTCGCTGCCAGAGCCGCGCTGTGCAGCCCGAATCCATGACCGTCTTTGCTGGTAGTGAAGCCATGCTCGAAGATACGTGTGAGGTTTTCTTTGGCGATGCCGACGCCGTTGTCGCACACCTCGATTTGGATACGCCCGCCTTCCGGCTCTTTCACACGTATCGTAAGAATCTTGTCGTCTCGCTCACTTTTGAACAGAGCGTATTTCGCATTTCTGATCAGGTTTGTTAGAATTTGCAGGACCTTATGGCGGTCGAGCAGAACGGCTGGCAGATCCGCGAGTTCGCGTTTCACTTCCACGCCTTGCCGGGTTAGTGCGTCAGCGTTTATCCGCATGGCATCTTCTACAAGTTCCGCGACAGACACCGGCTCGATAAGACCTTTCGTTTTGCTGTACGACTGCTGGAGCTGGATAATATCTGCCATATGCTCAACATGTTTGGTCAGCGCCTCCAACGCCTCGATGCAGCGTTCTTGTTCCTCGCTCAGTTCTTCGGACAAATTGGCCAGGAAGGCCGGTAGTTTCTTGCCCTGTTCCTCAGTTGTAATGAACGTGCCCAGATCGCTTGCGTGCTCTTCGAGCAGGCCCACCACATCGGCAAGATAGGACACTTTTGAATTGCGGACTCTTTTCTGAATCGACTCAGCAGTAACACTGACGCTATTGAGCACATTGCCCACATTGTGCAGCACACCGGTGGCCGCCTCAGCCATGCCCACATGGCGAGCTGTATCAACCAGTTTTTCCTGGGTTGTCTGAAGTTGCGTCTTAGCTTTCTTACGTTTGGCGATTTCTATGGTTAGTCGTTTGTTGGCGGCGGTAAGGTCAGCAGTACGCTCCTGCACCCTTTCTTCAAGGTGTATATAGGATTCTTTTAATTTATGGGCCATATCATTGAAAGAGGCAGCCAATTCACCAATTTCATCGTCAGACTCGATTTCAATATGTGTATTTAGATTCCCCTTGCCTATGGTGCTTGCAGCGTCTCTGAGTTTTGTAATCCGTTTCGTAATAGAACGGGTAATAGTAACATAGGAAACGGAGCCGATAATAAATCCAGCAGAAAGCAAAAACAAAATTACTACAGCAGTGGTGTTAATTGTCTTATAGCCTGTTTCTTCGGCACGTTCGATATCCGTCTTAGTTGATATCTCGATTTTTTCGTCCTGGAGATCATTAATCTTCGTCTGATACGGCACAGTACTGGTTAGCTCCTTTACCTTGGCTACCTCTCTCAAGCTTTCTTGCATTTGTTTGGTCTGGAAGTAAGAAACGGTACCCAATATCAAAAAAAGAGCGAGAAGGATACCAATTCCCACGTCTAATTTTTTGCCAATTGTCATTCTCGTTTTTCTCCAGACCCTGTTATTTTGTTAAAGCCTTGCCTATCGTCCACAAGGACGAATTTCCCGGCCGTTCATTTCCGGCATGTTCAAATCCAAAAGAATAACACCCGGCTTGTCATTATGTTTCGTTCTCAAATACCCTATTGTTTCCTCGCTGTTGGTCGTTTAGACCAGTTGGTTTGTAAAGTTCAGGTCTTTGAGCGCGCATTCAGCCGCCATCTTCAACTAACAATATTGGTTTCAAGTTGCTCATTCTTACCCCCCCATTTCCGGCTTCAGCAATGCCGGTATATCAATATCAAAAATTACTCCTCTTAGGAGCGTGTTCAAATCCACTTCTTTCTTAGGTTGGTGCGTCCAACCTTGGAATATTGTAAGGTGCCATCGACCAGTTTGCTCATTCGCTCTGCTTTTGTCATGAGCACCTAACATTTTTACTTTTTCATCAAACTTATCGGCATATAAGGATGGTGATTTCAGAAGAAATCGCCTTTTGAGGGCAATATCAAGAGTTTTCCTTATGTATTTCTGGATGTTGAATCTTTCGGTTTTTCCTTACATAGACGGTTAAAGTGGTACTGGGCCTTGGTTCTGTTCGGCTAGCGGACTGAGTGAACAAGCGTTTTTGCATTGACAATGGGGTTGGCAGCTGCTATAATAATAAATATTCAATTTTGGATTTTGTGAAGCCCGGATCTAATGGTTCCGGCTGATGAATAAAAAGACAACCGCCCGATAACTACAGTTGACATGCTGGGTTTGAAAGAGGGAATAATGATGAAAAGCATTTTACTTAAGGTGATTTTGAGTATTATTTTGTGCGTTTTTGTTTTCTTGCCTTTGAGCTGCGGCTCCTGGGAACAGTTGGGTGAGACGAGTGCTGAAGGGCATAGAAGGCACAGGCGTGTTCTTCGTATTAATCATCAGGAGATGATGGCCGACGTTGACAAGGCTCTGCTTCTTGATAAGCCCAGCAAACTGACCGACAAGAGGATACCATAACGCGTAAGTTAAAAGTTATAACCGGCTAAAAGTAGCCGCTTGTCGATAAATACCTATAATGTCGTTGTGGAAAAACGGCGCTTTTCGTAAGACAGCTCGCGTGTCAGCGAGATGAGTGTACAAGTAGATTATTCTATTTTCCAACAGTTTTTTCCTATCGTCTAACTGAAACCCTGTCAAGGCCTGCATTCCTAAATTTATAGAAGATTTCGCCGGCTGCTTGTCTAAAACCTTTCGACGTCTTCGTCCGGTGTCCCGACCAGCCGATATTTTCACATAGCCATAACTTCGACTATGCTTAATCAGAAGTCAGAGTCTGTCCTTTGTTATCTGTCCTATGGTTTTCAGAAACTCTCGCCGAATATAACAAAATGTGCTCATAATTCCTTAACGCTGTTATCAAGGCAATATCCCCGAAATCCAACACTTCCCAAATATTGATTCTCTGGAATCAGCCTTACCGCGTACACTTTTGCGCTTGACAGTACCTTATGAGACGCTATTGTTCGTGCTTGAGGCAGCTCGCTTTTTCGAGGCATTACCATATATTATATGGAAAATGGACTGGGCATAAGAAGCAAACAAATAATAGCAACATTTATTTCGTTTATCTTTGCCTTGTTTGCTGTCACTACCTTCGTTACAGGATACCAGATGTTTGATAGGGTTTATTAGCTTTGCGGAATTTACCTGTTATACACATATTCTGGGAGAGAATAGACTCATGCTTGCAGCAAGTTTGTCTATGCATCCAGTTGACTTAACTATCATAGTTGTATACCTGGTCGGTATTGTTGCCATAGGCTGTTTGGCCGGCTTTCGCCAACGCAGAACGGCGGAGGGACAAGGGTATTTTCTTGCCGGCAGAACATTGACTTGGCCTGTTATCGGCCTGGCACTTTTTTCAACCAATATCTCCACAGTACATCTTGTCAGTCTGGCACAGGAGGGCTACAAGAACGGCCTGGCTTACGGTAACTTCGAGTGGATGGCGGCATTTACATTGATTATTCTGGCATTCTTCTTTGCACCTTTTTACCTGCGTGCCAGGGTGGCAACACTACCTGATTTTCTTGAGAAGCGTTACAGCCGAGCTTGTCGCGACTGGCTGGCTTTTCTATCAATCATCTCGGCTATTGTTATCCACATCGGGTTTTCCCTTTATGCCGGTGCTGTCGTACTGAGGGGTATGTTCGGCATCAATATTATGACCAGCATTATCCTTGTGGCGGTGCTGACAGGCCTTTACACTATTATCGGAGGCCTGCTGGCTGTGGTTTTAACCGAGTCGATCCAGACTATTGTGCTTGTATTTGGGGCAATCTGTGTAACGGTGATTGGCCTGTATCATGCAGATGGTTGGTCAGGCCTGGTTTCGAGTGTCGAGCCGATCAAATTTACGATTCTGCGTCCGCACGGCGACGCTTCGGGTCTTCCCTGGTATTCGGTTTTCTTAGGCTATCCTGTCATCGGTATCTGGTATTGGTGCGCCGACCAGACAATTGTTCAACGTGTACTTGGCGCTAAAGATGCCAATCATGCTCGTGTGGGACCTTTGTTTGCCGGGTTTATCAAAATCCTGCCGGTATTCATCTTCGTACTTCCCGGCCTGACTTGCCTGGGGCTGATCAACCAAGGCAAACTGCCTGACGAGCTGACTGATTCGGCAGATACTTATGCCTTTATGATCAGTCATCTATTGCCCATCGGACTGAAAGGAGTGGTTGCTGCAGCACTTCTGGCAGCATTAATGAGCACTGTTTCCGGAGCGCTGAATTCTATCGCCACATTATTTAGCTATGATATTTATAAACGATGGCGTCCCCAGACCACTGACAGGACTCTTGTAATTGTGGGCCGTATAGTTACTTTTATAGCGATGATTGCTGCTATTGTATGGTCACCTTTTGTGAGCCATTACGAAAGCATCTTCCAGGGCATTAATGCAATAATTTGCTATATTGCACCACCGATCACAGCGGTCTTTGTCTTCGGTGTATTTTGGCGGCGGGCCAGTGCTAAAGCAGCGTTTATGACGCTCTGTATAGGCTCAGCGGCGGGGCTGGTAGTTTTTCTCCTCGATTGGTTCAAAGATAAGGATTGGCTTAAGCAATATATCGAATGGAAAGTTCCGTTTATGATGGCAAGCTTTTATCTGTTTTTGTTATGTTCTGCAATCCTGATTGTTGTATCGCTGATCAAACCTCATAAACATACCGCTGAAAGTGAAATGTTAGTGTGGAACAATCCCGGTGAAGCCCTGCGTGGTGAGTCTTGGAAGGGCATTGGAAACTATAAGTTCCTTGCGGCGTTACTGTTTGCTACAATGGTCACGCTATATGTGATATTCAGATAAAGGGCCCCCTACTTTCGCAGGGGCGAGCTTGCACCCACGAAGGCGGGTGTGGCAGAAGCAGAAAGCAAATATCAGCACTCAAGACTAAAAACTCAAGATGCCAGACTTTGCTCTTGGGTCTTTAGTAAGTCATTGTTAGCGTTGAAAGGAGAATATCGCAATGAGAAATTTCGCCAAGTTCACTTTAATTGTAGTCACGGTTACATTGTTGATCCTTTGCATTATACTTAACGGCTGTGCGCAGGGTTCCCGCAAGGCGGGGTCCCAGCAAAAGGTAACACGCTACGGCGACGTCCTCGGGATAAAGCCGGAGAAGATAGAAGAATATAAGAGGCTGCACGCAGACGTTTGGCCAGATGTACTGAAAATGATAAAAGAATGTAATATCCATAACTATTCGATTTATCTCGGCGAACTGGAAAAAGGTAAATATTATTTGTTCAGCTACTTTGAATATACCGGCGATGATTTCAAGGCGGACATGGCCAAGATGGCTGCCGACCCCACAACGCAGAGGTGGTGGGAGCTTTGTAAACCTTGCCAGAGCCCAATACCTACCCGAAAAGAAGGCGAATGGTGGGCCAATATGGAAGAGGTATTTCACTTCGAATAACTCACAAAGAGGTGGTAGTACTACTTAGGAGGCAAGCACTGATGAAAAAAGTTGTACTGTTTTGTATTGTACTGTCTGTTTTTTGTGCTGCTTCGGACCAATACACTCCGACATCGGGCTATACCGTCCGGAAAATCCAAGGCTGGAAGGTGCTCATTAACAAGCAGTTATTGTCAGAGCACTCCAGACTCTCTAAGGACGTATTGAAGCTGCTGAAGCACCAGCTTTATCAGATCACTCGTGTGGTGCCGGACGAGGCCCTAAAAGAGCTGCGCTGCGTGCCGATCTGGGTCGAGTACAAGGCCCCACGGCATCCGTGCATGTGCTACCATCCGAGCAAAGAATGGCTGAGCAGCCACGGCTTCAATCCCGAAAAGGCTCGCAGCGTCGAGATAGCCAATGCTGAGAATTTTCTTAAGTGGACCATTGACCAACCCTGGATGGTTATGCACGAACTGGCCCATTCTTACCATCATTGTGTCCTCGGTTACGACAATATTGAAATCAACGAGGCCTACCAGAAAGTCGTAAAAAGCAAACGGTACGAGTCCGTTCTGCATATCGCAGGACAGTCGAAACGATCTTACGCGTTGAACAACGACCAGGAATATTTTGCCGAATCTACAGAGGCTTTTTTTGGCACCAATGATTTTTATCCTTTTGTCCGCTCTGAATTGCAGCAACACGACTCGCATATGTATCAACTGCTAAAAAAGCTATGGAAGTGTGAATAATTCTTGGCTTGGTGAGTCTGAAGGGCACCGCGATCCCGCTGCAGGCCCGCAGGGCCAGAGGTCAAGCTTGGAAAATACGCGAAAATGCTGCGACAAACACGGTTCTTATGTGTAAAATTCCAGCTTTTTGGCTATCTTGGAAAAAAGCCTCCAAAACGATGCACGAGATACTTGCATTTATCAAGCAGATTTGGCATTGTAGTTGAATCCGAACCCAGTCAGATACAAGCTCAGCGGTGTAGTTGAATTGAGTTTAAATGAAAATTCTCAGTTAACACATTTTGCGATATCATTGTTTCTTGTCGGGTCAAACAGAAATGGAAAGGAGTTAGGATGAACGTAAGACAAATAACCGGACTNGTAGCGGTACTTGGGATTCTTTTTGCNGTGAGCCTGAAGCTCAACGGCAAGGAAGTAGCTGCGGATATGGACAAAGGCTTTGCCCGGATTAGGCGGGTTTGGAGGGAAGGCGATGTAATCGAGTTGAATCTGCCAATGCCCGTGCGACGAGTTCTGGCGCACGAGGAAGTTGCGGAAAACGTGGGTAAGGTTGCGCTTCAGCGTGGCCCGCTCGTGTACTGTGCTGAGTGGCCAGACAATGATGGCCATGTTCTAAACGTGCTCTTGGATGATAACACAAGACTTACGAGCGAACACCGCAAGGATATGCTCAATGGCGTAACAGTGATTCGGGCTAAAGGTGTCGGGCTTAGTTACGGTAAGGACGGCAAATCTATCTTGAAGAGGGAGCAGGATTTTGTGGCGATTCCCTACTATGCCTGGGCGCACCGCGGCCCCGGCGAGATGGCGGTTTGGCTGGCGCGCGATGAGGCGGCAGCGCAGCTTTTGACGGCTCCAGGAATGATACGCAATGCCTCATTCGAGGAGGCAATCGGTGACAAACCTGCCGGATGGAGTGCGCAAACATACGGCGGAAAAGCTGAATTCAAATATGTACAAACCGGGCGGACAGGCAAGCGGAGCGTTATGATAGCTTCCGAGAGCGGCGCCGATGCAGGGTGGCTGACAACGATACCCGTTAAGCCGAGGTCGCAATACAAGTTGTCTGGCTGGATTAACACAGAAAATGTGGCCGCAGGCTCCGGTAAAGGGGCCTTGTTCAATCTGCACAATATTCAGCCCTTACAAACGCCTGCAGTGACCGGAACCAAGGATTGGACGCGGGTCGAGCTTGTCTTCGACTCAAGAGAACGTGCTGCTGTGGAAGTCAACTGTCTCTTTGGCGGCTGGGGCTTGTCTACAGGCAAGGCGTGGTTTGACGACCTGCGTCTTGAGCTGCTTTCTACTAAAGTGACGAAACCGGCTGTAGAAATCGACGCGGCAAAGACAAAAGAGCCGATTTCGAAATATATCTACGGCCAGTTTATCGAACATCTTGGCCGGTGTATTTACGGCGGCATCTGGGCTGAGATGGTCGAAGACCGGAAGTTCTACTACCCTGTGGGAGCCAAGGAATCACCGTGGAAGATTATCGGTGATAAAAACGGGATCAAAATGCAAAGCGAAAACGCTTTTGTGGGTGAGCATACACCTGAGGTCCGAGTGGCCTGGGGAGGAACACCGAGCGGTATCAAACAAGGTGGACTGGGCCTTATTGAAGGCAAAGCGTACACAGGACATATAATGGTCACCGGTACCGGCTCGCCGAGGGTCCAGGTGACTCTGGTGTGGGGTTCAGATCCAAATGATCGAGAAACCATCAGCATCGACAAGCCCACCGCTGAGTATACCAAGACAGCACTGAGTTTTACCTCCGGTGCCAGGACAGACGATGGACGCTTGGAAATCGTCGGTTACGGGGGAGGCTCCTTCCACATAGGAACCGTTTCGCTGATGCCTGCCGACAATATCAAAGGTATGCGAGCCGATACCCTGAAGTTACTGAAAGAGCTCAACTCACCGGTCTACCGGTGGCCTGGCGGTAACTTTGTTAGCGGTTATGACTGGAGGGATGGTATCGGCGAGCGTGACAAACGCCCGCCTCGGAAAAATCCNGCGTGGAGAGGGATTGAGCATAACGATTTCGGCCTTGACGAGTTCATTATATTCTGNCGTGAGGTTGGCGCAGAACCTATGATAGCTGTAAATTCCGGCTTCGGCGATGACCACTCNGCNGCNCANGAGGTCGAATACGCNAACGGNTCAACCGATACGCCGATGGGCAGATGGCGTGCAGCAAATGGNCATCCNGAACCTTACAATGTNAAGTGGTGGTGCATCGGCAATGAGATGTACGGNAACTGGCAGTTGGGACATATGTCACTTAACCATTATATACGGAAGCACAATTTGTTCACCAAGGCGATGCGTAAGGTGGATCCCTCCATTAAACTCATCGCCGTTGGCTCTGCCGGCTCCTGGTCGGAGGGTATGCTAAAAAGCTGCGCCGAAAATATGGACCTTATTAGCGAGCACTTCTATAGGGGAGCGCAGAGATCCGTTATGGAGCATGTGCGCCAGGCCCCTGATGCCGTCGACGGTATAGTTACGGCCCATCGGGATTATCGCAAGCGGCTAAAATCACTCGAAGGTAAAGACATCCGCATTGCTATAGATGAATGGAACTACTGGTATGGAGAGCACCTCTTTGGTGAACTCGGTACGCGTTACTTCCTCAGGGACGCTCTGGGCATCGCTGAGGGCCTTCACGAAATGATACGCAACAGTGACATTGTATTTATGGCTAACTACGCCCAGACCGTGAACGTCATCGGTGCTATCAAGACGACCAAGACAGATGCGGCATTTGAGACGACCGGCTTGGTTCTAAAACTTTATCGCGAGCGTTTCGGGACTCTTCCGGTGGCCATAGCCGGTGATGCTTATCCGCTGGATGTAGTAGCTGCCTGGACTGGTGACCGCAAGGCATTGATAATCGGCATCGTTAATCCTACAGAGCGCGAGTACGCACTTCCGATGCAGTTAAAGGGCGCGCAACTGGCCGGCACAGGACGGCTCTGGCTGATTGCTCACTCAGATGCTATGGCCTACAACGAGCCGGGCAAACCACCGCGTGTAGTTATTAAAGAAAAAGCGGTTACAGATATTTCCAATAAGTTAAGCTTACCGCCCTTGAGCATCAGTCTTTACGAGCTGCCAGTCCGCTGAGCTTCTTATATCAGTTCTGATGCTTTGAATACGCCTTTGCCGGATGTAAGCAGCATTCGACGAGAAGGCCCCTGAATTTTTATTCGTGTCGGTAGACTTCCCAGCCCAGATAATTGTCAAGAGCTTCGGCAATCGCGTCCGCTTTTTCTGTTTGGCTTACTGCAACGTGATGTTCAAAGCCCATTTTGCAGATGTACTGCATAAGTGTCTGAAGGTTCGGGATTTTCATCACGCCATAGCCGCCGAAAGTGTCAAGCTTATCACGTGTAAATTCGCCTTCGCCCACATAAGCGCCGATAATACCGGCAGTGTCGTCAGTAGTGGTTCTGCAGAAGGTTGCCTTGCCCGGGGCTATCCTGCCAACAACAGTACCATAAGTGTTGTCCTTGCCCACGGCTCCGGCAATAATCTCCTGGTAGTCCATCTCTGGACTTTTGAACATTGACTTGGGNAGATTACTGCAATGGAACAAGACACATTTGTCAGGGTCCGAGCCGTAGTTATTGTTCCAGTCCAAAAGTGCGCTGGGCCTGCCACCGGCCAGTTGCAGGATATACATCGCTAATACACCGGTGATGTCAACTTCGCAGGCACTGGGCAGGAGCGATTCGCTCATCATACTCATAAGCGTGCAAGGCACTATTCCGAAGAATTCTTGAAGAGACGTCCAGCACTGAATGGCAGTGCCGCTAAGTTCGGTTTCTCTGACCCATTTATCCACCACATAACCGAATTTGGCCATCTTCAATAGCTTATCAGCAGGAACCGATCTGGTCGGAATATATCTTTTCACAGCATTTAACTTATTTTTGACGCCTCTGTCACTGTCGCGGAGCAATGCAACTCTTCCGAGGATTTCAGATAAATCTATC
>JGI24422J19971_10001062_pt1 | contig 16334 bp, 18 predicted proteins | sample DeeMarSWOR152_54_FD_19971 | JGI IMG/M metagenome (IMG submission 19971) | reverse complement strand
TATGTCCATAAAGCACTGCGGGTATATACCCCTCTCTTCTTAGCTTTTTCGCAACTTCCTTTCCTGTTTTCTCTCTTCTTTTAATATCAAGAACATGAACTGCCATACTTCCACCTCTTACTTTTATTATAATCTTTAAAACATTATTCCAGACCGATCATTTGACCGCTCTCAGCATCAAGAAATAGAGGCGATACTGATCTGTCCTTGTGAATTCTTTCAATCGCATCTGCGATAAGCCCTGCGATCGAAAGTACTTCAACTTTATTGGTATCCGATCTATTTTTGTTAAAATAGATTGAATCAGTAACTATAACCTTATAGAGTGCTGAGTTATTAATTTTTTCGATTGCATTCCCCGAAAATAAACCATGTGTTGCGCAGGCTAAGATCCTTTTCGCACCTCTTTCAGAAAGGATATTTGCTGCAGCACAGAGAGTCCCAGCAGTATCAATCATATCGTCTATGATAATAAGGTCTGTATCCCGAATTTGATCTTCCCCTATAATATTCATTATGGTTGCCTTATTCTTTTCATATCTACGTTTATCAATGATTGCCATATTTGTACGTAATAGACGCGCAAAAAATCGTGCTCGTTCAACACCACCGGCATCAGGAGATACTACAACGTAATCGCCATTAGTTTTTTTAAAATGATCAAACAACACTGGAGTAGCAAAAAGATGATCAACCGGGATATTAAAATATCCTTGAATTTGAAGTGCGTGTACATCAAGCAGCAGAATTCTATGAGCACCAGCAACTGTTAAAAGATCTGCTATCAGCTTGGCAGTAATAGGTGTGCGTGGTTGTGCTTTTCTGTCCTGTCTTCCATAACCGTAATAGGGGATTACAGCGGTAATTCTTTTTACGGAAGCCCTTTTCAGGGTATCAAGCAGGATCAGGAGTTCCATTAAATTCTCATTGCCAGGATTTGATGTAGGCTGAATGACAAATACATCAGCACCTCTCACCGATTCATTGATCTGCACAAAAATCTCGTTGTCCGCAAACCTGCAAATAGTTACATCAGTGAGCACAACATTTAATTTTGCTGCAATCTTTTCAGCAAGTGGTTTGTTTGCTGTCCCAGCAATGATCTTAAGTTCAGAACCGGTCAAAACCTTCTCCTTAGTTAAATTATTGCACTACACCCAAGAGAGTCTCTCTTCAGCTCACAACGATTTCCTTAAAAAATCTTTTCTATTTCATCTCTGGGGCGGGAGGATTCGAACCCCCGAATGTCAGGACCAAAACCTGATGGCTTACCACTTGCCGACGCCCCAATTTCTTTCATAAATATAAATAATTATTTAAAAAATGCAAAATAAAAAAATGTAGGGGTTTTTTAATTAATTAATTATGAAGGAATTAAAAAATAGGAATTATCGTTATAATCAGTTTATACATAATATATCTAACCAACAAATCGAATACTAAACTTTGCAACTAGAATATTTCTCTATTCGATTACTCTTTGCCTTCTTCCTTTTCTTTTTCCTGATTATATGCATCTAATACTGCTTTCTGCAATATCTCCCTGAAAGCTGAATTAATCGGATGGGCAACATCTTTAAACTCACCGCTTGTAGTTTTTCTACTTGGCATAGCCACAAAAATACCGCTTTGTCCATCAATAACTTTAAGATTATGCACGACAAAGGAATCATCAAATGTCACTGATACGTAAGCTTTCAATTTTCCTTCGTTGCCAACTCTCTTAACCCTCACATCAGTGATATTCATGACAGATCACACCTCTTTTTTCAAAAATGTTAAAAGCTTCATTTTAAACCCTATCATATAGAAAAAATAATGTCAAGAAAATTGAAAAATATTTTAAAAAATATTATTATAGGAATTTAATAAGCATAACAGTTTGTTCTATATATACTTTTATATATTTCATAAGTTGAAATAACCATTTTTACAAAATTTCTTGTTTCAGCAAATGGGATCTCCTCAAGGAATATCAATTCATTTTCATTGCTATTTTTTTCAATCCACCGCTCTACGTTTTTCGGTCCACCATTGTACGCTGCAAGCGCTAAGATTGTCGAACCGAACTTCTCATTAAGATGATTCAAAAACTTGATACCAATTTCTATATTTAGGGAAGGATCAAGAAGTTCTCGGGTACTAAGAGTACTGTTTTTGATCCAACCTCCAGTTCCCGGCAGAATCTGCATTAGACCAAGAGCACCCCTTGGCGATTTGGCTTCGGCATTATACCTGCTTTCAACTCTTATGACAGAGAGAATAAAACATGGATTCATGTAGGTAGCAGAGCCTCCCAATTTTGATACTATTATATCTGAATATACATAGGGATAGCATAATTTAACGATATCTTGTGGAAGAAAAAGGCTGTATTTCCTGTTTGTGAGGCTCAACACCTTTTCTCCGTAAGATATTCCTTTGGTAATATCCTTCAATTCATATGCCGTTTTTGAAAGCAGGTAATAGTAGTAAGCTTTCTCTTTTGTTTGTCCTATAATGAAATCAGGGTCAATTATATTCTGTAACTCTTCGTATAATCCATATCTATAGAGATCAAACAGCGTGGATCGATGATTTCCTACACGTATTTGCTCAATTTGGAATAAATAATCATATGAAGGAACCCTACTGAGAATCTCTACAATTTTACTCTCCACATATTTTCTCTGTATTCCACCAGCGTATAAGAGGATATATTCATTTAAAGCTTCCTCAAGTTTATTTTGATTAAATAAATTGTCCGCTGTTTTCACAAGATTACTGTTTATTGATCTTTTCTCTGCGGCAACGTAATAGTAATAACTGCCTGGAAAATGGATAATTGCACCTTCAAGAAATGAATCATCATCATAGATACCGAGAATATAGGAAGCCCAAGCTCTGTAGTGAGTATCACGAATATGGATGTAGGTATTTTTTAAAAATCCAACTGCAAAATCTCTATGACCTCCTAGCAAAGTAAAGTAAAATGTATCGTGGATAAATCCATCTATTCCTGCATATCTGCTATATTTTTTTACAAAATATTCTGATTCTTCAAGATATTTTTGTATATTACTCTTGTCTCGGTTTAATATTAGTCGTAGGTAATAAGCATCAGCAGAAATAGATTTTGGGCTTTCCTTTTTTTCCAAATACTTCTGCAGATAGAGATATGACTGACCTTTTTTTCCTAGGTAAAAGTAAGAAAATGCAATCTTCACCAAAGCCTCAGTGTCTTTATAGTGTGCATAATACTCATTATATAGCACTGCTGCAGTCTGATAATCACCAATTTTATAGTAACAGTAGGCCCGTAATTGAGCAACGTACATGCTGTAAGGGATCAGATATGAAATAAAGAGAGCTCCTTCATAATGTGCATTTTTGATACAAAGATGAATCAGATCCGTTTTAGATATACCGTACTCACCCATTATCTGAATTAGTTTACGATCGTTTGAAATATGCTCCAGAGCATGTTTCTGATAGATTTTATTTTCATCTTTCAATAGTAGCATATAATGTTCTGCAGCGTCCCTATATCTGTGAGCTCCATGATAAAGCAGTGCTGTAAAATATGTCGAATGTATAGAATTTTTCGACAGTTTTTTCAGTAGTCGTTCTACATCATGAAAATCATTTTTTTTTCTTGTTCCCAGAGATACTATTCTTTTTTGAGCAGCTGTGAAAATAGCGAACCGATCCACTGTTTCACCATAGTCCAAATTGGTATTTTGGGATTTCATTAGGATATTTTTATACCACTGAAGGGCATTTGAAAAATCATTTAATCTTTCATAGTTATTTGCAATAAAAAATGCGACGTAGTCCCTTAAGGGAGAGTTATCATTATACATCACTCTTAAAATCTTTATTGATCTGCTGTACAGACCCAATCTCTCATAGGATTTCGCAAGCAAAAGCTTCTCACATTCATTGGATAATTTTACTTTATGAAGATATTCTATGATTTTTCTATAATCTTTCTCTTTAAACAGCTCTATAGCATCGCACTCGGTCCTCATTGGGGCGGATGAACCGAAAGCGTGCACACCGTAGAAGAGTACATGGAAAAATATGGTGCATATGAAAACATACTCTTTCCAGGTTTTCGTAATGTTCTCTCTTTTTTGTCCTTTCCAATTCACCTTAACCCTGACCTGAGAAACCATATTTCAATTTATGCCAAGAAATCTCATCGCTGTACTACGTAAATTATGAGGAAGTAATGAAAGAAGGGCAACAAAGAAACGTTCAAAAAATTGGTAGAAAAAGGATCTATCAATCAGTTTATCCAGTTTAAATATCTGATGATGCCTAAGAAAAATCAATATAAAAGTACAAAAAATCGCTCCCTTCACTGCTCCAAAAATTAATCCAAGGATTCCATTAATATCTGTAATGTCCAAGCTCTCAATCATATTGGAAAGGGCATTTCTGATGAGAACAAGTAGTATGGTCGTAAAAATGAAAATCAAAAGAAATGAAATAATGAGGGATAAATCTCTATTCTCGATCACAATACCAATCATAGAACCCAGTGGTTTATAAAAGATGAATGAAAGGATTAGGCCTAAAATGATAATAAGAAAGGAGAATAATTCATGAATAAATCCTTTCACATATCCTTTAATACTCGCTATAAGAAGTATTATGAATAAAAATATATCTATAACGTTCATTCTATTATCGTTTTTTATAGGAAATGCGATATACTGTTTGTTAAGAATATCGTATGAAGTAGGTAAATTGATGAGCATGAATGACGATTTTGAGAAATTGATGTTGACTCTCATCAAACAAGTCATGGAAAACAGACAGGATATAGAATCAAACGATAGTTTTATATATGATGTTGCTTTTTATACATTGCACAGTCCAAAACTCATGCGAATGATTTCTGAAAAACCAGCTGAGCTGCAGCCCTTAAAAGGTAAAAGAGGCTCAGAAGACATCAAACTTGCCCAGATCATTGAACTTCTGGCACTCATAAACAGAATAATAGATCATCTTTCAACAAAAGGAGAAATTACAAAATGTCAAGATAACCCACCTATTGGAAATATGGTGATAAAGCAAGAAAAGAGTAACAACATCATTGCCAACATATTTATGGAATAAGCACAGTATATTATTTTCTTACAATTTCTGAAATAAGGCAGGTTTTGTTTCTTCCCTGACGTTTTGCATTGTAGAGTGCAGCGTCAGCTCTATCGATCATGCTTTGAAGGGACTCAGCAGTTTCAGGGAAGGATGCTACTCCGATACTTATGGTGAGCTTCCCACCTGGTTGTTCTTTTTCTCCTTCAAAGGGATAGGCTTCAATCTTTCGTCGTAACCGTTCTGCAAAGAGTTTTGCATCATTTATGTTCGCTTCTGGCAAAATGACACAGAACTCTTCTCCACCGTATCGAACTGGTATATCAGATTTTCGAATAGATGATTTTAATATATTCGCAATATTTCGAAGTGCTGCATCACCAGTAGGATGGCCTAGCACATCATTGTAATTTTTAAAATAATCGACGTCAAACAATATCAAAGAAAGAGAATGGTTGTATCTTTTCGCCCTTAATATCTCATTTTCTAATCGTTTTTTAAAATATCGATAGTTATAGAGACCGGTCAATTCATCTGTAATGGAGATCTGCTCCATTTTNTGATATAACATGGAGTTTGAAAAAGCAACGGATATAAAATGGGCAAGAAGACTGAATATCTCCTGTTCTGACCGTGTAAAATATTCCTCGTTCATCTTCTGTCCAACAGCGATCAGGCCCTTGATCTGTTTTTTTGGAATTATTGGCGCTATNAGACTAATACCGCTCTCTATCAATCTACTCCACTTTTCATTAATAATCTCCGCTTCCACCTGATGTAGGTTAATCGCTATCATTTTTTTGTCAAACCTTTGAAAAAGCGGGTCGTCTAAAGAAATAAAAAATTCTTTCCACTGTTTCCGTGAAAAGCCTTTTGAATATATTGGATAAATTATACCCGGATCTTTTTTTGAAGGAAGGAAGACTATTGCTTGATTTGTTTGCAGTTGACCAATGAGAGAAAGTATCGAGGACTTTATCAACTGCTGTGGTTCGAGTATGGATGTGAGATTGATTGAGACCTCAAAGAGATTATGCATATCATATATCTGTTTACGCATTTTTCTGGTTACATTTTGTAATGTATTATTCATTCTATCGATGTAACTCTCATCTTTATTACTCACGGCTTGTTTAGATTTTTCAATAGTAATGAGGCGGATAATATGCCTTCTACCCATCAATAAAGCTGAAAGAGCAATTGCTCCGCTCAATAGCAGCCCAAAAAGGATAGAAACATTGAGAAAGTTATGGAGGACAAGGAATATACCTATTTCAAATAGCATAAAAAATGTGATTAAAGACACTACTCTATGTTCTTTTCCCATATTACACCTAAAAGTATTTTATTGAATGGTTATATTATAATTATAGACCAATTTCCCCAATACTTATAAATAATAGTAAAAAAAGTTTAAAAAACCATTAAATAAGCATGAATTACCCTTCATGATGTTTCGCGTGGATATCAAATGGCTAATGATATATCACGAATATACAATGTGTTTTTTATTAAATGGTTTATTGTACAGGATATTTTCTACTTCTCTGTAGGAAAGAGCCTCAAGAATATCATCGGTTGTAATGTGGTTTCTTTCATCTAAATCGGCAATCGTACGCGCTACTTTCAGCACTTTGTAAGAGGAACGGACAGAAAGTTTGTATTTATTTATCGCGTCATAGAGGAGTTGTTGCATCCGATTATCCAATACACAAAACTTTTTGATTAGCCCAGTGGTCATCATGGCATTGAGAGTAATTCCATGTTTTGTAAATCTCTCTGCCTGTATCTTTCTAGCCTTCATCACTCGCTCTCTGATATTTGCTGAAGGTTCTGTTGAAGAATATTCAACNATATCATTGGCTTTCAANGGCTTTACTTCAATCTGTATATCTATTCTGTCAAGAACAGGCCCAGATATTTTCATATAATATTTACTAATCTGAGAGAAAGTGCACTGGCATACTCTTTCGGGATCAAAGAGATAACCGCAAGGACATGGATTCATGGACNCAACAAGCATGAAAAGGGCNGGAAATGTAATACGGCTATCTGCTCGTGCAATAGTAATTACACCACTTTCAATCGGTTGCCTCAATGACTGTATAATACTACTTTTGAATTCGGTNAACTCATCAAGAAAGAGTATNCCATTATGAGCCAGAGTTATTTCACCAGGTATTGGATTTTTTCCACCCCCAATTATAGATATTTCTGATGCAGTATGATGGGGTGCACGAAAAGGCCTATTTCTTATTAATCCTTCATGAGCAGGTAGAAATCCAGACACACTGTAAATTTTTGAAGTCTCAATCGATTCGTTTTCAGATAGTGGAGGGATTATTGTAGGAATGCGGGTAGCTATCATTGTCTTCCCTGATCCGGGCGAGCCAATCAGCAGAAGATTATGTCCTCCTGAAACAGCGACCTCCACCGCCCTAATCGCATAATTTTGACCTTTTACCTCAGAGAAATCGATATCATAGTCACCTGATTGCTCATTCATATTTTCCTTATTTTTCTTACCGACAAAAATCTCTTTTGTATCATGTTTACATCCAGAAATAATCTTTACGGCATCTTGCAGATATTGGACCGGATATATATTCAAGTCAGAAATAAGTAGCGCCTCTTGATAATTTCCAAGAGGAAGGATAATATTTTTAACTCCAATATTTTTTGCCCTCTCCAAAATTGCAAGTAAGCCACGAATCGGACGAATAAAACCATCAAGAGAGAGTTCACCAACAATGATGGATGCATCTAAATTTTCGATAATTTTAATCTGTTTTGATACAGTTAATATTCCTACTGCAATTGCTAGATCAAATATTGATCCCTCTTTCTTAATATCTGCTGGAGCAAGGTTAATGGTCAGCCTACCGAGTGGGAAATTGTATCCTGAGTTTCGAATTGCAGAGTTCACCCTCTCTTTTGCTTCCCTCACCGCCGGGTCAGGGAGCCCCACTATGGACTGATGGGGAAGGCCCTTCTTTAAATCAACTTCCACTTCAATTATTTCAGATACAACTCCTATTACAGTTGCAGAGATAAGACGGCAAAACATCAGACTTTCCAGATTTTTTATCATATTAAACACCGGAAATGTTATTTCTGTTTCAAAAATAGGAGGGATTTAGGGGTTAATTGTTATCTTTCTTCATACTGGATTCTTCTCTTAATTACAAATCCTTTTGTTTTGTTTCCTCTCGACTCTTCAATTATTCCAAAACTCCCACCCCCGAGGTAACAGACATCTTCCTTTGGCTTCAGGGCATAAAATTTTTTCAGTTCGCTGATAATACACTCAAAGTGTGCCTTTTTACCGGTTTCCTTATGGGTGATAGCTGTGATAATCTTACTGATTGGTTTCCTGCACACAGGACAAATATCCTTAGGAATATTCTTCTTTCTCGATTTAAAGACTCTGTGTCTATGGATTTTTTTACGATAATGGGTATTCATCTGTAATCCTCGGCTAACTCTATTAATGCAATTAACGGACCCACATCTCTATAGTGATTCTATTAAGAAACAAGGAAGAATGTAATATAAAAAGACAGATACAGGCAAGATGTAAGTTATGTTCATTTCATAAGCCCAGATGTGAGAGAGTTTGCAAGTTTTATTATAGCTTCATTCATGTAATCTTCATTATTTATCATTCTTTTTAGATTTTCTATTCTGTTTCTTCTCATTGCATTTACATCGAGATTAACCTCTTTATTTTTAATCCGTGAAATAGTATTTTTTTCCGGTGATTTTCCCATGATCAAAACTTGATAAACAGAAAACAAGAAATTATTACTATTAATATTTGCATATTAATAAGAATCATAATCCACTGAAATTATTTAATAATAAATGCCGTTCAGAACTCATGAATCGGTATTTAACAACAATCAGCAGGATTTCATTCTATCTGAAAAGCATTCTCTATATATGTAAAAGAGTCATAATCGACACTCGCTACATCAAATCTGAAATCGCAATTATGCATGTGGTTTTTTTCAATATAATATCGAGCAACAAAGATAATATTGTTTCTTTTTAATTGATCAATTGCTTCCATCCCCCTGCCAAACTTTCTGCTTTGTCGTGTTTTTACCTCTACAAAAATTATCAAATCATTTTTTTGAGCAATGATATCAACTTCCTTCCTTTGATATCTAAAATTTTTCTCTAATATTGTCCACCCTTGGTCAATCAGATATCTGATTATTTGATTTTCACCACTTCTGCCAATTATGTTCCTATTCATTAAATAATTTTTTCATATATATTTTTGAAAGCGGTTTTGTTATGTAAAGATCTTTAGTCTCCTGTAAATCAATTACCTTTTCATAATCAACTTTTTCACCAAACTCATCAATTACCACAGACACTCTTGGTCTTAATGGATAAACTGAATTGGCGCTGACGACTTTCGCTACAACGCCGTTATTTAATTCGACCATGCTCCCAATAGGATAGATCGCCATATTACCAAGAAATACCTTCACAATCGCTGGATCAAATTTTCTGCTTGTTCCACCAATAATACTCTTCATCGCAATATAGGAAAGATGTTCATCCCTGTAACTTCTCTTCTTGGTCATCGCGATAAAAACATCACAGATTGATACAATTCTTGCATATTCAGTTATATCAGTACCTTTTGATTTTCGCGGATATCCTGACCCATCAAAGGTCTCATGGTGCTGCAAGGCAACCGTAGCTGCATCATTTCCAAGTTCTAATTCCCTGGTAATGATCCTGTACCCATAAATAGGGTGAGTTTTAATCCTGTTGTACTCATCAGCAGTTAAGGGTCCGGATTTCTCTGTTATGTAATTGGGAACCCGTACCATTCCAATATCATGGAGGAGTGCACCAGCCACAAGAGGGATGAGTTTATTGTTCCCGTATCCAAGCGAAAGGCCGGTTGCAATAGATAGAATTGCTACATTTACGCTGAGCGTATAGAGATATTTACCCTCATGTTCCTTTGTCACTTCATTAATCGCATTGTTTGGATCTCTGCTTACCTCAACTATAAGTTCATCAACCACATCCATTATTTTTTCTTTTTCATATCCAACACCGTTTCGCACTTTATCAAAAATATCTGCAACCAGCTTGTACGTATCTCTATAGACATGATTGAATGTCCTTACAACCGGTCTTTCTTCCAAACCATTGCCCTTCTGTAACATCTGAGTAAGCTTACTCACTTCATCCTTAATGGATAATTTCCTTTGTTTTACTACTCGTCCATGAGTAACTATATCACCCGCTGTTTCAACTTCATTGATCCCCCATTTTTTCAGGCGGTTTATATCTTCCTCTTTAAGTGGGACCATCGGAGCAACAAGCATGTTGTTCATATCTATATATACTGCTTTATCAAAAACCATCCCTGGCTTCAGTTCTTCAACTTTAAGCTTTTTCATCGCCATCTTTACTACTGACCCTATTCCCAATAGTGCATTTAATAGGTGTTCATTATATATTTTAATGTATTATAAATAAAATAATCGAACTTAAATTTATATTGAGTGTTCAAGTTCAAAAATTACCTTTCAATTTATATACAAAAGCCAGAACTCTGGCTACTATTTCATACATCTCTTCGGGAATATAATCTCCTATATCAAATTGCATTAAAGCTTGGCTGAGTATATGGTTTTCCTCAATTGCAATATTATTTTCTTTTGCAATCTTAATAATAATGTCAGCGAGCCTGTTTTCCCCCTTTGCAACTATTTTTGGTGCTTGCTCATCTTTTCCATATTTAATCGCAACCGCATGTTTTTTCATATAGTCTACATTTTAATATCAATTTTTTTTATCGAGCTAAACCTCGCAAAATCCTGTTCTCTGTATGGAGCAAAATGAATTTCAATTTTTCTTTTACAGTCCAAATCTTTGAGGTTTTTAATAAGTCCCTGAATATTTATCTTTAATAACCCCTCCAATTCATCATCATTTGTAGAAACAGTACAAATAATTACTTCATAATTATAAAATATTAAAAACCCAACTTTTCTTTCTTCATCCAGATGTATTAAAAGAAAAAACCCGTTTTCTGTGCTCTCTTTATCTCCAAAGACCTTTAGTTCACATATGTGGTATTCCTTATCAAGTCGCAGAGGAAAACAAAAATAGCAAGAATTATTATTAATATAATTATAAATATTTTGTAGTATAAAATATTCTTTTATTTCATTTGTTATCCTTAAAGGATTTTTTACAATATTTTTTATATTTTGCTTTCTTATACTATGTTTTATATTCTCCCTAATTCCTTTTCTATCTTTTTTTAATAAAACAGCTCAGGTTTACAAAAAAATTATCGGAGTCAATCAAATGGTGAATAAATGATTTTTTCGTTTGAAGAAGGTTGGCGATTTGGCTTTTAGATACGGTGTAACTCTTTGAATCCAATCCTTTGATGAACTTAAGCTCAATATAAGGTTTTAATTTGCTAACCTTTGCAATAAAAAGATTGTTTTGAATATTTTCACTCAATCTTGCATGATAGGTCTTTCCTTTTAACTCAACTAAAAAATACCCCCTTCCAAGACTGTGTAGTACCTTAACACGGACTAAATTTCCGGGTTTTAAGCTTCCGTATATTTTACTCCTAAAGGCAGGCTTTATCTCTGTTTTTTCAATTTCCATATTTCATGCACTTTTGCTACTGGTTTATAGGAGTACCTATGCACTTCAGTTGGACCGTATTGAAAAAGGCTTTCTCTGTGTAAAGAAGTTCCGTACCCCTTATGTGAGGAAAACCCATAGAGCGGATATTTTCCCGAAAGATCTATCATTATATTATCCCTGGAGACTTTTGCAATTATGCTCGCAGCTGCAATTGATACGCTTCTGTCCTCACCTTTATTTATGGAAAGTGCACTAATTGAAATATCGTATAATTTAACTGCATCTATTAATAAAAAATCAGGTTTTACGGTCATATTGTCTAGGGCTTTTTTCATAGCGATCTTTGTGGCATTGTAAATATTTACTTCATCAATAATCTCAGGGCCTGCAATACCGATTCCAATTGATAGTGCAGTTTCCCTTATCGCATGTAACAGTTCCCTTCTCCTTGCATCGGATATTTTCTTTGAATCAACAATTCCTGATGGAATATTCTCCTGATTAAGCATTACACAAGCAGCAATCACAGGACCGGCGAGTGCTCCACGACCTGCTTCATCAATACCCGAAATCATTCTATAACCCCTTGACAATGCGAGGTTTTCAAAAACACACATCTGTTCGACTTCAAATCTGAACAATCTAGTACTCCATCTATTTATTCTAATAATCCAAGCTGACCTAATATTCAAGTAAATTTCACAGATGAAGGTCTTGAAAAAGTAAATTGATATTACAAAGAAGATTGAATGAAGAGGATAGGTCAGATACCATCGCTAATATAATATTATCAGGTATCCCTTAACACGTGTGTTTCTTCGTTCAAAGGACATTTTTATATATCTGAATAAAAAAGGCGATTATCTCAATTTTTGCTTTACCTGTGCAGCTTTTCCAACCCTCTGTCTTAAGTAGTACAGTTTTGCTCGTCTTACTTTCCCCTTTCTTACAACCTCAACTTTTTCAATTCGGGGTGAGTTGAGTGGAAAAACCCGCTCTACACCGATCCCGTATGATTCTCTGCGAACTCGAAAGGTCTTTCTATTTCCACTGTTCTTTATTGCAATGACATAACCCTCAAAAACCTGTATTCTTTCTCTCTTTCCCTCGACTATTTTTACATGAACACGTACAAGATCTCCAGGTCCAAAGGGAACCTCCTCATATTTAACATATCCCTTTTCAATTTCATCAATCACGTTCATAACTCAATTTCCTCCAATACTTCACTCAATAATTTTTTATATTCAACCGAAAGAGTCTTATGATTAAAAAGATCTGGTCTTCTTTTCAGCGTATTGATAAGCCTTCTCTTGATTCTCCATTTTTTTATTTCTTCATGATTTCCCGATATCAATACCTCTGGTACACTATACCCCCGATATTCAGCAGGTCTTGTATACTGTTCATACTCTAATAATCCAGTCTTATCAAAGCTCTCTTCCAATTTTGATTCTCTATTACCCAAAGTCCCTTCCAGTTCTCGTGTGACCGAATCAATCAAAATGGCAGCTGCAATTTCCCCACAAGTTAAAATATAGTCACCGATCGAAATCTCCTCATCAACAACATGTTCTACAACCCTGTGGTCAATGCCTTCATAATGTCCACATATTAAAGTCAGACATTTCTCAATGGATAGCTCTCGCACCCTCTGTTGCCGTAATCTCACACCCATGGGGTTTAGATATATCACACGGCCTCTTTCACCTAAACTCTCCACAGCCCTGAACAGCGGGTCAGGGCTCATCAACATTCCCGAACCCCCACCAAAGGGATAATCGTCAACAGATTTATGTTTGTTAGCACTGTAATTCCTTATGTTATAAACATTTATTGTAATTATCCCTCTTTCCAAGGCCTTTTTTATTATGCTTTCCTGGGTAAAGCACTCTATGGTATTTGGAAACAAAGTAAAAACATTAAAGAGCATCATTCTCCTTTGCATCAATTAACTTATTTAAAAAAGACCTTCAATAACTTCAATAATTATTTCTTTCCTGTCAACGTCTATTTTTTTTACAACTTCTTTTACTGCAGGAATAAGCATATCGTCTCTTCCACCTTTATCACTGCGTACCACATACACATCGCACGTGCCGGCATTCAGTATATCATATACAGTCCCCACTTCATCCCCATTGGTAGTGATAACCCTGCATTCGGTCAAATCAGAACAGTAATTACACGATTCACCAATTTTTACTGCATTTTCCCTGTCTATATAGAGGTAATGACCGACAAACCCAGCAATCTCATCTCTTGAATCATAATTCTCTAATTTGAGAATCACAGATGTGTTTAGATATCTAACCCTCTCAACAGAAATCTTTTTATATGTTGATCCATCTTTATAAAATACAAACAAAAGATCACTGAACCGCCTCATATCATCGGTCATTGGAATAACTTTCAGCTCCCCAATTCTGCCAAATGGCCCCCTTACTTTTCCAATAATCAGATAATCGTACTTCGATCTCATTTGATGAATATTATATTCCTTAAGATGTACAATAGAGAGAGTTCTCTTTTGGAATAACTTATATATTTAGAAACGATAATAATTAGTTCTTGGTGGTTAATTCCTATATTCAAAAAAAATATATGGTGCAAAAAATAATAAGTTATAAATATATAATGAGTTAAAGAACTAATCAGTCGCTGGCAAACCGGCACAAAATTGTTGAATTGGTCCCCCCTCCTGTGAAGTAGGCCCATCCCTACAAAGCAGGCTTTTGTTCACCACCAACTAATTAATAATTGAAGAGAATAGAGGTATACTAGCCCAGTATATCAAGGCTGATCCTTTTTCCTGACTTTGCTATTGCAGCATTCAGGATCGTTCTTATAGCTTTGGCGATTCTGCCGTTTTTTCCAATGACTTTCCCTATATCCGAAGAAGCCACTTTTAATTCAAAAATTGTAGACTTTTCCCCTTCAACAACATTGATCTCAACCGCTTCTGGTTCATCAACAAGAGCTCTAATGATATACAAAAGGAATTCTTTCTCTTTCATACCATCATCTCCTTCCCCGTGTTTGATTTACACACTCAGCCCTACATTTATTTTAGCTCTATTCCCTTTTTATTTAAAAGTATCTTTACAGTATGACTGGGTTTTGCTCCATTACCGAGCCAGTGCTTGATTCTATCCACGTTTAGCTGTACCTCATTTTCATCCTTTTCCAGTGGATGATAAATACCTAGATTTTCAAGATACGCCCCATCCCTTTTTTTACGTGAATCGACCGCTACAATTCTATAAAATGGTCTCTTCTTTGTTCCCCTTCTTGTCAGTCGAATCTTTACCACAAACAGCTCCTCCTGATTTTTTTCTAATATAATTTTAATAATTTCTTAAGTAAAGAAATATATCTCTATCAATCCTGTCTATAAACCATTTCGTAAAGCAGTAAAAATTTTTCCTTTTAATCCTCCACCCTTGCCCATCTTCTTCATTAGCTTTTTCATCTGCGCAAAATTATTTAATAATCTATTAACCTCAAATACCGATGTTCCACTTCCCATGGCAATCCGCTTTCTTCTGCTTCCGTTGATCACTTTATAATGAGTGCGCTCATATTCCGTCATACTGTTTATGATAGCCTCTGTTCTCTTTAATTCCCGCTCATCGATTTTCAAGGGAGCGTTGGTTGGAAGACCTGGGATCATTTCCATGAAATTTTCAAGAGGACCCATTTTTTTCAATTGCCCTATCTGATCACGAAAATCATTGAAGTCGAAAGTATCCTTATTCAATTTTTTTTCGAGCTTCCTGGTTTTCTCAAGGTCGAAATCTTCCTTCACTTTCTCCACTAGGGATACGACATCTCCCATATTGAGGATCCTACTGGCAATTCTCGATGGATAAAATAGCTCGAAATCAGATATTTTTTCTCCATTTCCTATGAACTTTATGGGTTTCCCAGTAATGTATGCCATAGAGAGAGCAGCACCGCCCCTGGCATCTGAATCCATTCGTGAGAGAATTATTCCATTAATACCAAGTTTTTCATTGAAACCCTTGGCAACCTCCACTGCAGCCTGCCCCGTTGCAGCATCAGCTACGAGCAAAATTTCATGGGGCTTTAATTTATCCCGTATCTCAATGAGCTCCTCCATCATGCGCTCATCCAGCTCCAATCGTCCCGCTGTGTCTATGACCACTGCCCCAAAACTGTTTTCCCTTGCAAACTTCAATCCCCCAATACAGATGTTCACCGGCTTTTCACCGTCCTCTGTATACATGGAAAAACCATTTTTCTCTGATAGGAGCTGAAGCTGTCTTACAGCTGCTGGCCTGTACACATCGGCGGCAATCAAGAGGGATTTTTTATTATAATTTTTTTGAACATATTGCGCCAGTTTCACAGTTGTGGTGGTTTTCCCTGAGCCCTGCAGACCAACAAGCATTAAAATAGAAAGGCTACCGCTTGATATATCGAGGTCGTATTCTTTTCCACCAAGTATTTTTACGAGATAATCGTACACTATTTTAGTAAACTGCTGAGCAGGTGTAATACTTCTCAGGACTTTTTCACCCAATGCCTCATTTGTCGCGCCATCTATGAAGTCTTTCACCACCTTATAGTTAACATCAGCC
>JGI24422J19971_10001060_pt1 | contig 16347 bp, 20 predicted proteins | sample DeeMarSWOR152_54_FD_19971 | JGI IMG/M metagenome (IMG submission 19971) | reverse complement strand
CTCCTATGTTTAACATCGCTTCGGCAGCCTTTGAAGACGCGTCGATATATGGTACGGGGTAGGCTCCGATAAAAACACAGAGAAACGCAAGAACCAAGATAGGAATGAGCATTGACACAGGAGTTTTGGTTACCTTCTTTGACACCTTCGTAGGCCTTTCCAGCATAATTATGCGAATAAGACGGAAATAGTAGACGACTGACAAAGCCATGTTGGCGAGTGTCAAGGCTGAAAATATTATCATTTCAGCCCTTACCCCAGCTGTGATAATCATCATCTCGCTCCAGAAACCGTTTAACGGGGGAAAAGCGGCAATAGCGATTGTGCCAATGGTGAAAGCTGCACCTGTCATGGGCATGGCCCTCCCTATCCCTCTAAGTTTTCTTAGATCTCTTGTCTTAGTTTGACGAATGAAAGCTCCAGCACAGAGGAAAAGAAGGCTTTTCATAACTGCATGATTTACTATGTGAAACAAACTCGCGGCTAATCCCTCTTGAGAAGCTATTGCAAATCCAAAAATAACATAACCCATGTGAGCAATAGTGCTGAAGGCAAGCAAACGTTTAAGATCATTTTGCAACAACGCCATCAAGTTTCCACCGAACATTGTAAAAACTGCGAAAATCGCCAATGTCATTTGCCACGCTGGTTGTGCAGAACTAAAAACGAGTAGGAGAATACGAATGAGAACACACGCTCCTGTCGGCACCATGACGCCGGAAAGCATAGCACTAATAGGGCTTGGAGCAGCGGAGTGAGCGTCAGGAAGCCACGTGTGAAATGGAACGATGGCAGCTTTAATCCCAAAGCCGACGATAACCAACGCCAGCGTTATGTACAGCCATCCTTCAGACGATGTGTTAGCAAGTCTACTTGCAAGAGCCGCAAAGTTTAATGTTCCAGTCATACCGTAAAGAAAGGACATGGCAAGAAGAATGGTTGCGCTTCCAGCAGCACTCATAATCAAGTATTTCAACCCAGCCTCTATGGACTCCCACTTTTGCTTTCGAAACGCAACAAGAGCATAAGATGTCAGGCACATAAGCTCCCAAAAAACAAACAACGTAAAAAAATCGCCCGCGAAAACTACGCCGGTCATACCAGCAACCATACCCAGCATGAGCGTGTAATATTCGGTTAAGCCGGAATCACGTTCCATAAACTTTATCGAATAAACAGTAGTGAACAATCCAATTATTATATAAACCATTGTCATGAAAACGCTGAACACATCTATTTGGAGACATGCTCCAAGAGGGGGATTGAAAGGCAGTGGACCTGTAATCAAGACTATGCCTTTCTCAGAAACCTCTCGAGATAATCCGTAGAGAAAGTAGGCTGCCACTAAAAGGCCTGCCGAGGCGTAGATGCCTTGAACCTTTGGGTAACCTTTTTTGTGTATGACCCATCCTATCGCAGGGGTGCTGATCATGAAAACGAGCAGGGTATCTAATGGTGGGGTAAACATGTTCAGCCTCTCTTCAATGCTGGCATATCTCGGAGCAAAGAAGTATTATGAAAAGACTGTGTAGAACGCGGAGACGTCTGACTCACCATCTCAGCCGCCTCAGCTTCCGCACATCTAAAGTTTTGTAATGCTTGTAAGCATAAGTAACAATCACCAATGCTAGAGCAGTGACACATCCTGCAAAACTTATTGACATAATCACGACGCTGTGGCCGAGCGGATCTATATATCCTGGGCTTATGTAAGCAGAAAAAGCAATGAAACTTACGTGGCCTGCGTTCACCAAGATTTCAAGTCCCATAACAAGCTTGATCATGTTCCTCTTTGAAGCAAGACAATAAATTCCGATGATGTAGAGAATAACAGCACATGCAACGTAGTAACTAAGCGAAATCACATTTCCCCCTCCTCAATTCTCAGCAACGCCATGCAACAAGCCGCAGCGGCAAACAAGACAAAAGCCTGCGCAATCAGATCTATCACCCTATAATTCCACAGAAACCGACTAACTCTTTGACCAATTATCGAAGTATCATTCTCCACAAGCTCTGGTGGCTGATCTGGATCAACGTATTTGAAGGCTGGAAAATCATATTCAACTATCAGCATCCAAAAAATCAGAATTCCCAAAATCACGGTTGTTAACCCTGCCAGTCTGATCCGATCTATTCCCATTTTTACGTTTCCTCCTCCCTCTTTGTTAACATAACTGACACTATAAAAAGAACAATCACGGCGCCCGCGTAGACCAAGAGCTGAAAGACAGACACGTATGGTGCGTTAAGTAACCAAAACAAGGCTCCTATAGTGATGCACGTTCCGCAGAGGCAGATCGCAGCATGAAGCAAATCCTTTAGTTCAACGGTTAAAAAGGCTAGGAAGATAGTAAGAACCATCAGACCAATTTGCAAAAGATCACTGATAATCAAAATCCTCTCCACCTAATATCATATCGGAAAGCTTTGATGAGCTCATTTAAAAGATTTCCCGACAAGAAACATTGTAAAGCGCACATAAAAAGGTTAAATAAACGACAGCTTTAAATGAGGTAAAAGGATTGTGAAAAAATGTATGCCGACCTTGTAGTTTCCCTGCCTTTCATTTTCATCGTATCAGTCCTTGCGGGATTAGCTATCTATTTGGTAGGATGGATAGTTGCGGCGAAAGGTGAAAAAACCGTGGGCAAGGTTGCTCCATATGCTTGCGGCGAAGACCTTCCACCACGCAAGTTTCAAGTGGATGTTAGAGAATTTCTCATTTATGCCATTTATTTCCTCATCTTTGACATCTTTGCATTCACTCTCGCTACATCGCTGAGTACGCCGGGTTATTTCCCAGCGGTTTACGCTCTTATCGTACTGATGGCTGTTGTACTTTTAGCACCGTTACGGGGGCGAGGATAAAATGAATTTATTTAAATGGGCTCGGACGAAATCACCTTGGATTATCCATTTCAACGCAGGCGGCTGTAACGGATGTGACATAGAACTTGTAGCAGCACTTACGCCAAGATTTGATTTGGAACGTTTCGGAATACTACTAGAGGGGAGCCCGAGACATGCAGATGTTCTTGCTGTCACAGGTCCAGTAACTCTTCAAGTGAAAGATAGACTTGTGCGAGTTTATGAGCAAATGCCAGAACCGAAACATGTCATGGCTATAGGCACGTGCGCAATCAGCGGAGCCCCATTCAAAGACTGCTATAACGTCCACGGCGGAATAGACACCGTGCTTCCAGTAGACGCTTACGTTCCCGGATGCCCGCCTAAACCTGAAGCCATCATTGATGGGATCGCAAAACTAATTCAAAAAATAAAAGGGAGTAAAGGACATGGAAAAGGAAAATGAAATAGTAGAAAAACTGAAGGATTTTCTTAAGGAAAACCTTGTTAATGTGACAATCCCTAAAAAACGGAGAATTTTCGTTTACATAAAAAAGGATGCGCTAGAAGAAGCTATGGAATATTTGCTGAAAGATTTAAAGTTCAAACATTTGTCCACGATAACCGGGGTAGATTTAGGTAAAGAAATAGAGGTGATATATCATCTTTCTTATAAAGGCTCAATCATGCTTTCAGCAAGGCTTGCCGTTTCAAAGAAGAATCCAAACATCCCAACAATTACAGATTTAATTCCGGGCGCAATTCTTTATGAACGCGAAGTTCATGACCTTTTAGGAGTGAAGTTCGAAGGGCATCCAGACTTGTCGCCATTGATCCTTCCGGAAAAATGGCCTAAAGGCGTTTATCCGTTAAGGAAAGAATATCAGCTTAAGCACCTTAAGGAAATGACATCTGAGAAGTAAGAGGGGTGAAAAGAATTGAGTCATGGTTCAATAATTAAAGTTCCTTTCGGTCCTCAGCATCCAGCCTTGAAAGAGCCTGAAAATTTTCTTTTCGAAGTTGACGGAGAAATCGTTGTGGATGTTAAGCCGCGTCTAGGCTATAACCATCGTGGAATAGAAAAAGCCTTTGAACTCAGAACTTACATACAAAACATCTACTTGGCTGAACGAATTTGCGGAATCTGCTCGGATGCACATACTACATGTTATACACAAGCAATCGAAGAACTACTAAATTTGGAACCGCCGCCGAGAGCCAGATACATCCGTGTTATAATTGCCGAACTTGAAAGAATTCACAGCCACGCACTTTGGGTTGGCATAGCTGCCCATGAAATAGGGTTTGACACGCTTTTCATGTATGTTTGGCGAGACCGCGAAACGGTCTTGGACTTGTTTGAGATGATCTCCGGCAATCGGATACATTACGCCATGAACACTATAGGCGGAGTACGTAGGGACATACATGCGGCTATGGTGCCGAAAATCATAAAGGGCTTAGACTTCTTGGAAGAGAGACTTAAATATTATTTGAATGTTGCGCAAACTGAGCAAACTATTTTGAAAAGAACCGCTGGTGTGGGCATTTTGAAACCGAAAGATGCTGTGGATTTGTGTGCTGTCGGTCCGACTTTACGTGCAAGCGGCGTAAACAATGATGTGAGGGCAGATGATCCTTATGCTGCTTACGATGAAATCCCGTTCAACGTGATTACGCATAGCGGTTGCGATGTTTTAAGCAGAATACTGGTTCGATGCGAAGAAATGTTAGAAAGTATAAAAATAATCCGTTATGCTTCAGACAGTATGCCTGAAGGAATTATTAGAGTGCAAGTTCCAACGAAGGTTCCTCAAGGAGAAGTTGTTTCAAGAGTTGAAGCACCTAGAGGAGAGTTGATTCATTATGCTAAGTCAAACGAGACTACGAAGCCTGAACGTTACAAAGTAAGAAGCCCAACGCTTGGAAACATTCCAGCACTATGTAAAATGCTTCTAGGCGGATATGTAGCTGACATACCAATAGTGTTAGCTGGAATCGACCCGTGTTTCGCTTGCATGGACCGCATGGCTTTCGTCGACACTAAAAAAACCAAAAAGTGGGTTTGGACTATGCAACAGTTAAGGAGGAAATATGCAAAAAAATGACTGTGGAAACGATAGTTTCAATGTTGAAAATCTTGGTTTTTCCAGGAGCCATATTCCTTTTCGTGTTAGCCTTCTTCTACGAGTGGGTCGACAGAAAATTCTTTGCAAGAGTGCAAAACAGATATGGACCACTCTATACTGGACCCTCTGGCGTCTTACAGCCCCTCGCAGACTTTCTAAAGTTGCTTTCAAAAGAAGACATTACACCACGTGCTTCTGACAAGCTTATGTTTATCTTAGCCCCGATTTTCTTCCTTGCTTTGCCATTGACAATGCTTTTCGTTATTCCAATCCTGAGTCAAACAAGCCTTGTAGCCTTTGAAGGAGACTTTATTTTCATCCTATTCGCTTTCACACTAATAATCATGACCATTTTTCTTGCTGGCTGGAGTTCAATAAATCGGTTTAGCACAATTGGAAGCATGCGAGCCGTACTTCAAATGTTAGGTTATGAAATTCCAATGGGTTTAGTTACGGTTGGTACCGCAATAGCAGCAAAAAGTTTGTCAATCAGCAGAATAGTTGAATGGCAATCGCTTAATTTTTGGCTGATTTTGTTACAGCCTCTCGGATTCGCCATATTCACCATATGCCTTCTCGCCGAGTTACATCTTGTTCCCTTTGATCTCCCAGAAGCTGAAACCGAAATTGTGGCTGGATGGAGAACAGAGTTCAGCGGAAGAAAATTAGCGTTGCTTCGACTCGGAAAAGACTTAGAGCTAGTTCTCGCATCTGCATTAATCACGTCACTTTACCTGGGCGGCGCCCAACAATTCTGGCTAATTCCGCCAATTGTTACTTTCTTGGTGAAAACTACTTTCGCCGTGATGTTACTTACCCTGCTAAGGGCAGCATTCGCCAGATTCCGAATTGACCAAATGCTTTCCGGAATGTGGAAATACTTGCTTCCACTCGCAACGTTACAAATAATCCTGATCCAGCTTGGTCTCGGAAGGTGAAAACTTGGCTTTGGTGAAAGAAGCGTTAAAACGGCTGTTTCAAAGGCCAGCCACTTTGAAGTATCCCTACGAAAAGTTGATTCTTCCGAAAGACTTCAGAGGCCGTCCAATTTGGGACATAAAAAACTGCATTGGTTGCGGAATTTGCTCTAGCGTGTGCCCTTCAGGCGCCGTCGAAATGATTGGAAAAGGATTGGAAGCAGAGATTAAGCACTATGTTGACCGTTGTATGTTCTGTGGACAATGCGCAGAGATTTGCCCAAAAAATGCCATTAGAATGAGCGAAGAATACGAGTTGGCAGGGTTTGATCGTTCAAAAATGATTTACGAATACAAAAGGGATCATTAACAGACTTTCAGACATGTTTGTACACTCTAGTCACGCGCGAACACGAAGCATCATTTATTGTGATATCAGTACTTGCCTTGAGAGGAAAAGTGGATAAGAAAGCAGGAGTGTTATTTGTCGCTGTGTGCTTGGTTTCTTATGTCTTACTTGTCTATGGCTAAATTGTTGTACACATGTACAGTTATGTGTAGTTTTGTTCTACGCACAAACCATCATATTTAGAAAGTGATGATTCTGCTGTTTGAGGAAAAAAAATGCGACTATTAAAGAATAAGAAAGCTTTGAGCACAGTAGTGACTACACTGATAATTCTAGTCGTTTCAGTACTGCTAGCAACTGTCGTAACTTTCTACGCCATAAACGTGACAACCACAAGAGTTCAGGAAGAAAGTCTCCTAATGAACAAACTTCACATCTGGTGTAACTCCAGTGGAGGCTGGACAACTGGGGCTTTCGTCCTCATAAACACTGGTGGAAAAGACTTTGTCATCGACAAGATAGCTGTTCGAGGCCAAGAGTCAGCATGGTCAGACGTGTACTACTGGAAGACAAACACAGTGACCGTTTCGGATGATTTGAGTGTTAATGACACAGTCCTCACAGATGGATGCACACTAACGGTTCAGAATAGCACTCGAACCTTCGCCGAAGCCTCTACTGATTTAACGTTGCAGTCAGGCCATACCATGGTTGTATACATTGTTCGGCCAGACACCATAAGCCAAAGTGACATAGGTGTCACTGTAGGCACCACGATCCACACAATGAATGCTCAATACTACAAAGAATGCAACGTTGAAGCTGCTGAGTAGCGGCAAATATCCTTCCCTTTTTTCTTTTTCCCTATTTTTATGTCCATAATTCGTTTAGTCCAAACCGTACGAAACATGAATTACCATTAAACTTCAGACTATTGATTCTGTATCGTTATGTGTAGTTTTGTTCTACGCACACCATCTTATCTTACTATAGAGTCGAAAGGTTTCAGTGAACAACTAAGAGAGGAGACTTAAAAACTGTGTGCAGAAAGCACTTCGAAAAGCAATTAAGGAAATTTCTAAAGTCGAAAAAAGCCTTAGCCATACCAGTAACCTACTTGATACTCTTCGCTTCTCTAATAGCGATAATTTCTGTGACGTACAGTTTCGCCGTAGTGAAGATAAGCGCTAGAGGCTCTTTGCTTAAGGCTTCAGTAGCCAAGCAGAACATGCAAGTTTTAGATGATGCAGTACGTTCTGTTGCGTGGAGTTTCGGGGCTTCAAAAGTTGTTTACATTGATGATTGTGGAGGCACTTTCCAGACGAACCCAACAGCTAGAAACCTCGTCATAAACTTAACTGATGAACAATCCTTCTACGATGTAGTGTTCGACAGCTCTGTTGGTAAAGCCTTCTATGAACTTGAGTCTTCAGAATCTAGCTGTGAAGGTTTTTACATTAGAGGCGATGGTAGGGCAATAATAAATCAAAGTTCATTCACTCTGACGCAGCTTTGTGTTGCATCAGGTGACGACGCTAAGGAGCTAACACTTTGTTATCGCCCATCAGCAACAGCAGCAACCATTGGCACAACTAATGGAAAACCGTTAAACCTTATCAGGATATACATTTTGAACCTCAACTCTTCGCAGACTCTAAGGCTTAGGGAAAAGTTTTACCTGAAAGCGACTGGTCTAAACGTTACGACCGTCACACGCCAATACGAGTTTAATCAGTCAGTTTCCTCTCTCGCACTAAGAGCAGTTTTCGACGAAACGACAAGTATTGTCCGACTTCCAGTTTCAAGCAATGCAGAAGGCGCCTTCGTGAACCTAGAGTTAGTAGTCTCTAACATCAGAATCCAAAAGGCAGAGGTGTAAAATATGCCATCCATAACACCTAGTTATCTTTACACATTCGTTGCTTTAATGGCCGTTAGCAGCCTTCTCATCTTCTCTTTTATGGCTTATGCAGAAGCCTTGCGCGTCTCATCAGAGACAAGGCAACTGAAAAACTTGATGGATCATGTAGCAGCCAAAAGCACAGAATTGCTAACGCTCACTTTAGCTACAAACGCAACATCTGAAACGTTTCTTCCAATGCCTGCATCCATAGGCAGCAAGCAGTATTGGCTTAGACTCTGCAACAATTCCGAAAAAACATGGTTAGAGGCTGGCTTAGGAAACATACCCATAGAAGGAACTGAACTTCGTGTCTATCTTCCAAAGGAAGCTTCCGCAACAGGCTATTACATTGGAGGCTACGGAGCAGTCCATCTGAAATGTTATTCGAATGCGACCGTTCCGCAAATTCTGTTCATAAACTCGGGTGATGGTGACTAAACAATGAAGTTCAGCCTTAAACGTAAGAGCACTCCTTTGGAAGAAGGGAATTTTCAGGAAACGATGAAGAAAGAAGGAGAACTAATCGAGTTTCTAGATGTTAAAAAATGGAGTGCTCCTGAAGGATACGTGGAAGTGGAATATTACCCGCTTAAACCACCTTTTTCCTACGCCGCAATTGTCCAGAACGAAGACACTCTGGAGTACCTATACGTTCTCGACGAGTTGCCATTAACGCGGGATGAACGAGAAGGATACTTCAGACTCAGAAACATTTTGGAGTACGAACTGCAAGCTCCAGAAGGAGAAGAAACTCTTTCCGAATCATTTAGGAGACAAATGCCAGTAATCCTGAACAGCCACCAGAAAATTTTCAACGGAATTTCTCAGGTTGGAATGCGCAAAATCCTTTACTACTTGGAAAGGGACATCGTCGGCTACGGAAAAACAGACCCGTTGATGTATGACGATTATGTTGAAGACATCGGATGCAGCGGAATCAACAAACCAATCTTTTTGTGGCACAGAAAATACGAGAACATAAAAACCAACATAATCTTCCGAGACGAACAGGAACTTGACGACTTCATAATGCGAATAGTTCACAAGGCTGGAAAACACGTGAGCATAGCCTTCCCAATAGTAGACGTTACATTACCCGAGAAACACCGGTTAGCCGTTTCTTTTGGAAAGGAAACAACTCCTTCCGGAACAGCCTTCACGATAAGAAAGTTCCGAAAAGACCCCTTCACGATAATAGACTTGATTGAAAATGAAACAATAAACGAGAGCATAGCCGCTTACCTATGGCTTTTAATGGAAAACAAAATGTCAGTCATGATCATCGGAGCAACAGGCGCTGGCAAAACAACCGCTCTAAACGCAACTGCATGCCTCATACGCCCCAACTACAAGATAATCTCAGTTGAAGAAGTTGCAGAGATAAACCTGCCACATGAAAACTGGACTTCCACCATTGCCCGTTCAGGTTTCGGAGTTGAAGGAGAAGGAGAAATCACCCTCTACGACCTCATCAAATCAGCCGTAAGGCACCGTCCAGACCTCATAATTGTAGGCGAGGTTCGAGGCGAAGAAGCATACGTTCTGTTTCAAGCCCTAGCAACTGGACACGGTGGCTTATGCACACTGCATGCCGAAGATGTTGACACAGCCATAAAAAGACTCACGCAGCCACCAATGAACATTCCACCAGCTATAATTTCGCTGATGGACTGCGTAATAGCAGTAAAACATGTGAGAACACCTGTTTTTCTAGAATCTGGAAAACGGCTTTCAAGCAGAAAATTCATAAGCGTGTCAGAAGTAAAAGATGCTAACAACTTCCAAGAAGTTTTCAGCTGGAATCCCTCAACAGACATTTTCCAAGAAAAAACTTCAGAAAGCTACCTTTTAAGAAAAACGGCGTCAAGCCTTGATATTCCCATGGAAAAACTGTTAGACGAGCTTGAATATCGCAAAAGCGTGTTAATGCACATGGCTGAACGCAACATCCGTGACTATCGAAGCGTAGACAAAGTGCTAAGCAAATACTACAACAATCCACAGCTTTTCCAAAAAGAGTTCCTAGAAAAACCCAAATGGTGAGAACCTTGCAGACACAGCTACAAAGACTAAAAATATTCAAGTCGATGTTAACGTTTCTAACGAAGGAAGATACAAGCGAAATAAACCGTGAACTACCATTCGCTGCACTGCTTTTCACCTTATTAGCTGCAAGCGGAGTAACAATTTACGAAAGCTGGAGAAAACTATGCAATATACATCTTCTGCCAATGTTCCAGAAAGAAGCAAAAGAAATCGTTAGGCAAGTAGAAGTTTTAGGCTATGACCCTCTGACAGTCATGCATAAACGAGCTGAAAAAACAAAGTCAAAAAATTACCACGAATTCCTGTTAGGCTACGTCTCCTCTGTTGGAAGCGGCGGAAACACTGTAAACTACCTTAAAAGCAAACTGCGCTCAATCTTTGATGTTCAAAGCGCCGATGCAACCCGCTCAGTTGAAAGGCTTGGAACACTAGTGGAAGCCTACGCAGTCATGCTTATCGTGACATTATGCTCATACATACTCTTCATTGTATTCGCAACCACATCAGTTTTTGAGCCTATGAGGATGAGTGGAACGCCTGGTATTTCTACACAGGTTGTATGTATCCTGATATTCTTTGTGACTCCGATCGTTTCCGTGGTTTTCATAGCTATTGCGCATAAAGAGAGAAAAAGTAACTTAAGAGGAGTCAAACAACCCTATTATGCTGCCATATTGCCATTGATAGCTGTTTCTAGCTTCATAGCCATTATAACTTTGATGCCGCAATTTCAATACTTGACAAACCCACAGATATTCCCGCTTGTCGTCACAGTCTCCCTTCTGACAATTTCGATTCCACCAGCAGTTGTTTACATGAAAATAGCCAAAATGAACTCAGATGCAGAAAGCGCCATGCCGAGCTTTCTCAGAGATGTAACAGAATCCAGAAAAATAGGGCTATCACCTGAAAAAAGCATAGTTCACGCCGCAAAACGCATGGGTTACGGAAGATTCTCCGAGGTGTTAAAGCTTATCAGAAGCCAAATGGAATGGGGAATATCGATCAGAAAAATATTTGCGAATGTTAAGCGGAAAATTCAGACATGGCCAGTGCTTGTCAACTTTCTGATACTTACAGAAACAATAAAAATTGGCGGCGGTTCAGCAACAGCCTTGGAAATCTTAACGGAATACAGCGAAAAACAGAAGGATGTTGAGGTAAACAAGAAATCACTTCTAAGGCCTTATGTATTACTGGCTTTCATATGGAGCGTTCTCATAGCCTTAACGACAACAATGGTTACCATGACGGTTTATGCCTTAACACAGATATCACTTCCAGGAACAACAGCCATGCCGTTTGACGTAATGCAAGGTCAAGTTAACCTTTTCTCCATAGGTATAATATTGCAATGCTGGCTTTCAGGTTTCTTCGTAGGCAAGGTTAACGAGGGCACTCTTGCTGCCGGCTTCAAATACTCGGCTATGCTTGTGCTTACAGCTCATATTTCCCTTGTGGTTTCACAAACCTTCTTGGGTGGCATGTACAGTCTTGTTTCCTGATCAAAAGTCGTAAATACAGATGAGGTTAAGTTAAAATGCCTACAATATCAGTTGACACATTCTTCGCATGTTCGTTAATGGTTCTACTAGTGCTCTCAGCTATGGCTTGTGCTTCAAAGCTTCTATATCCACACATAAACAACGCGGTTGACACAAACACTGCTGAAAGGTACGAAAGTGTCTCAAAATATCTGCTTCTAAATGACGGAACACCACCAAATTGGGGACAAAACTATCAAGTAATCCCAGAAAACTTTGGTCTAGCCAAAACTGGCTCAGACAACCCATACGAGTTAGACATAGACAAGATTTCAAGACTAAACAACGAAAACCTCTACGCAGTAAGCTACCCCCAAATATTCACAGCATCTGAAATGTCCGATATATCATTTAGAATAGAGGTAGAACCAATTTTTGAAGTTGCCTTAAATCTAACCGCAACTTATGAAGAAGCAAATGAAACATCTTACGAGTTTGAAATCTTAACCGAAAAGCAGGGGGTTCCGGTTCAGGCAGAGCTGAAATTTTATGTGGTTGCCGAAAATTATCTGGAAACAAGTCATGCTTGCATTTCTAGTGGCAGAACTTATGTGAACACAACCATTTCGAAAGATGTTAATGGACCAGCCCTACTAGTCGTCTTCGCAAGATCTGTTTCCAACGCTAAAATCGTGTCTTTTAGTGCTTACCCTTTTGCGCATAATTCAACAGAACCCAAGCGTAAAGGTACTTTCTTAAGGCTTAGTCCGTTGAGCTATGTCCTAAATGCATCTTTAATTCATCCTGGAATAGACTTGTCAGATGCTTACGCTTTATCCTTCAATCACTCATCAACTCTAACACAAACTGCAAACAATAGTCAATCCGCCACATACAATATTCCACACTTTCTAGACCCAAGCCCAACACTAATCGTTGTAACCGGATGGAACTCCACGTCGTTTTTCACGGAATGGACAGCATACCCGCAGATACCCCTCCAAACGGGCATGGACTTCGCAAGTTCAGCAACTCTATCAAATGTTTTCGCTTACACGTACCTTGTTACAGTAGATTCGGCTCTTTACAAATGCACAATCTGGCTTGGAGGTCCAAGAGAGTGAAAACCGAAAACAGGGGCCAAATCAGAATAATCGAAGCATTTCTAGCCGTGCTAATCATTTTTTCATCTCTTGCCATTTCCGCAAACCTAACAGTCACACAAAACACCACAAACCATGATGACTTGCCTTCAATTGGACTACAAGCTCTTATGAAGCTGAATTCAGATGGAAACCTAGGCACATACATAGAAGACGGAGACTGGGCTGCTTTACGGGATGCCCTTAACCTCGTTCTGCCAGCAGGCATAGCCTTTAACCTAACGGTCTACAACAGACAGATGCAACAAATCAACACGGATGTTATTTCTAACGGCGGCTTCAGCAGTCAAGACATAACCTTTGTGGAGTATGTTTGTGCAAGCCAAGGCAGCAATTTCCATTGTTACATAGTTCATTTGCATTTGGTGGTGGCTTCATGAAAAAATGCAAAAGAAAGCTTAGGGCGAACAGTTCGGGGCAACTTCTCATAGTTGCAGCTCTAGTAATAGCCATCATTATTTCTTCAACAACAATCTACGTTTATGAACTAAGCAAAGAAACAAACAGTACAGAAAGCCGTTCAATCAACGATGTCATCCTTGCCTTAAAACAGACCACAAAAAACACGATAATAAGTTCACTTGCAAATATTTCAAAAAGTGGAGAAAAAGCAATTTTAGAAGCAAATTTGAATGAGCTTTCACAAGCTTTTGCGAATCTACATCAACTTGGAATGTGCCATTTGTCTTTCACGCTAATCAATGATTCACAGTATGATTCTGGCGTCCGTCTATCATGGAACACANATGGTTCAGGCGTTTCAAGTGCCTACGCAAACTTCACGTTGAAGGTTCAAAGCATGGCAGCAAACCTAGCCATAGATTACGCTGTAAACATAACAACAGCAATTGCAATTAATGGTTCGTATACAACGCTTGAAGGTGAAGAAAAACTTGTGAACTTAACGTGCCAAGTCTTTAATGAGGAAAAGCCTGCTCTTGCCAAAAACATAACTTTGTTTTATGAAAATCTTGGAAGCTGGACGCCTGTCAACTCATCAAACAATCTTTCCATCGTAGACTATGGTAATGGCACTTACTTTCTATCCTTCACCGTTAGCACGTTCTCACCTGTGCAGGTTTCGACGCACGTTTATGACTTACGAGATATATTTGTTCAAGCAAACATGACATGTTATGAAGCGTGATTTTTAGGCTGAATTTCGAGTTACTTAAATTATGCAATGTGTTACTTCTAAGTAAGTGGAGAAAACGAGGCTTCAGGATGACTGAAAGGCAAGTGTGGCGTCATCTTTTCACGCTTCTAAAGTTAGCTGAAATGGGAGCACATCAGAGAACCGCAAAAATTTCAACAGAGTATTTAGCGAGGAAACTAGGCATGTCGCAACAGACAGCTTCACGTCATCTAATCGAACTGGATAACGAAGGATGGATTAAGAGAACTATGACGCCTGAAGGATGCCTCATAAAAATCACAGACGCCGGCATAAAAGAACTGAAAAAACTCTATTCAAACCTACGCTTCTTGATAGAAGCCGCGTATCCTCCTTCAGTAACTCTAGAAGGAGTAGTTTTCACAGGATTAGGCGAAGGCGCCTATTACATAACAAGGGAACATTACAGAAAACAGTTCATAGAGAAATTGGGTTTTGACCCTTATCCGGGCACGCTTAACTTGAAACTTACAACAGATTACGATGTTAAAACATGTTTGGAACTTGATGGCTATCCAGCAATCGAGATTGAAGGATTCGAAAGTGAAAACCGCACTTTCGGACCAGTAAAGTGTTATCCAGCAATAATAGAAAACAAAGCGAAAGGTGCCTTAATCTCGGCTTTAAGACGCCACTACGACGCTTCAGTAATCGAAGTTATTTCCCCCGTTTTTCTAAGGAACCATCTTAAACTCAAGGATGGACACAAAGTGAAGGTTGAGGTTCTAACGCTTCCGTAAAGGTTGATTTGATAGCACGTGCTAAAGAGGAATCCAAAGGAACATAGATTATTTGGAAAACCTTTAGGTCACAAATGACTTCACGGATAAGCATAACTATAGTCATACACCGCTCTTAATTTGCGTCTTGAAGCCAGTGTATAACCAACTAATAAACCAGCAACCAAGCCGCCAAAATGAGCCAAGTTGTTCACATTTCCACCTGAATTCATCATCAACAAAAAGAAAGAAAACAACAATGCACCTATTATTGATTGGCCGACTGCACGTCTGACATAAATAGTGCATGCGCCGAACAACCCGAAAATGGCACCGGAAGCTCCAGCAGAGACCATAGAAGGCCCGAAAAGCAAAGTCAACAAATTCCCAGCTAACCCACTCAAGAAATAAGTGGCAAAGTATTCTTTGAAAGCAAACAATTCTTCTGCTCTAAGCCCAAAAATTAGCAGAAAGAACATGTTTCCGAAAAGATGCACAATGTCAACATGGACAAACATGGCTGTGAAAAGTTGCCAATACCAACCGTTCAAAACGAACAAGTTGTATTGCCCGTATTGGCGAATAACACGATAGCTTATTACAACAAAGTCCCCGCTAAGTACAGCAGTATAAACGTAAAAAATAATGTTCAATGCGATAATCGCGTAGGTTAGCATAGGCTTTTTGGAGCTTCTGTACATAGATCCCTCATCTTTTGTAATGCCTGATGATTTTCTGCTTAATTTTTGAGGAGCTGTTTAACTCTTCTTCTTCAAACTTGCCAATTTTCACAACCCTAATCACTAATCTCTTTTCTTTCACGTAGTCGCTAACAGCTTGTTGGATGTCGCTTCGATCATATCCGAGGGCAATTACGTCTGGCTTGATTTTTTGAATAACCTTCTCAATGTCAAAATCTTCATAGCCAAGGATGGCATCATCAACAACTCTTAATGAGCCAACAAGCGCTCTTCGCTGATTTTCACGTACGATGGGTTTTGTTCCTCGCCTTTTCTCCACAGTACTATCTCTCGCCACTATCACTATCAGTTCAGCGTCTCGCCCACCAGCCCTTTTAGCTTCCTCTAAATACTTCACGTGTCCGAGGTGAAGCAAATCAAATGTGCCTGAAGCTAAAACTATTTTTCTCTTTTTCTTTCCTTCTTTTTCGTTGGCCATTCAAATTTCACGGCTCCCAACAGTTTTAACGCGTCGAGCAAGCCTTCGCAATAGGCAACGGAAGCTAAGCTTACCTCAAACTTCTTTTTATCCCTATAATATTTCGCATCCTCTAAATAGGCTTTAACATATTGCACAATCTTTCCAATGTTTTCCGCATTTATGTTTGTTGAATTTTCAACAGTTTCCATATTCTTTAGAACATGCTCGGTAGAGCCTATGTACTTCGCGACCAGCCTCTCCAAACCCATTCAACCATTCTCCCTCAAACTGACCGGCGCACCAGCCAAAACTATGAGAGCTTCAGCTTCCATGAAATGAAGCTTACCCGGGAAAATTAGGCTGTGTGGCGGACCTCCAAAATCGTAGCCTAACAAGTCTTTCAGAAAGCCAGCCTTAACCGTTGGATTGTTACTTCCAGCTCTCGCTATACC
>JGI24422J19971_10001059_pt1 | contig 16358 bp, 11 predicted proteins | sample DeeMarSWOR152_54_FD_19971 | JGI IMG/M metagenome (IMG submission 19971) | reverse complement strand
CACTGGAAAACAAAGAGATTTGAAGCAGAGTTGGCAAAACGTCTGGGCGCAGGTTACTGTCATGTCTGTTCCAGCGGGACGGCAGCTCTTTGTACAGCTTTCGCCTCCTGTGGGATCGGTGCTGGAGATGAAGTTATTGTGCCGCCCTTCACGTTCGTAGCAACCGTAGAGGCGGTTTTAGGCGCGGGAGCAGTGCCTGTGTTTGCTGAAATAGATGATACGCTCTGCCTTGATCCTGAAGCCATCACGACAGCTATTACCCCCCGGACAAGGGCTTTAGTGCCTGTTCATATGTGTGGATCCATGGCCCGCATCAATGAAATAAAAGGTATCTGCCAGGAGAAGGGCCTCATTCTCATAGAGGATGCCTGCCAATCATTCGGTGCGACACTTGACGGAAAGGCCTTGGGCACATTCGGCCAGGCAGGCTGTTTCTCTTTTGACCCGGTTAAGACAATCACATGCGGTGAAGGAGGTGCTATCGTAACGGACGATAGAGATGTTTATAGGGTGGCTGACAGTTATGCGGACCACGGCCACGACCATATAGGTAACGACAGGGGCCTAGAAGGTCACGCCATTCTTGGCACCAACTTTCGCATCAGTGAGCTTAACGCGGCAGTAGGGTTGGCTCAGCTTAGAAAGCTCGATTTCATTCTGGAAAAACAGCGTTCTCATAAAAGGGCCATAAAGGAGGCACTCAAAGACATTCCAGAAGTAGGCCTCCGAAGAATACCAGATGAAAAAGGCGACTCAGCCACATTCCTTTCCTTTTTCCTGCCTGATGAATCAAGGGCACGAAAAGTGGCGAAAGACCTTGGACAGGCAGGTGTTGATGGCTGTTTCTATTGGTATGACAACAACTGGCATTACATACGGAAGTGGGATCACCTCAAAAGGCTACAGTCTACAGCGAGGCTTCCGCTCAAATTGCTTGAACACTGTCCCAACTATGAAAGAGTGGAACTTCCCCAGTCTGACAGCATTATGAGCAGGGCAATTTCGATCCAAATCAAGCTCACCTGGACAAAAGAAGAGCTATCCGATCGGATTGGAAAAATCGTTGATGCTGTAAAGGGCTGAGCCTTTTACCCCAAGGATCCGGCGAAAAGGTGATATAGATTCTTAAGATCTCGAACGGGAAGTTGCGGTATGTTTCGAAATTTGAAAATGGTCTCCCAGGTCGTCTTTGGCCGAGGCTCTTTTGATCAACTTGATGATATTCTTGCCGAAAAGCATAAAGAGAGCGATTCTTTTATGCTCTTTTTGGTAGATGACGTATTTTCTCAAAGCCGACTAAAGGACAGAATACCATTAAGGAGCAATGATCTGCTCATATGGGTCAATGTGGATAATGAACCTACAACAGCATACGTAGATGAGCTGACGGCCAAGGTTAAGGGTTTTTCAAATCGTTTGCCCGACAGCGTCGTAGGGATCGGGGGAGGCAGCACCATGGACATTGCCAAGGCCGTATCCCTTATGCTTACAAACCCTGGCTCTTCTGCAGATTATCAGGGGTGGGATCTGATCAAGAAACCCGCGGTTTATCACATAGGGATCCCGACTCTTTCCGGAACTGGAGCCGAGGTATCCCGCACAACGGTCCTTATCGGTCCTGAGAAGAAACTCGGGATAAACTCCGACTGCACCGTCTTTGACCAGATCGTCCTCGATCCGGAGCTCATTTCCGGTGCACCTATAGATCAGCAATTTTATACGGGAATGGATTGCTATATCCATTGTGTAGAGTCCTTGAACGGTACCTATCTCAATACCTTTGCCAAGTCATGTGGAGAAAAGGCTATGGATCTCTGCCGGGAGGTCTTCTTGGACGATAGGCCGGATAGAGACGATAGAATGATGATAGCTTCCTATTTTGGAGGTATGAGTATAACCTACTCGCAGGTTGGAATATGTCATGCCTTGTCATATGGTCTTTCCTTTGTGCTGGGGATTCACCATGGGATCGGCAACTGTATGGCCTTTGATCACCTGGGGGAATACTATCCAGAGGGTGTTCGGGAATTCCGCTCCATGATGGCAAAACAGGGCATAAAACTCCCCCAGAACATGTTGGCCGGCATTGACACTGATAAACTGGAAAAAATGATCGATGTCGCCCTGGTTCTTGGGCCGCTTTGGGAGAATGCCCTCGGACCTGAATGGAAAACAGTAATGACTAGGGATAGGATTAAAGAACTGTATTTAAGGATGTAAAGCAAGGTCCTGAGAAAGAGGGATCCCAGCCACCTTGACACCGAACTTCCCTTTATCCCAATAACCCCACGAAACTGTTATGTAAGATCCGCTTCAACGCTGGTCTTAGCTGATAGCTTGTTTATATAATTATCTAAATTCGGCTGGCCCAGTTCTTGCTCTGATTATGGTTCAGACAATATCCCATAGCAGAACCGTAATTGCATGGTATCAATGAAAAAACGGTTACTTGTCCTCCAGCATACGCCATGGGAAAAGCCTGGGCAATTCTTGCTTCGGTCGGCAACAAAGCACGACGTGCAGCTTGACATGATAAAAGTCTGGCACCGGCCGATCCCCGATATCAGTCCATACCATGGACTCATCGTTTTAGGGGGCAGCCCCAACGCGGATCAAGAACAGAAGTATTCTTTTCTCAAGGGAGAAAAAGCATGTATCCGTCGGATGATAGACCATGACATGCCGTATTTAGGGTTTTGCTTAGGGCATCACCTCTTGGCTGAGGCTCTGGGTTGCAGGCTTGGCCCTAACTTTCGCACGAGTGTCGGCCTGATTCAAGGTCAGATCACCAATAGGGGTCGCGGGCACATATTGTTTCGAGGCATCCCCACTTCCTTTACGCTTTTCAAGTGGCACTCACAGGCGGTTCTTCCGCCTCTGCCCAAACACGTGCAGGTCTTGGTGACTTCTGCAGATTGTGAGATCGAGGCGATCTCCGTTGAGGGCAGGCCCTACCTACTTGGTCTGCAGTTTGACAACCACGCTGCCGCTCCTTTCGATCTACGGCACTGGATTAAGGGCGACCGCGAGTGGCTGGCACAGGCTTGTAGCATAAACGCCCCGGTTTTGCTGAAGGCTGTCGAGAGACTGGAGCATATCATAGGAAGACAATTTGAAATCATGTTTCAAAATTACTTGGAATTGATATGCTGACGCTCGCATCTCTGCCTTGAGCACGCCGAGTCATCCACATCACCTACAGAAACGTAACCTATCCCCCAATGATCTTACATAAATGTTGCTAGCCATGGGGCAGAAAAATGCAGTGCTATTAAGCAACTCATTGAAATCTTTACAATTATTGTATTCTATCTCTTTGGCCCAAGTCTTGCCCTTTGCTAGACTGGTGTGTTGCCCAGCGCATCCATATACCCAGGAAAGATCAGGGGCGATCTTTCCGAAGAGGCAACGGCGCTGAGGGGCGGAAAAAGGGGAGCCGGCTGAGAAACACCCTTTTTCCGCATTTTTTTACCTTGAAACGTGGGCGGCATTAAGGAGGCTTGCCCCATACCACTTGATCGACCATGGATGTGTTTTTTCGGATATGAGAGAGGAAAAGGATATAAGCGGTTGCGGGATAGTAGGGATTATGAACGAGGAAGGAGAGGCCTTCAGTGGAGAAGACGCAGTGGTCGCCATCTGCAATATGATGGAAAGGGGCAATGGCCTCGGGGCCGGTTTTGCCGGATATGGGATATATCCAGAGCTTAAGAATTACTGGTGCTTTCACATCATGTATCAAGATGAAGGGGGCAAGGTCGCGGCCGAGGAATATCTGAAAAGACATTTTATGCTAAGGCATCATGAACCTATACCTACAAACAGGGTCAGGGCATTGCATTCTATTCCGTTCCTCTTCAGGTATTTTCTCGAAACTCACGATGAGATAAAGCACATCGATGGGGCAGAGGAGTTTGTCATTGATTGTGCGATGGAGATAAACAGGCATATCCAAGGCGCTTTCGTTTTTTCGTCCGGTAAGAACATGGGGGTATTTAAGGGTGTCGGGAATCCTGATCAAATAGCACACTTCTACCAGATACCGGAATACAAGGGGTACATTTGGACAGCCCATAATCGCTTTCCCACAAATAGCCCTGGCTGGTGGGGAGGGGCACATCCATTTGGCATTTTGGACTGGTCTGTCATCCACAACGGGGAGATATCCTCTTACGGGATAAACAGGAGGTATCTGGAAAACTTCGGCTATTACTGCTCCCTTTTCACGGATACAGAGGTTATGGCCTATCTCTTCGACCTGCTCGTCCGGCGCCATGGGCTCGAGTTCGAAGTGGTGGGAAAGATTCTCGCCGCTCCCTTCTGGAGCCAGATCGAAAGGGTAGAGAACAAGGAGGAAAGGGGTTTCTTGAGATCTCTGCGGACAATCTATGGCGCGGCCTTAGTAAACGGCCCATTTGCGGTGGTAGTTGCTAACTCCACCCACATGGTGGGGTTAAACGATAGGATCAAGTTGAGGCCCCTTGTTGCAGCGAGGAAAGGGAGCTTCCTATACATATCCTCCGAAGAGGCAGCAATACGGGAGGTCTGTAAAGATCCGGAAACCGTTTGGATGCCTAAAGCAGGGGAGGCCACGATCGGAAGGTTAAGGGATGGCCAAGCCTAAGAGAATACCGGAGTTTTCGGTCGAGCGGAATGAGGAGAGGTGTATTAACTGTCAGGTGTGCTATCGGATGTGCTCCTTTGATGTTCACAGCTATGATGCAGAGGAAGATAGCGTGCATTCCGACAGCACCAAGTGTGCAGGATGTCATTTCTGTGAGTCCCTCTGTCCCACTGGTGCCATAACAATCAAGAGGAATCCCTCTGATCTGAAGGACAACGATCACTGGACGAGGCTCGCCATAGACAATATTACCCGCCAAGCGGATACCGGTGGTGTGCTGCTCACGGGAATGGGCAACGATAGGGCCTGGAGGGATTATTTTAGCCACATAGTGCTTAACGCTTCCCAGGTGACAAACCCTTCCATAGATCCCCTGAGGGAGCCTATGGAGCTCAAGACCCTCATAGGATCCAAATCCGATAAAGTAGAATATGAGGCCCAAGAGTTCAATGGCGAGAAACGATATGGGCTCAAGACCCAGCTTGCTCCACAGATGGAGCTCGAGACACCCATTATGTTTACGGCCATGAGCTTTGGGTCTATATCGCTCAATGCCTGCAAGTCCTTAGCAGCTGCTGCTTGTGAGTTTGGAACTTATTGGAACACAGGAGAAGGGGGGCTGCACAGGGACTTATACAAATACGCCCATCGAGCAATAGTTCAGGTGGCCTCTGGAAGGTTCGGTGTCCATAGGGAGTACTTGGAGAAGGCCGGGGCAATAGAGATAAAGATCGGGCAGGGGGCAAAACCTGGGATAGGAGGGCACCTTCCCGGGGAAAAGGTGCCTGAGGAGGTTTCCGAGACCCGGATGATTCCCGTTGGAACAGATGCCCTCTCCCCTGCTCCCCATCACGACATCTACTCAATCGAGGATCTTAGGCAGTTGATCTTTGCCCTCAAGGAGGCCACGGGGTACACAAAACCCGTTGGGGTGAAGATAGCAGCCGTTCACAACGTGGCGCCTATCTCCTCAGGGATAGTCAGGGCTGGGGCAGACTTTGTGGCGATTGATGGCCTGAGAGGCGGCACAGGTGCAGCGCCCACTGTGATGAGGGACAACGTAGGCATCCCAATTGAGCTTGCCGTTGCCGTGGTGGATCAGAGATTGAGGGAGGAAGGAATAAGACACCAGACAAGCGTCATTGCAGCAGGGGGCTTCCGTTCGAGCTCAGATGTGATAAAGGCCATCGCTTTGGGCGCAGATGCAGTATACATCGGCACAGCGGCCCTGGTGGCCTTGGGCTGCCACGTGTGTCAGAAATGCTACACCGGTAAGTGTAACTGGGGAATAGCCACCCAGGATCCTTATCTGACCAAGAGGCTCAACCCCGAGATCGGGAAAGAGAGGCTTGTCAACTTGCTCAGGGGCTGGTCTTTGGAGATAAAGGAGATGTTGGGAGGGATGGGGATTAACGCCATAGAATCCATAAGGGGAAATCGGGAGGAGCTTAGGGCAGTAGGTCTTAACGAGGTTGAGTTGGGACTTTTAGGGCTGAAACACGCAGGGGAGGCGTGGTGAAAAAGAGAATCATAATAAATGAGGACTACTGTATAGGATGCAGGCTTTGCGAGGTCTACTGCGTTACCCAGCACTCCGCCTCAAAAAATATCATCAAGGCCTATAAGGGAGAGTATCCGAGGCCTATGTCAGCTATCGTATTCGAGGAGCAGGGTCATATATCCTTTGCCCTTCAGTGTCGCCACTGTGACGAACCTCCCTGTGTTGAGGCATGTCTTACCGGCGCCATGTATTTGGATGAACAGAGAGGGTGTGTCCTTTACAACGGGGATAAGTGTGTAGGCTGTTGGATGTGTATCATGGTCTGCCCCTTCGGGGTCATAAAGCCGGATTTGGAAAACGAGGTTGTGGCATCCAAGTGCGATCTCTGTATAGAGGTTGAGCATCCCGCCTGTGTCGCCCATTGCCCAAACGAGGCAATCAAGTTGGTAGAAGTCGATGAATAAGATTCGATATCTTATAGTTGGAAATTCCGTTGCCGCTGTAAACTGTGTAATATCTATAAGGCGAATAGATAAGACGAATCAGATTACCATAATATCTGACGAGGAACCCTTCAACTACTCCAGGCCCCTACTTTCTTACTACCTCGGGGGCAGGATTACCGAAGAGAAGCTCGCCTTTGTAGATGGGGATTTTTATGAAACGCAGGGCGTGAATCTAATCTTAGGCAGGAGGGCAGCGGCTCTTAGCGTGTCCGAAACGGAAGTGGCGCTGGACGATAGCACACTTCTCTCCTACGATAGGTGCCTTATATCTGTAGGGGGAGTTCCAATTGTTCCCCCGATTGAGGGATTCCGGGAGGATATCGACGGGATCTTTACTTTCCTTAAGCTTGGGGAGGCCAAGAGGCTTATCAGCTACATTGAAAGGACAGGGATTAAAGAGGCAGTTGTCCTCGGCGGAGGGCTCATTGGCCTTAAGGTAGTGGAAGGGCTTGTCGCGAGGGGAATAAAGCCGACGGTTATCGAACTTATGGACAGGGTTTTGGCAAACACCTTCGACAAGGAAGCCTCATCAGTCATAGAAGAGAGGCTGACACAGGGAGGCTGTAAGGTAATAATAGGGGACACTGTACAGGGCTTAGGGACAAAGGACGGGAGAATAGCAAGGATCTCCTTGAGAAGTGGCAAGGAACTGGCTACATCCCTCCTTATCGTGGCCGTAGGTGTGAGGCCAAACTTAGAGNTNGTAAAAGGAACTCCTATACGGGTGGATAGGGGCATCTTGNTAGACAGGTTTATGAGGACAAATGTTGAGGGCGTGTATGCAGCTGGAGACTGTGCCCAGGGAATGGACTTCTTGAGCAAAACAAATGCAGTTATAGCGATTTGGCCTGTGGCAGCTCGCCAGGGTAGGACTGCGGGCCTCAACATGTGTGGCATGAGAACAGAATACCCCGGCCTTTTTGCCATGAACTCCGTCCAGTTTATTGACATCCCGACAATATCCTTTGGGATGACCAACCCACCGGAGGAGAAGAAGTATGAGGTTTTAAAGAGACTAGACAAGACTAAGGGAGCCTACAAAAAGATCGTATTAAAAGATGGCAGGATAGTAGGGATTATACTTATCAATTGCATAGAACGGGCAGGTGTATATGGGATGCTTATCAGGGAGGGGATCGATGTCCAGGACTTCAAAGACCAGCTCCTAAGAGACGACTTCGGCCTTCTAGTGCTACCACAGGAATTCAGGAAACACCTCGTTGGAGAGGTAGGGTTAGAGGTATGAAAGAGATCGATGCACAAGGATTGCATTACAGGAACCTAAACAAGAGGTTGCGCAGGCTCATAAAGGAAGGGCAGAGGAGCCTCCTCGTAAGAAATGTATGCGGGCAGAGATATATAGGTGGTGGCATAGGGGAAGAGGTGGAAATAATATTAGAGGGAGTGCCGGGGAATGACCTGGCTTCCTTCATGGATGGCCCGCGGATCATTGTCAGGGGCAATGCCCAAGATGGGGTGGGCAACACCATGAATAAGGGCGAGGTAATCATATACGGAGATGCAGGTGATATCGTTGGTTATTCAATGAGAGGGGGAAGGATCTTCATACAGGGAAATGTAGGTTATAGGGTGGGGATACATATGAAGGCCTACAAGGAATTTTTCCCGGTGGTCGTGGTGGGAGGAAGTGCAAGGGATTTCCTCGGAGAGTATATGGCGGGGGGATTACTCGTGGTCTTAGGTCTTAACTGCGGTGACATAGCGGGCGATTTTGTCGGTACCGGGATGCATGGAGGGGCCATGTTTTTGAGGGGGGAAGTGGAACCTGCAAGGCTCGGGAGAGAGGTAAAGGTAGGGAAAATTACCCCTCAGGATACGAGTCTTTTAAGGAGGCATATCAGTGACTTTTGCGCCGTCTTTGAGCTTAACGTAGATGAAATTTTTCAAAAACCCTTCACAAAGATCTACCCATTCAGCCACAGGCCATATGGGACCATCTATGCTTATTAGAATGAAAAAATAACGGAGGGCAGTCTCGATAATTTAATGGGGTCAAGCGTTCTAAGGAAACTTTTTGTTAATATAAGGTTATGATGCTGAGTAAAAGAATCATACCATGTCTCGATGTGAGAGACGGAAAGACAACCAAGGGCATCAGGTTCAAAGACAATATAGATATTGGTGACCCTGTGCAAATGGCCAGATTCTACTATGAACAGGGGGCAGACGAGATTGTCTTTTACGACATTACTGCCTCTAGCGATCGGCGAGACATTATGGTTGATGTGGTTCGCAGGGTGGCAGAGGAGATCTTTATACCCTTTTCTGTGGGTGGGGGGATCAGAACAATAGAGGATATGCGTAGCGTTTTGCTGGCAGGAGCGGAGAAGGTGAGCATTAACACGGCTGCAGTTCAAAACCCCAGAATAATTTCGGATGGGGCAAAGGCATTTGGCAGCCAGTGCATAGTCCTCGGTATGGACGTGAAAAAGGTAAAAGCAACAGACAAAACACCATCCGGCTATGAGATCGTGATTCATGGAGGTCGCACCTTTACCGGTATTGATGCTCTGGCGTGGGCTCAACAGGCAGAGAGATTGGGTGCAGGGGAAATATGCCTGAATTCCATCGATGCTGATGGCACACAGGACGGCTATGAATTGGAATTAACGCCGCTCATATCTGACAATGTAGCTATCCCAGTTATAGCCTCTGGGGGAGCCGGTAAGATTGACCATGTATATCACGTGCTTACAAGGGGCAAGGCAGACGCAGCCCTTATTGCCTCCATTGTCCACTATGGAACCTATACCATTAGACAGATCAAGGAAAACCTGTATGCACGGGGTGTCAAGGTGAGGATGACCTGGTAGACCAAATGAGGGCCTTGATAGCTTTAGAAGATGGGACGGTGTTTCACGGCAATACCTTTGCAGGTGAAGGCGAGGTATCGGGCGAGGTTGTCTTTAATACCGGCATGACAGGGTATCAGGAAATCTTGACTGACCCTTCATACAAGGGCCAGATTGTGACCATGACCTATCCCCTGATCGGCAACTACGGTGTAAACAGCGAGGATAGTGAGTCAAGAAGGATTCAGGTTGAGGCCTTTATTGTAAAGGAATATGAGCCCCTGCCAAGTAACTGGCAATCTCAAAACACTTTGGCCGATTACCTGGGCCAAGAGGGAAAAATCGGCATCGAAGGTGTAGACACGAGAGCTCTGGTAAGGCACATCAGGCTGGCAGGGGCCATGAAGGGGGTTATTTCTACACAAGGCCTCGATCCCGTCTCTTTGGTCGCAAAGGCAAAGGCGTCACAGGGAATCGTGGGGCGTGATCTTGTCAAGGAGGTCACCTGCCCGAAACCATATGAGTGGCAAAACCAGAATGGGGCTCGCTTCAGGGTGGTGGCATTCGATTTCGGCATCAAGTTCAATATAGTGAGAAGCTTGGTTAAGCGAGGTTGTAATGTGACCGTTGTGCCAGCTCACTCAACTGCTGAGGAAATCAACAATATACGCCCTGACGGAATCCTTCTCTCTAACGGCCCTGGAGACCCCGAACCGATCACCTATGCTGTCCGAACCATCCAAAACCTGATAGGGAAGTATCCCATCTTTGGGATTTGTCTTGGCCAACAGCTCTTGGGTCTTGCCTTTGGTGGAAAGACCTTCAAGCTTAAGTTTGGTCATCGAGGTGCGAACCATCCGGTCAAGAATCTTATGACCGGCATGGTAGAGATCACAACCCAAAATCACGGGTTTTGTGTGGATATAGCATCAATCAAAGACCCGGAGATCGAGATAACGCATATTAACCTGAATGACCAGACCCTTGAGGGCATGAGGCATAGGGGCCTCCCCGTTTTTTCGGTCCAATACCATCCCGAGGCCTCGCCCGGTCCTCACGATTCAGATTACCTGTTTGATGAGTTCATAAAGATGATGGAAAGATGAACCGAATTTTCATTGATGTAAAAACGCATGGTTGAAATATAGTAAAAGCTGTCCCACACAGACAAAATGGGTCAGCGTGTGTCTGTGGTTGAAACACATCATAGCGTATCATGCCCAAGAGAGATGACATATCAAAGATCATGATCATTGGCTCCGGGCCTATCATCATAAGCCAGGCCTGTGAATTTGACTACTCAGGCACCCAGGCGTGCAAGGCCCTGAAAGAAGAAGGCTATGAGGTCGTATTGGTAAACAGCAACCCCGCCACCATCATGACCGACCCTGACATGGCTGATCACACCTATATCGAGCCTATTACGCATGAGATGGTCGCTATGATTATCGAGAAGGAACGGCCACACGCATTATTGCCCACCTTGGGAGGTCAGACAGGTCTCAATACGGCTGTTCAGGTGGCCGAAATGGGTATCCTCGATACATTTGGCGTGGAAATGATCGGGGCCTCAACGGAGGCAATTAAAAAGGCCGAGGACAGGGATCTGTTTCGGGATGCCATGAACAGGATTGGGCTGAGGGTGCCAAAAAGCGGTATTGCTACTGACATGCAGAGTGCCAGAGCCATAGCTGACCAGATAGGTTACCCTATTATCGTTAGGCCTAGTTTTACCTTAGGGGGAACTGGTGGTGGTGTGGCATTTAACAGGGAGTATCTTGAGAAATTGGCCGCCTGGGGACTGGATGCCAGCCTAATAGGCGAAATCATGTTAGAGGAATCGGTAATCGGCTGGAAGGAATTCGAACTTGAGGTAATGCGAGACAGAAAGGACAACGTGGTCATCATTTGCTCAATCGAGAATCTGGATCCCATGGGCATTCACACCGGAGACAGCATTACCGTGGCCCCAGCCCAAACCCTGAGCGACAGGGAATATCAGCACATGAGGGATGCAGCCATCGCCGTGATCAGGGAGATCGGCGTGGAAACAGGTGGCTCTAACATCCAGTTTGCCATCAATCCAAGCAATGGAGAGATGGTGGTCATCGAGATGAATCCCAGGGTTTCTCGTAGCTCAGCCCTTGCCTCCAAGGCAACCGGCTTTCCCATTGCGAAGATCGCTGCCAAGCTGGCCGTCGGCTACACGCTGGATGAACTTCCAAACGACATCACCAGGGAAACCTTAGCATCCTTTGAGCCAACAATTGACTACTGTGTGGTCAAGATCCCGCGGTGGACCTTTGAGAAATTTCCCGAAACAGAGGATTATCTCACCACGAGCATGAAATCAGTGGGAGAGGCCATGGCCATTGGCAGAACGTTTAAGGAGGCGCTGCAGAAGGGGCTGCGATCCCTTGAGATTGGATCTTTTGGTCTTGGGGCAAATGGGCGCGGCCTCCTGGAGAAGAATGCACTTGCCCCTTCCCTGGATGCAATAAAGGAGAAGCTCGCTAATCCAAATTCCGAACGGCTCTTTTACATACGGCATGCCATACAGGCAGGGATCGATGTCGAAACCATCTATTCCCTTACGAGAATCGACCCCTGGTTTCTCTACCAGATAGAACAAATTGTCAAGCTTGAGGAGGAAATCATTGCTGCTGGCCCTCCCTTGTCACCGGATCTTATTAAGAAGAGTAAGGCCTTTGGCTTTTCCGATGTGCAGCTGGCCAACCTCATTAAGAGGGATGAGGATGGCATCCGCGCTAGTCGGAAAGGGCTTGGCATACTCCCCGTCTATAAACTGGTTGACACCTGTGCTGCTGAGTTTGAGGCTTACACTCCCTACTATTATTCCACGTATGAACAGGAGGATGAGGCCCGGGTTTCAAAGGGAAAAAACGTCATGATCCTCGGGGGCGGGCCCAACAGGATTGGCCAGGGGATTGAGTTTGATTACTGTTGTGTGCAGGCATCTTTTGCCCTGAGAGAAGAGGGTATTGAGAGTATCATGGTTAACAGCAACCCCGAAACCGTGAGCACCGACTACGACACCTCTGATAAGCTCTATTTTGAGCCACTTACCAAAGAAGATGTCCTTGCTATTGTAGAGAAAGAGAGGCCCTTAGGAGTTATTGTGCAATTTGGGGGTCAAACCCCGCTCAATCTTACATCTTCTCTAGCTGGCGCTGGAGTCCCAATACTGGGCACGCCGCCTGAAAGCATAGCCCTGGCCGAAAATCGAGAACTTTTCAAGGCCTTTCTCAAGAAACTGGATCTCACCCAGCCCAAGAGTGGCACAGCCATGGGTGTAAAAGAGGCTGCAGCAGTAGCACAAAGCGTCGGCTATCCGGTGATGGTGAGGCCCTCTTATGTTCTTGGAGGGCGGGCCATGCAGATTGTCTATGACCGGCCATCGTTGGAGGAATTTACTCGAAAGGCATTGCTAGCCTCTCCTGACCACCCAATATTGATCGACAAATTCCTTGAGGATGCCGTTGAGGTTGACGTGGATGCCATTTCCGATGGACAAGCCACTATGATCGGTGGAATCATGGAGCACATCGAGGAGGCGGGCATCCATTCAGGAGATAGCGCCTGTGTGCTTCCTCCGCAGAGCTTATCGCCCTCGGTTATGGAGCAAATAAAGAAGAGTACCTGGGCAATTTCAGGAGAGTTGAAAGTGGTGGGGTTGCTCAATATTCAGTTTGCCGTCAAGGATAAGAAGGTCTTTGTGCTGGAAGTAAACCCCAGGGCTTCAAGAACCGTGCCCTTTGTCAGCAAGGCCACCGGTGTCTCGCTGGCCAAACTGGCCACCAAGCTTATGGTAGGAAAAACCTTAGAAGAACTCGGGTTTACGAAAGAAGTCAATCCTTCTCACACATCGGTCAAGGAGGCGGTGTTTCCCTTTAACCGCTTTCCAGATGTTGATGTTCTCCTTGGTCCTGAGATGAAATCCACCGGCGAGGTGATGGGCATAGATAAGGATTTTGGTAGGGCCTTTGCTAAGTCACAATTGGCCGCTGGGCAACTCTTACCAACCCAAGGAGCGGTCTTTGTCAGCGTCAAAGATGCAGACAAAAACAAGGTGTATCCTGTGGTAAAACAGCTCCATGAAATGGGCTTTCATTTTCTTGCTACCCGGGGCACCTCCCGGCATCTCAAGGCCATGGGAATTCCCAATACACCAATAAAGAAAATCGCCGAGGGGCGCCCGCATATAATTGACCATATCAAAAACGGGGATATCCAGCTCGTCATTAACACTCCTTCGGGCAAGGAAAGCGCTGGCGGTTCCCACAATATCAGAAAGGCGGTATTGCGCTATGGGCTAACTTATGCCACAACCCTTTCGGGCGCACGGGCCATGGCATCGGGCATTCNGGCNCTTAAACAAGGAGGGTTAGCGGTCCGGCCACTGCAGGATTACCACAGGGAGCTCAGCACCTTGCTGNCTGCCCCCGTGCCTATACGCCCAAGAGAGGCATCCAACGCAGGGGCATGAGCATGAGATNTATGGAGAGACCTCGTGAGGAGTGCGGTGTCTTTGGGGTATTCGGGCATAGGGATGCCGCAAGATTGACCTATTTTGGGCTCTACGCCCTGCAGCACCGGGGGCAGGAAAGTGCCGGTATAGTGAGTTCCACTGGAAAATCCATTTATGAACACAAGGGTATGGGTCTGGTTTCAGAGGTATTCAATGAATCCATCTTGGATGGGCTCCGTGGTCACCTTGCTGTTGGGCACGTGAGGTACTCAACAACAGGTTCTTCAGTTGCAAAAAATGCCCAGCCCTTCGTTGTCTCGCATGCAGGCAAAGCCTTTGCCATTGCCCACAATGGAAATCTTATCAATACCAGAGAGCTAAGAAATGATCTTGAGAAAAGAGGCTCCATTTTTCAGACCACGATGGACAGCGAAATTATCGTCCACCTATTGGCCCGGCATATTCAGCTGGGAATAAGGGAGGCAATGGTCAAGGTGGTTTCCCAGATACAAGGTGCCTATTCGTGTGTGTTGATGACCGAAGAGAGCCTTATTGCCTTTCGAGACCCCAATGGATTCCGGCCCTTGTGCCTGGGACTGCTTGATGAAGGCTATATTGTGGCCTCCGAGACATGCGCCCTTGATTTGATAGAAGCTCAATATATCAGGGACATCGATCCAGGCGAAATTGTAATCATTGATCAAGACGGATTACATTCAATCAAGCCTTTTCCGAAATGCAGGAAAACCTTTTGCATCTTTGAGTACATCTACTTTGCGAGGCCCGACAGCACTATCTTTGGGCAAAATGTGTATGCCGTGCGAAAGAGGCTAGGAAAAAGGCTGGCAAAGGAGTACCCAATTGAGGCCGATTTTGCTATGCCCTTTCCTGACTCAGGAAACTATGCTGCCATAGGTTTCTGTCAGGAGTCCGGCATACCGTTGGAGATGGGCGTTATCAGGAACCACTACGTGGGAAGGACCTTTATTGAGCCCGCGCAATCTATGCGAGATTTCGGGGTGAAGGTCAAGCTGAATCCGGTCAAGGAAATCCTGAACCAAAAGAAGGTGATAATCGTTGAAGACTCGATCATACGGGGCACCACGAGCAGGTTGAGGATCAATGCCCTGCGAGAGGCGGGGGCCTGGGAGGTCCATATGGTGGTAAGCTGCCCGCCTCACCGGTATCCCTGTTACTATGGTATCGATTTTCCAACCCAGGGAGAGCTCATTGCCTCCCAACATTCCATTGATGAGATCAAGAACTTTATCGGCTTGGATAGCCTCTGCTACCTGAGTCTCCCCGGGATGCTTGAAGCTGCAGGCCTCGGAGAAGAAAACAGTTTCTGTTTGGCCTGTTTCAACGGCAACTATCCCCTTCGACCCAAAGAGGGTTTCTCAAAGCTCTATCTGGAATCCTGATGTATGCTATCCTTCCGCCTCGCTGATTTCATCGAGCAGCGATTCAAATCTGTAATGACTTCCCCTGACCGTTCCACGATCTATTTCTTCCTCAAATCATTAAAGTGGATGGCAGGCGTTGGCGCCTATCGCCCAAAGAGAAATCCAGTTCCATGCAACAGCCTATTCGCCTTCTATACCTGTAGGGTATCCAAGGGTTTCCGGTTTGTCTCAGGTCAAGTTCTTGGAAAGTGATCACAGATTTCGAAAGGCCTCAAATTTGCGTCAAAACCATTTCGTATCGCAAATTTCCCCGATCTGTAGTATTCTCAATATATTAGAGATTGATATCGCGTTCGTGTAATGATAAAGAAAGTCAACCATTAAAGGAGGCCTCTAACCATGAATATTAAACCGGTTATTATATCCAGTCGCGGTGCAGGCGTATTTGTGGATCAAGACGGTCGCATGGAAGTCGTTGTGGACCAAAACCAGAGTCGAGATCGGATCAATATGCTATTGGAAGAGCTAAAAAAAGAAATTGGAAAAGGAGTGACGATATTAGAAGAACTCTATGTTAGCAGCTCCAGGGATTATCAGTCTCTTTTCAAAGAAAAGACCACCATTGATGTTATCCTGCTATACATTTTAGGCGTTACACCGATTGATGAGTTGCTTTATTGGCANGGGCCCATCATCGCCTTTAGTGGTCAATATACCCCGACCATGGCTCTATACGCTGTTGGCGAGGAACGCCATCAACGCAAGAATCTATTCGTTGCCCTGGATTATGAAGATATCTTGAAAACCCTCAGGGTTCTGGAAGTAAANCAAACTTTAGCTCAAACNCGTATTGTTCTTTTCGGTTCCCCACCGACATGGCACTTGCGGTGGTATGGATTTCCGGACCTAGAATCCATTCGGAGAAAAACTGGACTGCAGTTTATCCCGGTGGAGCTGCGGGAATTAATCGATACAGTTCAAAAGGTAGATGCCACCGAAGCCGCTTCCCAGGCAGATAAGTG
>JGI24422J19971_10001058_pt1 | contig 16359 bp, 16 predicted proteins | sample DeeMarSWOR152_54_FD_19971 | JGI IMG/M metagenome (IMG submission 19971) | reverse complement strand
TTACTTCATCTTCGAAGTCTGCATAGGTTACAGAATCTTTTACGATACCTCCCGGAAGAACGGCGGGGACGTCTTTGAATTGCTTTGGAACCGACATGTCGCAGTCTATCGAAGAAAAGACAACTTGGCCCCCCCTTGCCACGTACATCTGTGAGAGCTCGTAGATAAACATCTGTGCCAACTGCTTTACTTTGTCGTAGTCCATACCACTGATATATGGCGCCAGAAACGTGTTAAAATAGCTGAAGCCCTGTCCACCGGCGCAGTTTGTTTGTGCCGCAGCTAGAATCTTCGCAGCATGCAAGAACGCTACTTCGGGTCTCTTTGATGGACCTGCAATTGCGGTATGGTTTCCAACCCCATCCGCCTTGAAGCCATTCTTCAGAAAGAATCTTATGTCATGAGAAAAACAGAATGGTCGAATAAAGTAATCCAGATCGTGAATATGGATCTCCCCCCGCATATGAGAATCTGCCAGCTCCATCGGTAGTATGTTTATCAGGGCATATTCCTTGGAGATCTGATCTGCCATCAGCTTGTGAATTGACTCTGGATTGTATTGCAGGTTAGCATTTTCCTTGGAGGGGATTTCTATCAGATTTTTAACATCATAGACCGGCATTCCAAGTCTCGTATAGCGAGCCCTGTGACCCTCCAATCCATGCTCCAGAAGTTTAACGTTTACAATTTCCCTTATAAGGGGGGCGGTTACGTAATCTAACCGCATCCTCCCGAGTTCCTTTTCGACATCCTTGGCTATTGTCTCTGCCAATCTACTATCTATTTTCGTCTCTTTGATTAACGAGTCTACTATTCTCTGCCTGTCAAAATGATCCAGGATAGTTTTCGATGTTCTAACCCTTAGTTTTTGTCTGTACTTGTAACGCTCTGCCAATTTCAGATTTCTCTTTCTCAGTTGGGTATAAATCATTGCACGGATTTCGTGGGTGTTTATTCCATCATAAACTTTCTCTGAAACCTCGGAGGCGACCTCTGATGCAGTGGTCGAAGAAGCGCCAGCATTCATACAACTTGAGATTATCTTATCGACATCGAAACGCTCTGTAGAATTGTCGCTTTTCACTACCTTCATCCCAGAGTTCTTATGTAAAAAGGCTAAATCTACCATATTTCAGCCACCAAATCAGAAAGATTTTACGATAAAATTATTAGAGACTTTGGGAATAAATACACTCTTTCTAATTCTATAAATATATTTAAATAATTCTAAAAGTAAATAATTACATGTTAGAATTTCTTGTACTCGCGATTTTCGGTTGCTTGCTTGGAGTTATTACTGGTCTGACGCCGGGACTTCATGTTAATACCATCGCGATACTTGGGCTTTCTATCTTTCCGTCGCTCTCAATTTCACCATTGGAGTTTGCGGTTGTCATGGTTGGGATGGCCATAACCCATACCTTTCTGGACTTCATTCCTGCAATCTTTCTCGGGGTTCCGGAGGAAGAAACCGCCCTGAGTGTTTTGCCAACACATCAATTATTGCTCCAGGGAAGGGCTTTGGAGGCTGTGAAATTAACGGCTCTTGGAAGTTTATTCGGTTTGGGTTTTGCCCTTATATTGCTTTTACCTGTATTGATTCTAATTCCGATGATTTATTCTGAGCTGAGAAGTTTTATTGTATATGTCCTTATCATAGCTGTTGTCTTCTTAATAATCAGGGAGAAAACAAAGTATAGAATGTTCTGGGCAATCTCTGTATTTCTCATCTCCGGTTATCTTGGGCTTTTGATGTTCGACCTGAAGATTTTATCCACAACCCAGGTTCTTTTTCCGGTCTTTGTCGGTTTATTTGGCCTGAGCAATATCTTTTTCTCGTTAAAATCTGGAGTAAGCAATGTACCGCAAGATGAATTTATTCTGGTAAAGATAAAACCAAAATTTGTTTCATCTGGATTTTTAGGGGCCTTGGGTGGTTTATTTGTCGGTGTTTTGCCCGCCATGAGCCCCTCCCAAATTGGGATTTTAATGTACGAGATAATTGGATCCGACATCAGGAATTTCTTGATTTCTGTATCTGCGATAAACACGTCCGATGCGATATTTTCATTTGTTTCCTTGTATACGATAAAAAACCCGAGGAGCGGTGTAGCAACGATGGTCGGTAAGGTTCTGGATTTCGACTTCAATACCCTTTTGTTATTAATTGGAACTACTGCCTTTATTGCTGCGCTTGCAACAATTTTGCATATAAAAATCGGAAGGTTGGCGATGAGGTTTGTGGGTAGAATTAATTATAGAGATCTGTCTGTCGGCTCTCTTTTTCTGGTATTGGTTCTGGTTTATCTTGTCACTGGCTGGTTCGGCATTCTTCTGGCTTTATTATCGGCATGTGTAGGTTTGTTGCCTATTTTAGCAGGAATTTCGAGAACGCATGGAATGGGCGTTCTGCTGGTGCCGACGATTCTCTACTTTCTGGGGTTCAACCTTTAATAAAGGTTGATCAAACGAGCCACATACGCTACGCTAGTGGCCCATAACAAGACAGGAACCTTATAGACGATATTATTTTTTCTGGGATTTTGAGAAAAGTAGGCACTGCAACAAAAGCGAAAGACTGCGAAGTTAGGCACTACAACAACCTTTTTCTTTACAAAAGAAAAACGTTGACGAAAAAGAAAGGAGCGCAAAATTCCTTCGGAATTTTGAGTAATTCGCTTCGCGAATTCAACAGACTATTGCCCTGAAAAAAAGTTAGACACTACACCCCCCAGAGCTGATAGCATGCGAAGTTAGGCACTACAAAAGAGAAATATTGAAATTATCCAAATTGTCTGTTAAGTGTGGTTAAGCGTAGCGTATGCCACACCCTGATGTAAACTGGCAGTGTGGCTGAGCCTACGGCTCAGACACGTGTCCGACTTCAGTCGGTCACATGGCAGTTTGGGCACTACAATCGAGCTTTAGATTTATTTTAACAGCGACAAAAATATTTATGTGCAAATATCTGTTATAATTCCCGCATATAATGAAGAAAAATTTATAGGCTCTGTTTTGGGGTCAGTCCCCAGAGAATATGAAACAATAGTCGTGAATGACGGCTCCACCGATAAAACAAAACAGATAGTAGAGAGATTTACAAATGTAAAGGTAATATCCCATCCAAAAAAACTTGGAAAGGGCGCTGCCTTGAAAACCGGGATAAAAAATTCAACTGGAGACGTGCTCGTTTTTATGGATGGGGACAATCAATTCGATTCTTCTGAAATTCCAAGGTTGGTTGATTTGATTCAAAAAAAAGATGCAGATCTTGTTCTCGGCGTTAGGGACTTTTCCACGATTCCGTTATGGAGGCGCATCACAAACGAGTTGTCAAGATTTGCGATATGGTTGATTACAAACAAAAAATTTAGGGACCCGCTTGTCGGATTCAGAGCAGTTTCCAAAAATTGTATCAAGCAGATAGAGTTAAAAAGAAATGACTTTAGAACGGAGACCGAAATGCTGATCAAATTTAAAAAAATTGGCTGCAGAATAGAGGAAATTCCGGTCTCGGTTAATTATAACTCGAACAAAAGTTATTTTGGTATAAGAGATGGAATAAAATTGGTAGGTTTCTTGTTCAGAATGTTTTTATCAAACCGCTTGGGGTAACATTATTAAGTGACATTAATAATACTCGCCATCACTCTCCTCCATTCCGAGCTCCCTCATAAATTTCTTAAAAAGCGAAATACTGCGGAGTTAGGCACTACAATCAAGCTTTAGAAAAGCTTGAGCAAAATTTTTTGTGAAATTTTTTTGATCAACCTTTTTTCTAAAAAGGTTGCCGTAAACGCTTTCTTTTCCAAAGAAAGGGTTTCAGCGCTCATAAGTCTCATCCAAACTTCAGAAAGTTTGATGTGGCGGACTTTCAGTCCGACAGCGCAAAACTGCAAAGCAGTTTTGGCTCCCAAAATTGCATAGCAATTTTGAGGACGCTCAAGACCAGAGGTCTTGCGTGTCATCACAACGAATTCATGGGGCCTAATTACGAGCTATATGCTCGTAATTTCTTAAATTCTGCCATGGGCAGAATTTTCAGATCAGCCCCATGTAATGCCTTATAAATTCCAGTAGAATTCAAATTCTTCATGAAGGTTAAGTGTGGCTAAGCGTAGCGCACGCCACACCCTGATGTAAACTGGCAGTGGCAGTTTCAGCGCTCATAAGTCTCATCACAGCCTTTGCTCAGATGACCCTTTTATCATCACCTTAAATATTTTGGATTTCAACGAATTAAAGGCTTGCTCAGGTGTCTTCTTGCTCTCGGTGGAACCTCATAAAATCCCAGTTTAAGTTTCCGTGGTACTTCCCTAAGGATAGCTGCATCCTCTCCCAATCTCTTGCCGCACTTCCTGCACTTAAATCCTTTGTTTTTTCCAGCTGAGGTCATTTTCCTTCCACAGCACTCCGGGGGAATCCTCTCATAGGCCTTCTCCAATTTCAGGACCTGAATCTTTTCTAGGTTTAGCGTATTTGGATATTTACCGATTCCACCATAAACCATAATTATATCTCCCTTATTTAATCCCCTGATGATATCTCTAAATTTTCCTGTCGGCTCGTAGGCTGCGCATGCTATCTCTCCATGCTTATCGGAAAACCCAAACAGGACATGACCCCCTTCTATGCTCTGTGGATCCAAGGTTACCTTTCCCTTCAAGACCGCGCAGTCATATGGTTTTAACTCTGATATTTTCTTATGCCTTAAATGAGCATCTGTCCCCTGGTTGGTTTCAAATATCTGAATCCTCTCTATTTTTTCCAATGGCTTTATGAGTTTGAATGCTTTCTCCACTACTTCAGCTGTATTTCCGCGAATTCCACAGAATACCGGATCGTAGCCATGTGGGGTAATTAATATCTGTTTCGTCTCTGGATCAATATTGTCAAATGTTTTTGGAAATGTCTTCTCGTTCATTTCAAATACCGATCTCTTGTCAATTTTCTTCTCCTTTCCGTAATTTTTATTTATCCTGTAGGCTACTAATTCGTATGTTTTCTCTCCAGAGAAACCTATTGCCGCCAATGCCCCTATAACGCCCATGCCATTCTTGAATTTGTGAATCTCCGCATTTACCTTCTCTGCTATTTTCTCTGCCTCCCCCAGAGTGACTAACTCTGAGAGTGTCTTTCGATAGAATCCATTCAATATCTTTTTACTCTTTGGGGTTAATTTCTCTATAAAAACAACCCCCGGGTTCGTTCCATTTTCTTTAAGGTGGGCGTGTTTTTTCACCAGACTGGGAACTGTTTTCTTCACCTTCTCGGAGTCTTCTTCTACTTCCAAGGCTACCGCACCATTCCCCCTTGTCCTGTAGGGGATGTTCGGATTGAGGCGGATAAGTTTTGGGAATCCTGTAGTGCCTAACTTCTCAAACAGTAAGGCCGCTAAATACGTAGTACATCCGCCCTTTATTGAGTCGGTGTCGTCAATTCCTATTAACATTTTTGTAATTTCCGATGGGTTTTTACTTATATTAAGGAGGATAACATTATGTACCACGCAACAAGTTAATATGTAGTCATATGAATTCACTCTGCGTCGCCTTAAAAAGAAAGTTTATTAAATAGTCTAATCTAATTAGAGTTATGATAGAATGAAAACAAAATTTTTAATCGGATTATTGATGGTGGGAATTGTTTTAATTTGTGGTTGCATTGAAAGTGGACCACCAGCAATGGTTAAAATAGTAAATGCAAAACTCGAGTCTGGAGGTTTAGTTTTGTCTTTAGAGGCAACCCAATCCCTGGAAAATGTGAGGATTGAGTTGGTTGACGAGCAGGGTCAAGTACTATGCACTAGATATAAGGATTTGATAGGGGGTGTAACCGAGTTCGAGTTAAGGGATTGTGAAATTAGGAAGAAGGTAACGGTTTCCGTTAGTCCTCCCGGAGGCAGCATGACGACAAGGGATTTTCAATTCGAACTACCGGGTGTTAGGATAAAAGATGCCAGATTTGGGCGGGGAAATATAATAATCACTGTTGATGCAGACGAGGCCACTGATAATGTGAGAGTAGATGTAGTTGATGAATCTGAGCGAATATTGTGTACTAAGTATAAAGATTTAGTTGAGGGGGTAACAGAAGTCGAGTTAACAGATTGTGAGATTAGAGAAAAAATCACAGTTTCCGTTAGTCCTCCAAAAACTGAGATGATCACGAGAGATTTTACAATCACCCTGCCAGAAGCTAGGATAAGGGATGTAAAATCTGAATTGGGAAAACTGGTTCTCAGTCTTGATGCAAACATGGATATGAGTGATGTAAGAATATATGTATTTGGCAGAGAGGGCGAGGTTCTCTGTACCAAGAGCGAGAATCTTACAAAGGGTTTAAGCGAGCGCGAGCTAAGTGGTTGTTTGGTTCAGAAAGAAATAACAGTTTCCATTGCTCCTCCAAATGGAAAAACAACTACAAGAGATTTTACGCTGGAGCTACCCCTCCTTGAGTTGAAAGAGGGTATGAGGTATGGATATATCACAAAAGACACTGGCGAGTTTGATTTAGACATCTATGTAACGAAAGAAACTGATAGCGAATGGCAAGGTATCATCAGTTCAAAGGGAACGCAATCTGGGAATAAAAAGGTACAATTATTTAGATTTAAAATAGATAAGAAGGGGTTAAACCTGCTTATTAGCTACCCGCTTGACGGAGACGAAGTGTTAAGTGAGGACGTAGATTATACCAGCGCTGAAGAGGTTGGAAGGCTTTACGGTAATGTGTTTTATCCATTTATTTTATCCATGCTTAAAGAAATGTCCAATTTTGATATAAACCAATTTATCGAGAGCGGCTCGGTCAAACTTGGGGGCTCCAGTCCAGGTCAGATGAGCTTATCCGAGCCGTTAATGTACAATAACTGGCTAGCCTATGAAGTAAATTTTAAGTCAGAAAGCGGAACTCCGCAAGAGATTAAGTTTTTCATCAGTGCGGCTAAACCCTATTTATTGATAAACCTATCCGTACCCGATGGTGGAATTATCCTGCTGGAAGGGGTAGAGGAAAAAGCCTTTGACTTATCCGATTATGAAGGTTATGAGATAGAAGTTAAAGAGATACAACTCCGAGAATCTTTCTGTGAGCCAGATGGGATTGCTAGTGTGGGGATAGAAAATACAGGAAGAAAACCAATTTACACTGCCGATATAAAAGTGGTTCAGGTAGACCCAGAGAAGGCAGGCGTATCGGCCGTATGGGATAGAGAGGTGATCCAGCCAGGTGATAAAGCTGTCTTTAGAGACCAGTGTGAGGGAAGCGATAAAAGGCGTTGCGAGTATAAACTAACCTCACCGGGGGGAACATCGATCCATATAGAAGTGTACTGTATGTAGTAGTTTGGCAAAAAACCCTGAAATATGTGTTTACCATGTAGAATAGATGATTAATCTTCAAAGAAAACATTTTTTAAATTCTGAAGAGGATAAGATATTATGAGGTCTCCAATTCTTGCCTTCTTGATTATTATTTTGATCTGCGGTTGTATTCACGAAGAGGGTAAAACAACAACCACTACCTCAACTATTGTATCCACAATTACCACCACAACGACAACAACCATCCCAGCTAAAGTATCAAAGCCAGAAAACCTTGGCCTTTCCAGGATAAGAATTCCAGCTATAGATGAGAAGGGCAAGGGGGTTATCATAGAGCTCACAGTGGATGCGATCCCAGGTCACGGAAGAACTTTAACAGACATAGACAATCTACTCTTCTGGGTCGATACTCAGCATTCCATACGTACGGCAAGGAAGATAGCCTCTAACGTTACCGATTTGAACTTATCAAAAATAGATTTAATCTATACCATCTATGCTAATGCTTCAGTGGTTGGTGGTGAGTCCGCCGGAACCGCGATCACTATAGCAACTATAGCTTCCATCCAGAATAGAAGTCTAAATAACTCGGTAATAGTTACAGGGGGAATAAATCACGATGGGACCATTGGCCCGGTCTCTGCAATTATAGAAAAGGCAAAAGCAGCTAAGGGAGAAAATGCGACCCTCTTCCTGGTTCCTTTATTGCAGAGCAGGGATGTCATCTATGAGACTAAAAAACACTGTGAAAAGATAGGCTGGACAGAATTCTGCACCATAGAACAGATCCCGAGGAAGATCGATGTGGAGAACGAAACAGGTGTAAGGGTTAGGGAGGTTGGGAATATCAGAGAGGCTATGGGTTATTTCTTCAGTTAAGTTTTTATTTGCTAGGGTGAAATAAAATAGTATGAACTATAAATTCTATTTGATTGTATTGCTGATCGGTATTGTCTTATTTTGTGGGTGTATTGCTGAGGAGGATCAAAAGCTTACAACTACTTCCACCATAGCTTTTACTACGACATCTACGACAACAACCTTAATCGCTGATGAAATTAATACTATAAGAAAGGAGGCTGAAGATTACTATAGAATGGCTATGGTATATCATCGTCAATATGCTTGTTGCGGAATACCACTGATACTCTATAATTCCAGTTATTACGAAAATGCACTCAACTATATACAAAAGGCTAGAGATCTTTATCTACAAATTAATGACTCTGAGCACGTTTCTAGCTGTGATACCATGAAGGAGCTAATGATGCGGGATTATGAGGAAGTAAAGAAATGGGAACAAGAGATAGAAGGTCTATATCTTGCTCCTTTAAAGAATGAGAGTATTGAAGAGATTGGAAGGCATGCAGATGAATATTACCATAAAGCAATAGATGAATATATGGAGGCAGACTGTAAAAAGGCGGTGTTATACGCACAAGTGGCAAGACGACTTTATTATGAGATTAACGAAAGTGATAAAGTTAAACTGTGTGATACTTTGATTTCTCATATTGGTCAGATTTTTCACTGAATTATAATTTTCACCCAATTCTACTTCTCTCAGTAATCTCTCCGGCATAGTTCGTTAGCATCATCTCCCTTACCTTCTCTGGCTTTTTCGTATGGCCAAGTAGCCACATCAATTTCACATACGCAGTTTCAGATAGCATATCCTCGCAGGGAATTACCCCGATATCCTGTAGAATCCTTCCCGTGGAGTAGACATTCATATTAACCCTGCCATAGATTGTTTGGGATGTCATCGCAATTGAAATTCCGCTATCTACAGCAGCTTTGATTTTTTCAAACAACAGCTCGGATGTGTGCCCGAGGCCGGTGCCCTCTATAACTATGCCCTTATAGCCAGTTTTCACTAAGTTATCAATCATCTTTGGATTCAACCCGGGGAGGTATTTCAGGAGAAAAACACTTTCCTCCAGTTTCGTATCCAGTTTTAATTTCCCGTCTGATTTTGGCTCTCTGAGAAATTCTATTCCCTTTTTGGAAACCCTCCCCAATGGCTTTGAATTTACCGTCTGAAAGGCGTCCCTTCTGCTGCTGTGCAATTTCCTTACCCTGGTTGCTGGGTGTATCAAAGAGAAGGAATCGGATGTTTCGCCGTGCATTACAACAACGACCTCGGAGAAATTTCCACGAGATGCGACAATTGCCGAATGTATCAGATTTAAGGATGCGTCACTAGAGCCCCTATCTGAACTCCTCTGCGCCCCTGTTAGAACAACTGGAATGGGTGTTTTTAACATGAACGCCAATGCTGCTGAAGTATACCCCATCGTGTCCGTTCCGTGAGTGATTACTATGCCGTCAACGCCCTTTTGTATCTCATTAGCTGTGACTTTGGCAAGTTTAATCCAATCTTTAGGGACAATGTTCTCTGAGAATTTGTTGAATATCTGTCTTCCTTGGATGTTTGCTATCTCCTCCAGCTCGGGTACCGCGGAGATCAATTCCTCTGCCGAAAATGCCGAATGAACTCCCCCTGTTATGTAGTCAACCCTAGATGCTATAGTTCCACCGGTTGCCAGGATGGAGATATCCTTCTTTGAAGAATCTTTCTTATGCTTCTTCAGCTTGAATTTCTCCCTTTTCATTCCCGCCTTAATTCTCTTTATCTTTCTGATTCTATCCAGACCGATTCCGATGTTGTAACCGGATTCGAGTTTTATTACCATATGCTTATCATCAGCTAACTCTGGTCTTTCCATTAAGATACCTACGTATTTCCTATCCTTGGTTTCTATCTCCAGTTTGTCTCCCGGCTTATATCTCGGCATTTTTCAGGCTTTCCTTAAATTCTTTGATTAATTCATTATCAAAACCGACCAAGATGATCGTGTCCAAATTTGGGTTTTCTGTATCGAGAAATCTCTTTATCGTATTAACCATGCTTTTTGCCGCATCTTCCTTCGCAACCCCACCTACACCGGTTCCCATCCCCGGAAAGGCGATCGATTTTATACCCAGCTTTTTCGCGCACTCCAACGCTCCATAGGTTGCCTTCTCCACATTCTCTATGTTAATTCTCTGGGCGGGCATCTCCATTGTTGGGGCATGTATAACAAATTTTGCCGGTAATTTCCCTGCAGTTGTTGCTATCGCCTTTCCTATCTTTATTGGGGCTTGTTCAATTGCCTCCCTCTCTATTTCGCTACCCCCAGCTTTTTTAATTGCACCGGCAACGCCCCCGCCCATGGTGCCCTGAGAATTTGCCGGGTTTACAATAGCGTCCACTTTCTCTTCGGTTATATCCCCCTTCCTTATGATAATTTCAAATATCATTTTGTTAGTTATTAATTCTTCTTGATTAAATTTTTGGTAAGGTTTTCCAAAGCTCTATTGTAGTGCCTAACTTTCCTGGGTGCTCATTAGCAAAACATTGTTAGGTGTGGGTAAGTGAGCGCAGCGATTTGAAAATTTCCAATGGAAATTTTGAAAAATTGCGACGGAAAAATGTGACGTCGCAATTACGCATCCCGCACCTGTTTTGATCAACCTTTTCTTAAAAGGTTGTGTTACTTATTAATTTTTAATACAAATATCTTGCAAGATGAAGAAATGTACAAGTTGTGGGACAGAGGTAAGTAAGGGATATACGGAATTTAAATGCCCCAGTTGCGGGAAGAGCGTTATAATAAGGTGCGAATCATGCAGGGTTCTAGGTACCAAATATGTTTGTGATGAGTGTGGATTCACGGGGCCATGAAAATTCTCAGGATAGACCCAGAAAATCCTGAAAAGGAATTAATAATTCTCGCTTCAAATGCTATAGGGGAGGGTAAGATCCTGATCTATCCAACAGATACGGTTTATGGTATCGGTTGCTCCGTAAAATCAAGAAATGTCAAAAAAATTTTTGAGATCAAAAAACGAAGCAAGAAAAATCCGTTGTCCGTTGCATTTTCTAGCTTGGAGATGGTAAAAAGGCATGTGTTTCTTATGAGTAAAGAGGAGGGCTTTATTAAAGATAATATTCTCAAGCCGTACACCTTTATTGCCAGAAAGAGGAAATCAATTTCCGATACAATAACCGCCGGAAAAAATACTGTCGGGATTAGAATACCGGATCATAAGGTAGTTAAAGATATAATAGAGAATGCTGGAATTCCGATAATAACCACATCAGCCAATATCTCGGGGGAAAAAGCTCCAGTAAGCTTTGATGAAATTGATGAGGGGATTATAGCAAAGGTAGATCTCGCCATAGATTCCGGCATATGCAGGATTGGTAAACCCTCTGCTGTTATTGATTTGAAGAGCGGTAAATTTTTAAGAAGGTTTAGATAGCCTGTATTTCTCTCAGTGGCTTTTCTATCTCGATTAATCTACCTTCAGGGAATGATACAAGTCCGTAATGCAATACCTTAACCAGGCCTCTTGCTCCGTCCCCCAACTGAACCTCAATGACATGGTTCCTTCTTCCCGGCTCCATTGCCATGGCTGGAACAGAATCCATGTATGATTCCTCCATAAAGGGCGTTTCAATTTCCTTCCATATCGGTACCATTATTATGTCTCCCGTCTTGATCCCCCTGAGCGTTGGATGAAACAGGAATGCAGAGAGAGATACCCCCAAACTGACCGCAATAGACCGCCACATCAAAAGCTCATTGGAGAGGATAGCATATAAAGAAAGAGAGAATACCAGCAGTAGGATGAAGAGAAACAGACTCAGTTCCAGTCTCTTGGAGACAGGATTATTATTTGAGATCATCAATATCGGGTTATTAATTAGAAACATTCATTTAAAAAGGAAAATTTAGAGAATTTTTAAGGAAAAATCCTGGGCCGGTGCAGAATGCGTTAATCTACCGATGGATATCACATCTATTCCAAGCCTAGAATAATCTGAGATGTTATCTAGGGTTATGCCGCCAGAGACCTCAAGGATTATTTTGTCTCTCAAATCTTTCTCTCTCAGTCTTGAAACTGCATCTTTTACCTGTTCTACAGACATGTTATCTAGCATGATTATGTCTGCCCCCCCCTCAGCAGATGTTACGGCGTCTTTAATGTTATTGACTTCGATCTCAATTTTATGGGTAAATGACACCCTTCTTTTAGCCGTCTTAATGGCCTCCTTTACGTTCTTAAAAAGTTTAAGGTGGTTGTCTTTGATCAAAACCAGATCATAAAGGCCGAATCTATGTGTGTCCCCCCCTCCTATCTCCACGGCCTTTTTTTCAAAATAACCGAAAAGGGGCGTCGTTTTTCTTGTTGCGGCAACCCTTATTTCCGGGTTAACTTTCCTTACCCTCTGGATAAATTCGTTTGTTAATGTAGTAATTCCGCTCATTCTCGATAGTACGTTTAGAGCGGTTCTCTCGACCAATAGAATATCATTGGACTTTCCAGACAGGATAAAGATTTTTTCTCTCTTTTTTACCTTATCTCCGTCCTTCGCCGACTCAAGAATTTCTATGTTAAATAGATTGAACAGGGTTTTCAATTCATCGATTCCAGAGACAATGCAATCGCTTTTGGATATAATCTCCGCCTTAACCTTTTTCTTCGGTGTAAACTCTGTCGTGATATCTCCTGGACCAAGGTCCTCCTCAACCATTTTGAGGAGTTTCTCTTCAAGAATTTTTTGATTCATTTTTTTAATAGGTCCTCCCTCGTGAAAATACTCTTTAATTCATAACCTTTTTTAGCCAGTTTTTCTCTGGCACCCTCTAGTCTGTCAACAAGAACAATTACCTCAAGTACCTTGCAACCAAAATCCTCTACTATATCTATAGCCCCGAGTAATGAATTTCCGGTCGTTGCGACATCATCTACTATTACAACCCTGGACCCTTTTTTCAATGGGCCCTCGATCAACTTCTGTTTTCCGTGCTTTTTTTGTTTTTTTCTAATAATAAAGGTTGGAATCGGTCTCCCTTTTTGATAGCTTATAACAGAGAATGCCCCGCAGATCGGGTCTGCTCCGATACTTAGGCCGCCAAATGCATCTATCTCTTTTTCCTTTAATGTATCAAATAGTATCTCCGCTGTTAGGGTTGCGCCCTCCGGATTTAGGGTAATTAATCTACAATCGATGTAATAATTACTTTTTCTGCCCGATGTCAATGTTATTGGAGCTATGAATAGTGCCTCTCTCCGGATCAACCCCAAGAGCCTTTCTCTTTTGTTCATCTTTTCTTTCTTATATTAATGTGGTCATAACCAAAATCCTCGGAAAATCTCACAAATTTTGTGGTTTTTTCTGCTCTTTTGATGGAAATCCTTTTATGTGGTTTTATTTCCTTGATTATTCGCCCATCTAGAATTAATTGGGCCCCTCTACCCTCCCTAATTAACTCTATCTCTGTTTCAGAATCCGCTGGTACAACTAATGGGAATTGCTCCCTCAAAAAGGGATTTACTGGTGTGATTATGTACGCCTTTACTCCTGGATGTAAAATTGGTCCCCCAGAAGACATCGAATGGCCCGTAGACCCAGTGGGTGTTGAAACCATGACCCCGTCTGCCCGAAATTTAGCAATTTCGATGTTGTCTATGCTTATTTTAAACTCGAGGAGTGATGCCTGCCTTGATAAAATCAAAACTTCGTTTAATACCTCAAATTCATTATCTATTTTTAATTTCATTCTCTCATCGATGAAGAATTTCCCCTTCAACAGCAGATCCAATTTATCCATGACATTCTCCAGGTTTAGCTCCGCAAGATACCCGACCTTTCCCACATTAATGCCCAGAATCAATGGGTTATTAGCTAGTTCGTTGACTGCCCACAGAATAGTTCCATCACCTCCAGCTATCACGGCGAGGTCTATCCGCATGTCTTTCACCTCTGTTTTCTCCCGGTTGATCTTTTCCGCGGTTATTGGATCGAAGAATAGATCTATTCCATTTCCAGATAATTTATCGGCTATTTTCCTCGCCAACTCACTCTTTACCCTTGTGTGCGTTATTACACCGATTCTGGATATTTGCATTTTTCCAAGAAATCTACTATAAGAAATTAGATTTTTCAGAATAATTAAATAGAATTATTAAAGACCCTGTCGTGGGACTTCTATCATGCGGTTGTTCTCGGGGCCCTTCCTGCCCTGAATTTTCCCTCCCTCTGGGGGTTTTTCTTGCAGATTATTATGTCCCCGACCTTCAGGACTTCGTCGTATGGGATGGTCTCTTCCTGTAGAGCTCTCCTTATATCCATACCTTCCCTGCCTCTAAGTTGTCTCAGGCTTAATTGCATTATCTCCCCGTTTTCGATATTCAGGATTATATCAGCAACCTTGCCAACGTATTCTGCCTTTTCTGTAAATATATCCATCCCATAGATCTGCGATAACCTTTTGCTCATTTTAACCTTGAGTATATTAAATTATGTAAGATAGGTATAAATATGATAAAAATCGTTGGGACTGGACATATCTTGGAGAAGAGTGTGAGGGATGTTGAGAAATTCGTTGATGAGGAAAAGCCGGACATTATAGCCCTTGAACTCGATACTAAAAGATTCAGGGCGTTGGAGGAAAGTGGATGGAGGCTTGATTTCTCCGAAGAGGATATTACGTTTAGAGCTTTACTAAGGGAAATGCTGGGAGGGGGGTCACTTCTTGTATTATTAGGGAAATTCCTGGCACTAATTCAGAGAGACCTTGGTAGTAAATTTGGCGTTCATCCCGGATCCGAGATGGTCGCAGCCATTCAATCTGCGAGGGATTCTGGCAAGAAGATCGCTTTAATTGACAGAGACATCGAGATAACGCTAAACCATGTCTTAAGTATGCCTTTAAAGGAAAAGATAAAGCTATTTACGAGGAGTAGTTATGATTTGGAGCTGGTAGGTAATTTATTAGGGACTAATATAGATGGAATTCTAAGAGAGGAGAATATAGAAAAGATCATGATCGAATTAAAGAACAACCTACCAGTGCTTTATTCCGCATTGGTCGATGAGCGAGACAGGTATATGGCTTACATGCTCTTAAAATTACAGGAAAAACATCCGGGGGAAAATATCATGGCTATAGTTGGGGCCGGGCACAGAAAGGGGATTGAAGATTATCTGAAAAAAGGCTTTGTAGATATAGAAAAACTTACGGAGTTGCGCCCCGTATCCAGGTTGCATCTAATCCTGCTTCTTTTTACCATTATTTTTACGTATATATTGATGAAAATCGAATTCATTAGAATTAGAAAATGATCAAAATTTCTTTGTTGGGCTGTGGCAACATCGGTAGGTTCATAGCAAATGCCATTGATAAGGGGGTTATAAACTGTAAACTGTTGAAGATTTTTGATGAAAACCAAAAAGCTATAGAGGACTTTAACAAAGGTATAAGCTTTACCGTTTCAGTAGCTGATAATATAGAGGATTTAGTTAGAGATTCGGACCTGGTTGTTGAGGCAGCCTCTCAAGAAGCCGTTAAGGAATACGCAACCAAGATATTGTCCTCTGGAAAAGATTTGATGATAATGAGCGTCGGTGCTTTGGCCGATGGTACCCTTTTCAGAGAGATGAAGAGAATAGCCAAAGAAAAGAATGTAAGGATATATATGCCTTCTGGAGGGGTCGTCGGTTTAGACGGTGTAACTGCGGCAAAGTTGGTTCAGATAGACACAGTAGAGATAACCACGAGGAAAAACCCAAAAATCCTTGGGGTTGATGTAAACGAAGAGACCGTGCTTTATGAAGGCCCCGCTCTTGTAGGTGTCAGGAAATTTCCGAAGAGCGTAAATGTCGCGGCAACCCTGAGTTTAGCAGGGATTGGTTTAGAGAGAACAAAACTAAGGGTAATTGCCGATCCAAAAGTGGATAGGAATATTCATGAAATTCGAGTAAAGGGGGCGTTCGGNGAATTTAAAACGATAACGAAGAATGTCCCCTCACCACAGAACCCAAAAACGAGCTGGNTGGCTGCACTATCTGCTATCGCTACCTTAAAGAAAATCTGCAATGTGGTACAANTCGGGACATAGTTAGGCACTACAATCAAGCTTTTCTTAGAACAGTATCTCCGAAAGTAGTAAACTGAAAGCGTAAAGTTCTTAAAGGAGG
>JGI24422J19971_10001055_pt1 | contig 16370 bp, 16 predicted proteins | sample DeeMarSWOR152_54_FD_19971 | JGI IMG/M metagenome (IMG submission 19971) | reverse complement strand
TTTCTCAAGGGTCAGGTCAAAGGAGTCCTCCTTTCTCCGGTACCTTTCCTGCATCTCAAGGGTGGTCATGAGCTGGCTCACCCTGGGTCCCTCCTTTTTGATATTGAACAAACCTTACTATGCTATCCGATCGCTAAGCGGACTCTTGTGCTTTGTTGTACAACAAGCCTGATTTGTAGCACTGGAGGTTGCTGAACTAGAAAATATCCTATAGAGATTTGAGTCGGGAGATTGAAAGGGAAAACCCTGAGGCGACGGATCAAATACGAGCGGGTGAAAAGCACTTCAACTATTAGGTGAGGCTTTGAAATGGGAAAAGGAGCAGCAACTCAAAATGCTCAGTCAACAACGTTTCACAGAGATCGTGTGCTTGTCAGGCCCTATTCACTCCCTCAGCAAGCTCTTACTATCAGCTAACGTATCAAAAGCTTACCAAAAAAGACAGGGCTTTTTCATCAGGAAGCCACTACATATTTCAAGATGAATTCACCAGCGTTTAGCGATACCCTATCTTGATTATTTTTGTTTGAAATAGCCAAAAACCGACGGGTCTTCATTTTCAAAAATTCCCGTCGGGAACCAGGAAACTGCCGGAACATCTTTAAAGACCACGTCACCAACTATCACTCCAAATTCTGGCCAGTACATATAAAAGTTGCCTTTTGCGTCCAAGTGTTAACCGTCTATCGATCAACATGAGTCATCCAAGAACTTCCGCCAGAGGCTCACTTCTTTACGTCTTTGCTGCAAACATTCGGAAAGGGAAAAGAACAAGCAATGGTAAGCCATCAAGAGCCGAAATCGCTATGAGATGAGCCTGAATTCACATTGATAGCTTAGAGGAAAAGGATTAGATTAGATTAACACAGTTTTCAGTACGCTCACTCAAGAGTCATAGGAGGATACGTTTTAGTGATGCCGAAACCAACATATGAGGAACTGTTACAAGAAGTTGACGAGTTGAAGAATGAAGTCTTTAAGAACAAGCGGGCAGAGAAGGCCCTAAGAGAAAGGCAGAAGGCGTTGAAGGTTAAGGTCAGTACCCTTAAGGAACTGAACACATCCTTAAGGGTCCTGTTACAGAGAAGGGAGGATGACGTAAAGGGGGTCGGAGAAAAGGTGCTGTCCAACGTGAAACTACTGGTCATACCGTTTCTAGACAAATTGCATAGAACCCAATTAGATTCGAAGCAAAAGGCCTATGTTGATGCCCTTGAGTCAATCTTCAATGAGATCACCTCCCCATTTTCCCGCAAGCTATCCAGCAAATACGAAAGCCTCTCCCCCACGGAGATCCAAGTGGCAAAGCTAGTAAAGGAAGGGAAAAAGACCAATGAGATAGCAGAGATGATGGGCTTATCCAAACGCACAGTTGAGGCGCACAGACTGAGCATCAGAGAAAAGCTCGACATAAAAGGCAAGGGGAACCTTAGATCCAGCCTGCTAGCGGTCAAATAGTGCTGGATTCGGATTTGCGCTTATCTCGGATAGACCTTCTTCATCCCTCTTTTTTCCGCAATATGATGCTGTCCTTTCTTTTTGACACCGGAAACTTGTCACCTTCCTTGAAACCAAAATTGTCGATCAGGAGTCTATTGCTGAGGGTAAGCGTTCCCCTTCTGGTAATGCGCAAGGTCCTGCTTATGGTCCCTACTTTTTTGGCCTCCTTCTCTGTCACAATATCCCTAATCTTCCCGGCTTGAACCAACGCATCGTAGTACATCCTCTTCAAAGAAGCCTTGGTCTTAACGCCCAGCTCCTTCATTATCTCCCTATCAGGGATGCCTTTCTTAACCATTTCAACTAGCTTCTCATACTCAGCTTTCATAGCCTTGCCTCCTTACAATTGGGAATCAAAAGGTTTAAGGGAGTTTACAAAGCCAATCCTAGTTTTTTATTACCATCCAATCTACCTTGAAGGAAAGGGGGAAAGAGGCAGGAGTTTTTGGGCCGGCGGGTACAGGTTTGAAACGACATTCGATAAAATCAGCAAGGCGGAAGCGTGCCAGGATTCAGTTACGAAATGTTGCGCCCAGCCTGTAGATGTTACGTATAGTAATCGCAAGCCAGGAGACTTTTGGTAGACTTTCTATTCATAGCAGAAATCAATTCCTCAGACCCGAGTATGGGAACGACAACATGTTGGGGTTGCCGAATTGAGAAACGACACTAGCCGATTTGGAAACTTCAAGCGATTTTGCAAAGACTTCCCCTGAAGGCCAGTCTACTTAATTGCGATACAAATATTGCATAATCCAAATTAGCTTCTAGCACCCTACTTCATCTTGAAATATAGTTTTTCCTATTGAGATTTTCCGCTGCTAGGGGTCAATGAGATATTTTACTTCGAATTGAGGTAAGTAGTTTTTTGAATTATACATTTCGAGCATATGGGAAGAAATGAAAACTTGCGGAGTGCACCGGACTCATCCCAACATGTCATTGATTCGTCTGCTGAATGGGTATGCGTTCATCTTCTTTATTCCCCTTTCCTAAGTACAAACATCTCAAAACTCCCATTGGCCCTCAAAGCTTGAATCACCATCAGATTGAATAAAGCTCCTTCATTCCAACGTCATGGCTGCGATCTAGACGGGTGATAGGTGAGAATTGCGATCGGGCTTTGAATTATCATGTTATTATGAGATTCATCTCACTATATCAGAAGTACTTTCATAGATGACGTATCTTGTCACATAATGACAATTTTTGGCAATTTTATGGCTGGATTCTTAGTGACATTTATTTAACTACTTGGAATCTCAGAGAATGTTCATCCCCTCAAAATGTGGCACGATTTTAGCTTATCATAACAAACGGGATCTTATTTGAATCCCACCAGACCCCAATACTCGCATAGCCAAGCGACCTCGGAAGAGATAAGTAAGGCTTCTCAGCGGAGATAAACTCTTCAGCTTCTTGAAGGGCAGAATCAGCAATGGCCCTGCCTTTTTTTCGTGAGCTTCATATAAGAAAGCAAAAGGCTTAAACTTGGCGCTAATCCTTCTGATAAAAAAAGAGGAGGCAAAGGCTGTGGAGATTGAGCTTTGAAAAGAGTGATTTTATTCTGTGTACTACTATCGCTCTTTGGCTGCGCACATTTCAGATATGAAGCGGGCACGGAACTCAGGAACCATGAAATTGAGCGTTCCCGGCTTAATAGCTATGATTTAGCAATTGGGATTCAGTTTAAGGAGCAAACCCAGGGCGAAATAACCAAATTGGTAAAAGGTGATCTCGCCTCCGAAATGGCTCATTGGCTGGTCAATTTCTTGGATGAAGCTGAAGCCTTCAGAAAGGTTGTGAATCTCAATCAAAACAAAACAGAAGACGTGGATATTATCCTAGAGGGTGTTATCAAGTCCATACAGGTAGAAGAACCAGGGATTTCGGGAACCTCAATAGCAGTAGCCGTTCTTTCTGTAATACCACTCGTTTTTGAGTACTATGCGGTGCCAAAGTTGATCGGTTCCTCTGCGACGGTAAATTTTCAATTAATTGAACCACAGAACTATGAGCTCTTGTGGAATAAATTGATAACAGAAAAGGTCAGGAATAAGATCATCTTATCACAATCGAACAAACTGATCTTTACGTCAGTCACGAAGACCGTCGAAGCCCTGCTAACACAGACTGATCTACCTGAAGCGCTTGCCAAAATCGAGCGTAAACAATTCCCAACACCGGCGGTTGCTGCCCAATGATCTCCTAGTGAGTCACTGGCGCGCCGTGTTTGTTTGAAAGTCTTTGAAAGAGGGACCCCGTACACAATACTCAGTTACCGGAATTAGCGTCATTTCTGGCCCTGCTGCTTTCTTTGCAACCTCCATATCTTATATATGAACACAATAGAGCCGAACTATCGTGTACTGCTATAAACAGCAAGTCTCCCACAAGTCTCCTAGCTTGCGATTACTATATCTAACATGCACAGGATGGAGTGCAACATGCTAACTGAACTATACGATCTCGGCCCTTGGCAGGAAATGACGAATTCCGGAAGAATTAATCATCTATCATTTGAAGACGAGAAACGGCAGTTTCGCTAGATCCCTACATATTGTGCCTAGTTACAGTATGCTCAAGTTATAGCTTTCTTGCCACAATCTTTGCTGCCACGAAATGCAAGACTTCATGAGGTAATCAAGACACTAACTGCCAGCTTTGTGAGCTACACTTGAGCCTGTTACCTCTGGCAAAAACACCCGGGCAAACTGTAACCATTTTGTAACCACGAAGTCCAAAAACTACCTAACAGAACCTAACAAAAACAAAAGTTAAGAAATCCAGCAAATCCAGAATAGAAAAGGGGAAGAGCCCTATTGACAGGGCTTTCCCCATATTGTAGAAAGAGCCGTTGCCTGGACTTAAAATCCCTTGAGGCTCTGTCCTCGTGCGGGTTCGATTCCCGCCCCAGGCATTTAAAACGCCAGAGGAGATTAGCCGGTGACTGTTTTACTGTTCTCTGGTGCCAATTCTGTGGATTGTGCTTGAGATTGTAGTGGTTTGAGCCTGCAGGTAATGCTTCCCTCTTGAGATCCAAGGTTTAGGTCTGTATCCGTTATAATATTAGATCTTACGAGAACGAATTTCGTTCTGCTATTGCGACACCTCTAAACTTAACCCTGTCAGACATTCCTGCGCTTGCAGTATGTATTGCCGTCCGCTTGCTAAAGCTACTGAAAGCTAACGGTTGAATGGGAGAATGCCCTACCAGGTTCTCGAGTGCTGGAGAAAGGAAAGGAATCATGAAATCGTACAATATTGCAGTGATCCCCGGTGACGGTGTTGGCGTAGAAGTAGCCCATGAGGGCGTCAAGATCCTGGATGCCGTGGCGGAGAAATATGCCTTGGAGGTGAAAACGGAGCACTTTGACTGGGGGTGTGACTACTACCTCAAGCGCGGCAGTATGCTGCCCGATGACGGGCTCGATATGCTCAAGGGCTTTGACGCCATCTTTCTCGGGTGCATCGGGGATGCCAGAAAGGTACCCGATCACATCGCCTTGACCTTACTGCTAACCATTAGAAAGGGATTTGACCAGTACATCAACCTCCGTCCCATCAAGCTCTATCCCGGGGTTGAAACGCTCGTAAAGACAGCGACACCGGACAGCGTTGATATGGTGGTTGTGCGCGAAAATACCGAGGGAGAGTATACAGGGGCCGGCGGCTTCTTCAAGGTCGGTACGCCAGACGCATTTGCCTTGCAGACCGCGGTGTTTACACACAAGGGGTGTGAGCGGGTTATCAGGTATGCCTTTGAGCTGGCCCGCAGGAGAAGGAAACTCGGCGACAAAGCGCCGGTGGGGATGGTTACCAACTGTACCAAGTCCAACGCGCTTAACTACTCTATGGTGTTCTGGGACACCGTGTACCGTGAGGTGGCGCGGGAGTACCCCGACGTAAACACCGATGCAGCCATGGTGGATGCCATAACCATGTGGTTCGTCAAAAACCCCGAGCACTTCGATGTGATTGTAGCTTCCAACCTGTTCGGGGACATCATCACCGATTTGGGGGCCATGCTCCAAGGAGGAATGGGATTTGCGGCTGGCGGTAACATCAATCCGGACAGAGCCTACCCTTCCATGTTCGAGCCCATTCACGGGTCGGCCCCCAAATATGCGGGAAAAGGGATCGTGAATCCCATTGCGACCATTGAGTCGATTCGCATGATGCTGGAGCACCTGGGTGAAGAGGAGGCAGCCGGGGATATACGGGATGCCATCATGAACGTGATTGCCTCAGGAAAGGTGAGAACCCAAGATCTTGGGGGCACCCACAAGACCGGTGAGGTAGGAGATGCCATTAAGGGAGCAATCCTGAGGTAACGAGCTGCGCCTACGTACCGATTGCCTTGAGGATCTCCTTGGCGAACTCCACCTCTGACGGTGCACCCACAACGCTATGCGTTTCGTTGATGACGGTATGAGGTACCCCGTGGACCTGGTATTTCACCACTAGAAATGGGAACTCCGAGCCTTCCACCATATCCGCGCTGATATGATCGCTGGCTAAGGCAAACCGGTGAGCCGTGCGAACCGCACCGGGACAGTACGGTCAGGTGGGGGAAATGAGAACCTGCAGGTGCACCGGCTGATCGATCTTAGAAAGCTCTGCCATCACGGCTTGGCTCAGCCCATGCTCCCTTTTTCCCACGTCCCTGATATCTTGGATCAGCACATTAAACTCGTAGCCAGCGGGGACCCCGAAAAACCGAATCCCATAGTCCTTATCACCGAGGAGAACCGCTGCAGGTATCTTATCCACGCCGTACCGGTCGGCAAGATCCTTTTCCGCTACAAAGTCATGAACCTCAAGGGTAATTTTGTCTGAGAGCTCGGAGACCTCCTCAAGCATGGTCCTCGTCATCTCACAGTGCTGGCACTCGGTCTCTTGAGTGAACATGATGACCCTGAGGTCATTCGTGATCTGCTGAAAGATCTTGCTCACCTTGTCTCGATCCTTGTCCTTCAGTATTCCCATGGTACACCCCGTTACATGAACGATTGAGCGATGAGGTAGTTGTAGGCAGACAGCGCCGCCTTGGCTCCCTCCCCGGCAGCGATGACAATCTGCTTGTGGGGAACCGTGGTCACGTCACCGGCCGCATACAAGCCTTCCACACTCGTCTGAGACAGGCAATCCACCACGACCTCCCCGTGCTCATTGAGCTGAACGAGGTCCTTGACCGGCTCGTTGTTGGGCAAAAGCCCGATCTCAACGAACATGCCATCGGCCTCAAGGTGCTGTTCCGCTCCGGTCTTCAGGTTCTTCACGACCACCCCGGTTACCCGTTCAGCCCCCTCAACGCTGAGAATCTCATGCTCATCAAGCAGCGTCACCTTATCGTCCTTCTTAACCCGTTGCTGCAAGGGGGCATCTGCCTGCCAGCCCTTGATCGCGTTCACCATGGCAACCGTTGCCTCCACCTTGAGAAGATCGAGCGCGGTGGTAAAGGCTGAATTGCCTCCCCCTGCCACAACGACCCTTTTGTTTTTGAAAAAGGGGGCATCGCAGGTGGCACAGTAGGCCAGGCCCTTTCCCACAAGCTCCTTCTCACCGGGCACGTTGAGGGGGCGGTGGCGCTTACCCGTTGACAGAAGTACCGAGTAACTGCGGTAGGTGGTTCCGTCATCGGTTGAAACACTGAAGGTGTCTCCCTGCTTCGTAATGGCGGTGATGGCGGTATTGAGCTTTACGGGAATTTCGAAGCCCTTGACATGCTCCTCGAAGCTATCGGCGAGATCCTTGGCACTGATGCTCTGGAAGCCAAGCCAGTTTTCCACCTCCGAGGTCTCCCGGATCTGGCCGCCGAAATCCTTGGTGATAATGGCGCATTGCATCATCTTTCTGGCGGCGTAAACCGCTGCGCTCATAGCCGCAGGCCCTCCGCCCACGATGATGAGATGGTAGATGAAGTTTGGATCGGGCTCGGGAGCCTCCTCCAGAAGCGAGGTATCGAGAGTGAATTCAGGGAAATCCATGAATTTCCTCCACCGCGTTTAGGGGATCGCCTTCGCGGCCTAAGACCTGAAGACCAAAAGGCCGTATATTTTCTATCTCTTATTATCCTCCCCAAGGCATCTTTGAGTAGGTTTCGGAAAGCTTATCCCGGTATTCCCTGAAGAATCTCTCGTGTTCCTTTTCCCAGTTCGAGAGCATAACCAGGGCTTCCTTGGCCTTGCCCTCAGTCTGCTGGGCCATATTTGCATAGAAATCACTCAGATCTTTCTCAATAAGCCATGCGGTGTTAAAGACGGTAACATCGGGCACCATAGAGCCTTCCACACACTGCTCAAGGAATTCCGATTTCGCCCGTTCGTCAAAGTAATTGGTAGGCTCGAGGGCCATTTCTCTTATCTCCGCTGGTTTGATTTCCTTGCCCGTTTTCAGATCCTTGAGGATCTGACTGATGAAAAGGATATGCCTCTCCTCCTCCTCTATCAATCGCTTAAAGGCGCTAATGGCTGCACCAATGCCCATCCTCTCTAAGGAGTGCTCAAAGAAGGCCTTTCCGGTCTCCTCCTGATTGAGGGCGTATTCAAAGATCTTTATCAGGTTCTCATTGCTCATTCTCATCCCCCCTGAGTATCAAGAGACTTGATTTGTCCCACATCTATCCGCACGCGCTCGCATCTGTCGATAGTACACTATTGACATACCGTTGTATACGCTTACAACGGAGTCGCCCGGCAGTTGCAGTGAAACGGCAAAACCGAGCAGCGCAGGGCAAACCCCTCAGAGCTGGGTTTACTGAAGTTCTTAAACGGCAACGACCTCCTGGAGCTCCGGGATTTCCTCTCTGAGTACCTTTTCTATGCCCATCTTAAGCGTCATCTGGCTCATTGGGCATCCTGCGCACGCCCCGGTAAGCCTTACCTTCACCACCCCATCAGGCGTGACCTCTACCAATTCCACATTCCCGCCGTCTGCATTAAGNGATGGTCGTATCCTATTCAGCGCAGCTTCCACTTTGTCTTTCATTGTATGTCTCCTTTCTTCTTTATTGGCTTGTTACTGCTCCCCTTCCCGTTCCATGCACTCTGAGCATACCCCGTAAAGGTAAGCCTGCACCTCCTCGATCTTACACCCATTGATGATATCTCGAGCGATGATTGGACAACGCCGTGGGTATTCGAACTCCATGCTGAGTATTCTTCCACACTTTCTACACAGAAAATGATGATGAATGTCAGGATTGGGATCAAAGCACGCTTTTCCCCGCTTTCTTATGGAAAGTTCCTGGATCTCACCCAGTTCCTTCAACAGCTCTAAGGTGGAGTATACCGTAGCTAATGATATGGTCGGGTATCTTCCTTGAATAGACCTATGGATATCGTCTGCAGTTGGATGAATTTCAGTTTTACTCAGGAACTCCACAACTGCCATCCTCTGTGGCGTCATGGTAACTCCCTTTTGTCTTAGCCTTTCTAATATATCCATCGCCATCCACCCTGAGTAGAAACTAAGGTAAAATCGGTTTTTGTCAAGAAGCTAAATAAAATAATTATAACTCCATTCCTATTTTTTGTACAATTCTAAATCAATTCTAATAGGCTAGGAAAAAACGATCATCGATGGTCATGATGCTCACTCATTCCTCGCGCCTCACCTGATTGAGGATCCTCTCCACATCTTCGTCGGTCAGATCCGACCATCTAAGGTAGGCATCGGCCACGGCAAAGCTCCATCCACGACGAATATTACTGCAGTACACGGTGTGCACCTGATCAGCAATCATCTCAACTGAGCCCCAATGACCGGTGGGTACAGCTATGATAATCTGAATTGCCTTGGCCTTACGAAGGGCTTCAACCCCTGCCATCAGGGTGTAGCCCGATGCAAGCCCATCGTCCACCAGGATTACGGGTCGTTCCCTCAGGTCGGGAAATTCCCTTTGGCCACGGAGCCTCCTGACACGGCTTGTGACCTTTTGGCGAGTCTTCTGGATTCCCTCTTCTACTTGCTGCTCGCTCAGGCCCAGGCGTGGCAGCAGTTTCTCGTTCAGGCGGATACTGCCATCGAATGCCACCGCTCCATATCCGGCCTCCGTATTCCACGGCAGTGTAATCTTGCTGACTACCGCCACATCAAAAACCAGATTGAGCTCCTTGGCGATGGCTGCGGCAACTGGCACTCCGCCAGCAGGAACACCCAGAACTATCGCCTCGGAATTCTTGAACGAACCGAGCATCCCCGCCAGAACCTTCCCCGCATGTGCACGGTCGCGGAAAATTCCCACTTCATCGCGGAGTTCAGGAATGTCCACTACGTTTTTGACTAATTCTCCAGCCATACAAACCTGCCGCTCACGCCCTCCCCCTCGCCATACGAACCTCCAGCCGTTCCACGGCCAGAGAGCAGGTCAAGGTCATGATCAGATACAGCCCGGAGATGGTAATCCAGATCTCAAAGGTCAGATAGGTCGCGGCCATCAGCTCCATGCCCTGAAATGTCAGCTCCTGTATGGAAATGACCGAGACAATGGCCGAATCCTTGATGAGAGAAATGAACTGTCCCCCTAGGGGTGGTAAAATTCGTTGCATCGCTTGTGGCAGTATGACATGCCGCATCTGATGCCATTTCGATAATCCCAGTGCATAGGCCGCTTCCCACTGTCCCTTATCAATGGACTGGATTCCGGCCCGGACGATCTCGGTGATGTATGCTCCTTCAAACACGGCAAGCGAGATGACCGCAGAGACAAAGGCCGAAAAGTACACCGGTGGAGCAAAAAGAACTGAACAGACCTGCCGTACTCCGTCTGAGCGGGCACAGATGAAGTCATGGAGATGGAGTATAGGCATGATCTGGTCGCTCAGGAAAAAGTAGAAGATGAAAATGAGCACCAGGGGTGGCATGTTGCGGATCAACTCTACATAAGAGCGGCCAATCAACCGAAAGAAGAGACTCCTGCTGACCCTGCATAGCCCCATCGCCGTGCCCAAGATGGTGGCCAAGATCGTTCCCCAGAAGCTCAGACGAAAGGTGTTGAAAACCCCCAGCATCAGCAGATTTGCTACCCACTTGCCGCTCTCTTCGTCATACCGCCAGAGGTATTGGGGAATGACGGACCAGTTCCACTTGTAGTTCAGCCCTACCCGCACTCGAAAGATGACATAAACTACCGCCACCAGAATGAGGACCGAAATGATGACATCAAGCGCCGTAATATTCCTCTTTTTCCCCTTTAAAAGCATCTCACCTGTACAAAAAAGAGCGGCGGCTGCGGGAGCTCTTAGCCACAGCCGGCGCAGGCTTCTTGGTTCTGGCTTATTGGATCATGCTCTCCCAGTCGCGGGTATTGAACCAGTAGTTATGACGGTCCTGGAGCCAACCCTCAGCATCAACCGTACGTATCCAGTTATTCAGATAGTTGATTGTGTCGAAATCACCCTTGCGCACTGCCATACCGATGAGCTCTCGAGTGAATGGTTCAGTTATGGCGAAGAGCTTCTCCGGATATTTCAAGGCCTGGTAGGCCGGCATGGGGAGCGATCCAACGACAGCATGGACATTGCCGTTGAGCAGCTCCTGATACGCCTGCGCCTCGTCATCGAAGAGGCGAAGCATTGCCTTGGGCATGTGCCGTTTAACAGCGGGAACCGAAGTGGAGCCGAGCCGGGCACTAATGATGACGTCGGGACGGTTAAAATCCTCTACCGCCTTAAAGCCAGCAGCCAAAACCTTGTGGGCACAGATCGTTTGCCCGCTGTAGTCATAGGGAATGGTGAAGTTCACCTTAAGGTTCCGGTCTGGACGGATGGTCATGCCGCCGATAAGCAGATCGAACTTACCGGTAAGAAGGGATGGAATAATACCCGCCCATTTCGTCGGCACAAACTCAATCTTGACCCCCATGTCCTTGGCCAAACGAGAGGCAACATCGATTTCAAAACCGATCCATTTTCCCGTCTTGTCCTTCATGGCCCACGGCACAAAGGTGGACATGCCAACGCGCATGGCACCCCGCTTGAGAATCCCCTCGATGCCGCTTTCGGCCACCAACTTTTGCTGGGTCGGGCCGGCAAAACAGACAGCTACCATGCTGCAAACCAATATGACAACGAGCAATGCGTTAAGCACTACTGTGCGAGTCTTCATTTTTTCCTCCTTTCCCATGATCTCTCAATGTAGCGGCTACGCCAAAACAGAGCGGACAATCCACTGACCCAGGACCAAGCCCCAGTCAGAGAATCTGACTCAAGAACCGCTTGGTCCGTCTCTCCCGAGGATTCGTGAAAAAGTGCTCCACCGTGCCCTCCTCCACGATGCTTCCCTCCTCCATAAAGATGACCCGATCGCTGACCTCACGGGCAAATCCCATCTCATGAGTGACCACGACCATGGTCATGCCCTCCCCAGCAAGGGCCCTCATAACATCCAGGACTTCCCCAATCATCTCCGGGTCGAGGGCACTGGTTGCCTCATCAAAGAGCATTACCCTTGGCCTCATTGCCAGGGCTCTCGCGATTGCAACCCGCTGCTGTTGGCCTCCGCTCAGTTGATTGGGGTAACTGGAAGCCTTCTCCGGGATGTCGACCTTTCGGAGCAGATCCATCGTCGCCTCCGTGGCCTCCTGCTTTGTCTTCTTACGGACAAGCCGCTGGGCCAGATTCACATTCTCGAGCACGGTCATGTGTGGAAACAGGTTGAATGATTGAAAAACCATGCCCACCTCCTTGCGTATCTCGAGCCTGTTCCTCTTATTATCATCCAACGGTGTGCCATCGATAACGATGGATCCAGTGTCGATTTCTTCCAGCCCATTTAAACATCTCAAAAACGTTGACTTACCGGAGCCGGAAGGTCCGATGACCACAACGACAGAACTGCGGCGGATTTTGGTGGAAAAATCCCTCAGTGCCCACACTCCATTGGGAAACGTCTTACTGATCGCGTCAACTTCGATGATGTATTCCCGGGCAGCTTTTTCCTCCATACCAAACTCCTTGGCGCTCACTGTGCAACCGCAAGGCGATGTTCCATGATATTAACTACCGTTGACAGCACTACCGTGACTACGAGGTAGAGCGCAGCCACCGTAAACCAGATCTCGAAGGTCAGAAAGGTCTCACTAATAATAACCTGACCTTGCATCGTCAAATCATAGATTGCAACAGTGCTGACCAGTGCCGAATCCTTAACCAGCGACACTGCCTGGCTCGTGAGCGGAGGTAAGATCCGCCGAATCGCCTGAGGAAGAACAATGTATCGGTATGTATGAAAGCTATTGAGGCCGAGACTGTAAGCAGCCTCCCACTGACCTTTCGAGATGGAGATAATCCCTGCCCGAAAGATCTCCGATGCATAGGCCCCTTCAAACAGGCTCAGTGCTAACACTGCCGTAACAAACCGACCGATGCCAAGGACCGGTGCGAGAACGAAATAGAGAAAGAAAAGCTGCACCAAAAGGGGCGTATTTCGGATCAGTTCGAGGTACCCACGAGCAATGACGCGACCAACCAAGGAGTTTGACAGTCGCAGGAGCGCTGTCACCAAGCCGAAAAACAGCGCAAGCACCAAACTCCATGCGCTTATGCGAAGGGTGAGCAGTAATCCTTGAATGAGGGGTCCTGTGGCGAAGGTACCATTTTCAAAACGAGCGATGTACCGGGGAACACGATGCCATTGCCAGTTGTAGCCCATCATCTCCGTTCCGCGATAGAGCAGCCACGTGAACACCATCACGAGCAACAGAAACTTTATGACATCGCCCAATGTGGAACGTGTGAGAGCGTACCATACATGCCGCCGCCATGTGCCCTTCCATAGAGTCATATCATCACATCCCGAGATGGGATAATTTCAAAAACCGGTTCACTCGGGCAAGGCATCCATGAATAAAGGGGTATCCCTTCACCCCTAACCCTTCTCCCCCGCAACCTGCTGCGAGCTATTGTCAGCATCTTCAGGAGTCTGTCGGTATACGGGCAAGCTAACCTTGAAGGTCGTTCCCTTGCCCTCCACACTTTCAAAGGAAAATGAACCGCCTTCCTGATCCTCCACAATGCGCTTAGAGATGCACAGGCCCAAGCCTGTTCCTTGCTTCTTGGTGGTGAAAAAAGGCGCAAAGATCCTCTCTCTGTCCTCCTCCGAAATCCCGCAACCCTCATCTGCTACAATGAATTCGACCTCATCCCCCAACAGCCTGCTCTGAATCAAGATTACACCACCACTATCCATCGCCTCCATTGCATTCTTCACCAGGTTCAAAAACACCTGCTGCAACCTGCCCTTGTCCCCTGAGACCATGAGGGCCCTCTCATCTAACTGTATCTCCATTTGGATATTTTTCCCGTCACAGTCCTCCCTTACCATTGAACGAATCTCCTCGAACAGCTTACTCATATCGACCGGCTCAGGGACGATAGTCTTTACTTGGTAGAACTCCTTGATGTCTGCCAACAAGTGCTCGAGCCTATCGACCTCCTCAGAGATGATGTTCAGCTTTTGGAGGCTTGTCTCATCAGCAATGCTCCTTCTGAGCTGTTGGGCAAATCCACCGATCATTGTCAATGGATTCCTTATTTCATGGGTGATCTCCGCCACCATTTGGCCCAGAGCAGCCAATCGCTCTGATCGGAGGATTTTCTCCTGAAGTCTTTTCGTCTCCGTCAAGTCCCTGACAATACCGGTGAAGAAGATCTTTCCCCCCACCTCAGTTACGGAAAATGAAATGGATGCCGGAAAGGTTTCACCGTTTTTGCGGGTGGCCACCATCTCCGTCTCATGTCCAATACGGCTGGGTATCCTCGTTCTTACATAGCGCTCAACTGCCTCACGGTGGTTTCTGCTACAGGCAGGCGACATAATAACATCGAGATCTTTGCCGATGACTTGCTTTCGGCTGTAGCCGAAAATCCTCTCCGCCGTCCTATTGAAGAATACCACCTTGTGTGTTTCGTCTATGGTGACAAAGCCCTCATTGGTATTTTCAACCGCGTGCTTCAGTATCGTAAGATCCCGATTCTCATCTTCCTTGTTGCGGTTTTTGTCCATAGTCAATTTACCTATAGACGGTCTGGACCTTCTTTCAATCCTCAATTGCTTGCACGAGTTCCCTTCCTGCCCGGTATGCCTCCTCCAGGTATTCGGGGTGTTTCACTACATCACCCTCGAAATCCAGACTTCGATACAGCAGTGATCGCCAGAGCTCCGCATCGAGAACATCAAAGAAATAGCGGACAGTAAGAAGGGTTCCCTCAAAGAGCCTTCTGCCCTTGGTTGCTCCCACAGAAATAAAGAGCCCTTTCCGCGTCGGCTTTCTTCGACCGCCCGCTGCCTTCTCCACCCAATATCGCTTCACCCACAGGGACTGACAGCGATCCATGAGGATTTTGGTATGGGCGCTTACCGTGTAAAAGAAGATGGGTGAGGCGAGCATGAGACCCTTGCATGATAAGAGCTTGTCATAAACGCCCTGAAAGTCATCCTGAATAACGCACCGACCGTCCTTCTTGCAGCCGTAAATCTCCAGGCACGGAGACATTTTCAGATCACGGAGGACAAGCTCCTCAACCTCCGCACCTACTTCTATCGCTCCCTCAACGGCTTTTTTTAGTAAAAGGGATGTATTTCCCTTGCGACGGGGGCTGCCATAGATAGCAAGAATCTGGGACATTTGAGGCTCCACACAGCCGCTCAACCTTGTGAGAGCTCCGATCCGATACAAATCTCATGGGTTCCAAATCTCCTTTTAGTTTAATGGAACGACTCAGATCGGTGCAAGGAAATTCTCATGAACACATATCCCATACTCGGAGCTCCCAAGGGCAGTCCTGTTTTTTGGGCTTGATCCCCAAAACCCTTTTCCCTATACTTTGAGAAGGGATCAGAGGATCTTGAAGCGCCTCTGCATCGTAACGCAACACGTGAGGCATCAACCATGGAAAAACACCATAAGTTCTCGATTTGGTATGTGCTCATCGCTATTTGGATCGTCCTGATCCTCCAGCACGCTATCGCTGAGAGGTTCGCAGTAAAACAGGTCCCTTATAGTGAGTTCATGCAGGCCCTCAACGCCGGAAGGGTGATCGAGGTAGCCATTACCCAAGACCGTATCCAAGGGAAGATGAAGTTTACGGAGGACGGCCAGGAGGTAGAGAGGGCCTTTAGCACAGTGCGCGTCGATCCCGATCTCTCGCAGATCCTGGAGAAATACAATGTGACCTTCAAGGGGGTCGCTGAGAGCAATTTCTTGAAAAACCTTGCCTCATGGTTCTTTCCCGTGTTGCTCTTCGTTGGTATCTGGTATTTCATGATGCGCCGATTCTCCGCCCAGCAAGGGAGCTTCCTTACCCTTGGTCGCAAGAAGGCCAAGGTCTATATGGAAAACGAGGTGGGGGTAACCTTTGATGATGCGGCCGGTGTGGACGAGGCGAAGGAAGAACTCGTTGAGGTGATTGAGTTCCTTAAGGCGCCGGAGAAGTTCACCAGGCTCGGCGGAAAGCTCCCCAGGGGGATACTATTGGTCGGTCCGCCCGGCACGGGAAAAACGCTTCTGGCAAGAGCAGTTGCTGGAGAAAGCGGAGTCCCCTTTTTCAGCATGAGCGGCTCGGAGTTCGTTGAGCTCTTTGTGGGAATGGGCGCGGCGCGGGTGCGTGACTTGTTTGCCCAGGCCAAGGAGAAGGCCCCCTGTATTATTTTTATCGACGAGCTTGATGCCCTGGGAAAAGCGCGCGGCATTGGGGTCACAGGAGGGCATGATGAGAGAGAGCAAACCCTGAATCAGCTCCTTGTTGAAATGGATGGGTTTGATCCCAACCTCGGTGTCATTCTCATGGCAGCCACCAACCGGCCCGAGATCCTGGACCCAGCACTTCTGAGACCGGGTCGATTTGATCGCCACATTCTCGTGGATC
>JGI24422J19971_10001051_pt1 | contig 16388 bp, 6 predicted proteins | sample DeeMarSWOR152_54_FD_19971 | JGI IMG/M metagenome (IMG submission 19971) | reverse complement strand
CTCTCCATTTTGACTCCACAGATACTGATTTTGCCTGAATCGAGTCCAAAAATATGTTATTTTTTGATGGAATATTACAATTTTCAAAAAAATATCGGGCCAATAGAGGATTCAATGGCCGATACTCAAAATATGGTCTAGGATGTGCTTGTCAAGGGCCAATATAATGACCGAAAACGCTAACGACGACCTTGGGTATGTAAATGCTTGCATTCTATAACGTTTGACCAGATGTCACAACGTTCCCATTTACGCTTAACAAGCGCAATCGTAACGAATTCTAATCTGAAATACAACTTTATAATCAATAGCTTGTCAGCTTGCTCGGTGTCAAGTGTAAATCCCGTACTCCTGCAGCGTTTCCCACCAGGACATAATATTCTCCGGCGGGACACCCTTCTGAATGATATGTATCGGGGCGAAGATAAAACCTCCACCAGGCGCCAAATCATCTATTCTTCTTTTAGTTTCATCTCTTACTTCCTCAGGTGTCCCGAAGGCAAGAACATTATTATCACAGCTTCCTCCCCAAAATGTCAGGTCCTTCCCATAGTCTTTCTTTAAGGCCTTTGTGTCCATTCCGCGGCAGTTGACCTGAACGGGGTTTAAAATATCGACGCCGGCCTCCAGCAAAAGAGGGATTGCCTCTCTCATCGCGCCGTCGGAGTGAAAAAATATATATACTTTGGACTTTGCCTTTTTCTTTATAAATTGGAAAAGCTTTTTATGGTATGGCCAGACTAACTTCTTATAGAGGTCCAGAGAGACCAGCAGGGTTTCCTGTGAGCCCAAATCATCGGCTGTGGATATCAACATTACGTTTTCACCGACCGCCTCCAGGGCCTTTTCCCAGTATTTCATCTTGAGCTCGACAAACTTGTTCATAATTGAACAGAACAGTTTTTCGTTGAGCAACATATCCATAAACAGCTTTTCGTGCCCGGTCATCCACATAGCATTTTCCCACATACCAGCACTCATTCTCTCAAGAACATAGGCCTTCTTTTGCTCATATACGGTCTGGTCGGCCTGTCTTTTCAGATCAACGTACCGTGCAGGGTCGAGGGCATCGGGCCAGGGATAGTTTTCGACCTCTTCAACAGTTTCTATGTGCTTGAAAGGCGGCTTATACAAGTCGTAGTAAAGTCCGTATTCAATCGGCATCTGCCAGACTATTCCAAACTCGTCTATTAATCTGTAATGCTCTCTGTGCGAACCTATGAAAAGATTGTCAGGGACGTCCAGATTTTTGGAAAGCCCCGGTTGGGAAGGCCCCCGCGGCATAACAGTCTTGAAATCGATATTCAATCTTTCTATTAAATCATCATCAGGTTTTGCTGACTGAGATATCTTGTCAGCTATTTGAGGAGCTTTTTCGGGCAAACCAAGATGTTTCCTCAGGTTTTTCATCGTCTCAATATTTATACCTGCTACAAGAGCGCCACCTATGTCGAAAGGAACACGGTCCGGCTCCTTATGATCCAAAGCAGTTGTAACTCTTTCAAAACTTGTATATTCTTTCATTGGTTCTCATCCGATAAAGTTGGTTAAAAGTGAATAAGATATAATGGACATCATGCCGCCTTTCGTAATATAAGTTTTTTGGCAAAAAGAACTTGTAAAACGAAAGAAATCGCACAATGTCAGCACTTAGTATAACACAGTATTTTCCGTTTATTCGAGTAAAAATTACAAAAGAACCTGTTGCACATTAATTTTCGAATCCAACCGTTGGATCCGATGGCTACTTGGGATAGACGGCTCAATTCTCTGTTTCCCAAACACCTTTTATTCACTTGTCAAAATGAGTAATTATTTAAGCAACAGGCTCTGTTAGCTTTTGTTAGACCGAAATTTCACAAGTAAACCTGCTGCGATTCCACAGAGTGAGATTCTCCTCCCTTAATTCTTACTACCCAAAATCCTTTAAGCTGTCAAGAATTTATAGACTGTTTTTTTTCGTTGCTAAAAACCGCTTCTTAAATCGGGTTGCATCAGTTAAAGCCGAATGGCCTCCTATAAAAACCTATTGATTAATATAAGATTCATTCCTCAAATAATACTGCAGACGTTCATTTATCAACTCCGCCAAGTCATCTTGTCCGAGTTCCCGTGCAATCTGAATTGCTTTTGGGCCGTTTCCATCGCTTTGGAAAACTGCTTATCAGCCCCGTAAGTGCTTTCGTCAGACGACTGCGCACGCCGCTTACCCATAACGACCTACGATGAGGTAATATTTGCACCCTACACGACGGGCGCGATTCTTGCGCATTGCCCGCCCGTATCATGTGACACAACCCAATTGTAATCAAAACCACTTACCCCTCCCCATCCTCGATTGCGAAGCGCGCAAGCGAGACAGACTCGAGTTCAACCCAGACAATAAGCGTCATGGTTCCGTCCACGTTTCGGGTTATTCCCTGCCTGAAGGACTTACCGGATTCCATCTCCATTCCATTCACCACAAGCCGGCTCTTGTTTTCACTTGTCCAATTTTCAATTGCAAAGCATGGATTATAAACGGGTGTCTCTTCTGAACCGTTCAGGGTGAATGACATCGACGAAGCCTTTGAAGCGATTATATACGCGCGCTCCGTTTGTCTGTATCCCCTGCTTTCACACCCTTCCAGATTCGTGAGTGTTGGCGGGTGATTCCATGCCTTGGCAAGAGGGATGAGGCTTGTTGCGGATTTGTCTGTGAAGCCGTACATGATGAAGTTTCCCACGCGCCGAGCGCCGCCTAGGGATGCATGCGTAACGCGGTCATGCGATACAGCATACCTCCCGTCAGAAGGGTTGAGCCCGACAGGCCAGTGGTTCCATGGCCCGGCAAAGGGGTCAGGGGTGTGTTTTGATTGTTCAAAGTGCCCCCACGTTTCGATTTGGACTCCTTCTTCGTAAATGACGAAGACCTTCCAGTACGACTTGAAGTTGATGACTTTGATGCAGGCATCTTTAATCGGGTTGTCTGGTGGGTGGTTCGGCATCGCCCACGTCAAGTCCGCACTTTTGCCGTCCAGATTTGCAACAGTCAGTGCTGTCAGGCTGATATTGTCGAGACACGTTGTGCCAGGCTGTGTGAAGATCTGGATGTCATGCCAGCCACTTGGGGCGCGCGCAACATACCGAATGCCCACACCATCCGGATAGATGGTACAGTATTCATCCGCCCAGTGATCTGTAGAGAAAAACTCATATCCGACGTCCATACACGGATAGCGCCAGTGGATGACGACGCGGGCATCCGTGTTCTCAATAAGCCGCACGCGGCCGAACCGTGCCCGCTTGTCAGACATGTGTTCAGCGCACCCATGTGGACCTCCTAATTCGCAGCTTTGGTCAGACATCCACTGGTTGTTTGCCGTAACCCACCCGGAACCGAAATTCGACCCTTGCCAAAACACAACAGTTGTCGGCAAAGTATCGAATCGGACGATAATGTCCCGGTAGGCACTGGGCCTCCATAGATTATCCCAAAGCTCGTGATACTCCAGGGTCGTGTAAGTCGCCCCAAACTTGCTGGCTGGTTTTCCTGTAACTTCGCCCGGGAGAATTCTTTTTTCCAGACATGGATTCTCAACGTCTTCGGCAGGTGGCTGGAAAGCACGATACGATTGCTGTATCTGTTCATGTGACAGGGCACGGTCGTATATCTTCACCTCGTCAATCAGCCCTTCAATGCCGTATACGATGGGCAAGTTGTTATTGGCGGCAAACTCGCTGTGAGATACGGGATCGGAAATTCTTTGCGCATCCCCGTTCAATCCCACAAGGACATCCCTGTCAGGAACCTCGAGGACGCCAGAGGCAGGTTGTTCTTCAATCAGTTTACCATCCATGTAGAGGGACATCCGTCCATGCCCATAGACGCCTGCAAGATGTACCCACCGGTATGTCGGAATGACACGTTCTGTACTCACCGTTTCCTTGTGCTGAACTTCTCCGCCACCGACCTGCCTGACGCCCACCTTAAACATCGGCCGACCGTACGGGTCAATACCGAGCAGGTAGCCTTTCATTTTCCAAGGGCGATAGACATAGGGATCGGTATAACCATGCTTATATGCCTCCGCCGTAATCGGTTCTCCCGCTGACTGATGTACAATCCCTGCGTCGTTCCAAGGATAAGCGCCAAGAACCACCCACGCCTCAAGCGTAAGTTCGTCCGTCAAGCGGGGCGCCTTTTTTCCTGGAAGCGTCACCTTTGAGAAGTATCCATCAAAGGCAAGGGAAGTACCCGACACACCTCGCTTCCACAGGGCCTTGTTGCCGGATATGGTGCAGACAGTTCCACCGACACTTTCTTTTGTCTTTTGTTTCTCCGCTGCCGCTCTCGTGCGGAGCCCTTCATCAAACTTAAGCCATGCTGCAGGTTGGGCGGAGATATTCTTCCTAACAGGACTTCCATCTACCGCTTCGCTCGGTTTTCCGGAAAGCTCAGGCTTTGACAACGACAGTTCTTTGAATCCTGCTTCTGTCAGTTGAAGCTTCTGAACTGTTAGGTTTGCCGGATCTCGAAAATCCTCAAGTCTCTGCGTTCCCACCTTGACTTGGCGAACCACCATGCCGCCAGGTGTCACAGTAAAAAGCTCGTGGATCTTTTCTGTGATTACGATGCTCTCCGGATCGGGCACATGGCACCAGTGGATGAGAACCTCGTCAGGTTCGTTCTTGATGATGCGCACGTAGGAGCTCAGGCACATCGGGTCGGGTTTGCACTCAACAAGTTGCCCAAGAGGAAACCTGCCGCGTGGAGTCTCTATCCAGGGGCAATAGGACGTTTCTCTTCCGAAAACAAGCCTTCTGTTTTCGTCAATGTGAACCACGATGTCCGCATGCTTGCCGGTGATCGGGGGGCCGCCCGGCGAGCACTTGCCGTCAACGTAGAGATCAGTCTCCATCAATTTCGTGCCGGCCGCGACCGCAACATGATGCCATCTGCCATCCGAGATATCTGCGGGGTGTTTTACAGAACCGACCCAGCCGATATCGAAGGTCAGATTCCCGTTCCGCACATAAAGACACCTGCCGTGGGCATGCCACGGCCCCGACCTGTTGCAGTGGGCCATGATGGTTCCCTCGCCATTGGTCTTGATCCAGGCACTCCAGGTGAAGCTCTGGTTGGCCTGTGTCTCGACTGGCAATTCCATCCACATCGCACGACCATCGAGTTGCAGGGAATGCGAACCTTCCCGGCTGTCGGACGAAAACTCCGCCCTGCCATGGGCCAAGGCGGATTTCCCGCTAGCGGCATCCGCCATGCTCCGGTTGAACCGGTAGTTCGCAACCAGAGCTGCGTCCACCGCCTTGCCCGCCGCCAGACGCGCCAGGTCATCTCTACACAGCTTCCTGTTGTAGATGCCTACATGATCGATGTTGCCCTCAAACATCCCGCCGAAATTAGGGGACGCAGCGCCTATTTTAAGGATCGGGTTCTTTCGGCGCGGCGGCGCATCAGACGGGATAGTGGGGGCCACACGAGGTTTCCAGTGGGCCCAGTAGGCCCGGATGTGTTCCGCGTTGGAAAAAGGCACGTCCATGTCAATCTCGGAAAGCGGAATCTGGTAATCCAGTCTCGTGTAATAGGCGTACAAGTCAGATTTCGCAGATGCCTGTGAAGCAGCCGGATAAACAATCGAAACCAGGAACAGCAACACAAGCGCCTTTTTCATGATTAGGTCCTTTCTTAACTGACATTTTCCATTTGAATGATTACGAAACAAAATTCAGCTTTTTCAATACTGATAAGCTTATCCAAATCACTTTGTATTATCAATGATTGACTTTTCTGATTTGGTTGTATAATACTTGTAAAAGAAATCCAATCTGAGATTTCCCATTTAAACTTTTATAAGACATAATTCAATCCTTTCGATACCAATAATCTTTTTGGTTCAAGGGAACTTAATTTACATTGGCTTTGCTCTTCTTCACATCAGCAGCCTTTTTCTTTTGTATCTCGGCGTTGGCCTTTTCGAAGGCAGGTTTCAGTTCCGCGATAGTCGCCTCGGCCTCTTTGATACGCCGTTCGATGTCGGCATGCCTAAGCATTTTACGGATCTCGTTGGAAATTTGCCGACTGTTTTTCTTATCAAAGTCTTTGACTTTAACGGGTGTTTCTTCAAGAAGCCAATCGTCGCTTCGCTGCGTGGCAAGCGGAACCCCGCGACCATTAACGATATTCGATATAGGATTCCTCGCCCAGGCATGGCGGTAATGGACCGGCTCGGAAATAAAGGGACTGCTCAGCACGAGGACATCACGTTGATACTTTGGCCGGTTGCGATTGTCAACCGAACCGTCGATATACCAATTGACATCGGCCGGATAGAAGCGGCGATCGTTGCCGGCGATGGCGAATCCCATCATTTTGCCGTCACTGTCGTCTCTGGTTTTAATGGATGTGCTCATTGTCAGCCGTATAACACCGCTGTCAATTTTTACTTCCTTGATCGATGGGGCAAGCCAGTACTGATCAGCATCTCTGCCTTTAAGGATACCATATTGAGAAACCAGCGCCCATTTGGCAGCGCGTTCACCTGCCGGGATTTTGATCTGTGGATGGTACCAACTCTTTCTCAGATCGAAACAACTGACAAAACCAATTCCTTTATCACCAGCATCATAAAAATCACGAAAAGTTTTGTACTGGGCCTCCCTTATGAGCACCCCAGGATTATGCATCAGTTCAAGATAATTCTCTTGGGTCTGCGGCGGGCCTTCGGTGCAGAGCGATATGATACAGAACGACATCTGCGGGTCATTGAACGCCAATCGCCAGGCGGTGATCATTTCCCCGAAGATCTGGTAGTACATCCTCGCACCGGCAGAACCATTAAAGCAATTGTTGAACCCCTGGTGAAAAACGGCGCCCTTAACAGAAATCCCTTCAAGCGGACGGATAACACTTGCATAGCAATAACCGGGGCGGTTCTTATCGGCAACAGGCCCTGGCCGCAGATCACTTGGGGGCTTGCTGCCTGCCGGCATTGGATTGCCCTGCTCTGCACGTTTTTGTTTTTGCCGCTGATAATCAGCGATCCGATTCTGCAGGTCGGCTTTGGCGTCATAGCTGGCAATCTTGTCTTTCCACTCCTGAAGTTTTTCCTGTGTTTCGCGACCCTCGATCTTATCCAGCACTTCTTGAGGCGTCCACGTTTCTACCGTGGTTCCACCAATCGAAGTATCTATCAGTCCGATCGGAACTTGGCTGGCCATGTGGACACGCCTGCCGAATACATATCCGATCGCCGTAAATTCCTTGACAGTTTCAGGCGTACAAACTTGCCAGTCGCCCTTGCGGAAATGTCTGCTGAACCACGAACTCCACTCATAAAGCCGCTCAAAACTCTTGACCGAATCGAAACCCTTACCCCACGACATACTCAGCAACCGGATCTGGGGAAAGTTCGCCGAAACGATTTCCAGATCCCCGTCATCAACCTTGGCGATCTCGAATTCCATATTGCTCTGGCCGCCGAGCACCCATACATCACCAATGAGTATATTTTCCAGTTTCAGCGTCCTAGCCTTGCCTTCGACCGTCATCACCTGCGGCTTACTGTTAGCCGGCATAGCCTTAAGGATCACTTCCCACGATCGATCAGCCTTAGCGGTGGTCTTGGCGGTCTGTCCTGCAAACGAAACTGTGACTTTCTCGCCGGGGGCCGCCCAGCCCCAGATGGCAGCGGGCTTATTTCGTTGAAGAACCATGTTCGTCTGGAAAACGTTGCTCACACATAAGCCTTTTCCGATAGCCGGAACTTCGACCACATCCTCACGAGGCATTTCCCCCGGTCTGTACTGAGCATGAACAATTCCACAGAAAAACAAAACCAATAACAAACACGATAAATTCAGGTGTCGATACATTTTAAAACCTTTCTGCAGAACAATATAACTTAATCAGCGACTTAGCTGAACTTTTCCAAATCACACCTTGCTAAAGTGATTCGCCGTACTCCCAGCCTTTGCGCACCGGTTCTTTTATAAAAGCATTTAACTCCGGACGGTTGGTAATTCGGGCGTTTTTGGCGTCCCACTCAATGCGGGTATTGAATCGCTGAGCTAATACTCCCAGTAGAATGATCTCAGTCAAATTAGCGGAGTAACTGAAATTAGAGCCAGGTTCTGGTCCCGTCCCCTTGATGGCGCGCAGCCACTCACGAAAGGGGCCGCCTTCAACACGCGGGATAGACTCCTTCGGGGGATTAGCCTTGTATTGGACGCGAAGCGGTGTGGGAATAATCACCGAACTTCCTGCGTGCGTATCGCAGCCAATCATCCCCTTGGTTCCTACCATCCAGCATGCTCTGCCGTAATAAGTGGCATTCTCAGCACCAAATTTATCAATGCGTCCGACTTTGGTCCAGTCTTGGGGTCCGTCAAACCAATAAAGTGTCACCGGGCCACGTTTACCTTTAGCCGGGAAGTGATATTTTATACGGCTGCCGGCCGGAATAACGCCCTTAAGCGAATCTTTGCGTTCTAAACATTCCACAACGGTTGGTGGATCCAAGTCAAGAGCCCAAACGGGTGTATCCAGTGTATGACAGCCCCAGTCACCCAGCATTCCCAAACCAAAATCATAGAATGCCCGCCATTTGTAAGGCAGGTAATCCTTGTAGAACGGACGCATTTTCGCAGGTCCGATCCATAGATCCCATGAGAGCCCTTCGGGCACCGGTGATACCGGCGGCGGCATGGTCTTGGGATTGGCAAAATGGTTTCCGCCCATCTCCGGTCCGCCGTTGTGGGTATAAACTTCGCTGACCTCACCAATGACACCGGCGCGATATGCTTCAACAGACTTGCGGATCCCGGCGCCTGCATGACCCTGGTTGCCCATCTGGGTCATGACTTTGTAGCGGTTTTTGGCCTTTACAAGAGTGCGTGTCTGCCAGACATTATGGGCCAAGGGTTTTTGTGTGTAAACATGAATACCGCGTTCCATAGCTGCAATGGTAGCAGGGAAATGCGAGTGATCAGGGGTAGAGACAACAACCGCATCAATTTGCTTACCCATCTTGTCAAACATTACACGGTAGTCATCAAAGAAAGGCTGATTGGTACGCCAGTTTTTCATATTCTCGGCGCAGTGATTGCGGTCGACATCGCAAAAAGCCACAAGATTTTCATCTTTGCAGCCCTGCTCATAGGGCTGCTTGGCAATCCAGCCCCCGGATCCAATAAAAGCAACATTTACTTTACTGTTTGGGGATGTGCCGGACTTGCCAATTGCAAACCTGGGAAAAACGGTCGAGGCAGCCAGGATTGAGGCGGTTTTGGACAAAAAGGTTCTTCGTTTCATAATATCTCCTTGTTATGTTTCAATTGGACATAAAGAGTATATCCCGTCTGGTATTCCCTATTTAAACATTTACAAAACAATATTCAGTCCTTTCGATGCTAATGATTCTACTAAATTCATCTTGAAGTTCAACTGTGGTCTGCTCCCAAAAAACTATTCCAGTCCTTATGAGAGGCTAACCGAAAGTAATGGTGACAGACCTTGTCTCAGCAATATAGGGGGGCTTTCTCTGATGACACCATCCAACTCTCCGACTTCAGCCTAGATTTGCGCAGGACGTAGTTCATTACGTATATCCTTCCGCGAGAAAAGACTCTCAAGAGGAGATGATTCGCCAAGCTGCTCATGGCCAGTTGTTTCACAACGATAACCTTGAGGAAAAATCCAAAACAATACGGTTGTCTTCTGGAATGATTCGCAAATCAAAGCCAGGCTCATTGGTAAATGCCCCCCGTATTGCTGATATGGTATAATGGGCACCCTTATAAGTACACGATAACTTTTGACGGTCTATTTTGCGGAAAGGTAGACTCTCCTTCTTATCACTGGTTAATTCGAGCACCCAGCCATCTTTCACGTTACCGGTCGTATAAATACTTACGCAGGTTTCATTAAATGTTATTACGACCTCTCCATCAGGTGAATGAATCGGCCATCGTACTGTTAGTTCGCCATTAGTACCATCATCTACGGCTGGCAAATCTCCTTCTATCTCCGATCCTCCTGTAGTTTTAAACCGGAGGCCCGCAACTGTTTGCAAAGTACTCCAGTAAAAGCCGTCAACAACAGGCAGGGTATAATAAAAACACTGACTTGAGGTTCCCTTTTTTGTAAGATAATCTGATGCAATAGTCTCGTTAAATAGATGAATGTCCCTGAATCGCAGGGTTCCCTTATCCCAGAGGAGATTGGCTCTGTAAAATCGCGAGTTAAACCACACCGTCTTCAGATCCTTCTCGGAGTGATCCTTCAGTACGGTTACCGAAGTTGGCGGGGTAACTTTGTATTTATCCTTAAACCATTTACCAGTCTCTCCAAGGGTTTTGACCATCACTTTCCCCTCTTTAAGTAACTCGGCGATCATTGACATTTGTATTTTAAATCCTTTACTCATCCGTTTCCACGTAAACGAGTTCTCCTGCCCGGTCTGAACATAACCGTACCCCATAGCCGCACCATTGACAAATGCATCGAAATACCACCTGCACCAGTCAGCATCGCCCCCGCCTTGCTCATATACCGGCTCAAGCGAAATTACACGCTGCCAGCCGGTTCCCAATCCATTGTCATACTGATGAATAGGATCACTGCCGAGCATCCTGAATATAGGAACGGGTATCTGGTTTTCAGCATTCTGGGCGGGCATATATGCATTCTTCCTGCTTGGGTAATACCCCTGGTTCCAATAACCACCCCAAAGGGTGTATCCGTCGGTTCCTATCTGGTCTTTGCAGTTGCACGATGCTGCAATACCGTACCGGTAATACATATATTGCAATGTGTGAGCGTCAATGAACCACGATCCTGCCGATTTCGGATAGTAACCAAAAATCTTCTTAAAGTCGGCCATATAAGTATCTACCAGTTTCTCTCGCTCTTCCGGTGAATACCCAGTTGCAAAACCTACATCGGCATGCCAATCCCACCGATAGCGTCCACGCCACTTGTAGCCACTGTTTTCCACCAAGGGCTGCGGAATCTCCCACCAGACGCCAACCTCGAATATATCTGCGGGCAATCCGTTCATTAATTTCTGGTACCTGCTATCAATGAGTGCATCATACTGCAGAAGAAAAGTCCCCTTCAGTTGATGCTTCTTCAAGATCTTTATCTGCTCGACAACAGTGTCGTAAAGAACCTCCTCCGTTATCCATTCAATGCGCGGTTCGCACTGCCGTATGAAGTTTATTATATTCACAATTCGAGGCGAACCACCTGTGGCGACATCCTCTTTGGCGCGGCAGATTTCGCCTGTAATATTTAAAAACGAACAGCACAAAATAATTCTTAGCATCATGGTTGTTTCTTTAACTGACATTTCCCATTTAAACACTCAACAGACATAACTTTCTCCGTAAAACACAAGTTTCTCCGTACGACATCAATAATCTTACCATATTCACCTTGAGCGGTCACGAAATTTCTTTTCCAAGGCAATTGTTACTAAAAATATGCATAAAAACACTTGAAAGTCTCTCCTAACCAAAACCTTCAACCTGTACCACTTCTCCTGACGGGAAACATCAGGTGTTTTGGCGGGTCAATTGTATGGTGAGATAGTGTCTGTTGATATGGAGACTTTGCCCGTGTGTAGTGTTGACGCCGGTGTGTCATGCACTGCAACGTATCGTGATTAGACGATATCTTGTGCAGATTCGAATACAGCGGCTGTTACGGGTATCTGTTTTCAAGGTTGTGTATCTGTCTCTTTCGCCTTTTTGAATTACGCATGCTACTGTTTTCTTGCTATCTACATCGAATCCAATATACTTGTCCATGAGAGTCTCCTGTAATAAAGGTTATTATGATTCATAATCAAACAACCGCGCATTATAGCCAACTTGTGAGGCTCCGGTTACATAGTTTCTTCCGGGTATACGGTTTTTGACCATACTCTGAAGCCGAACAAGAAACATCCGATGACGGAGTAAATTTTTAGTAATCCTCGCTTTTGGTGAACTAACATTAATATTGTCAGTCAAAAGAAAAATATACATATTTATAAACCGGGGTCCGGTAATTTTAATTTTGAAATCAAGGGGAAAGAATTATGAGAAAATTTACATTTATGTCATTGCTGGTTTTTATCTGCTTTTTCTACAACGCATGTTCAACGGACATAAACTCTACCAATCTAATCACAAAAAAGGAGTTTAATCCTTCCACTGTTTTATGGTATGATACTGCCGCCACAAAATGGGAAGAGGCATTACCTGTCGGTAATGGCAGATTGGGTGCAATGATATTAGGAAGATGGGGCGAGGAACGGATTCAATTAAATGAAGAAACCTATTGGTCGGGGGGACCTTATTCAACCGTCGTAAAAGGAGGGCACAAATATTTGCCTGAGATACAAAAACTTATTTTCGAGGGCGAACCAATAAAAGCACATAAATTGTTTGGCAGATATATTATGGGATACCCGGTTGAACAACAGAAATACCAATCAATTGCAAATCTGCTTTTGTTTTTTGAAAACGAAGATGAGGTGAAAAATTATAAAAGATGGCTTGATCTTGAAACAGGTATTAGTTATGTAGAATATACTGCTAATGATGTGACCTATAAAAGAGAAATCCTCTCATCTGCTCCCGATCAGGTTATACTGATAAGGTTAACAGCCGACAAACCCGGAAGCATTTCTTTTCGGGCACAACTGAGAGGTTGTCGAAATCAGGCGCATTCGAATTATGCTACGGACTACTTCAGGATGGATGGTGAGGGTAAGGATGGCCTTGTCGTCACCGGAAAGTCGGCTGATTATTTGGGCGTGGAAGGGAAAATTCGTTACAAGGCGCAATTAAAGGCAATTCCCGAGGGCGGAACAATCAAGGTGGATGATATCGATCTTATAATTAAAAACGCTGATGCGGTTACACTCTGTTTTGTAGCGGCAACCAATTTTGTTAATTATCAAAACGTCAGCGCCGATCAGGATGCCCGTGTTGAAAACTACCTGAATGGTATAAAAGGTAAATCTTTTGACACTATGCGTGATGCAGCGGTTAAAGATTATCAAAGTTACTTTAACAGGGTTTCACTCAAATTAGAAATAACAGAAAATTCTTTTCTTCCAACCGACAAGAGGATAGCCAGCTATGTAAAAGATACGGCTTCTCATGAATCCCGGAGTCACAGGTTGTCAGACGGATCTATGAATCCCCTGAAATTTGATACACTGGGCGCCAAGACGGGATCAACACGGGATACCGGCCGGACAAAAGGGAATATTATAACAGATCCCAGTATGGCTTCTCTGTGTTATAACTTTGGCAGGTATTTGTTGATATCATCTTCCCGGCCGGGTACGGAGGCTGCCAATCTTCAGGGAATCTGGAACGAGGATATGAATCCAATGTGGGATTCAAAATATACGACAAATATTAATTTAGAAATGAATTATTGGCCGGTGGAATCGGCCAATCTCTCCGATTTGGCCGAGCCGTTGATAACACTGGTAAAAGAACTATCTGATCAGGGTTCTCAAGTGGCTAAAGAAAGTTATGGAGCGAGGGGATGGGTTTTTCATCAAAATACGGATCTCTGGCGGGTGGCTGCGCCGATGGATGGTCCCACCTGGGGTACATTTACAGCAGGAGGTGCCTGGTTAACGACGCATCTTTGGGAGCATTATTTGTATACTATCGATAAAGATTATCTCAAAGATGTATATCCGGTAATAAAGGGTAATGTCATGTTTTTTATGGACTTTCTGGTTGAGCATCCCAATGGTAAATGGCTGGTTACCAATCCATCCAGTTCACCGGAGAATCCGCCGAAAGGACCAGGATACAGATATTTTTACGATGAAGTGACCGGTTCTTATTATTTTACAACCATCTGTGCAGGTTCATCAATTGATATGCAGATATTGACGGATCTTTTTGGTTATTATATCGACGCAGCAAAAATTCTTGGCAGGGATGAAGGATTTGCCGCGGCCGTTTCCGGGGCAAGAAAACGTCTTGTTCCTCCACAAATCGGTAAAGATGGTACTCTGCAGGAGTGGACCGATGATTGGAAACAGATGGAAGACAAGCATCGACATTTTTCCCACATGTACGGATTATATCCGGGAAACATTTTCTCAGTCAAAAGAACACCGAAGTTTGTAGATCCGATAAAAGCCGTTTTGGAGCAGAGAGGCGATGGGGGTACGGGATTTTCACGGGGCTGGAAAATGGCCCTCTGGGCACGCTTGTATAACGGCGAACGGGCTTATAGTATTTTCAAGGGATACCTAAAAGATCAGGCTTATCCTCAACTGTTTGCCAAGTGTTATACGACTTTGCAGGTTGACGGAACGTTTGGTGTGACCGCCGGATTGACAGAGATGCTTGTTCAGTCTCATGAAGGAGTCATTGACCTCCTTCCGGCCCTGCCATCTGCATGGAGTCATGGTGAATTTAACGGGGTTTGTACCCGTGGCGCCTTCGAATTAAATATGCAGTGGAAAAAAGACAGGATTACTAAAGTTGATATTTTATCTAAGGCGGGTCAGAATTGTCGGATTGATCCCGGCGTGAATGTAGTTGTCAAATCCAACGGAAAAAACATCGAATTTAAAAAACATGATGATGGTTCCATCGAGTTTTCCACAGCAAAAGGAACTACATATGTGCTTCAGACAATCAAATAATTTGGATTTTAAAATACTTGATATACATTGACACAATTATTCTAAATATCAGGAGAGCCAGCCCAGAATTTACGGGGGATCAGATGACCGGCAATGGAGCGAAAATCTGGATAGGCGATGAGAAATCGCTGGTCGAGGTGCATCGAAAAAGTGCCAAAATATCAATTCTCAGTGAATTGGCGTGTTCCTCGGTTTGTCTGATGGTCAGAGGATTTGAAATGGAACCGATGTTGTGGTATTATTGCGGTCGTAGCGTGAAGAACTGTCGTTTATGAAGATATATGGGAAATCCCGGCTTAAGGTTTTTTCTTAAAGCCGATAGTAAGGGCGGGATATATGCACATAATTGCAGCAAAAATAGCAACTCATACACCCGATTTGGTCATTATTATTTCTTATCTTATCGGGATAATGGCTCTTGGTATCTGGGCCGGCTATAGGAAAAAGACCTCAACTACGCAGTTCTTTTTGGCCGGCAAGTCGTTGAAGTGGCCTATGATTGGGGCGGCGTTGTTTACCGCCAACATCTCGACAATCCACCTCGTGGGCCTGACCGCTTCAGGATTTAGCGAAGGCATTGTCGTCGGCAATTTTGAATGGATGGCCTCCTTCTGCCTGATTGTACTGGGCCTGATTTTCGTACCGTTCTACCTTCGCACCAAAATTAATACTCTGCCCGAGTTCCTTGAGAAACGATACAGCACAACGTGTAGAATGATTATGGCATTCATTGCCATCTGGTCTGCGCTCCTGCTCCACATCGGCGTCAGCCTTTATGCTGGCGCAAAGGTGTTCGATTATTTCTTTGGTATACCGGTCATCTACTCGATTATTATCATCGCGGTTGTGACAGCAATCTACACGATTATAGGCGGCCTCAAGGCCATCGTCGTCACGGACACTATCCAAGCCGTGCTCCTTCTTGGTGGCTGTCTTCTGCTAACTGTTTTTGCCATTGCAGAACTCCCAGCGGCAGGAATTCATTCTTTCGCCGACCTCAAGGAAGTGGTCAAGCCGGATCAACTCAGCATGGCACATTCGCTCAGAGATGCAAACGGTAATTTCAACGAGTACTCATGGCTCACCTTGATGATAGGGTATCACGTGCTGGGTATCTGGTACTGGTGTACCGACCAGACGATCGTGCAAAAAACTCTTGGCGCAAAAGACATGCAAAACGGTCAGCTCGGCGCGGTATTCGCTGGCTGGCTTAAGATTCTACCCTTGTTCTTTATGGTCTTACCCGGCGTGCTGGCCTACGTCCTTTTCAAGGACCAAATCGGTGATCCGAACGACACTCTAACTGTTATGATTGATAACCTTCTTCCGGTAGGGCTCAAAGGCCTCTTTGCTGCGGGTCTGCTTGCAGCGGTGATGAGCACGGTCGAAGCGGCACTCAACAGCACTGCTGCAGTAACCGCCGAAGACATCGTCCAGCACATTCGCCCGCAGACAAAAGACCGGACGCTCGTACTAATTGGCCGAATAACCGCCTGCGTTGTAATTGTGCTGGCAATGATTTGGTCACCCTATTGCGAGAAATTCAGGAATATCTTCGTCGTCATCAACAAGGTCCCGATGATGTTTGCCCCGGCGATTACGACCGTCTTCGTGTTGGGTGTGCTCTGGAAACGCGGCACAAAACAGGCTGCCCTGGCTACGTTCATCGCCGGTTTGGCCATAGGGCTGCCATACTTTCTTGTGGACCTGCCGCATACG
>JGI24422J19971_10001046_pt1 | contig 16405 bp, 14 predicted proteins | sample DeeMarSWOR152_54_FD_19971 | JGI IMG/M metagenome (IMG submission 19971) | reverse complement strand
AGCATGATCCCCTTCCTCCAGTATTCCGAAAAACGCGACCTCAGGGAAAAGATCTTTAAGGCCTACATAAACAAAGGTGACAATAACGATGAGCTGGACAACAAAGCAAACTTAGCCAAAATAGCTGCCCTTCGTGTGAAACGGGCAAATCTATTGGGCTACAAGACCCACGCTGATTATGTGCTCGAAAATAACATGGCGAAAAAACCCGAGAACGTATACAAGTTTCTTGAACAGATTTGGAAGCCGGCTTTGAAGATGGCCAAAAGAGAAGCCAGGGAACTTCAAGAGATGATTCGCAAAGAAGGCCATGACTTTAAACTGCAGCCCTGGGACTGGTGGTATTATGCAGAGAAACTGAAAAAAGCCAAGTACGCGCTTGACGAGGAGATGTTGAGGCCGTACTTTAAGCTGGAAAATGTCAGGGAGGGTGCCTTTTCCCTGGCGAGCAAGCTTTATGGAATTCAGTTTATCGAACGAGATGACATTCCAAAGTATCACGAAGACGCGAGGGTGTTTGAAGTCAAAGAGGCAGACGGAACGCATATCGGTATCCTTTATACGGATTATTTCCCGAGAGCAAGTAAAAGGGGCGGGGCCTGGATGAACAGTTTTAGAAAACAATCAAGGCTGCAGGGCAAGGAAATTTATCCAGTCATTACGAATAATGGCAACTTCTCAAAACCGACTGGTGACAAGCCGGCGTTGATCAGTTCAGAGGAAGTATTGACTTTATTTCACGAATTCGGACATGCCCTTCACGGGCTGCTCTCCGATTGCACCTATAACAGGCTCTCAGGAACTTCCGTTCCCAGAGATTTTGTAGAATTGCCGTCACAGATTATGGAAAACTGGGTGTTCGAGCCCGAAGTCCTTAAGATGTATGCAAAACACTATGAGACAGGCGAAGTGATTCCTCAGGAACTGATTGATAAGCTGAAAAAGACCAGCCACTTTAACCAGGGTTTTGCCAACGTTGAATACCTGGCAGCCTCCTTCCTCGATATGGATTGGCATACGCTAGCGGAGGCCGAAGAGTTGGACGTGCATGAGTTTGAAGAAGCATCATTGAACAAGATAGGCCTGATTCCAGAGATCATTGTCAGGTACAAAAGTCCCTATTTCAATCACATTTTCAGCGGCGGCTATTCTTCAGGATATTACAGCTATATATGGGCCGAGGTTCTCGATGCCGATGCTTTTCAAGCATTTAAGGAGACAAGCCTTTTTGACCAAAAGACAGCACAGGCGTTCAGGGAAAACGTCCTCGAAAGAGGCGGCACGGAAGACCCGATGGTACTCTATAAACGATTCAGAGGAGCTGAACCTACGGTTGAGCCTTTGCTGAAAAAAAGAGGCCTCAATAAGAATTGAGCTGGAATTTTTTTTAATTAGTCTTTTTTCCAGTCGTCTTGTATTGTGAAGGATTATCCACGGGAACGATTATCTGATCCGCTCTGGCAACGGTCTTTCCTTCCGGATTATAGAGCACAGCCCTGCGGGCGATGAACCGGCGTTCTTTTTTGACCAGCACGATATAGCCTTTCAGTGTCCACTTTCCTTTTTTGCCCGGTATTTCCGCTTTGGCCTGCCCGAAGTCGAGGGGATCAGCACCGTATTCTCCCCGGCCCCAGCTTCTTCTTGCCGAAAGTACTCTGCATCCCAGTACATTTGAAAATTCGCTGCTGTACATCGGTTCTTTTCCTTGTTCTTCTTCTGCATGGTCTGGTTCCAGTTCTGATTCGAACTGTAAAAACATTAGAGCGACCTGGTCTCCATTTCGCATCGCTAACAGCTTTTCGTTTTTGTTGTCAACAGAGTAGGAAGCGTAATAGTTTTTGTTATCGTCCAAATCTTGAAAAAGAACTTTTCCGGAAATATGGTCAAAATCTTTCTCGAATCCCTCTTTGATAAACTGAAGCCTAAAGCCAGATATCCTATGGGATATGGAAAAATCAAATATGGTCATAAGAACGTCGGCTCTTCCGCTCGATTGTCGGGTTAAATCTAAAAGCTTGTTGTTGAACAGTGTGTTGACTTCTTTTTTTACTCTTTCTTCATCTCCGGGTTTGCCGCGTGGGAGAGTGAAGATGTTCATCTTTTTTTCCGGAATCCGTTTGAATTCAGAGGCGTCGGGGAGCTGAGCGGAGAAGACATAATAATTCAGGCTAACAGGAATCGAGCGGATTTTGATTTGCTCGAGCCAGTAGCCGGCTTCTTCCCTTACTTCTCTATCAGGGTCTTTTTTTGATACATCCTCAAGGAGTGTTATGATTCCGTGTGTGTATTTTTTTCCCAGAAGAAGTACAACTTTTTTCCTGACCTGTGGGTCTTTATCTGTTTCAATGATTTTTTTGAGGAAGGGTATGGCTGTTTCTGGTTCCAATTCTATCAGCGAATTCAAAGCAATCAATTTTAAATCAGTCTCGGTCTTTTCCTGAGTTTCGTAGATTTGTTGAATTATTTTTTTGTATTCAGTTTTACCGATCAAAGCCAGTTCTCCCGAAATTTCCATTCTCAATTCCTGGGCATCGTCCAGCCAGACGCTTTTAGGAAATTGCTGGATAAGGAGATCCAGTTTATTGACTGCTTCCTCCTTAAGCTCTATCACCTTGTCCTTATCCACCTGGTCTTTTGATATCTTATTCAGGCATTGAGCCAGCCAGTAAAGGGCCTCATCTCTCAGTTGGCCGAAAGGATAACGCTTGTTGTAACGCTCCAGCATTTGCCTTGCCTTTCTCCACTGTCTTTTGAATACATATTCCTTCCCTTTCAGGAATATAACGAGCTCTTTTTCCTCGAACTCGGCATCTTCACAGCTAAATCCTTTATCTGCCAACTCTGATCGGGATTCGTACGTGTTATAAGATCGCTTTCGTTCCTGTAAGGACCAACAATAATATTGTCCATCCAATAAATAAGAATCTTTTTAAATTTTTCATTTTATATCCTCCGTCTCAAAAGGTTGTTTTTGATGTTATAAGAGTTTTAAGTTTAAATTTAATCTCATTCTCCCGGATCAGTCGCGCCAACTGATCTGCTGAGTCCTGATCCTGAGGGCTGAGATTGGAGATTCCTATCATGATAAGCTCCACATCTTCTATAAGCTGCTGAAGATACGGATCGTCCCTTTGTGAAAGGCATCTTTCACATCAGCAACGGCTTGGGCCATGATGGCGGATTTTTCCGGCGATGAATCCTGTGCTTTCGGTTCACTGGGAAGCGCGGAAATATACTCGGTCTTATCTATTTTTCTTCTTTTGCTTTTTCTTAGATAGTCAAGAGAGCAATGAGTTCCTATCTGGCAAATCCAGGCAGAAAAATTTGTGCTGATGTTGAAATCGAAGTTCTTTATGCCCTTAAAGGCCTTGATGAACGTATCCTGCATGATGTCTTCAGCATCCTGCTTGGATTTTGTATAGCGGAAGGCGAGTCTATAAACCATTTTGTAGTTATTTTCATACAATTCCCGGAAAGCACTTTCTTTTCCTTCTTTTGCCAGCAATATGACCAGCTCGTCATTCATATTCATTGCCAGTTCTTGGTTCATCATATATTTATTACGTCAAAAAGTCATCGTAGGTCGACAGGTAAAACGATATCATTTTTTTCTCTGCACGTAGATTTTGTTATGGATTAACTTAGCTAAGAAATTTATATGAAGGAGAGCGGGGAGTAAGGCCACTGCGTCGGGAGTGAAAAGAGGAATGTCCTATTCGTTCTCGCCGTTTAACGCTTAAGAAAACCGTGCATTTTAATATAAAGATAACACCCGATACTGAAGATTACCTTACCCGCATAGCTTGCCCATTCAACCTCACGAATTGGGAAAAGATAAGGTAAAATGAACAGCAAAGCCGTAATTGTCGCTACGATTATCTTGCCCTTGGCTTCAGCAGTTATGAAAGCGAATATAAAAATTATGAAGACTACTAAATTAATGAGAGATAGATATGGATTCTTCATAATTCTGCCTTCAGAACCTGATGTTTTTGCGATTATTGAGAATAGCCATAATTTCACATTGCATTATTAGACTCTGTGAAGCCTTAAAGGTTTTTGTTTGCGCTTTTCGGGCATAATAAATTAAATCAATTTATTTAATATAGAAATAGCACACAATACCAAAGATTGCTTTGCCTATGAAGCATGCCCATTTAACAATAGGAAAAGGGAACATAAAAGGCAAAATGAACAACGAGGCCATAATTAAAGCTAGAATTATTTTGCGCCTGGTATCAGCAGTTATGAAAGCGACTATAAAGATTATGAGGACAATTATATTAACGAGCAGGTGATAAGGCATAATTAAGTCCTCAAAATACGCTCATTTTTCGCGCTTAATTATGAGCCCCAATTTTATAATATGTATTTATAATTTGTGAAGTCTAAATATTTTCCATGATTGATGAATTAAATTATTAATATATTTATTCATGCATAAAAAAGTGCGGTTTGATGAATCAAACCCCTACAGATGGCACTTTACATATTACAGTCGATAACTTATATTATATACTCAGAATGGTGGGCTTGATAAATCAAGCCCTTGCTGCATTTAAAAGGTGTGTTTGATAAATCAAACACCAACAATTGGGATTGATTAATCAGGCCTTTACAGGCGATTAAAATTGTGGGCTTGATAAATAAAGCCCTTACATTTTTATTGTTAGGACCAGATAGGAATTTCGATGACCTACGCAACAACCATTATTTGTGTTCGCCATAAAGGAAAGATTGCCATGGCCGGAGACGGACAGGTTTCTATAGGTCCGACTATTCTAAAAAAGAAAGCTAATAAAATAAGAACTCTTTTCAAAGGAAAAGTAATAGCTGGATTCGCGGGAGCCACTTCTGACGCTTTTGCCCTGTTTTCCAGGTTTGAGGCGAAGCTTGAAGAATATCGAGGCAACCTTTCCCGGGCAGCAATTGAATTGGCTAAGGACTGGCGCATGGATAAGGCGCTGCGCAGGTTGGAGGCTCTCTTAATCGTAGCTGATAAAGACAATTCTTTTCTGATTTCAGGAACAGGGGATGTCGTTGAACCTGACGACGGAATCATCGCTATTGGATCTGGAGGTTCTTTTGCCCTGGCTGCCGCTCGAGCTCTAATTAAATACACAGACATGCCAGCCAAAGAGATTGCTGTGGAAGCCATGAAGATAAGCTCTGATATTGATGTCTATACTAATAAGCAGATTAGAGTCGAGGAACTATAAATGGCCATAGCTCTTCCCCAAGATTTAAGAAGGCCGATTTTAAATTCGGAAGAGACAGAACTTACTCCTCGAGAGATTGTAGCCGAGTTAGATAAATATATCATCGGCCAGGAAGCTGCAAAAAAAGCGGTGGCTATAGCCCTTCGAAACAGGTATCGAAGGAGGAAACTTCCCCCTGACCTCGCCGATGAAATTGCACCCAAAAATATTTTAATGATCGGTCCTACCGGTATCGGGAAGACCGAGATATCCCGCAGGCTAGCAAAGCTGACTTACTCTCCTTTCCTTAAGATAGAAGCCAGCAAATTTACTGAAGTTGGTTATGTTGGCAGAGACGTAGAGTCTATGATAAGGGATTTGGTGAGGATTTCTGTGGATATGGTGAAGTCGGAAAAGATTGAGGCAGTCAAAGAAAAAGCTCATAAAAATGTTGAAGAAAAGATACTTGACATACTCCTCCCTCCCTTAAAAAGAAAGACAGAAGATCTCGATGAGGGAAGCCATCTCAGATTTCAGGAGACAAGGGAAAAATTTAGAAGACAGCTCAGGGACGGCCTGCTGGATGAAAGAATAGTGGAAATCGACGTTAAGGAAAAGATGTCTTCTCCTATGGAGATTTTCTCTAGCTCCGGAGTTGAAGAAATAGGAATCCAGATTCAGGAAATTATTCCCGGATTTTTAGGCGGGAAGGGCAAAAGACGAAGAATGAAAATAAAGGAAGCCCTGGAATATTTATTGGAGGACGAACAAAAAAGATTGATTGATATGGACCAGGTGGCCCGGCTAGCTGTGGAGAGGGTTGAACACTCCGGAATAATCTTTCTCGATGAAGTAGATAAGATTGCCGGCCGGGAAACGGGCCGCGGTCCAGAAGTCAGCCGCGAAGGAGTTCAAAGGGATTTGCTTCCTATAATCGAAGGCACCACCGTTAATACGCGTTTCGGTTTGGTGCGAACAGATCATATTCTTTTCATCGGTGCCGGAGCTTTCCATGTTTCCAAACCTGCTGACCTTATACCAGAACTGCAGGGAAGGTTTCCGATTAGAGTGGAACTCACTTCCTTGGATAAAAAAGATTTCATCAAGATATTGACCGAGCCAGAAAATGCTCTTATCAAGCAGTATAAAGCTCTTTTGGCAACTGAAGGAATTGATGTAGATTTCACTGAGGATGCCATTGATGAAATTGCTGAAATTGCAGAGAAAGTCAATGAGGATGCAGAGAATATCGGAGCGCGCAGGCTTCACACAGTCATGGAGAAAGTTATGGAGGAAATATCTTTTAAGGCGCCAAATATAAAAAAGAAAAAAATTCCTATCGACAGGAAATATGTTCAAAGCCAGCTCAAAGATATTTTAGAAGATCAGGATTTGAGCCGCTTCATTCTTTAATGAAGAGATTTTCTCTTTTTCTTATTCCCTTGTTTCTTTTGTTTACATTTGTTTTTTGTGGAAAAAAGGGACCCATTCTTCCCCCCGTCAAAAAAATTCCCCAAAAGGTTGAGGTTTTTGAGATAGCACAGAGAGGGGAGAAAATCATCCTTGAGTGGGAAAATCCTGCAGCTTATACAGATGGAAGCTCTCTTTCAAACATTTCTGAAATAGAGATCTGGCTTGTCGAACAAGAGAGAGAGAGTGCTGGAAAAACATCTGGAGGGGATAGTAAGGTTACTTTGGCGGAGTTTGAAAGAATAGCCAGGCCTGCAGTTTCGATAAAAAAGGAAAGATTTTCGGAATATCAAACAAAGAGAGGTGATGCTCCAGGCAAATTTCGCTATTTTTATGAATTGACAGGAAAAGACTTTACTCCGAAAAACCTTACATTCGGTCTCAGAGTAAAGGATAGGAAAAAAAGGAAATCGGCGTTTTCTGATCTGCTTTCAGTTGGGCCCGAAATTATTTCGCTCCCTCCTGCAGGGATCAAGGCCACTGTTTTTAAGGACCGAATCGAGATTACGTGGAATCAGCCAGAAAAAAACATAGACCAATCTTCACCACCTAAATTCAAAGGCTATAACATTTATAAGCTTGACGAAGCGGGCTTAGTCCACCGGCTTAATTCTCAACTCGTAAAAGACAGAAAGTACAGCGACAAAGATTTTCTCCTTGGTGAAGTTTGCCGCTATTTTCTGAGAGCCGTTGTTTCAGAAGCGCCGCCTTTATCAGAAAGCGACGATTCTGAAATGATAGAAGTCTTGGCCAGGGATACCTTTGCCCCTGCTGTTCCTTCGGGCCTGGTGTCTATTGCCGCAGAGGATTTCATATCTATTAGTTGGGATGCCAATCTTGAGGAAGATTTGTCCGGATACAGAGTGTGGCGGAAGATGGAAGGGGAGGAGGAATATATCTCGTTAACGCCCCAGCCGATTCAGGAAAATGCTTTTAACGATACGAATGTTGAAAAGAATAAGAGATATTATTATGCTGTTACCGCCCAGGATAAATCCGGGAATGAAAGCCCAAAATCAGAGAGTGTCTCTCAGGCAATAAAGGATGGATTATTATGAAAATTTATCGATACACCCACAAAAATAAAGCCCGCTGGGGAGCATTAAAAGAAGATATTCTTTTTGAGCTAAAAGGCTCGGTATTCAGGAAATTTGAAACCAAGAAAGAGGGGATTCCAATAAGTGAAGTTACGCTGCTTCCTCCTGCAGAACCTACTAAGATTGTTGCGGTTGGAGCTAACTACAAAAATCATACCAGGGAAATGGGAAGGCCTATCCCGGAAGAGCCGCTGATTTTCCTTAAACCTCCCTCAGCGGTTGTGGGTCCAAATGATATTATCATCTATCCGAAGATGGCCAAGAGAGTTGATTATGAAGGAGAGTTGGCTTTGGTAATTAAGAAAGAAGCCAAGCTCCTCAGTGATGATGATAAGATAGAGGATTATATCCTTGGTTATACCTGCTTTAATGATGTCACAGCTCGAGATCTTCAACAAAAGGACGGTCAATTCACAAGGGCCAAGTCTTTCGATACATTTGCCGCTGTCGGGCCCTGTATTGCTACCGATGTCGATCCTTCCAAGATGAGACTCAAGACTTTCTTGAACGGAAAGCTGAGGCAGTCATCCAGTCTAAATAATTTAATTTTCCCTATTCCCTTTCTGGTTAGATACATATCCAGGATCATGACGCTTACTCCGGGAGACATCATCACTACTGGAACTCCGGCTGGAATAGGCCCCATGTCCCCAGGTGATAGGGTTGACGTTCAGATTGAAGGAATAGGAACTCTATCAAACACTGTCATGAAAATTAAGTTGTAGGGGCTTGATTCATTGTAGGGGTTTGATTCATCAAACCCGATTTTGTATCTGGTAAATGATTCTTGGGGGCTTGATTCATTGTAGGGGTTTGATTCATCAAACCCACCTTTTAAAATATATTCACTCCTATAAACTTTATAAAATCAAATAACATTTTAAAGGAAAAAAGCTAAAGCAGAGCATGCAGAATGGGTGAAAAAGTATGGGCAGTAAGTTAAAGACGAAGAAGCGGAAGAGTGCGTTGCCAATCAGAACGAAAAGATTTGTTACTCATACTTTAAGGTATCTGCGGGATTCGATAAGGCCGATTTGAGCGCCTGGTGGCTAACAGTCATAATAGCAATAAATTGAGCGAGCAATCCAGAGACCACGAACACCCACCACTCTATCCCGATACGGTAAGCGAAGTTACCCAGCCAATGATTCATCACGAAGAATCCAAGTGGCCACGCTATGATATTGGCCAGTAAGACTAGCTTTAGGAAATCTTTGGATAAATTGAATGTGATATTGGGCAACGTAGCACCTAGCACTTTGCGGATTGCGATTTCTTTCGCTCTTTGTTCCGTAGCGAAAGAGGCCAGGCCATAGAGTCCCAGACAAGCGACAAAAATGGCTAAGAATCCGAATATGAGATAAATGTTCTGCAATTTGTCTTCCTCAGGGTATCTCTGCCGGAAATTGTCATCTACAAAGTAGTGATTGAATTCGCGATCCGGGAATTGCTCCTTCCAAGTTGTCTCTATGTACTTCAGAGTCGAGGAAACGCTGTGTGGGGTTATGCGCGCCACAACAAACATGAATTGTTGTGGACGAATAGACAGAATCACAGGATTGATATTGAGCCTTAAGTTTTTATGATGGAAATCTTTGATTATACCGATAACGGTCGGACGAAATTCGGGATTTGACACATCGATAATTTGTTTACCTACGATTTCCGAGCCCAGTCCGAGCTGGCGGGCAAAAGTTTCGTTTAGGATGACGGCATCGTTTACATCTGTAGAATAATCTCTGGAGAAATCCCTCCCCCAGAGGACTTCCATGCCGAACGTTTTGATGAAATCGTAATCTACGCCGAAAAAAGACGCTCTTACTGATGAAGCCGGATCCTTCCCAGGCAGATAGTAGGACTGGTCGCCGGCAAACTCCCCTGGGACGCTGAGAGGAAGAGAAACGGAAATGACATGGGAATCCTTCAAAATATTATCTCTGAGAGCGTCATTTGTCTGTCCCCCGCCTCTAATGACAACGAGATGGTCCCGGTTGAATCCCAGATCTTTATTCTTGATATAATCGAGTTGCTGCAGAATGACAATAAACCCTAAAATCATGAATATGGAAATGGAAAATTGAAAAACAACCAGAATCTTCCGGAGGGCTCCACTCTGTTTGGCAGGTCCCAATTTTCCTCTGATGGTCTTAACTGGTTGAAAAGTCGAAAGCACAAAGGCTGGAAAACTGCCCGCAATAAGCCCTGTTATGATTATGATGATGAGAAGTGCGATAAGAGAGGGTATACTGACCAGATGCTCCAGGCTAAGTTCTTTACTGGAAAGTTGATTAAAGGCGGGAAGAGAGAGCGCAGTGAGCAAAATCCCGATAAATGTCGCAAGGAGGGCCAATAGACTCGATTCATTGAGAAACTGCTTAATAAGCTGGTGCCTGTGCGCACCAAACATTTTTCTCAATCCGACTTCTTTGGCTCGCTTAACCGATCTGGCTGTTGAGAGATTGATGAAGTTAAAGCAGGCAATAAATAGGACCATCACTGCAACGACCGAGAAGATGTAGACATACTGGATATTCCCCTGCTGAGCGATTTCTGCTTCAAAATTTGATTTGAGATGGATATCTGTTAATGCCTGGAGCGGATATCTCCTTGTAATTCCTTCCTGTTTGTAGATCTCGCCCCATTTTTCTTCCACGACAGCCGCGATTTTTTCTTCCACTTCCGCAATATCCGCGCTCTTAGAAAGAAGAAGATAAGAGAAAGGATTAAAATAGATGGGATCGTTTAAGAAGTCAGGGCCGGCTTGTTGATTATTTTCCCTTTGCCTGAAGGTGTTAATCGATAGGACAATGTTGAAGCGGAAATGAGAATTTCGGGGGACATTCTTGACAACGCCGGTGACATGTAGTTCTTGATTTCTTTGTTGGAAAGGAACCGATATAGATTTTCCTACAGCGTCGACAGTGCCAAAAATTTGAAGCGCTGTATCCTCTGTAAGCACCAAAGTTTGAGGATTCTGGAGAGCCGTCTGGGGATCACCGGCGATAAATTCATGGGAAAAGAGAGTAAAGAAACTCGGGTCCGCCGCATAAAATTCTGGAATTTCATAGTTTTTGTCGCCATGCATGAAGCGAAGCAAGCCGAATTGGAAGAGTCGGGTAGAGGCCTCGATCTCTGGTATGGCGTCCTCTAATCCCGGTGCGATTGCCGAAGGCATGCGGGCGAACACGCGGGTTTCGCCTCCGATTGTGCTGTAAGCGATTGGCCTGTAGATCCGGTCTGAGTTCTTATGATATTTGTCATAGCTCAATTCATCGTTGATATAGAGGAAAATGAGGAGACAGCAGGAAATCCCGATGGCAAGTCCAGAAATGTTAATGAATGAAAGTCCTTTTTGTCTCCGCAAATTTCTCCATGCGATTAGAAGATAATTTTTAAACATTTGTATCCTCCGGCAGGTGATTCATTCTTTTAGATTACTACTTTTCCTAATTGCTGCGAGCTCATTCGAAGCCCTCATATAATGTCACATTATTCAATTTAATTCCCATTATCCGTTAAGCTGTAATAAGTCCGGCTACGTCCTCCCGTTTCATGACAGAAGTGTTTAACTTTTTTGGTGGCATAGTCTTTTCTTAGAAGTTGATCCAGGACAAAATTTAGTGCTCCCAAGGAATAATTCTTTTTAATTCATAAAATCCTTTTTATCCAAAAAATCAAATATACATACATTGAGAGCAAATAGCATGCCAATTTCATCTTCTTGGGATTTTCTAGTACTTATGAGAAATACATGTATCATTTTTTAACAGTTAGTGTCCGTATTCGAACAGAAGACAATATTCCCCATATCAACTTTGTGACAGAGAATAGCCAAGATTCAGTTGCTTTATAATCCAGTCTTAACCTTCTGTTTTGCATGATAAAGCAGTTCCCAAGCAATTTTGGAATCAATACGTCACCATTTGTTTAGGAGTTTGGTTTATCTTGCACAACGGCCTGTTTTATTGTAGGGGCTTGAGAGGCAAGTTGCATTTTCGCTTTTTTCTAGTTAAACTCTTCTCACCAGTTATATAATAATGGGCAGATGAGATGGAAAAGAAGAGACGAACGGGCTACACTGAATAGGCCACTTTCTCTCTCTGGCTCATCTCAATTTGATTAGAGGGAGGTCTAAATGAAAATTTTTTTGGACACGGCGAATTTGGATCAGATTAAAGAAGCAGCGAACTGGGGAATATTAGACGGTGCCACGACAAATCCTACTCTGGTTTCTAAAGAGAATTTAAAGTTTGAAGATCTAATCAAGAAAATCTGCAAAATTGTGCCGGGCCCTGTGAGCGTGGAAAGTGTTTCGACAAAATCTGAAGATATCATTAAGGAAGCGAGAGGCTTAGCCAAACTAGCCGAAAATGCAGTCGTAAAGATACCGATCTGTGTGGAAGGTCTTAAGGCGACCAAGGTTTTATCCAGGGAAGGAATCAAGGTTAATACAACCTTAATATTTTCTCCAAACCAGGCTCTTCTTGCAGCCAAGGCGGGGGCAAGATATGTAAGCCCTTTTATTGGACGCCTTGATGATATTTCTCACCAGGGAATGGATTTAGTGGATGAAATACTGACCATATTCAATAATTATGGTTTTGAGACAGAAGTAATTGTGGCCAGCATCAGGCATCCCCTTCACGTTGTGGAGGCTGCCTTGATGGGGGCAGACATAGCCACAGTTCCCTTCGCTGTTTTGGAGAAAATGGTGAAGCATCCCTTGACCGATATAGGGATGGAAAAATTCTTAAAAGATTGGAGTAAAGTCAAACGCTAAATAGTAAATAACCGATCGAGAGAGAATAAAATGACTATCGAAAAAAAACTAGAGGAGCTAAAAGAAAAAACAAAATCAGCTGAATTGGGAGGGGGCAAGCAGAGAATAGAGAAACAGCACCAGGCTGGAAAACTTACTGCTCTGGAAAGAGTAAATCTCCTTCTGGATGAAGGCTCCTTCCAGGAAATGGATAAGCTTGTGGTGCATCAAAGTCGTGATTTCGGGATGGAAAAAAAGAGAATCTACGGGGACGGAGTTGTAACNGGTTATGGCACGATTGATGGGCGGAGGGTGTTTATTTTTGCTCAGGATTTCACCGTGTTCGGAGGCTCTTTGAGTGGAGCCAATGCAGCAAAAATAGTGAAAATTATGGACCTGGCTCTCAAAGGAGGCGTTCCTATNATCGGCCTCAATGATTCTGGAGGCGCTCGTATTCAGGAAGGCGTGGCAAGCTTAGGNGGATATGCCGATATCTTTTTGAGGAATGTTCTTTCCTCTGGAGTTATTCCCCAGATNTCAGCCATCATGGGACCCTGTGCGGGAGGNGCCGTCTATTCACCGGCCATTACTGATTTTATCATCATGACAAGAGATATAAGCAATATGTTCATCACGGGTCCGGATGTGATTAAGGCAGTGACCCAAGAAGATGTTACCATGGAAGAATTAGGAGGAGCAGACACCCACAATGCAATAAGCGGTGTTGCTCATTTTGCGGCTGATGATGAGAATCATACACTGGCCTTGATTAGAGAGGTTATCTCTTTTATTCCGGATAACAACATGGAAGACCCCCCCTTTAAGGAAACATCTGACCCCTCGGATAGGACGCCCGAGGAGCTTAATTTTTTGGTTCCTGATGACCCCAATCAGCCCTATGATATCAGGAAGATTATAAGCGAGGTTTTGGATGATAAGTATTTCTTCGAGGTTCANGCCCATTATGCTAAAAACATAGTGATTGGCTACGGCCGCCTGGGGGGAAAATCGGTTGCAATCGTCGCCAATCAGCCAGACCATCTGGCCGGCGNCCTGGATATAAATGCCTCGGATAAGGGAGCCCGGTTTGTTAGGTTTTGTGACGCTTTCAACATACCCCTTGTTACCTTTGAAGATGTACCTGGATTTTTGCCGGGTGTTGCCCAGGAACACGGCGGAATAATCCGTCACGGAGCAAAACTCCTTTATGCTTTTGCCGAAGCTACGGTGCCAAAGATAACCGTAATAACCCGCAAAGCTTATGGAGGAGCTTATTGCGTTATGGCCTCCAAGCACATTAGAGCAGATATAAATTATGCTTATCCTACAGCTGAGATAGCTGTCATGGGTCCGGAAGGCGCTGTCAATATCGTCTACAAGCACGAGCTGGGTAAAATAAAAGACTCGGCGAAGCAGAGAGAGTCGAAAGTGGAGGAGTTCAGGCAGAAGTTTGCCAATCCTTACATTGCCTGCGAGAAGGGCTATCTTGATGAAATTATCGAGCCGAAATTTACGAGGCCAAAGCTCATCGCCGCCCTGGAGGTTTTAGAAAACAAGAGGGATACAAATCCCGCTAAAAAGCACGGAAACATTCCATTATAGATATGTAGGGGCTTGATTCATCAAGCCCACCTGCGTGATGATATGGAAGAGAGCGTCATTGCGAGCGACCGAAGGGAGCGCGGCAATCTCATCTCTTTTTAAAATGAGACTATTATAAAAAGCAGAAAGGTAAGAATCGAGAGAATAGAAAAATGCTTAAAATGTTTAAAAAAATATTGATTGCCAATAGGGGAGAGATCGCCGTCAGGATAATCCGTGGTTGTCGGGAGCTGGGCATTGTTCCTGTGACTGTATATTCAGAAGCAGACCGGAAAGCACTTCATGTAAAGCTGGCTGAAGAAGCCCATTACATTGGCGAGTCAATACCTTCCCAGAGCTATCTCAATATCGAAAAAATAATTGAAGTCGCAAAAAAGAGCAAAGCCGAAGCTCTTCATCCCGGCTATGGATTCCTGGCCGAAAATCCCGGCTTAGTTGCAAGATGCGAGGAGGAAGGAATTGTCTTTATCGGGCCCCCCTCTGAGCCCATGGAAATCATGGGGAATAAAACGACTTCGCGGACAAGGATGGCCAAAGCCGGAGTGCCGGTTATCCCGGGTACTCTTGAACCTTTAAAAGATGAGAAAGATTTAAAGGAGAAAGCCGAAGAGGTAGGTTTCCCTGTCCTGCTCAAGGCAGCAGCTGGCGGTGGAGGCAAGGGACTGAGGCTGGTGAGGAAAAAGAAAGACCTTCTCTCATCTTACAGATTGGCCCGGTCTGAAGCGAAAGAGAGTTTTGCTGATCCCTCCATCTACATCGAGAAATATCTCGATGAGCCGCATCATATCGAGATTCAAATTCTGGCTGATAATTTTGGGAATATTGTTTATCTGGGAGAAAGGGAGTGCTCTATTCAAAGACGGTACCAAAAAGTCCTGGAAGAGACACCCTCTCCTTTCATTGATCAGGAAATAAGGGAAGAAATGGGACGAATCGCCGTGAAAGCTGCAGCTGCGGTGAACTACAGGAATGCGGGAACCGTGGAATTTATGGTGGATAAAAAGAAAAAGTTTTATTTTCTAGAAATGAACACAAGGCTTCAAGTGGAACATCCAATAACAGAGATGGTTACAGGCATTGATCTTGCCAAGAGCCAAATTGAAATAGCAGCCGGCCTTCCGTTAAGTATTAGTCAGAAGGATATAAAACCTAAAGGATTCTCGCTGGAATGCCGAATATATGCCGAGGACCCGGACAATGATTTTATGCCTTCCCCCGGGAAAATAATTCATCTCCGTACTCCTGCGGGAGGATTGGGCGTTCGGGATGATAACGGAGTCTATGAAGGATACGAGGTGCCTCTTGAGTACGATCCCCTGCTTTCCAAGCTGGTTACCTGGGGAAGCACAAGGGCTGAAGCCATTCATCGCATGCTCAGAGCTTTATCCGAATACCACGTCTACGGCATAAAAACGACGATTCCTTTTTTCAGGCGGATTCTTCTTCACCCGAAATTCTCTGCGGGCGATTACAATACCCATTTCATCGCCAATCTTGAGAAGGAAAAAGACGGAGGAGAGCCAGAAGAGGAGGTAGTGGCTCTGTTAGCAGCAGGGATAAAAACTTACGCGGAGAGAAAATCAGGCCCTGCCTCTGCACCCAAAAGAAAAGAGAGTAAATGGAAATTTCAAGGGAGATTGCAAAACTTTTCCGACAGGCTTTAAAATGAATCTTTCACTTTGGCTTGATGATAAAGAATTCAAGCTAAACTTAGAAGAAAAAGCAAAGAATGATATTCTGGTCTCTCTCGGAAAAAGAAAATATCATGTTTCAGTTGAGTTTCTAAGCTCTAGTGAGATTCTTCTGAATATAGATGGTAAGATTCACAACGTTATAATCAATTCAAATTCATTATCTCATTCCGTTTATGTGAACGGACGATTTTTTAAGATAGAGAAGAAGTCTGTTTCGCAGATTTTAGGAAGGAAAGGAGCAAAGCCCAAAGAGAGAGATATCAAGACATCCATGCCAGGGAGAATTGTGAAGGTTTTTGTCGAAGAGGGGGAAGAGGTAAAAGAAGGCCAGGCTGTATTAGTCCTGGAGGCCATGAAGATGCAGAATGAGATAAAGTCCCCTCAGCCCGGGATAATAACAAAAATAAATCCTGCAGCCGGTGATTCCGTGGAAGCCGGCTCCCTCCTCTTTTCTGTCGAATAGGTCTTATTTTTATTTCTTATATTCTTATAAGAATTTCCTTTTTGTACTTGCAGCAAATCTCTCACAATTTTCCTCAATTTCCACGCACTGACATCCTGGAGAGAACATATCACAGGAAAAAA
>JGI24422J19971_10001044_pt1 | contig 16455 bp, 14 predicted proteins | sample DeeMarSWOR152_54_FD_19971 | JGI IMG/M metagenome (IMG submission 19971) | reverse complement strand
GACATCATCGATGCCGTTGTCAGGAACTTTATCTCCAAGAATATCCTGGTGGAGGTAGTCAGGAGCGCTGATTGGGTGGCTCCCGTTCGAGACGAGGAACTGGAAGGAGGAAGGGTGACCGTTACCCCTATATTAGATGTGGAGATGAAGGCCAAGATCGATTTTGGGAGAGAGAAGATCACCCAAGCCATCCTTGAGGAGGCCGCCAAGATCACCCCCCAATACGGGATAGAGCTCGTGGATGTCAAGATCAAGCGGATAAATTACGTCGAGAGCGTCCGCAACAAGGTATACGAGCGTATGATCTCGGAGCGGAAGCGGGTTGCCGCGGAATACCGCTCAGAGGGGGAAGGAAAGAGGGCCGAGATCCTGGGCACGATGGAAAAGGAGCTGAAGAAAATTCGCTCCGGGGCTTATCGGACAGCTCAGGAGATCCGCGGAAAGGCCGACGCCGAGGCGACTCGAATTTACGGGTTGGCGTACAGTCGGGACGCCGACTTTTACACCTTTTACAAGACCCTGGAAACGTATAGGGCTGCCTCCAATAACAACGCCTACATCATCCTGAGCACGGACAGCGACTACTATAAGTATTTGAAGAAGATTTGGAAATAGGAGGAAAAAAGGGGGGAACGAATACCCGGTCTCCCCCTTTCCCGCCACATCGGCCGCCTTTATTCCCTCACATCGCTCCACTGTCCATACCGTTCCCTCAGGATCCGGTGCAGGATCTTCCCGGTTCCCGTCCTGGGCATCTCCTCTTCCTTGATGAAGTCAACGGATTTTGGAATCTTGTACCCGGCTATCTTCCCCCTGCAATGCTCGATGAGCTCCTTCCCCAACTCCTCCGATGGGGTCTCCCCCTCGTGGAGTATGACAACCGCCTTGACCGCCTCTCCCCACTTTTCGTGCGGGACTCCGATAACGGCCACATCCCTCACCGCCGGATGGCTCCCGAGCACGTTCTCCACCTCGGACGGGTAGACGTTTTCTCCTCCCGTGATGATCATGTTGGCCTTTCTGTCTACCAGGTAATAGTAGCCGTCCTCGTCTATCTTCCCCATATCTCCCGCCGTGGACCACTCGCCTTCAAAGACCTCCTTGGTCTTCTCCGGATCTTTCCAGTATTCCGTGAAAACGATGGGGGTTCTCACGAAGATTTCTCCCACTTCGCCAGGGGGGACCTCATTTCGGTTCTCATCCAGGATCTTGATCCGGTCTATCCCGAAGATTTCCTTTCCAATGGAGCCGAGTTTCTTCATCTGGTCATCGGGCCGCAAGAGGGTCATCAGCCCTTGTTCCGTCGACCCGTATGCCTCCCAAAGCTCCGCATTCGTGAAGTATTCCATAATCGCGAGCTTGGTATCCTTTCTGGCAGGCGCCGAAGAGATGAGGAGTTGGCGGATGGAGCTCACATCGTACTTATTCTTCACCTCATCCGGCAGCGCCAGCATCATGATATAGTGGGTGGGGACCAGCGAGGTAAAGGTGATCTTCTCCTGGTCGATGGTCCTCAGGAGATCCTCGGGGTCGAAACTGATCATGTTGTAAACGAAGCAGCTTGCCGCTACGTAGGTGTATGCGAAGGAGTAGAAGATGGAGTTGATATGGCACATGGGCATGACCAACATTACCTTGTCGTCCGGCTTAACGCCTACGTTGAGGTCATTCAGGATATACTGCGCGATATTGCCCTCGTGAGTTCTCACCACACCCTTTGGCCGCCCGGTAGTGCCCGATGTATACATGATATTCCAGATATCCGCGGAATCCACCACCACGTCGGGTTGGCTTGGCGAGCCTCTTGCCATGAGCTCCTCGTAATGTATATACCCATCCGGTGCCTCGCCTGACCCCATATAGACGTAATTCCCCTTAGGAATGGGGAGCTTATCCCGCATGCCATCGACCATTTCGACGAATTCCTTTGCCACCAGGAAGGCCTTGCACTCGGAGTGGTTGATGATGTACTCAACTTCAGGGGGAGCTAGGCGGAACATGACGGGAACGGTAATCTGTCCTGCCTTGGCGGATGCGGCATAGATCTCCATCCATTCGATGCAATTGTAAGCCAGGATGGCAAACCGGTTCCCCTTCTTCACCCCGAGATCGGAGAGGGCATTGGCCAGACGATTTGCCCTCTCGTCCCACTCCTTGAAGTTCGCCTGCCTGAACTTGTCGTTGATGGCGATCTTATCGGGGTAATTTATGGCATTCATCTTAACCACATCCCCTGCGTGGAGCCACTTGCTGTTTAACACCATTTTTCCCTCCTCCATGGCTTTGTGATTTTTTTAGCATTCTAATATCACGTTTTATCCTTGTCAATCCTTTTCGATGAAGTCTCTGAAAAATTCGTCCTTTGCAGCTCAAAGCTTGCAGTACTGCGGTGTTGCGGTGCTGCAGTCAAGCGGTCAATTGATGTACGTTGTCATTTTCCATTCATCTTCGTGTCCGTACGGTTCGTGCTCGTGGTACATGTCCGTGTCTCGTGTTTCGTACTCAGAGCTCCTTTTCCGAATTCCCAGATGTCTAAATTTTGCCCGTGAACAACCACCTTCCCCAAAAAAGTCAGGAAATTCCGGTTTCCGAGCTGGCGTTCAGATACCAAAGCTATCCCGACGGCTACCTTGAAAAGATATGTTCTGATCGGCTATCATCCATGGACAGAAATCTTCGGCCCTTTCCTCGGAGGTAAACATGGAAATCCCGATGGATCCCAAGATCTTTCTCCTTTTGGTCGCTATTCTATGTTTCCTGATATCTCTCTTGATTAACCTCATCCAGCACCACTATTACAGGAGACGGACGGATCGCTTCCTCAACAAGCAGGAGTCGCTGCTTCATTCCCTTATGGGATTCAATAACTCCCTGGGCAAGTTGGAGACCGCCTGTGCCTTGGAGATGGAGCTCACGACATCCCTGAAAGACATTGGGAAGGCGATTCACATCGCCCGAAACCAACTGAGCGCATCCATTGCCGATATTGAGGAAAACCTGCGCTCTTTTCGGGAATACAGGGCCAGGGAAAAGGCGCGGGAAAAACAGAGACGGGAGTTGAACGCGCTTCGAGGAAAGAAATCACTAAAATAGCCTTCGGTCGCGCTGATCGCAAGACTGCAGCACCGCAAAACCGCAATTCGTCCAGAGCTCCTTTTCCGAGTTTTTGCGAGATCTCAGATGGACCAGGCGGCCCAGTTCCATTCAGAAAGCTCATGGGCCCCCAAAATTCCCCTTGTCTTTTGCCATGCATTTGGATATAGGAATACTGCTCTTGAGGAAAGGAGGGAATTGTCATGGAAATAGAAGGGTATCACTTTCCCGATGACCGTTACTACGACAAGGAGCACTATTGGTGTCGTGTGGAGGGGAACGTGGTGGTAATGGGAACTACGGACTTCGCCCAGAAGATGGCAGGGGAAATCGTCTACGTCCAGCTTCCGTTGGTTGGCAAATCAATAACCCAAGGCAAGCCATGCGGCGCCCTTGAGTCGGGGAAATGGGTGGGCCGAATCTACGCCGTTGTATCGGGAAAGGTTGTGGAAGTGAATGAGGAGCTCGAGGATAGCCCCGAACTCGTCAACCAAGGTCCCTATGACCGCGGATGGATGTTCAAAGTCGAACCCTCCAACCTCGAGGAAGAATTAAAAAACCTGATACAAGGCGACGATCTCGTCAAGTTTGTCAAATCCGAGATCATTCGGGTAGCGGCAGAGACGTAACCGGGTTCCCCTGTACGGGAGGGAATGGATCACATGTATCGCTTTAACGTCGGGAAGCTTCCCGGGCAACAATCGATGCTCGTTTTCCATGCATTGGCGAGGATGGGAGTGGAAGCCCTCGTGATTGTCTCTCCCAAGAGCCCCTTGGCGAGCATCGGATATTTCCAAGACGCCGAAAACGAGCTCGACCTCTCCTTTTGCAGGAAACATGGGATTCCCTTCATGAGACGCGAAATCGGAGGCGGGGCTACGTATCTGGACGAAAATCAGATATTCTATCAGGTGATATGGAAGAGGTCGAATCCACGGTTCCCCGGGGAAATGCGGCGAATTTTCGAACGATTGTCAATCCCAGCCTGCGAAACCTACAGAAAATTCGGCATCGAGGCCTCCTTTCGGCAGGAGAATGACATCGTAACTCAGGAGGGGAAGAAGATTGCCGGTGAGGGAGGCGGAGATATCGGGGAGTGTATGGTCTTTGTCGGGGGGATCCTCCTCGATTTCGACTACGAGACCATGAGCAAGATCCTCAAGGTCCCCGATGAGAAATTTCGGGATAAGGTCTATAAGAGCATGGAGGAAAATGTCACCACCATGAAGAGGGAGTTGAGCGATATTCCCCCGAGGGAGGAGATCGTTCAAACGTTGATCCGCGAATACGAAAAGCTCATCGGAAAGCTCGAGCCTGCGGAGATGGATGCACGACTCGTGGAGAGCATGAACACCTTGGAGAAGCAGTTTACTTCAAACAGATTTCTCTTCAAGAAAACTCGTAGGAAACCGAAGGGCATAAAGATAAGGGGGGGCGTCGAAATCCGCTACGGAATCCATAAGGCCAAAGGAGGTCTCATTCGGACCGTTGAGGAATTGGAGGAAAGAAAGATCACCGAAATTGGGATATCCGGAGACTTCCAATTCTATCCAAAAGACGACCTCACCTCCATGGAGGTCGAATTGAGAGATGCCGAGTTCGAAGAGGAAGGGCTTCGAGGTAAGATTCAACGGTTCTACGAGGAGCATCGTATCCAAGCACCCGGTGTCACGTCCGAGGATTTCACAACGGCCATTATCCATTCTCAACCCGAGAGGCCCGAATAGTCCACTGGCCCGCAACCCCGAGTACCTGCAACGCGCAGCTTACTGTTTATTCCCTGCTCCTTACTCAATCCTCTCAGCTTCCAACCTCTCCCTTGAGGTCTCGAAAAAACTCGCTCTTCGCCGCTCAGAAATCTTTTTTCGAGCATTCCAATGTCCGCTTCCTACCAAAATCGCCTGAGGCGCTCCTTCGTTCCCAAGACTTGGCGAAAAAATCTTTGATTCGCGCTCAGAGCTCGTTTTTCCGCCTTTACAGGGATTTCGAACTTTGAACTTTGACATTTTGCCTGCGCCTTCTCCCTCTCAACCTTAACCTTAGCCTGTCACCTTTCCCTGACTACAACACTGCTGCACTGCAACGCCACAGAACCGCAACGGGCTCAGAGCTCATTTTCCCAATTCCCAGGTATCGGAATTTCGCTCAGGGAAAACGGTCTTATCCAAATCTTCAGAAAACCTCAAGGGAAAAATCTTGACGTATGGGGTGCTGAATTGGTAGTCTGTTTGATAATAATTTCACAAAATCCTTTAGTCGTTCAATACCTGATCATCGAGAAAAGCATGTATGCCCCTGCACAGATTGGGGGACCTACTCAGGCAGGAACACCTTTGGAAAGGAGAAAGCATGGGTTACGTCCAAAAAATCGAGGCAGTTGTGGGAGCCGAAAACGTCCGGACGGATGAGATCGAGAGGCTCTGTTATTCCAGGGACCTTTCGGTTCACGAGGGAATTCCCGATGCCGTGGTATTCGCCGAATCTCCCGATGACGTCTCTAAAATTCTGGCCATAGCCAACGAGGAAAACATCCCCATAACACCGAGGGGTTCGGGCACCAGCGCCGTTGGCGGAGCGTTGGCCCCCAAGGGTGGAATCCTGCTGGATCTGAGTCGAATGGACCGCATCCTCGAGATCAACAGGAAGGATGGATACGTCATAGCCGAACCCGGGGTAATCTGCAATAACCTGAATACGGCCTTGGCCCCCACCCACTTCTTTCCCCCCGATCCCGCCAGCGCTGCCCTCGCCTCCGTCGGGGGCATGGTCTCCACCAACGCCAGTGGAAATCGCGCCTTGAAATACGGGACAACGAAACAGTACGTGCTGGGATTGGAGGTTGTCCTTGCCGACGGCAGGATTATCAGCACGGGATCCACCCTTGGCAAAACCTCCGCGGGATATGACCTAACACAGCTCTTCACCCAATCGGAGGGCACCCTGGGCATCATTACAAAGGTAATCCTGAAGATCCTACCCATGCCCGAATATATTGCCTTTGGCGAGGCTCGTTTCGCCTCCCTGATGGATGCGGGAAATGCCGCAGCGGAGATTCTTACGTCAGGCATTGCGCTGTCCTCGTGCGAGATATTGGATAAGACCTCCATCAATGTAGTCAATAAAGCCATGGGACTTGGTATCCCGGATACTGTTGAATCCATCCTGTTTATCGAAATCGATGGCAAGAAACAGGGGGTGAAGGCTGATATCCGGAAAATCGATAAGATTTGCAAGGCCCACAACGGCATCGGCAATAGCTGGGACGACGATCCCGCTAAACGGCTTAAGATGTGGGCAGCACGCCAAGGCATCATCGCCTCCTTATCCAAGGTAAAGAGGGGATCAAGGCTTCAGTCCGTTGTAGAGGATTTTGGGGTTCCCATTACCAAAATTCCGGAGACGATACGGGAAATTCAGGAAATCAGTAATAAACACAACTTCCCCATTGCTACCTTTGGCCATATTGGGGATGGAAACCTCCATGCCGTCATCATATCCGATCCGAGGAATAAGGGGGAATGGGATATCGTGAGGAAAATCGCCAATGATTTCATCGATCTCACGGTGCGGCTCAAGGGAACCCTGACCGCCGAACATGGAATCGGGATGGCAAAATCCCCCTATATCCGTATGGAGTTGGGGGAAAGCCACCAAGTCATGAAGGATGTAAAGAAGGCTTTGGACCCCAATAACATCCTCAATCCGGGGAAGATGGGCTTTGACGATTCAATCCGTGATATGTACGACAATTTCGCCTTCAAGGGAATCTCTGAGCACCCGGAGCAGATTCGGAGCTTCGGGAAGGCCGTGGACGACGAAATCCTCGCCTGCATCATGTGCGGCTTCTGCCGAGCGGGATGCCCCGTCTATAAGGAGACTTCTCTCGAATCGAAAAACGCCCGAGGCAGGGTGATTTTAGCCTTCAATTTGCTCAGCGGGAGGATTGAACCCTCCGAGGAACTAGCGGAAAGGTTCTATCAGTGTACTACGTGTCTCCATTGCAAGGCGACCTGCCCGGCAGGGGTGGAGGTAGCCGATATCGTGGAGGCCGCCCGAAAGAGGCTGGTGGACGAGGGATACCTCCCCGACGTCCACAAAGGCCTCATGGAAAGCATCTCCAAATATGGGAACCCGTTCACAGAACCCTCCGAGAAGAGGACCGATGTCTACCCTTCCACCTATGCCGAGAAGGCTGCGGATACCCTGCTGTTTTTCGGCTGTGTTACGAGCTATCAGGATATTGATATCGTCCCCAATACCATGGAGATCCTGGATAAGGCCGGCATCGATTATGCCACCATGGGCAATGAGGAACACTGTTGCGGATACCTGGCTTACCTGGTGGGCGCGGAGCAGCAATTTAAGGATTTTATGGGCAAGAACCTGAAACGGTTTTCCACATTCAACCCCAAGACAATTGTGACCACGTGCGCCGGCTGTTATAGGACCTTTAAGCATATTTACCCCAAATATTCCGATTTCAACATCGAGGTCTTCCACGGCGTCGAATATATCGAGCGGCTCATAAACGAGGCGAAAATCCATTTCAAAGAGGGTTTCTCGGGGAAAGTGGCCTACCATGACCCCTGTGATATCGGCAGGCATATGGAGATCTACGAGCCCCCCCGGAATATCCTGAAACATATTCCCGGCCTTGAACTCGTCGAGTTTAGGCAGAACCGCAATCTGGCCAACTGTTGTGGTGGCGGTGGCGGAATGAAGGGTTACGACAACGCCCTGAGTTCAACCCTTGCCTATAAGAGGATAAACGAGGCCTTGGATATCGGCGCAGATACCGTCATCTCGGCGTGCCCAGCGTGCAAGAGCAACCTCCACGTTGCCGCGGCAAGGCTGCGAAAGGAAAAGAAGGGCAGGATTAAGGTGATGGATATCACCGAGGTCGTGGCCCAGGGGCTTGAATGAATGGCCTGTCTCAATGGCTCACCGCGATCTCATCACCCAAGGCGAAGCGCTTGATTTTGCGGGTAGACGTCTTGGGAAACGGCTCACCCCGGATTCGAAACTTCTTCACCCGTTTATATTCGGCCAGGTTCTTTCCGTATTTCCTGACTTCTGATTTAACGAGTTCCTCGATGTGCCCGACGGTTAAGGGTTTGATGCCCATCTTCTCTGCGTAGAGGTCGAGGGAATCCTGATTGCAATAGACGAGGGCATGGACCTCCTCGACGAACGGGGAAATCTTTTCTCCATAGACCATAATTTCTTCGATGTAGGGACTCTTTAACAGCTCCTGTTCCACTTCTTCCGGGTAGACATTCTTCCCGTTGGCTGTGACGATGAGATTTTTCAGCCTCCCCTTGACGTAGAGGAAGCCCTCATCATCTATGCATCCCAAATCCCCCGTGCAATACCACCCTTCCATACCTTCCATGAAGGCCCCCTCGGTGGCCTCGGGGTTGTTGAAATATCCCCTCATAACATTGGGCCCCTTCACCAATACCTCCCCTACTCCTTCATCATTGGGATCGTGAATCCTCACCTCTACCTCGGGAATCGGCTTTCCCACCGAGCCCTCTTTAATCATGCCATCATATTCGAAGGAGATGACCGGTGAGGTCTCCGTTATTCCATACCCCTGATAGATCCTGAGCCCCAGATTCCTTATCCCTTGTGCTATTTCCGGGTCCAGAGCAGCCCCCCCACTGATGAACCGGATATCCTTACCCAATCGTTTTCGAATTCCCTTGGCCACAACTCCTCTCAAGAGCTTTGTGCGAAAGAGCGTTCTGCTCAGGAGATTCGAGTCAATGGCGCGCGTGATACGGTTGAACATTTTCTCATAAAGGGCGGGAACACCCATGACGAAATTGGGCTTCACCTCCTCAATGTTCGATGCCACCTTTTTGAGGCTCTCACAAAATGAGATGGTTCCGCCCAGATAAATCGGGGCCAAAATCCCACATGTGGCCTCGTAGGCGTGATTGATGGGGAGGATGGATAGGGTATGAATCTCCTCATTGACCTTAGCGTGTTCCACGAAGGATCGAATGTTGGAGACGATATTCCTGTTTGTCAACAAGACCCCTTTTGGCCGTCCAGTCGTCCCAGATGTATATATGATGGCCGCGAGGTCGTCCGGCTCCATCTCGTGACGCATAAAGGTCTCGTTCCGCCTCAATCGGTCAATATGAACGAACTTCAATTCCGCCACCTCTGGCAAAGAGGAAACCCTCGCTTCCATCGTGCCGTCTTGGGATTCCAGAAAGGGGTCCAGGATAATCGCCCTTTCCAGCGAGGGAAGTAGATCGGCCACCTCGCACAAGGTATCGAGGAAATCGCCGGAGAGGATGATGAACTTCGCCGCGGAGTCTTCCAGGATGTGCCTCAATTCACTGGCCTTCAACTCCTTGTCTATGGGGACGATGATGCCCCCATTCATCAAAATGGCGAAATAGGAGATCACCCATCCCGGCCCATTATGGGATAAGAGCGCAACTCGGTCCTGCGGCTTCATACCGAGCCTTGCCAATCCCGTTCCAATATCCCTTGCCGATTCGTAGAATTCCCCGTATGTGACACCCTTCCAGCGGTCCTCGGCCTTCCAGCTCAGCACGGGTTTATCCTTAAAACGCCTCGCGTTCTCCTCCAGTGTCCCGATAAGCGTCAGTCCCTCCACCTCATGCTCCTCCCTCAATGGCTATGAAAGGCGCTGGGTCCTGATTTTTCTCCGACGTTCCGTGGGCAGGGAAATAGAGAAACGCGTCCCCTTGCCGTGGTGGCTGGCCACCCGCATGGTTCCGCCCTGTTCCCTGATGATTCGGTGGGTCGTTGCCAGGCCAATTCCCACCCTGCCCGGCTTGGTGGAGAAGAAGGGCTCGAAGATCGCCCCAAGGTTTTTTTGGGGTATTCCACATCCTGAATCGGAAATCTCTATGCCAACAAGGTCGTCCTTGGGAAATAGTTTTACGCGGATTGATCCCTCTCCGTCGATGGCTTCAATGGCATTATCCAGGATATGGCTGAGCGCCCTTGTTAAAAGGGGACCGTCGATAAATACCAGAGGGTCCCAGCTCGGTTCCTCCACCTTGAAGTCAATGGCCACTCGGTTCTGGGAAGCATTGGCCGAAACGGACTCCAGGGAGGCCTCGATGACTTTTCTCACGCTCTCCTTTTTATAAGTCGGCTTCGGGAGGGTGGTGAAATTCTGCACTTGATCCATAATCCCCTCCAGCCGGCTAATCTCCTGCTCTATTCTCTTGAAGTATTCAACTTGATCGCCCTGAGAAATTGTCCTGGAAATCCTCCTGGCGAAACCTCCTATGGAGACGATTGGATTTCTGATCTTGTGAGCTATCTCCTCACCCATCCTACCGAGGCCGGCCAACCTTTCGGATTCGTAGTAGTTTCGCTCTAACTCCTTCAATTTCGTGATGTCCTGGATGGTGAAGACAATCCACTGTTCATTACCATCACCGCCATAGAGGGACGTGGCCATTCTCACAAAAACCCTTGTGTTATCCTTACGGCGTAATAAGTTCTCCCCCTCATAGCCCCCTTCAACCTGGGTTTTTCTCAAAATATTTGGCAGGAAGTGAATTAAATCATCGGGTAAGAATAACATCCCTATGGATTCGCCCAGTGATGCCTTCTCGCCATAGCCAAATAGCCCCCAGGCCTTTTTATTGAGGTAGCCGATAGTGCCGGAGGTATCGGTAATGATGATGGCATCTGCGACGAGGTCTATCACACCATGGAGAAATCCAGGCGTCATTGAAATACTGACAGCTCTTCCCTCTCGGCCTCTACCCATCTCGATTCTCCCATGGCGTGTTCGTTTTCTTAAGGCAACGCCCCTATCCCTTGGCTTCACGGGTTTGCAGTCTGTTGACCGAATTCCCCTTCACTCAGAGTCTCGTGTCCGTGTCCGTTGTTCGTGTTCGTTATGAGTTATTTGTCATTTGTCTTTCGCCTCTAACCTCCAGCCACAGGCTCTCTTTCCCCTTTTGGCATTTGAACTTTGACATTGGCTCTCGTGTTCGTGAAACGTGTCCGTGATCATCAGGATCGAAGACGGTGGACGGCAGCCCGTGTTAGAGGATCGTGCTCTCGTGTTGCGTATTCGTGTCCGTGTTAGTGGAGCGTGATTTTCGCTCAGAGCTCGTTTTTCCAGTCTCCCGGGGATTTCTAACTTTGAACTTTGACAACGGCAGCTTCCTCACCCTCGGTAGGTCCCGCACTTCTTCAACAATTTACGTCATGGTCCCACAGTGTTCTCCGGGAACTCAGTTCTCCCGTCCGGTTCGAATGGAGACGACTACATGGTATCTTCTTTTTGAGGACCTGTAAATCCATTTTTGGCGTGGAAAGAGGCGCTATCTCCTCAATTATCCGGGTTCCAATTTCCGATAGCCTCGCCCCCAATCGTCGTGCTTTCCTCGCAAAGCGAAAAACCTCCAGCAGACCCCTTCCATGGGCGAGGAAGAAACGAACGGCTCCTTTGGGGGTGAGTTTCCCCTGGGGCCCAATCACCATACCGTAATCGATCCCTCCCATTGACATGTCATCTGAGATCAATCGGAGGGCCATGACGGGAATCCGGTGCCTTCTCGCCTGGGCTGCTATGGCAGCTCCCTCCATGTCGACGGCTTTGACTCCAACTTCATGACCAATTCGACGGCGTTCCTGGAGCTTGAAGACGAAATGGGGCACAGTGAGGAGCTTTCCAATTTTGAATTCTAAATTGTATTTATCTAATATATTCGAAGTATTAAAGAGCACTTCTTCATCTAATTTATATATTTCTTGGACCCCGAGAGTCCTCGTATCCTTCACCCGGAGGAGATGGGTAGCCAGAAGAATATCCCCTGTTCTCGTGCTTACATCCACCGATCCGGCCAGACCGAAGGAGAATATCGCCGTTGGAGAAAAGCGCTCAATCAAATGGGTGCATGACTTCGTAGCACGATTGTACCCGATCCCGCTTTCGACCAGGACGATCTCCTTCCCCGAGAGACGCCCTCGAAAGAAGTGGCCCTTCCCGGCCCTTCCCTTCGCAATAAGCTTCATCCCCCTCTTCAACAGGCCTATTTCAAGTCCTGTGGCCCCAATTATCCCGATGAGCCCATCGGTTCTCCCGAGATGGATGCGGCTCATTTTCCCTCCGTCATTGAGAAGGGTATTCGCCCTTGAGCTCCTTAATTTCCTGAGGGGTGAGATAGCGGTAGTCTCCCGGCTTGAGATTTCCCAGGACCAGGGGACCATAGCGAACTCTTTTGAGCCTTATCACCGGGTGGGATATTGCAGTACACATCCTCTTGATCAATTTGTTCCTTCCCTCATGGACGGTCAGTCTCATCCATGAATTCTTTCTCAGCTTCTCGACGAGGCGAACCTTCGCTGGTATGGTCACTCCATCCTCCAGCCTTATTCCATCGCTCAATTTCCTTATGGCCGCCCGATCGGGAACTCCCCTCACCTTGACCAAGTATGTGCGGGGGATCTCATACCGAGGGTGAGTTAGTCGTTGCTGGAGATCACCATCATTAGTGAGGATAAGCAATCCCTCGCAATCGAAGTCAAGCCTCCCAACGGGTTTGACCATTCTCCTTTCTCCGCGGATGAAGTCTCGAACGGTGGGTCTTCCAAGGGGGTCGTCCAGGGTCGTAACACATCCCCTGGGCTTATTCAAAATCAGGTACACCTTGGAATCGAGTTTGCCAATGGGCTTCCCATCAAGGCTTATATGATCCCTTTGGGGGTCGGCCTTGAAGCCGAGGCTTCTGACTACCGCCCCGTTAACCTTTACCCTCCCGTCGGTGATGAGTTTTTCGGCATGACGACGGGAAACGAGGCCTGCCCGAGAAAGGATCTTCTGGAGTCGTTCCTTCACAGACCTCCCATTGGCGATCGGCTTAGACGGTTTCCTCTGAAGCGACCTCCTCTGGTCCTCCCTTCCCCAGGTCTTCAATTTCCCTCAAGGTGGGAAGACTTGATATGTTTTCGAGGCCAAAAACCTCCAGGAAATATTTGGAGGTCCCATAAACGATGGGCCTGCCGGGCATGGCTTTTCTCCCCATTATCCGAATCAGTTTCTTCTCCAAGAGGGCTCGGAGAATCCATCCGGAATCCACCCCCCTGAGGTCCTCAATCTCCACCCGGATAATGGGTTGTTTATACGCGATAATTGCCAGCGTCTCCAAGGCTGCTTTCGTCAGTCTCGTTGCCTTGGCCTTCTTCAACTTCTGAATCCACTGCGCGTATTCCGATTTGGTCCGGAACTGGAATCCCTCTGCAACCTTGACCAGGTGAAAACTCCTATCCAATCGCCCATACTCCTCGAGCAGCTCATCAAGACATCGCTGAATCGCCATTTTGTTCACATTCTCCAATATCCCTTTGATGGCATCGATGTCCAGGGGATTCTGGGAGACGAAGATCAAGCTCTCTATGGTCGACTTGAGCCGCTTTCCTTCCATGGAAACCTTCGGATCTTCCCACACGCGTTTATCGGGGACTTTCGTCCATTCCCGTCTTTCCCCGGGGGAAGACGGATAAGATAGCATGTTTATATATCAGTCGTTCATTCTCATTCTTGATGATCAAGCTGAAATTATCGAAGCTCGTAATGAGGCCTTCGATCCTCTCCCCTGTGATGAGTTCAACGACCACGGTAATCCTCTCCTTACGCATCCTGTTGAGAAACTGGTCCTGAATATTGATATGATTTTTCACCATTACTGCCCCCCCTATCCTGTGATAGCTGTTTTAATAACACTAGGATCGGATATCCCGCTCTCTAGGAACCGCTCGGCCAATTGCATAAGTCGTTCCTTTGCCTCAGGGTAACGGACCCACCGGACTCTAGGGTCTCTCCGGAACCAGGTGAGCTGGCGTCTGGCGTATGCCTTCGTTTCCCCCTTGATGAAGCGCACCGCTTCACCAAGGTCCCGTTCTCCGCAGACGTATTCCACCATCCGTTTATACCCCAATGCCTGCATGGATTTCAGACACCGCCTATATCCCCTGTTGAGTAACGACCTGACCTCTTCCTCAAATCCCCTGGCGATCATATGATCCACCCTGTTCTCTATTCGGAGGTAAATATCTTCCCTCTCCCTCATCAAGCCGATTTTGAGCACCTCGTAGGGGCAATCTCCAAAGGCGTGCTTTTCCTGCCAACGGGATAGAGGGATTCCCGTTTGCCGGTAAATCTCAAGGGCCCTGATTATCCTCAGCAGATCGTTGGGGTGGATCCTCGATGCCAATACGGGGTCGGCATCCCTTAGTTCTTGCCAGAGGAACGTCGTCCCGAGGCGTCTCGCCTTTTTCCTCAGCTCGTGCCGCAAGAACTCATCGGCCTTGGGTGAGGGGAATAGGCCGTGTAACAACGCCTTTATGTATAAACCCGTTCCCCCCACGATGAGGATATTCTTCCCTGCCTCTCGTAGCTCATCGATTACTCCCCTGGCCTTCTCCTTAAAGTTCGCAGCGCTAAAGGTCTCATCTGGAAAGATGATGTCGATGAGGTGATGGGGAATACGCTCGCGATCTTCAGGGCTCGGCTTACCCGTGCCGATATCCATGTATTTATGTATTTGCATGGAGTCGGCGCTGACGATCTCGGCATTGATTTCGGAAGCTATATCCATGGCCACCTGGGACTTCCCAGAGGCAGTTGGTCCCACGATGACAATGAGGCGCGCCTGATCCATTTGACAAAAGAGTTTAATTCATTGGGGGAAATACTTCAAGAAGAAACCCCTGATTTTCCTCAACTTTGTCGATAAGGCCGTTGTTCATGAGCAGAATCTAGATACCCGGGAATCCTGAAAAGGAGCTCTGAGCGCGAATGTACAAAAAATTATTCCTGTAAACCTTAAAAGTCTTGTAAGTTTTTTGGGGCGGGGAGTCGTCAGCAATCTCGCGGGCGTCATGCGAAAAAATTCTTGCCATATGCCCTCAATTGTATTACTTATAGATTTGGCCTGATAAACTAACTTCCCCATTTCGGCACAATTTCACGGGTTCGGCGGACAATTTTCCAGGGGACCGACCATGAAGGAGGAAAATCTGAAGCTGGATCAAATAGAGGACCTCTCCCTTGGGGACTTGTTAGAAAGGAAATTGATTAGGACGCTCAATGGGGTTGACACGGAACTCGAATTTGACTGCGGCCTATTTCATGATGTCATGTCAATCGTTGAACGAATCCTCATAACAATGGCCTTAAAGAAAACGAACAATGTACAGGTAGCAGCGGCCCAATTTCTCGGGATCAACAGAAACACGCTTCGCAAGAAGATCAAGGAACTGGGGATCAAAATCCCGTGATTTCCCCCCTCTCTCCCACGTGAGCCATTCATTCAGCTCCCAATATCCGAAGCACCTCTCGCCAGCTTCGGGCGAGTTGCACCCCCTCAGGTACGGCCATCGTTTCGGTGGAGCCGCTCTTCAAGAGGATTCTTATCAGGTCCACTCCTTCAGCTCCGCCCAAATGGCGCACGTCATCGTCGATAAGAACTTCAATGCCATGATCCCGGCACACTTGAGGTTTAGTCATCGAGCTTCCATCAGGGCATTTTCCCGCGGTGGAGAGGTAGGCATCGATGGAGGCATCGAGCCCCTTTCCCCGAAGCCACTGCTGACACCACCGAATTTGGTGAGGCTGACGGGCGGTTACGATAAAGATCTTAGAATGTCTCGCCAATTCCTCAATGGCATCTAGTGAATCGGCCACCTCCCTCGCCCTAAGAGAGCCTTCCCGCTCATAAACGTATTGGCTCATCCGCTCGTAGTTCTCAAGGCCAATGAGGGGGACACAACTCGTCCTATCGGTCTTCCACGGGTGAATTTCCATCCCCAGGTGCTCCCTTATCCAGCCAGCTTTGACCTCACTGGTGTTCGCAACGGTCCCGTCATAATCGATTCCAATTCTCTTCATGTTATGGGGTCAGGTCTTGAATTATCAGTTCATGATAAGTCCTATTTCTTCAGGGCAGAGCAATTCCCGGTGGCGGGAAGTTCGTAAGCCAGTAATATTGAGAGTCCCGGACGGATTCGAATCGCCAACTATCTGATTAAATATCCCCTATTTGAGGTCCAGCCAACTCCTTAGATTTCTTCATTTTTGCTCTTCAAGAATCTACCTCAAAATATCAGTTTTCTACAATCTAATTCATCGAAAATACAGGTGTGTCATTCTTAATATTTGATAGTTAGAGTTCACGGCCCCTGGCTCTTATGGGTAATACAAATTGGGAACTTGACTCTATAACCATGAACGATAAAGCAGAGCGGTATTTACTAAAAACTGATAATATCGGGATAGGGGGCACCTGCCGAACATTTAGCTGTGCAGGATGCCCGCCCCCCACAGATCCGGACGAGCGGATTTCCCGCATC
>JGI24422J19971_10001043_pt1 | contig 16467 bp, 12 predicted proteins | sample DeeMarSWOR152_54_FD_19971 | JGI IMG/M metagenome (IMG submission 19971) | reverse complement strand
TCTTTTCGCACCAATTTGGCAAATGGGATCGATCAAGGCTGCTCCGCTTTTTTTCAAAGATCTTATTCTTTCTATCCCGAGAAAGAAAAATGTCCGTTATTGTTAAATCAAAAAATTAGATTTTCAAACCGATCTGTAATGCGCTAAAATCCTAATATATAATAGAGGTGTTTCAGCTAAATGTCAAGGAAATCTTATGCCTTTATTGACATTCAATTCTCGATTGAATAGAATCGGCTCTATTTATCTTCGTTTTATATCCTATTCCAGGTGCACGGAAGCTCCTGATGAATTAAGAGACAGTGAGGATGACTGAAATTCATATCCTTGACGAAACTTTCAAAACCAACATAGGGGGAAATTATGAGTAAAGAACAAAAACCTGTGGTAACAACCCCAGATGCTTCCGATCAGGTCTCCGGCCCATCAGTAGGGCTTCTCATCACGGGAATCCTTGGGGCTATTCTCTGTTTTATCGGATTGATTGCGAGCGTTTTCGAGACAGGTATCGAATCAATCAAGGCCCATAGATACTTTGAAGAGTATTCTGATCTCGCTGAGGGCGCAGCAGGTGTTGCATTTTGTTTTGTGGGCCTCCTGGTGGCTGCTTTTATCATCTATGCTTCTCTGAAGATGAAAGAACTCACCCAATGGGGCTTATGTGTTGCCGCCAGCATAATTGCCATGATTCCTTGCGTCAGCCCCTGCTGCATCGTGGGCTTACCGATTGGAATCTGGTGTCTTGTCGTCTTGACAAAACCCGAGGTTAGGGCCGCGTTCCATTGAGATCCTCCCTATTGCGCTTGACAATCTAGAATAAAAAAACCCGGGCCACTGACTCACCGGTGAGAAAAGAATTATTTCCCCATCTTGTTATCCTTATTGCCTGCTTCTGTATTCTCGCCGCAGCTTTAATTCTCCAGCCAGCGTCTCCGGGAACATCTCATCTCAGACTGGGCAAAATCTATATACCAGATATGTGTATTCTCCGCGCTACGACGGGCGTGCCGTGCCCGGGGTGCGGCCTGTCCCGATCTTTGGTTGCAGCCATGCACGGAGATTTGCGCAGGAGTTTTGCCTATCACCGGCTGGGATTTCTGACCCTCGTTTATGTCTTCCTTCAATTCGTGTGCCGCCTGGCAATATTCGTTATTCCAAAGTGGCAGGCACGCCTAATAAGGTACGGCAAGTTCCTCAATCAGGGCATCATTGTTCTGGCAATTCTGTTCGGCATAAACTGGATTACAACCCTTATCTCTCTATCGAGTAATCTCTATTAGCACTCGAGGTGGTAACAATTTAGGGGATCAGTACAAATGCTAAATAAGATTGAGAATAAACTGGTGCTATGAGCGTTATAAGTACATAAGTATAAATTTTTGCGGATTATTGCGGATTATTGCGGAAGAGCTCCATATTTCCTCTGAACTCGTCCAGATGCTTGAGGGAAAGCAGTGGCCGGAGGGGCTGTGGATAACTCAAAAATAGATAGGAAAAAAGCAATCTTTTTTATCTGTGGGATTGTTTATGTTCTTATTTTCATAAGTTCTTGTATATTTCTGACAAATTTTGGGCACAGTTTGGGCACAGTTGTAACTGACCTTCCCCCTATCAATGTATCACCCGTAGAGCGAGTTTTTCGGTTGTCGGAGTGTGTCTAATCCGACTGTGCTTAGGACCTTAAAGAAGGTATGGTTTTGACCCCATCCTGGAACCCGGGCCAAATGCGGGCAAAAATGTGCTCATAATTGCCTATAAATACTTAGCTGTGCTAACGATAATCTACCGTCCCAGATATCTCATAACAGCTGGCAGCCACACGTCATGCCAGAACCAGCCGACGGGAGACTGCTGAAGGCCACTGTGCATTTGGCCTACGTTGGTCAGCAGCACTAATACGATGTCGGTATCCTCCAGCCAATACATCCCGGCCGAGAACCCGAGCGTTCCTCCGCTATGGCCGAGCGCCGTGTAGTCCTGGTAGAACCTCTCGGTTCTCCGGATTCCCTGCATGTACTGCGTTCGTCCGCCGCAGGGCTCTTGCGGAGCATAGTAGGTGAGTGCTTCTCGATGCATCTCGGGCGTGAGTAGCTCACCGTCACGTAATGCCTGGGCCCAGCGCACAAGATCGCTCGCCGATGTGACGATCCCGCCGGCGGTCCACTCGGGAGAGAGGTTCCCGGCCGTTGACTCCACAAGATACGGGCGGACTTCGGAGAAGCCACGATGGACACCGGCTACCTCTTGAAAGACCGGCGTCGCATAGTGGTAGTGGTGCACATATCCACCTGGGATGTCCTCGAACGACTCCAGGAACGTGTTCTTGAGGTCGAGTGGCTCTAGGAGGCGTGCGCGTATCTCCGCTGCAGCTTTGTTGCCTGTGACTGCTTCAATTATAAGACCTAGGATGGTGTAGTTGGTGTTCGAGTAGGAATAGCGTTGACCCGGTTTGTTCGTCGCGGGAAGGAGATCGCCAGTGCAGTATTCAAGGGTTTCGGCCTTCCCCCACACGTATCCCAGCTCCATCTGATCACCGCGTCCCTTACGGATCCAGTCCTTCTGGAATTCCCAGGTGGGAATGCCACTCTGGTGGTTGAGTAGCTGACGGAGCGTTGCGGTGCCCGTGTTGGGAACCGCACGAATGATCTCGAGGTCAAGGTAGTCCTGCGGCGTCTTGTCCAGGTCGAGCTTGCCTTCCTCCACGAGCTGAAGGATGACCGTGGCGACAAATGTCTTGGTGATGCTGCCCACGCCAAAGCGATCGTCGACATGCACCGGGATTCGCCGAAGAATGTCGTTGAAGCCGGCTGTGCCTGCCCACGCGACAGAATCGCCGATGCCGATAGCAGCGGAGATGCCTGGTATCCCCATGGCGACGCCCACCACTAGGGCCTGTTCGAGGACTCGTTCGTCACCCGACTTCGCTCGCTGGGCTACGGTTTCCGGGATGATACCCGTGTGCAGGAGAACGAGCATCGATATGAAACCACCAACTCTGAGGATTTTCTTAAAGACGTCCATTTCTCCTCCTTTTTTCTATGTGATAAGTATGATATAGAAAATTTTACATTTCTGCACTAATTATATAATCATGTTCAATAATATAAATAATATAAGAAATTGGTTTTAGAAGAAATTAGTTTTAGGCTGTGAAGCCCGAAAGAGTATCTCTGGATCCATTAACCCATCCAACCATCGTAACCATCGTAAGGAAGTAAAAATCGCGGCTCAAAAAGATGTCAGGGACGGGTTAAGAGTGCAGGGATGTGTCCTTGAAGGCATTCAAGGTACCAGGAGTGCCGGAAATCACCCAAACCTCTCCTTCTGGTCAAAGAGAAAATTATGAGAAATAATCGGCCGGGGGCTCGGCGGCCATTAAGGGTTTCTGATAGACCATGTGCGCAATTCCTCGACCCGATGAACCAGCATATATTTCATCAACCCTCTGCTTTCTCTGGTAGCTTCATGTTTATTATAGTAACTGGTACAGAGTTCATTCCTTTCTCTGCTTAACACGATTATCTTGTTTTTGGAAGTCGAGATTGAAAAAATGAAAATCAGGATTGGGCAGGTCTATTTTAAATCCGATGACTTCTCCATTCGAATCGAAACTGAATGTGACGAACCCTTCTGGTAAAAATTCATCCCTGAACTTAATTCTGAACGTATCGTGATGCCAATGTTCCATCTTGCTGACGAATACCTCCTTTGCCGGTAAAAGTGTCAGCCACAATTCACCGTCGACCAACTCGATTCGAGCCGGTCCATACATCTTGTCCTCATAATTGCCGGTGTATTCCGCTAATGTCAGGGAAGGTTTGCTCTCTTTCGCTCTTTTCGCCTTTCTTTCAGCTTTCCGCTCTTCAGCTGCTGCTTCGTTCTTCTTCTTCATTTCCAAAAATTCCGCTGACCAATCCTTATCACTGTCATTCAGAAAAAGATCTAAGACTTTCATCCGTACTGCGTTACGCAAATAATTTGAATCATTGGTGAGAATAACCATACCCAATCTCTCCTCAGGGACAAGTGTCACCCNTGAGAGAAAGCCAGGCATGCCACCGCTGTGCTCGATCACTTTTTNCCCAGAATAATCGTACATAAACCAACCTAACCCGTAAGCAGAAAAATGGATTCCGTTTTCTTTTTGAAACGGAACTAATGCTAACAGTGTTCGGGACGTAAAGAGCTCTTCGATAACACTCGGGCTTAATACCTGCTGTCCCTTCCATTTTCCATTATTTAAAAGCATCGTTATCCAATGGGACATTTCATCAACGCTTGAATAAATCGTACCCGCCGGATCGGGACCACTCATGTATAGCCGTTGAGTTTTACGTTTCAAGTGGGGGTAGGCGATGTTCTGGTCTTTTGTCAGATGCTCGCTGCAGGTTTTGGATTCTACCATTTCAAGCGGTTTAAATATACGTTCATAGACAAATTCCGACCAGGTTTTACCGGTGATCTTTTTGACGATTTCTCCAGAGATCATGTACATGTTATTTTGATAACCAAACTCGCTCCTGAAGTCATTTGTTATCGGCAAATATCTCATTCTTTTTATAATTTCCTTGTTATCATAATCGGTTTCGTACCAGAGCAGGTCTCCGTAGAATGTCCCTAGTCCACACCTATGGCTGAGAAGATCTATCATATTTAATTCCTTGGTGATATAAGGATCAGCAAGTCTAAACTCAGGCATGTAGTCGATAACTTTATCTTCCCATTTCAGTTTTCCTTCGTCTACCAGGATACCCAGGCAAGCCGCACTGAAGGCCTTTGTGCAAGAGGCGATGTTGAACAAAGAGCCAGTTGTCATGGCCTTTTTGGCTTTGGCATTCCTCAGACCATATGCTTGGCTAAAAACGACACTCCCATCTTTCACGATGGAAATCGTCATTCCCGTAAAATCATGATCTTTAAACGCGTTTCGGATGTAGTTGTCCAGTTCTTCATAATTGATTGGCGATTGGCTCTTTGCCGCAAGAGGATAGATCACCGCTAGCCAAACTATAATCAAACACATAAATTTACGCATTGCTTTCTCCTCCTTCATATAAAATTATTCTATGGTGATCACTTCACATTTCTTCAAGAAATCAGGATCAACATCAGCCCCATGTCCAGGAATATCGGGCAAATGAATTTCACCCACTTCCCATCGGGCTCCGCCGATAACCGGGTCTTCCTTGAGCATGAAATGCCCATCCAAATCCGCATACCGGATGTTCGCTCTGGCGGAAACGAAATGGGCACCTGCCGTTAAACCGAGGCGCGTCTCCTCCATGCAACCCAGCATGCAAGCCATCCCCGCACTCTCAGCGATGGCATTAATCTTTAGCGCCGTGTGGATTCCTCCAGATTTAGCCAATTTAATATTCAAATAATCACAGCATCCCGTCGAAGCAAGCTTGAAAGCATCGTGTTCATCAAAGACAGACTCATCTGCCATGATCGGAATCGAAGTGCTCTGTCGAACCCTCCTCATATTCTCGTAATCCCAACAGGCAACTGGTTGCTCGCAGTACTCGATTCCAAATTTCTCTAAGATTTTTAAAGTCGCCACAGCCGTCGGGAAATCCCAGCCTTGATTGGCATCAATACGAAGCGGGATTGAATCTCCAACAGCACTCCTGATCGCTTCGATTCTGGCCACGTCCTCTGCCTTGGTTGTTCCTAGCTTCACCTTAATGGCTTTAAAGCCTCTCGTTTTGTAATCTTCGGCCTTTTTAGCCATCACACCAGGATCATCGATCCCGATTGTGTTATCCGTCCAGAACAACCGCTTTGGGCCTCCAAGAATTGCGTATAACGGAAGACCGGCAACTTTCCCGAGTATATCATACAGAGCCATATCGAAGGTACTGCGCAGGGCGCTGCTTTGAACCAAGTATTTATTGATTTCACTCATCCGACTTTCAATATCTAAGGGATTCTTGTTCAGTATCAAATTGGCTAAATCGCTAGCTCCTCCAAGCATTGTCGCTTGAGTATCGCCGGTAATACACGAGGTCGGGCATGCTTCACCAATCCCGTATATTCCCTCGCTTGTGTGAATTTTCACAAAAATGTTTTTGGCATCCGTAAACTCCATAAGAGAAATTCTGAATGGCTCAATAAGTCCGATATCAGCTTTAAAAACCTCAACCTTCGTAATCTTTAATTCTTTCTCCATAATTCCTCCTAAAAATTTTATTTCTTATAAAAATATGATCACTCTTAGAAAATATTTCATAAGGACACTATCATCCTGAATATTCTCACTATTATTTCGCTGCGACCTGTCTTTTACCCCAGAAGGTTTGAACGACATCCAGCGAAGGTCCTGTTGTAAACAGACTGACTACAACGTACACGAGCATTGATGAAAGGACAGAGAAAAAGAATGGATGTGTACCCAACAATACAGATTTTGGTATGACTGTGTTTGCCAGGGTGTATATAATCATTCCCCAGCAAATGGATGCGATGGCACCCCATTTGGTCCCTCGTCTCCAGTATAGGCCAAGGAAAATCGGCCCGAACGTGGCTGCCTCCAGCCCGCCAATGGAAAAGAAAATAATCCATTGGATTAGTGGCGGATTAAATAAGGCAAAACTAATTGCGATGACAAAACAAGCACCCATTGTCAAGCGCGTAAGCATTTTCATGGTTTCACCTGAAAGATTTGGCTTGAATTCACGAACCATATTTCGTGCAATACTTGAAGTGATGACAATAGCCATCGCCGCAACTGTGGTCTGAATCCCGGCTACAATTCCTGCCAGAACGATACCGCCCAATGCTTTTGGCATGACATTCATGGCTAGCCAGGGACTGATCTCATCTGAAATGGCAAGATCAGGATTGATTGCGCGTCCAAGGACTCCGGCTACGCATAATAAAAGCGTCCAGATTAAGACCAGAATCCCGCCCATCCAGATTCCCCTTTTGAGGGCTCGTGTATTTTTGTAGGTCAGGGCACCAAGAAGGGCATGAGGCATGCCAATAATAAATGCGTCCATACAAGCAATCGAAGCAGCAAAGGCAGCTGGAAACATTCCGTTCTTTGTTGGAGAAAGGAAATCGAAATTGAGTTTCGCTAAGATTCGGGTTGAATTGGCAAATCCGCCTACATAGTTCACAGTCCCGATAAACAGGATTATGCAGCCAACCGATATCACGAATCCTTGTAATAGGGTGGCAATAGAGGTACCGCGCATCCCTCCTAGAATGCAATAAACTAAAACGACCAGAGAACCCAAAGCTAAAGAAGTTAAAAAACTTAATCCTGTCATCTGAGAAATCACTCTCGCTGCCCCCACAAACTGTGCCCCCATATAAGGGAGAAGAAATACTGCTACCAGAACAGCCAGCATAACAATGACGCTCTTGCTTTGATATCTCGCTTTAAAAATATCCAGATAAGAAACCGCATTGACTCGTCTGGCAACGATACCGATAATAATGGCTACTGGCGCCAAGGCCATCAAGTTCATGAATATTTGAAGATTGTTGATGATTACCCAGGAATAGCCATGCTCATAGGTCATCCCAGGACCGGCAATGAAAGTTCCTGCACTTGCCATTCCTCCCGCGAGTATTAAAGCAACGACAATCCCTCCCAATCCTCTGCCGGCAGCATAGAACTCATCTTCATACCTGGCGATTGGGACTTTTTCNACGATTCTATAGGACCATATACCGATAGCAATCAGNACTGCTGTATAGAACAGAAACGATATGATGGCTGGATTCATTCGTTCTTCTCCTCTTCTTCTTCTTCATCCGTTAGAGAAATGTCTGGAATCATTTTTTCAGCGACTAAAATCAGCAGCACAACAAAAACAACAGGAACAATCAAATTGCCTACGGCAACCCAAAGGGGCAAACCAAACAACAGCGGTTTATGACCCAATAGATACGAACACAGCAAAAGAGCGATGACGTAAAGGGCAAAAAAAGATGATGCGATTAATAATATTTTCCGAGCAGTTTTTATCCTCGGATCTTTTTTAAAATCCATAGACTTAACTCCTTATGTAAAGCTTATATTAAATTCACTAATAAAAATAAATAATATTTTTTAAAAAAAATGCCACGATAGGATCTGTGAGTATACTCTCTTCATAATTTTTCCGATGATTGACTGCGAGATTTTACTATGTTATATGCTGCAGATTACGTGAAAGGATCGAAATTGGAAGGTTTCTGATATATCGCCTGCCAGGATATAAAATTTTTTATCAGGAAAAAGACATTTAAGAAATCATTCCGACAATCGAGGCCGTTGGTAGTATTTCTCTTTGGGAGCCATTGTTACTTTGCCGTTAGAATCTCCGAAATACCTGGCCAAACCTTATCCTGGATTTTTTTTCCACGTTTCTCTCCTTTTTCCTACAGTATAGGTAATATAAATTCAGTCGTCAGGCTTTTTTTACTACTATGTAGGAAATTTGCGGGCTGCAAACATCAATTTTAAGCTAAAACAAAATGAGGTAAACCATTGTCTCCTTCTATGGAAAAATAAATGGGGAATGTGATCTCTGATCGAACTGAATATTTAGTTTTTTTCTTTATTCGTATCGGAGAGAATCGACCGGATTGGAAAGGGCTGCTTTCAATGTTTGAAAGATCACCGATAACAGGGCTACAGCCAGAGTTATCAGTCCAGCTATGATAAATGGCCTAAGGCCTATCGCCGTTCTGAAGGCAAAGGACTGTAGCCATCTGTTTACCGCAAAATAGGCTGCCGGCCAGGCCAGGAAATTGGCCACGATCACCCACCGGACATATTTACTAGTAAACATAACGACGATACCGGAGACGCTCGAACCCAGGACCTTTCGAATCCCGATCTCTTTGGTTCGCTGTTCTGTACTGTACGCCGCAAGACCGAAAATGCCGAGACAGGCCACAAGAACAGTCAACTGACAGAAGGAAATAAGCAATGCAGCCAGGCGTCTTTCCTCATCATAGGCTCGAAGATGGAGATCATTGACATAGGCATAGTCGAAGATCTGTTCCGGAAATAGCTCATACACAACCTGGCGTATCCGTGAAATAATTTCCTGGTTCCTTTCCGAGGGAAGTCGAACGACAAGCTCGCCTGCCATCTCATCCGCATAGAATAAAACAATAGGGTAAATCCGGGAATGAATAGAATTTGTGTTCCAATCCCTAAGTATCCCGATGATGCGGTAAGCTTTTTCTCCCCGATAAAGGAATTGACCAACAGGATCCTCAAGATCGAGAGTCTGGGCAGCCGTCTCGTTGAGCAGAACAGCCTCTTTGTCAGCGGCCCTCCCGTATTCAAAATTCCTCCCCGAAGTGAGCTTCAACTCCATGGTCGGGATGAAATCTTCATCCACCTCCAGGGACTGAACAATCGTGCCTTGTTCCTCAGTTTGGCCTTCGATCCGAACGGTAGAGAGACTGCGATTATTGGCAGACGGAAATCTGTCCACAGAAGCCGCCGCCAAAGCCCCGGTCCTGCTTAGTATTTGTTCCTTGAACACGGGTGCGTTCTTGAGACGTGAGGCATCCCGATTGTCCAGAACGATAAGATTGTCCTTGTTGTAACCCAGGTCTTTGGTTTCAGAATACCGCACCTGTTTGAGGACGATAAGAGTGCAGGCAATCAGGGCGACTGCAATGAAGAACTGGGCACCAACCAGAATCCTCCGCAATCCCGATTTGGAAGGTCCTAGGGGAATTCCTGATCGGAATATGGCAGCAGCCTGGAACCGAGACAGAAAAATGGCCGGATAGGATCCTGCAAGAAAACCCACGATGATTACCATAGAGGCAACAGCAGGAAGAATCCACGGGGTGTAAAGGACACCCAGGTTAAGGGTTTTACCAAGATACATATCTAGACGGGGTTTAAACAGAGAAAAAAGGACGAGCCCCAAGCTCATGGCAATAGCAGTGAGCAGAAATGATTCCATCAGGAATTGTTTTATCAGATGAGAACGCGTGGCTCCGCATGTTTTGCGGATACCCACCTCCTTTAATTTGCCGGCGATTTTTGCCGTGGATAGGTTGATAAAATTTATGGTGGCGATTATCAGGATAAGGAGTGCGACAGCGGAAAAAACATACAACCTTGTGATGCTGCCCGAATCGCCCAGGTCATTGTTCATGCCGTGATCTGTAATATTTATGTGAATTTTATTGAGAGGCTGCAGGTAGTAGGAAGCTTCCTTTTCGTCCTCGTCGAGATGGAGTCGCGCAAGAGCTGTGATTTTTTCATCGACAGTTCTTGGGCCGGCACCCCTTTGGAGACGGACAAAGGTCGTGATCATTCCCCAGCTTTCCCATTGTCTGATCGCTTCGCCGTGGGTTTGATGAAGTGTTGTAAAAGATGCGATCATCGGTGTCTGGAGGACAGTATTAGAAGGCATTTTCTTCATGACTCCTGTAACCTGGAACTCAAATGCCCTTGTCCTGTAGTGTGTAAGGAGGAGAGTTTTTCCTATTGGATTCCCGTCGCCAAAGTATTTCCGGGCCAATGTTTCATCGATAATAACGGTAAACGGTGCTTCGAGGGCCGTTTTGGGATTACCTTGGAGGAGAGGAATGGCAAAAACGTCCAGGATCTCTTGTTCGGCGAAGAACATCTTTATTTCCTTAAAATCTTTCTCTTCGATCCGTACCAGCACGTTGTGCCTCCTCAGGATGCGGACACTCTCCTCGATCTCCCATACGGATTCCTCAGCAGCTGGACCAAATGGGGGAGCGACCTCAGCGTTGTGAAGGACNTGGCCTCCCATCGGGATTCGACCGTTTATCCTGAAAATACAATCCTTGTTTGGGTGCATGGTTTCGAAGTTTAACTCATGAATGACGTAGCTGGCCATAAGCAGGCAAGCAGCCAAACCCACAGCTAAGCCGATGATGTTAAGGAAAGCATACCTTTTATGCCTGAGGATATTCCTGCAGGCCAATTTGAAATAATTATTTAACATGGCGGCACTTCCATAGATAAGATTTGTTGCAAACATCGGCAGGGATTTCAGAACCTGCGACCAATACCATCTGCAGGCAGCATTAAGACCGTGCTCGAATGCCAGTCCCCTGTATATTTCTTCATAATCGCCCAGAACGGCAGCCCTGCTCGCAGGACCGGATATCCATGCCAGGAGCCAGGCGGCAAACCGAGGTGGCTTGTTGTTTTTCATATATTTCCTGTCAGCTCCCTTTGTTGAATTCGGGGATGACTTCCCACAATTTGACCTGATGGCGGCGGGTGGCTTCCAGGGTCTCTTTTCCTTCAGGCGTAAGTCTGTAGTAGGCTCTGCTTCTGCCGCCTCGCTGTGGAGTTGGATCAGCCAATCGTTTCATCAGGTATTCTTTGCGAACGAGCTGATCCAGGGCAAAATAAAGTCCTCCCATGGTGTAAGTTTTCCCAAAGATCTCGGAGACCTCACGGTTGATGGGAACCCCATAAGCGTCTTCTCCAAGCTTAAGGACAGCGATAAGAATGGCTTCTTCCAGTCGTGTTAATAATTCCATCTTGGCTCCATTTCTATTGGATTCCAATATATTATACGTTAAAAACAGTGAAAAGGTTGTTTCGCTATGCAAATGAAAGAATTCCCCTATGTGACCTGCCCCCCTAAAATCGGTCTAAGTATTATTTTAGAATTAAACTTAGTGGACTTGCCCCCATCTTTGGGCACTATTTGGGAACTGAGATGTACTTGATATTTTGCAATTACAATCAGTATGGTATCGCATCCTTAATCCCTTAGATAATTTTCGACCAGATTCCTTAAACGAGCTAACCTGGTTTCTGTTTCAGGATTTTCGGTGTTCATTATGAAACATTCATTTAAATTATAGTTCGCAATTTTTAATGCTATCCATCCGCATAAATCTCCGAAGTCTTCATTGGTATGAATCTTTGATTTTACAAGATGTGGATTTTTGAATTTCTGATAAATTATTTCCTGTTTGTCAATATACCACAAGAAATGACCATTTTCGTGTGCCTTAGTATAAATCATGCTTGCATTATTTAGATTTTTATCTATCAAAACGATATATCCGTACGCTTTTTCTCTTGAGCACTGAGCCTCCAGCTCACCACACCAGCCGTATCCCTGAGCATAGTCATCATAAGGCGTCAGAAGCCCAAACTGTTCTCTTATTTCATTTATCCTTTCATATACATCCATAATATACTCTTCTCTTTTGTAGAATTGATTCTCTTCAAGCATAACTTCAACGTTCAGCTCAGGAATTTTTATTTTTCCTGTCTTAAAACCTTTGCTTTCAAAGTAGTATTTAAATAGCTTTTTCGCTTCTACTTTATCCTGAATAATAATATCTGTGGAGTAATCACGCCATTCATTCGCCTCAGGTAGTATGCTTCCTGAGAAACTGGCAGATAAGCATAAGAATGCTAACAAAATTCTTATTTTATTTTTCCTTTCTATCTTTCTTCATTAAATAGCCCACCGCATCCCTTACTTCCTGCATGGTAAAGAGATATCTTCTTCTCAGTCTCCCAAGGTGTTCATTAATAGGAGCGTTTGACGGAATTCCCAATTCTTCAGCAATTTTCCGGGCCGGTATGCCGGTTATATCCTCTAAATCATAAAGCGTCATCCTCCCAGTAATAAGGATTCCAGAAGGAACCGCAGCCATGCGCCCTCTGGTCAATCTTTGCTTTTGTTCTTTGTGAAGCAGCTCCTTTGGCCTTACTTCTTTTTTTATTTTCATTTCTTTCTCTTTTCTTATCTGGGTTTCTTCCGGTTCTTTTTTTTCTAGGGTTAAAGATACTTTTTTATCCAAAAGTTCAATTAAAACACCCCTCACTTCCTGTATGGTAAAAGGATATTTTTTTCTTAATTGACCTAAAGTTTCGTCCAGTGAAACTTTAGAGGGCAGGCCTAATTCATCGGCGATTTCTCTTGCAGGAATTCCGCTTGCTTTTTCCACATCCAGGAGGGTCATCTTACCGGTGATTACAACGTAATCTTTGCTCTTTCCTGTAGAAGTTTTTTCTTCTTGGGGGCCTCCGCTTTTTTCAAAAGCCGCTGCCTTCACTCTGTTCCCAGTTCTCACTCCATAGTCCTCATAAGCTCCTGGAGCTTTCGGATAGAAGGCCCAAAAAAGGAAAAGAACCAAAAGAGAAACAACAGTTGTCAGAACAAGCATCGGCGCCCAGCCTCTATGAAAGAGTTGGCGGGCCTTACCCTTTATCCAGCTCCAGCTGAGAATGAGGTGAATGGTGACCAGTACAACGAAAGAAATGGAGAGATAGAAATGGATATTTCCCCACTGATGACGGTGAAGCCCCAGGAAATACTTGGCACTTTCTGAAGACTGGGGGCCCTTGGCAATAACCAGACCCATTAGGAACCCGATAATTGCTATTCCTGTAATACACATAAAAAGGAGAGTATCTACAATGTATTGCCAATCTGATTTTTTCATATTTTAAGATCCTTCGTTGATAATATTTTCAATAGCCTTTACTATATATTTTTGCTTTTTTTCGTTGAAACGGACCCAAAACCGTCCCAAGCTTATCTTAGTAACTTTGCACAATGGACGCAAGGGATTTAAAATCCTCTATTCACTCATACCGCAGCGAATCGACTGGATTAGCTGTGGCTGCTTTGACAGACTTGTAGCTCATAGCTAGGAGAGAAATCATAAAAGAAAAAATGTCAATGGCGGTTGGGAACTGCTCATGGCGGTCAAAAAAGCGGCCGGGCAGCTCAAAAACGCCGGAAATCAGCCAGACTTCTCCTTCAGGTCAAAGAGAGGGTCATGAGAAATATTCAGCCGGGGTTTCAGCGGCTATCAGAAACTCTTGCCAAGCAACCCGTGGGGGGAGGAGGTCTCTCCGCCACAAAGGTCAGCTTGAGGTGGTTAATAGAAGAGCACCCGGTAGACTACGGTGCGCTCTGGATGTCGGGGGCGATAAACTCCTGCCACAGCACGGAGTCATCACTCAAAAAATGTGAGGGATTTGGATCAGAGACAAAAACGGATTTCCTGTATTTAACAAGAGATGGAATTCTCCTGTTGATTCCGGATAATCCATGCGCTCCACAGCGTCTCTCTTAAAATCCTGTTTACAAATAAGGGGGATTGTAATAATCTTTAAAATCAATACTTAGAAAATGGCGTATTCAGAATCATCCAACAATTCAATATATCCATCGCTTTAAGATAAAGGAGAAATATTAATGAAAAAAAACCTAATTTTTATCACCATTCTCTGTTTGCTGTGCTTGTTATCATGCCGACCTGAATCTCCCTCAACTGCTGATGCCGACGAGGCCCTGATCTATGAACCCGGAGGGATGTGGCTGCCCCGGCAAATCGCAGAAATCCACGGCGACACCTTAAAAGAGATGGGCCTGGAGATCGACCCTGAGGTGTTTTCCGATCCCCTGCAATTTCCGTTGAATGCCATCATCAGTCTCGGAGGATGTTCGGCTTCGTTCATCAGTCCGGAAGGGCTGATCATCACCAACTACCACTGTGTACAAGGGTATCTGCAGTACAACTCGACAAGGGATAACAACCTGCTTCACACAGGATTCCTGGCTAAAAGCCGTGAAGGAGAAATATCCGCCGGTCCAACAGCCCGGGTCTATGTCACCACCGCTGTCATCGATGTCACCGACCGCATGCTGGAGGGTATCGACAAGATCGAAGATGACCTGGAAAGGCACGATGAGATGGAAAGGCGAGAAAAAGCTATCATCAAGGAATTCGAGGCAGCCAATCCCGGTTCCCGCTGCCAGGTAGCCAATTTCTACGGAGGAGGGCAATTTTATGTTATCGTCAGGCTGGAAATCCGTGATGTCCGTTTGGTCTATGCTCCCCACCGGGGAATCGGTGAGTTCGGAGGAGACATCGACAACTGGATGTGGCCCCGTCACACCGGCGACTTTTCGCTTTTAAGAGCTTATGTAGGAAAAGATGGTAAACCCGCGGACTACTCTGCGGATAATGTTCCGTTCAAACCCAAAGCCTATCTGCGCGTCTCCAAAGAAGGATTCGAGTCAGGGGACCTCGCTTTTGTCATCGGTTATCCCGGGAGCACCGAGCGCTTGACCACAGCCCTGGAAACTCAATTCGAGATCGATCAGAACCTGCCCTGGAGGATCGACCTCTATCAGACTTACATCAATGCTGTCCATGAAACAGTCGGAGATGATAAGGAGTTAGAGATCAAATCGGCCCAAATAGTATCCGGTCTGGAAAACAGCAAAAAGAACTCTATCGGTGTGCTGGAAGGTGCTCGAAAAAAAGATATCGTCCGCGAGAAAATCCAGAAAGAGAGAGAACTTCAGGAATGGATAGAGGCTGACCCGGAAAGGAAAGAAAAGTACGGGACCCTTGTCCAGGAAATGGACAAGCTGTTCGATGAACATCACGAATCATGGGCAGGCAAAACGCTGGTGCGATTCATGGGGAGCAGATTTTTTTCTCCGCTAACCAGCGCTGCCGTGACCATCGTCCGGATGGCGGAAGAACGCCCAAAACCGGATAACGAACGGGATCCGGACTACCAGGAGCGAAACTGGAAGCGGCTCGAACAGAGGCAGATCAGCCTGCAGCGGACGTATTCGCGGGAGCTCGACGTCACCATGCTCGTCACCACCTTTGCCGAGGGCCTGGAACTTCCCGATGAAGAAAGCCCTGAAATCTTGGAAAACATGTTTGGCGGTGAACAGGTCAGTGAAGAGGGAATCCGTCAGAAAGTCAACGCGCTTTTTGACGGGTCCAGGATGGAAGATATGGCTTACCGTCTCAACCTGTTGAAGAACGCCAGCCTGGAAGACCTCAAAAAAAGCAAGGATACCCTGATTCAGTTTGCCCTGAAACTCAGCCCGGCCATCGAGCAGCTCAAAGAAAGCGATAAGCGTTACACAGGCGCTTCGGTGCTGCTCCGCCCCCATTATTATTATGCCCTGCGTGACTATTACCAGGGCAACATCGCACCTGATGCCAACGGCACCATCCGCATTTCGTTCGGTACGGTCCGCGGCTACAAGCCTGCTCCTGATAAGGATAAATATTTCCCTTTTACCAAGGTCTCTCAGGTTGTGGAAAAATGGACCCGATACAAGGGCGAACATCCGTTCGATGCCCCTGATTCGATCATCGAAGCCATCCAATCCGGACGTTTCGGTTCCTTCGTATCTGAAGAAGCCGGAGAGGTTCCTGTGAACCTGTTGACTGACCTTGACTCGACTGGCGGGAATTCAGGTTCGGCGACTCTAAACAGTAAGGCCGAATTCGCAGGCATTCTCTTCGACGGCAATATAGAAGGAGTGGCCAGCGACCTGGTTTTCCTGCCCGACCTCACCAGATCCATACATGTCGATGTCCGCTACATTCTCTGGATCCTCGATGCCGTCGAGCACGCCGACCATATCCTCAAAGAGATAGGAATCGAACCGGAATTCTCGAATCAAACGAAAGAGTTAACTTCTTCAGATCTAGCTAAATGAAGGT
>JGI24422J19971_10001041_pt1 | contig 16470 bp, 12 predicted proteins | sample DeeMarSWOR152_54_FD_19971 | JGI IMG/M metagenome (IMG submission 19971) | reverse complement strand
AGCAGCTGGGATAGCAAAAGGATCTGGAACACCAAACAAAGAGAAAGTAGGTAAAGTTACTGAAAAACAGATTGAGGAGATAGCAAAGGTAAAGATGGCTGATTTGAATGCTTATAGCTTGGATGCCGCAAAAAAAATTATCGAAGGCACAGCAAAAAACATGGGATTGGAGATTGTTAGTGGCTAAAAGAGGGAAAAAATATATTAAAGCAAGGGAATTATTAAAAGAAAAAGAAGAATATTCCCTGGAAGAGGCTGTAAGTCTTGTTAAGAAACTCAGCTTTGTCAAGTTTGATGAATCTGTTGACCTCTCCCTTCGTTTAGGAGTGGATCCAAAGCATTCTGATCAAATGGTGAGAGGAACAGTTGCCCTGCCCCATGGCACAGGAAAAACGAAGAAGATATGCGTGATTGCCTCTGGAGAAAAAATTAAAGAGGCCGAGGAAGCAGGAGCCGATTATGCTGGAGGGGAAGAAATTATTGAAAAGATATCGAAAGGTTGGATCGATTTCGATGCCGTTATTGCTACACCGGACGTGATGAGGAGTGCCGGAAAATTGGGCCGTGTTCTGGGGACAAAAGGACTCATGCCCAATCCAAAGTCTGGAACAGTGACCTTTGATATCAAGAAGGCTGTTGAAGAAATCAAAACTGGTCGAGTGGAATTCAGGGTGGATAAGACTGCCATTATTCATTCCCCGGTAGGTAAGGTATCTTTCTCTGATTCGAAGCTTGTGGATAATATCAAATCTTTTATCCAGGCTGTTATTCAGGCAAAGCCGCCTGCTGCAAAAGGAAAATATGTAAGAAGCATTCATATTTCATCAACCATGGGACCATCGATCAGGCTTTCGGAGGGAGTTTTAGAGTTATAGGAGAGATAAGGTGAATAGGGAGGATAAAGAAAAACAGGTAAAAGAGTTGAGTGATTCTTTCGAAAAGTACGACTCTTTTTATTTGGTCGACTTTATAAAAATGTCCGTTGCCCAGGCTGTTGAGCTGAGAAGGATTTTTCGAGATAACTCCTACTCCATTAGGGTTGTTAAAAATCGTCTTGCCCTGAGAGCTTTAAAAGAGGATTTCCCTGAAGATTTGAAAACATGCTTCCAGGGTCCCACAGCTATTGCTTTTGCTTCTCAAAATCCTGTGGGTCTAGCTCGCCTAATCAAGGATTTTTCAGACCGAAACAAGGTTTTGTCTGTAAAGGCAGGCATGCTGGAAGGACAGTTTATCTCTTCTGAGAGGTTCACTGAAGTTGCGGCTCTAAGCTCTCGGGAGGATTTAATAGCCAAAATTGGCAATTTAATGGCATTACCATTAAAAAAGTTATTATGGACTTGGCAGACCCCATTAAATAGTCTGGGCAGGTTGTTGAGTCAATTAAAAACAAAAAAATAAGGTTGGAGGTAAAAATGCCTAAAGCACAAACAAAAGAAGCTAGTGAGACGACAAAGGGAAAACAAGAGAAAACAAAATTAACAAAGGAGCAGTTTTTCGGCCACTTGGATAACTTAACGGTTTTGGAACTCTCTGATTATATCAAAGAATTTGAAGAAAGGTATGGAGTAAGCGCAATAGCAGCGGCCGCACCTATGGTAGCATCAGGTGCTGGTGCTCCTCAAGGAGAGGCTAAAGCTGAAGAAGAGAAAGCAGAATTTACTGTAGTCTTGAAGAGCGTGGGTGACAAAAAGATTAATGTCATCAAAACTGTAAGAGAAGTTACGAATCTTGGATTGAAAGAAGCCAAAGATTTAGTTGATAACGCTCCCAAGGCTGTGAAAGAGGGCGTTTCCAAAGAAGAGGCTGAAGAGATAAAAGCAAAATTTGAAGCAGAAGGAGCAGAGATAGAATTACAGTAAACCAAAATTATGAATTTAATCAAAATAAAAAAATATATCTTTTGAAAAATTTTCTGAGAGAAGGAACATGAGTCATAAAATAGAAAACATTTATCGAGAAAGAGTCGATTTCTCGAAGCTTAAAACGGCCTTTCCTATGCCCGATCTACTGGCCATCCAGAAACAATCCTATGCAGAGTTTCTTCAGATGGAGTTATTGCCTGAAGAGAGAAAAGACAATGGATTGCAAGCCGCGTTTAAGGATTCCTTTCCTGTTTCTGACTTTAAAGAGACTACTCAGTTGGATTTTATAAGCTATTCAATAGGCGACTGGGAATGTAAATGCGGTCGTCTAAAAGGAGTAGAAAACTCTAGAGGTCGATGCAATGGGTGCGGAACACTTCTCCCCTCAGAGGTGGAACTCACCGAAAAGGAGATTTGCCCCTACTGCGGCGCAATGAAAAAAATAGAAGTTCCCCTCTGTGATCACTGCGGAGATAAGGTTGGCCTGAAGATGAAATACAGTCCTACGGAATGTCTCCAGAAGGGTTATACCTATGCTGTTCCACTCAGGCTGAAAGTAAGATTAATCTCCTGGGATAAAGACCCTGCGACCAAAGCAAAAAGGTTGAAGCATATCAAGGAACAGGAAGTCTATTTTGGTGAAATTCCTTTGATGACGGAAAAGGGGACGTTTATTTTTAACGGCATAGAAAGAGTTGTTGTCAGTCAGCTCCAGAGATCCCCTGGAGTCTTTTTCAGACAAGGAGAGGGAAAAGGATTTTATGTTGGGAAGATAATTCCTTACAGAGGAGCATGGGTTGAATTCGAGTATGACAGCAAAAACGTCTTGTATGTCCGCCTGGATCGAAAAAAGAAGTTCGTGGTATCAGTGTTTTTAAGAGCCTTGGGATTTGGATCAGATGAGGCAATTCTTCGTCTTTTTTACGAGACTTATAAAATATTCCCAGAAGGAGAAAAACTCTGTTGGGAGGTTAGCGAGAATCTGGCAGGAAAGATAGTCGGAGAAAACGTTATAGATCCAAAGTCTAAGAAAGTACTGATTCAAAACAAGGGAAAGATCAGCAAAGAGCTGTACGAAAAGCTGAATGAACGCAAAATCAAGAAAGTCGCCTTGCTCGCAAAAGAATTTAAAGGAGCGAGGTTGCTTTCATCCAAGAAAGATTTGGTTATGGCTAAGGAAGAAATCAGTGAATCTCAACTGGAGGAGCTAAAAAGCCTCAAAGAGCCTTTTGAAATATTTTTCCCAGAAAAGGACAAATTCGGCGATATCATTGTTAACACACTGAAAAAAGATTCAAATAAAAATACCAATCAGGCCCTGGCTGAAATCTACAGAAAGCTGAGACCTGGCGAACCTCACACGATGGAAAGCGCTCACAATTTGTTCCACAATCTGTTCTTCAATCCCCAGAAGTACAATTTCTCTCGAATAGGCCGGCTGAAAATGAACATCAAATTAGATCTTGATCATTCCTTAGAAGAAAAAACCTTGTCTCCCTTAGATTTTGTTGAGGTGATTAAATATCTGCTTCGTCTCCGCAGCGGGGAAGGAACTTTGGATGATATTGATCATTTAGGAAATCGTCGTGTTCGTTCGGTTGGAGAACTCGTAGAGAATGCTTTTCGTATCGGGTTGACTCGTATGGAAAGGACCATAAAAGAGAAGATGACCGTGGCTTCAGATTTAGCCTCAGCTATGCCTCAAGATCTTATCAATTCGAAGCCAGTTATTGCTGCGTTGAAAGAGTTTTATGGCAGCTCACAGCTTTCTCAATTCATGGATCAGATAAATAGTCTAGCAGAAATCACGCATAAAAGAAGATTGAGTGCTCTGGGGCCAGGAGGATTGAGTCGAGAAAGGGCAGGTTTTGAGGTGAGAGATATTCAGGCCTCTCACTATGGCCGTATCTGTCCCATTGAAACCCCTGAGGGGCCCAATATTGGTCTGATTTCTTCTTTGAGTTGTTATGCTCGGGTGAATGACTTTGGTTTTGTCGAAACTCCTTACCGAAAAGTGAAAAACGGGAGAATAATAGACTACGTGAAAATTCTTCATTCTGGAGTAAGTTCTTATAAAATCGGAGAAATTGTCGAGAAAGATAAGCTTCTAAGAGAAGTAGGAAAAATAAAAGAAGGAAAGGGCAAGCAATCACCTGTAGTAGAGCCTTGTTGTTTCTATCTGACAGCCTGGGAAGAGGAAAAATACAACATCGCCCAAGCCAACGCTCCGGTTGATGAGAAAGGAAGTTTTATCCATGAACTCATAAGTGCAAGACAAGCAGGTAATTTTAAACTTATACCACGTGAGCAATTAGACTATATCGATGTTTCTCCCAAGCAGCTCGTTTCTCTTTCTGCATCTTTGATTCCATTTTTAGAACATGATGACGCTAACCGTGCCCTTATGGGATCAAACATGCAGAGACAAGCTGTCCCTCTCCTCAGGCCAGTGGCGCCTCTTGTCGGCACAGGGATGGAACAACTTGTAGCTCAGGGATCGAAAGATGTCGTCATCTGTAAGCGAGCGGGAGTTGTTGAGTTTGTTGATGCGGAGAGAATTCTGGTTCGTGTAGATGAAAAGGAAGATGCTAAGGAATACGACCTGGGAACAGACCTTTATCTCCTGATAAAATTCTTAAGAACAAACCAGAATACATGCGTTAATCATAGACCTATTATCAGAAAAGGGGATAGAGTCTTTAAAGGTCAAATCCTTGCGGATAGCTCCTGTACTGATATGGGTGAATTAGCCCTTGGTCGCAATATTTTGTGCGCGTTTATGCCTTGGAGAGGTTATAACTTTGAGGATGCCATTATTGTCAGCGAGAAATTAATTAAAGAAGACATCTTCACTTCTGTTCACATTGTCGAGGAGACCATAGAAGCCCGGGATACGAAATTGGGTCCAGAAGAAATAACTCGTGATATTCCTAATGTCCCCGAAGAGCTTCTTCGTAATTTAAATGAAAATGGAATAGTGAGGACAGGAGCTCACGTAAAATCTGGAGATATATTAGTCGGGAAAGTCGCGCCTAAAGGAGAAACCCAGTTATCTCCTGAAGAAAAGCTTCTTAAAGCAATATTTGGAGAGAAGGCTCTAGATGTCAAAGATGCTTCGCTGTATTGTTCTCCAGGGATAGAAGGAACAGTTATCGATGTAAGGATTTTCTCTCGACGTGGTATTGATAAGGGAACTCGGGCTAAAGAGATTGAAAAAGAAGAAGTAACCAAAATGAAGAGAAACTTAGATGATGAAATAAGTATTCTCGAAGGAGAAAGATTAAGGAAGATAAAGGCTGTCATCAAGGGAGAAAAGATCGAGAAAGATCTGGCGGTTGGGGATCTTGTTTTGAAGAAGGGAGAGAAATTAGACGATAAAATTTTGAATCAATTGGAACCTGAACTCATCTCCAAATTGAAACTCAAAGCGAATCCAGATCGGGATAAGAAAATAAGGGATATTGAGAAAAAGGTTAAGCGTCAGATTGAAGCTCTCAGGTCCATATTTAAAGAAAAAGTTGATAGCCTCAAAAAAGGTGATGAGTTAGCACCTGGGGTGATACAAGCTATTAAAGTCTACATAGCAATGAAAAGAAAGCTTTCTGTTGGGGATAAAGTTTCTGGTCGCCACGGAAACAAAGGGATCATTGCCAAAATAGTTCCTGAAGAAGATATGCCTCGCTTGCCCGACGGAACCCCTGTGGAAATTGTCCTAAATCCCCTGGGAGTGCCATCGAGAATGAATGTTGGGCAGATATTAGAAGCTCATCTGGGTTGGGCTGCGAAAGAGCTTGGCCTTTGGATTTCCACCCCCGTATTTGATGGGATTTCAGAGCAGGAAATAAAAGACCTTCTTGATAAAGCAGGTTTGCCTAAATCAGGAAAGGTTCCCCTTTACGATGGCATATCAGGTGAATTGTTAGACCATGAGGTAACCATAGGTCATATCTACATCATGAAGCTCTATCATCTTGTTGATGACAAGATTCACGCCCGTTCCACAGGTCCATATTCTCTGATTACTCAACAGCCCTTAGGAGGGAAAGCTCAATTCGGCGGACAGCGATTTGGAGAGATGGAAGTATGGGCTCTGGAAGCTTATGGTGCGGCTTACACACTTCAGGAACTTTTGACAGCCAAGTCAGATGATGTGGAAGGAAGAGCCAAGATTTACGAGGCAATAGTCAAAGGAGATCTGGACTTTACTCCGGGGCTTCCTGAATCGGTGAACGTTCTCATTCGAGAACTGCAGAGCCTCTGTCTAAATGTGGAACTGGAGAAGGAAGAAGAGAAAGAGGAAATATTGCCCTGGGGAATTGACGTCCCGCAAATTCTTAAAGGAGATGAATAATGGAAGCTAGACAGTCTATTGGGGGAAAGCCCAGAGTCGATTTTGACCGAGTTAGAATCAGTATTGCCTCTCCCGAGAAAATAAAAAGCTGGTCATGGGGAGAGGTGACCAAGCCTGAAACAATCAATTACAGGACATTCAAGCCAGAGAAGGACGGGCTTTTTTGTGCAAAGATTTTTGGCCCTATAAATGATTACGAGTGTCTCTGCGGGAAATACAAGAGGATGAAATACAGAGGTATTATTTGCGAGAGATGCGGAGTTGAAGTCACCAAATCAAAGGTTCGTCGAGAGCGAATGGGCCATATTCAATTAGCTTCACCAGTGGCCCATATCTGGTTTTTTAAGGGGACGCCATCCCGAATCGGCCTTGTGCTAGACCTTTCCATTAAAGATTTAGAGAAGGTCCTTTACTTTGAATCCCATATCGTGATTGATCCGGGCGACACACCACTCAAAGAAAACCAGCTACTTACGGAAGAGGAGTATAAGGATGCCCGGGAGAAATACGGAGATAATTTCGAGGTTTCTTTAGGGGCTGAGGCTGTTAAAGNACTTCTTGGAAGAATAAACATAAACAAAGAAGCAGAGCGCTTAAGGAANCTCATGAAAAAAGATGCTTCCCAGCAGCGAAAGCTTCGATATGCAAAGAGATTAAGAGTGTTTAAGGCCCTCAAAAANTCAGGGAACCGCCCTGAATGGATGATTCTGGACATCATCCCTGTCATCCCTCCTGATCTGAGGCCTTTAGTCCGGTTGGACGGGGGGCGTTTTGCCACTTCCGATTTGAATGATCTTTACAGAAGGGTCATAAATCGAAACAACCGGTTGAAGAAGCTGATCGAACTAAGAGCACCAGAGCTAATCATTCGCAACGAAAAGAGAATGCTTCAAGAAGCTGTAGATGCACTCTTTGATAACGGAAAGAGGGGCAGAGTGCATCTTGGAGCTAATCGGAGGCCTCTGAAATCTTTAAGCGAAGCTCTAAGAGGAAAACAGGGAAGGTTTCGCCAGAATCTTCTTGGGAAACGAGTTGACTACTCGGGCAGATCTGTTATCGTTGTCGGGCCAGAACTCAAGTTGAATCATTGTGGGCTGCCTAAAAAGATGGCGCTTGAATTATTTAAGCCTTTCATTTTTCATAAGTTAGAAAAAGAAGGNTTGGTTCCAAGTGTGAANGTTGCCAGAGAATGGCATGAGCAAGAAAGGCCAGAGGTATGGGACTATCTGGAAGAGGTAGTTAGAGAGCANCCTATTCTGTTGAATCGAGCACCTACTCTTCATCGCTTGGGAATCCAGGCGTTTGAACCAGTTCTTGTCGAAGGAAAAGCCATCCAGATTCATCCTTTAGTCTGTGCTGCATTTAATGCTGATTTTGATGGAGATCAGATGGCTGTTCACATCCCCTTTCTGTTGAAGCTCAGGTTGAGGCTCAAACATTGATGCTTTCCACACAAAATATTCTCTCTCCAGCTCACGGTAGACCTCTTGCCATCCCAAGTCAGGATATGGTCTTAGGCTGTTATTATCTGACCTTAGTGAAAAAGGGAATAAAAGGAGAAGGACGCATTTTCGCTTCTGAAGATGATGTTTTATTAGCCCTTGAAAATAAAGAGGTTAGCCTTCATGCACGAATAAAGTTGCGCTTCAGCGGCTCCTTCATGAATTTATCTACTTATTATGATGATCAGGCAGTTCTGATCTGCCCTATTACTGAAATGCGTAGTGAACTTATCGAAACAACTCCCGGAAGGATAATATTCAACAGTATTCTTCCTGAGGGGATCCCTTTTATTAACGGCATGCTGAAGAAAAGGGGCTGGAGAGTTTAGTTTTTTACACATATTTGAAGCAGGGCCTTGAACCTACGATTGATATGTTGGACAAAATGAAGGAATTAGGTTTTAATTATGCGACATTTGCTGGTTTTTCTCTGGGGATAGATGACTTTATCATTCCACGGGAAAAATCTGAATTAGTAGAGAAAGCGCAGAAGGAAGTCCAAAAGATCGAGAATCTTTATAGAGAAGGCACAATTTCAGCTGGGGAAAGGTTTAACCGAGTCGTGGAGATATGGGGTTCTGTTACAGACAAAGTCTCCAATGCGATGATCGAGAAAATGCGGAAGATAAGCTACGAAGGGAAGGATTTAAATTCTCTGTTTGTCATGGCTGATTCTGGGTCGAGAGGGAATAAACAACAGATTCGCCAGCTTGCCGGGATGAGAGGTCTGATGAGTAAACCTTCAGGTGAGATTATCGAAACTCCGATTATTTCAAATTTGCGAGAGGGGCTGAACGTTCTGCAGTATTTTATATCAACTCATGGAGCGCGTAAGGGCTTGGCTGATACAGCTTTAAAGACTGCGAATTCTGGTTATTTAACCCGAAAACTGGTGGATGTTTCCCAGGAAGTTATTATTGACGAGCTTGATTGTGGTACTCTGAAAGGGATAAATGTCACCGCCATTGTCGAGAATGGAGAACTTATTGAACCGTTTGTGGATAGAATCGTTGGCAGAATCTCTTTAGAGAGAGTTCTGCATCCTGATACAAACGAGACAATTGTAGATATGAACGAAGAGATTACCGAGGAGATTGCGCAGGAGTTTCAGGAGTTGGGTATTGAAAAGGTGAAAATTCGCTCTCTCCTGACGTGCGAATCTAAGAAAGGCGTGTGCAAGCTTTGTTACGGTCGAAACATGTCAACTGGTTCACTTGTAGAACTCGGAGAAGCAGGAGGGATCATCGCTGCTCAATCTATCGGAGAGCCAGGAACACAGTTGACGATGAGAACATTTCATATTGGTGGAATTGCGATGAGAGGAGCCGAGAGGTCCAAACTTGAAGCAAAAAATGATGGAGTTATCAGATTCAACAACCTCAAATCCGTAATTAATAAAGAAGAGTCTTTGGTCGTTGTAAACAGAAACGCCAACATAGCCATTCTTGACCATCGGGGAAGAGAGATTGAGCATTATCAGGTTCCCTACGGTGCCAAGATATCAGTCAATGATGGAGATGAGGTGAAGGCCCGGGATGAATTTGCTGAGTGGGACCCGTTTAACACGTTTATTCTGACCGAGGACACGGGAGTTGTACGCTTGCATGATGTAGTTCTTGGAGTTACCATGGAAGAGATACAGGATGAGTTCACAGGGTTGGTCAGCCGAGTTATCACTGAGCCGAAAGATGAAAAAATGCAGCCTCGTATCGAAATTATAGCTGCGAGAAAGAGAGATGAAAAGAATAGACCTATAGTGCTCAGAAAATATTTCCTTCCTTCTGGGGCAAATCTAGAGGTTAAGGACGAGGATAAAATATATGCGGGAGATATTCTGGCGAAGATACCGCGAGAAGTTGCTCGAACCAAAGACATTACAGGAGGTTTGCCTCGAGCAGAGGAGCTTTTTGAAGCCCGGAGGCCAAAACAGCCTGCGGTTATTTCCGAAATAGATGGAATCGTGGAATATCGAGGTCTTGTTAGAGGCCAAAGGAAGCTGATCGTTAAGAATGAGCGAATCGGAGAAAAGGAGTACTTCATTCCAAAGGGAGCCCATCTCAGTAGCGGAGAGGGAGAGAGGGTTAAAGCAGGAACTCCCTTGATGGACGGTCCTGTGAATCCTCATGATATCTTGAAAGTTCTTGGAGAGAAGGAGCTGGCGGAATATCTTTTACGNGAGATACAGGCAGTNTANAGGCTCCAGGGAGTGGCCATCAATGATAANCATATTGAAATCATCATCCGTCAGATGCTGAGGTGGGTAAAGGTTGAGGAAGTCGGAGATACAGAGTTTTTGGTCGATGAGCAGGTAGATAAATTTGTTTTCCAGGAAGACAACGAAAAAGTCATCAAAAAGGGCGGGAAACCAGCAAAGGCCAGGCCTCTCCTCCTGGGAATTACCAAAAGTGCATTGAGCACAGATAGTTTCATATCTGCTGCTTCCTTTCAAGAGACGACTCGGGTGCTCACAGAGGCAAGCCTTTATGGTAAAGTGGACCATCTGAGGCGATTAAAAGAGAACATTATTATGGGAAGGCTTATCCCAGCTGGAACAGGCTACAGATTCTACCGAAATGTGGAATTGAAGGCAGAGAAAGAAGAGGAAGCTATGAAGGAAATAGACCTTCAAATTCAGCGTAAGATTTCGACGTAACTGCCTCAAAAACCTTGACATAGCAACCTGTTTCTGCTATTATCGCCAAGTTCGTTCCGAGGGATTTTCTTCTTTGGAATGAGCAAAATTAACTCATTATAGAGGAGTACGTTTATTGCCAACTGCTAATCAATTGATAAGAAAAGGCAGGACGCCAAAAAAGTATAAAAGTAAATCTCCAGCTTTGGAGAGGTGTCCTCAAAAGAGAGGTGTGTGTACTCGAGTTTTTACGACAACCCCAAAAAAGCCTAATTCGGCTATGAGAAAAGTGGCTCGAATTAGATTAACCAATAATATAGAAGTAACAGGTTATATTCCAGGAATAGGCCATAATCTTCAAGAACATTCTATCGTTATCATACGAGGAGGACGAGTTAAAGATTTACCTGGAGTCCGCTACCATGTAATTCGTGGATCTTTGGATTGTGAAGGAGTAGAGGATCGGATGAGAGGTAGGTCCAAATACGGAAGTAGAAGGCCTAAAGGAAAGAAGGTTTCTGAATAAAGGAGTCAGGCATGCCCCGAAGAGGTACGATAAAGAAGAGAAAACCTCAGCCAGACCATTTTTATAATAGTACTCTTATATCCATATTCGTGAATACTATATTGAAGAAAGGCAAGAAGAGTTTAGCTCAAAAAATAGTTTATACAGCCATGGAGAGAGTAAAGCAGAAGGCTAAGGAAGATCCCCTTAAAATGTTCGAGAAAGCTGTGGAGAATGTGAGGCCCGTGCTTGAGACAAAGTCCAGGCGAGTAGGAGGAGCGACTTATCAAGTACCGATAGAAGTACCTTTAAACCGATCCACTTCTCTGGCGGTAAGATGGTTGATCAGGTATGCACGAGATAGGGCGGGGAAGAGCATGGAAGAAAAACTTTCAGCTGAAGTCATCGATGCAGTTAACCATCGGGGTGGAGCGGTCAAGAAAAAAGAAGATATCCATAAAATGGCTGAATCAAATAGAGCTTTTGCTCATTATAGATGGTAGTCTCAAATATAAAAAAAGAGAATTTACCTACAATTAAAATGGAGTGCAGAGTTGACACAAAGATATCCACTCAAAATGGTCAGGAACATTGGAATCTTGGCCCATATAGATGCGGGGAAGACTACCACAACAGAGCGTATCCTTTTCTTTACCGGCATTACTTACAAAATGGGAGAGGTAGATGAGGGCACAGCTGTTATGGATTGGATGGCTCTTGAGCAGGAGCGCGGAATAACTATCACTTCAGCTGCCACTACCTGTTACTGGGAAAACCACCGAATCAACATAATTGATACCCCTGGACACGTTGATTTTACGGCCGAAGTCGAGCGTTCGTTAAGGGTTCTTGACGGTGCGATTGTCATCCTTTGCGGAGTAGGTGGAGTTGAACCTCAATCTGAGACGGTGTGGCGTCAAGCTGATAGATACAAGGTGCCTCGAATTGTTTACATCAACAAGATGGACAGAGTTGGTGTTGATCCTGAAAAAGCTGTAGAACAAATGAGGACCAGGATCGCGGCTAACCCCTTGGTCATTCAGATTCCCTTAGGAAGAGAAGAAAATTTCAGAGGAGTGATTGACCTCGTCCAGATGAAAGAAATAGACTGGGGGGATGATTTATTGGGAACAAAATTTGAGGTGAGGAGCATTTCAGAAGAATATAAAGATGAGGCCCAAGAAAAAAGGAACGGAATGATAGAGCAGCTTAGTGATATGGATGATCTCCTGATGGAGAAATATTTGGACGGCGCCGAAATACCCCCCGAAGAGATAAAGCGAGTCATCAGAAAGGCGACAAATTCTCTCCAGNTTGTTCCTGTNATCTTTGGAGCTTCTTTCAAGAATAAGGGCGTTCATCCTTTATTGGANGCTGTNGTTGACTACTTACCTTCACCCCTGGATATTCCTCCAATCAANGGCCATCATCCTCGTACTTTAAACATTGAAACAAGAAAAGCCTCGGATGATGAACCTTTTTCAGCTTTGGTGTTTAAAATAACGAATGATCCTTATGTCGGCTCTCTTTCTTTTATTAGGGTGTATTCAGGTAAGGCAAAGGTAGGTTCTTCAATTTATAATGCGACAAAGGAGGAAGAAGAGAGAATCGCTCGCCTCTTAGAAATGCACTCTAATAAAAGAAAGGATATTAAAGAAGTCTATGCAGGGGACATAGTTGCCCTGGGCTCCATGAAAAATCTTTCCACCGGAGATAGCCTTTGTTTAAGGAATCATCCCCTTATCCTTGAACAGATAAGATTTCCGGAACCGGTTATATCAGCTTTTATAGAGCCAAAATCAAAAAGAGAACATTCGAAATTAGCTGAATCCTTGGCGAAGCTCACAAGAGAGGATCCCACGTTCAAGTTCATGCAGGATCCCATGACTGGACAAACTCTTGTTTATGGAATGGGGGAACTCCATTTGGAAGTCTTGATGGACCGTATGGAAAGAGAGTTTGGAGTGAAAGCGAATCTGGGAAGACCTCAAGTTGCCTATAAAGAGACGGTTACAGCTCTTTCGGAAGGAGAGAGCAAGTATGTGCGGCAGACAGGCGGAAGAGGGCAGTATGGACATTGCAAGATTATCGTTGAGCCTTTAAGAAGAGGAGCAGGGTTCGAATTCGTTGATGATACGAAAAGAGGTGTTATTCCCAAAGAATTCATTCCTTCTGTAGAGAAAGGTGTCAAGGAAGCCATGGAGACTGGAGTCATAGCTGGTTTTCCGGTTACCGATGTTAAAGTCACGATAATCGATGGTTCTTATCATGAAGTTGATTCTTCATCTATTGCTTTTAAAATTGCCGGTTCTTTAGCTTTTAAGGATGCTGTGTCTAAATCGAATCCTAAACTTCTTGAGCCCGTCATGAGCCTGGAAGTTGTTGCTCCAGATGAATATCTGGGAGATATAGTTGGAGATATAAATGCGCGGCGAGGCAAAATGGAGGAAATGGAGATGAGAGGGGGGTCGAGAGTGATGAAGGCTCTTGTTCCCCTTGAAGAGATGTTTGGATATGCGACAACTCTTAGAACCTTGACTCAGGGAAGAGGGGTGTTTTCCATGGAGTTTTTTCGGTATGGTACGATTCCTTCCCCGATTATGGAGGAAATAATCGCCAGGATTGAAGGAAGAATTCCGGCTCATAGGTGAAGTATTAAATAAATTAAAAGAGAAAAATGAATAAAAAATATTATAAAATGCTTGATAAGGAAATTAGGCTGAAAAAACCAAAGAATAGGAGGTAAAGGGAATGGCGAAGGCAAAATTTGAGAGGACGAAGCCGCATTTAAACATAGGGACGATAGGGCATGTAGATCATGGCAAGACGACATTGACATCGGCGATAACGAAGATTTTGAGCAAGGAGATGGAGGGAAAGGTCGAGTATATAGAGTTTGACAAGATAGACAATGCGCCTGAGGAGAAGGAGAGGGGATTAACGATACAGATAGCGCACATAGAGTATGAGACGAAGAAGCGGCATTATGCGCACATAGATTGTCCTGGACATGCGGATTACATAAAGAACATGGTGACTGGGGCGGCGCAGATGGATGGGGCGATATTGGTAGTGGCTGCGGATGATGGTCCGATGCCGCAGACGCGGGAGCACATATTGTTGGCGCGTCAGGTGAATGTACCTGCGATAGTAGTGTTCATGAACAAGGTAGATTTGGTGGATGATGCGGAGATATTGGATTTAGTTGAGTTAGAGGTAAGGGAGTTATTGACGAAGTACGAGTATCCTGGGGATAAGATACCGGTTGTACGGGGTAGTGCATTGAAGTCGATGGAGTCGGATGGAGATCCGGCGGCTGAAGTAAACAAGCCTGTGATGGAGTTATTGGAGGCAGTGGACAATCGCATACCGGAGCCTGTGAGGTTGGTTGATCAACCGTTTTTGATGCCGATGGAGGACATATTTACGATAAGCGGTCGGGGGACGGTAGTGACGGGTAGAGTTGAGCGTGGGGTAGTGAAGGTAGGAGAGGAGATAGAGATAGTAGGATTTGGAGAGACGCGGAAGCGGGTAGTGACAGGGGTAGAGATGTTTCGCAAGATATTGGATGAGGGGCAAGCAGGAGACAACATAGGAGTGTTATTGCGAGGCACGGACAAGGATGAGGTAGAGCGAGGGATGGTGTTGGCGGCGCCTGGGTCGATAAAGCCGCATCATCGTTTTAAGGCTGAGATATACGCGTTGAAGAAGGAGGAAGGAGGGCGGCACACGCCGTTTTTCACAGGGTACAGGCCGCAGTTTTATTTTCGGACGACGGATGTGACAGGGTCGGTTAAGTTACCGTCAGGGGTAGAGATGGTAATACCAGGGGACAATGTGAATTTGGAGATAGAATTGATAGCGGATGTGGCGATGGAGAAGGGATTGAGGTTTGCGATAAGAGAGGGAGGCCGGACAGTAGGAGCAGGCTCGGTTACTGATGTTTTAGAATAGTATGCAGGGGTTTGATTCATCAAACCCACCTTATAAATAGATAAGGATTATAAATAAGAATGATGAAACAAGAAGAAAGGAGTTGTTAGTTGTAGGGGCTTGATTTATCAAGCCCGCACTTTTAAAAATGCTAGAAAAGCAAAAATGCGATGAGAGAAATCGTGACGTTACAGTGTCCTGAGTGTAAACGGAGGAACTACACAACTACAAGGAACAAAAAGACACAAAAGGAAAAGATTGAGCAGAATAAATATTGTAAGTTCTGCCAGAAACACACTCTTCATAAAGAAATAAAATAACGGTAGAGAATTAGAAGCAAGAAAAAAGTTGCTTAAATTATTGAAGCTGAGTCGGTGAGGTGAGAGGATTTTAAAGGAGGCGCTAAAGATAGAGGTGAGTAGCTCAACTGGTTAGAGCGTCGGTCTCCAAAACCGAAGGTTGCGGGTTCGAGTCCTGCCTCACCTGCCCTAACAATAAAAACTGTAGATTTAAAGGAACATATCGAAACATCACAAAAGTGTCATCTGTCAGTGTGTAGGATGAAGATTGGAGAATGAATAAAAAAGCAAAATGGTACAGACGCCTTTTCTCCTTTTTGAGAGAAGTCAGGGCCGAGTTAAGAAAGGTGACATGGCCATCTAGAAATGAGGTTTACAGCACAACTATCGTCGTTATTATTGCTACTGTCTTCTTTGGATTTTATCTCTATTTCATGGACCTTATTTTTTCTTGGGTACTTGATCACATAAGAGGATTATTTGGCTAGATTGAGTGAGAAAATGGATAAAGATTGGTATGTCGTTCATACTTATTCGGGGTTTGAAAAATTTGTAGCTGAGTCTATCCGCCAGAGGTGTATTGAGCTGAATATAGAGGATCAGATTGGCCAGATCATCATCCCCACAGAGGGCGTTGTTGAAATAAAAGGAGGGAAAAAGGTCGTTTCCACAAAAAGGTCTTATCCTGGCTATATCTTAATCGAAATGTCGATGACAGATGAAAACTGGCATATAATTCGCGAGACGCCAAAAGTGACTGGTTTTGTGGGATCAGGGAAAAGGCCTTCGCCCTTGAGTAAAGACGAAGTCAGCCAGATAGTGGAACATATGGAGATAACCTCTGAAAAGCCGAAACCAAAGCATTCTTTCGAAAAAGGAGAGGCTGTCCGAATCATTGATGGGCCTTTTTTCAATTTTAACGGCATAGTCGAAGAAGTAAATAATGAAAGAAGCACCTTAAAAGTATTGGTTACAATTTTCGGTCGATCTACTCCAGTAGAATTAGAATTCTTACAAGTGGAGAAAATTTAGGAGGAAGCATGTCAAAAGAGGTNGTAGCGAAGATCAAGCTGCAGATAGAAGCGGGTCAGGCAAGCCCAGCTCCACCTGTGGGTCCGGCACTCGGTCAACATAACGTAAACATCATGGACTTTGTCCGCCAATTCAATGAAAAGACTAACAAGATGGAAGAAGGAACGGTTATTCCTGTCGTTATAAGTGTTTTTAAGGATAGAAGTTTCAATTTTGTCATGAAAACACCTCCAGCTTCCTATCTCTTGAAGAGAGCAGCTGGGATAGCAAAAGGATCTGGAACACCAAACAAAGAGAAAGTAGGTAAAGTTACTGAAAAACAGATTGAGGAGATAGCAAAGGTAAAGATGGCTG
>JGI24422J19971_10001040_pt1 | contig 16481 bp, 19 predicted proteins | sample DeeMarSWOR152_54_FD_19971 | JGI IMG/M metagenome (IMG submission 19971) | reverse complement strand
GAAATGCTCAAGGAAGAGTTGACCAGTGAAACTATCCTTGTTTCTGTTATGTATGCGAATGGTGAAATAGGCACTATCGAGCCTATAAGAGAAATAGGTGAGATCACGCGTGACAGGAACGTCTATTTTCATGTGGACGCCGCCGCAGCAATTGGGCAAGTTCCAATAAATGTGCAAGAAGAATCCATTGATTTGCTGACCTTATCTTCGAACGACATGTACGGACCTAAAGGAGTCGGAGGGCTTTACATAAAGGAGGGAACGCGCCTGAAACCATTTATTCTTGGCGGGGGACAAGAACGGGGACTGAGATCAGGAACCGAGAACTTGCCAGGCGTTGTGGGCATGGGCAAGGCAGCGGAATTGACGAAACTAGAAATGAAGGCTGAAAGCGAAAGGCTTACCAAGCTACGGGACAAATTCATCAAGAAGCTCTTGGAGAGCATCCCACACTCCTTTCTGAACGGCCACCCTTCCAGACGGCTGCCAAACAACGTTGCGGTCCGATTCAGTTTCATTGAAGGAGAATCGATGCTTCTCAACCTCGACATGGCTGGAGTGGCAGCTTCCTCTGGGTCGGCGTGCACCGCCAAGACGCTGGAACCATCCCACGTGCTTCGGGCTACAGGGCTAAGGCACGAAGAAGCCCACGGCTCACTGCTGTTTACTCTGGGCAGGCAAAATACTGAGGAGGAAGTTGATTATGTCTCGGGACTAATGCCCGATATAGTTAAAAGGCTACGAAGCATGTCACCATTAACGCCAGAAGAGCTGACGGAGAATGTATAGCGATAAGGTCATGGATCATTTCAGAAACCCGAGAAATGTGGGCGAAATAGCAGACGCCGACGGCGTGGGTACAGTTGGAAACCCAGTTTGCGGAGACGTGATGGCAATAACGATCAAGGTCAAAGATAACCGAATCGCCGACATCAAATTCAAAACCTTCGGCTGCGGCGCAGCAGTCGCCACAAGCAGTATGATAACAGAGCTAGCCAAGGGCAAGACCTTAGATGAAGCACTGAAAATCACTCGAAGTGACGTAGCAGAAAGCTTAGGCGGCCTTCCACCAGTAAAGATGCACTGCTCAAACCTGGCCGCAGATGCGCTACATGAAGCCATCAAAGACTACAGGAAAAGGAAGGAGGCCGACAAGTGACCAAATTCATACAATGCGAACAATGTCGCGTGAGAATAGAAGATGAGGTGTGCAAGTTCGCAACATATGTACGCGTTATTGATGGCAAAAAGCACGTGTTCTGTTGCGAAAAATGCGCTGAAAGATATCAAAAGGAGAAAACCCAAGCAGCTTAGCGTGCAAGTTTTTCGTCAGGTTGGTCAATGAGGAATCAACCTAGCTTGGATCAACACTATTTCTTCAAAGGCAACCTTTTCACTTTCAATCACCGTTGCAGATAGTGTTCTTTCTGCAAATAGTGCCAGAGTTCTTTCAACATTCGAAAGGCTGGATTGAACCAGCAATATTCTTCCATTCTCAGCCAAGTGTTTTGAAGATTCAGTTATGAAACGGTCAATAACCGATCGTCCGTCTTTTCCCCCACACCAAGCTTTCTCAACCCAGATTTCCCCTTCGTCTGGCCCAACTGGCAGGTAGGGAGCGTTGAACGTTATCAGGTCGTACATCTCCTCAGGCTCGATAGGTTCGAAGAGATTTCCTTCACGCGTTTCGATCTTTGCGGCAACTCCGTTGAGTTCTGCGTTTCTCTGGGCGCAGGCCACTGCATGAGGGTTTATGTCTACTGCTACTACGTAACTTGCTCTTTCAGCGGCCAAAACTGCCAAAATGCCGCATCCGGTGCCCATATCCAACACTGTTGAATTCTTTTCTGTCGACAAATTCCGTACGAGTAGAAACGTATCTTCGGCGGGTTCGTACACTTGTTCAGGAACTACGAAAACGAAATCTCCAAGGAAAACTCCTTTACATTGAGAACTCATCTGCCAACATCCCAAAATCCTCAGGTGCCAACTCTCTAACCCGTTTGTTGCAGAGAGGGAGAAAATCAGCCTTTCTCATGCTGGGCGAACCTCTCAACCCGTACTTGTTTATTAGAGGCATAGCGGCATTTCGCACCAGTTTATTGCGTTGTGTGAACAGAATGCGTACGACTTCGTGAAAGACCTTTTCATCTGCAACTCGGAAAGGAGGGCTCCTAGGTTTCAACCTGATTGCAGCGGCTTTCACTTCGGGTGTTGGATAGAAAACATATGCTGGAACAGGGGCGAGCAGCTCTACTTCAGCTCTGTAATAGGTGGAGACTGTTAGACGACTGTACTGTTTGCTGCCTGGTTCCGCTTTAAGCCTTTTGGCGAATTCCTCCTGAAAGGTTAGAACTGCGCAGTCGAAGGTTTGGTTGAACAGCCAGAAGAGAAGCGGTGATGAGATCGCAAAGGGGGGGTTGGAAACTACTTTGTTGAAATCTAGCACTCCTAATCTGAGAATGTCGCCTTCGATCAACTCCACATTGTCTAGGTCAGCCAGCTCTTGCTGCAATATTTTGATCAATCGGTTGTCAGCTTCAACAGCAACTACCTGCCTTGCCCTTTGAGCAAGGAAGCGGGTCAGAAAGCCAAGACCTGCTCCGACTTCTAAGACAACGTCTGTCCGGCTTATAGCTGCGTATTCGCACATGAGCTGTAAGAAGTGGCTGTCAATCATGAAGTTCTGGCCCAAGCGCTTCTTTGGAAGCATTCTGTGGGCGCGCATAAGGGAAATTGCCCTTTGAACGAGGTTCATTAGGGTCCACTATGGTGCCCGAGTGAAGAGTCGGTATTTGCTTTCTCCTGCTAGTTCCTCAACTATGCGCTTGGTTATTAGCTTGGGAGGGTCGGGGATACCAGTGCGGTTTTGGAGGTCTTCAAAGCTTGCGAAGGGTTTTCGTTCGCGCTCATTGATGATCTGCCACATGTACTTCTTGCCGATGCCTGGAATCAGTTCCATGGCGTGCATTCGTGGAGTTATGGCCTGGGCGGTGTTGAAGAAACTGACAAACCAACGTTCACGGTTTACTACAATCTCTTCAATTATGCTTGGCGCCTCCATCTTGGCGTTAGCAGTGAGTTCGTCAAAGCTAACGCGGCCGATTATGTACGTAATCTGCTCTCTCTTGTCCTTTCCGACGTATACTCGATCGTGAGGCTTGAGGATCAAACCTTCCTTCACTATTGCCTCCAAAAGCGTGAAGAAGGCTTCGCCTACGACTTGAACCACAGCCCCTGCTCGGAAGCCCGACCTAGTGCCGGCTCTCCCATGGGGCAAAAAGTCTAGCACAAAGGCGTTTTCTTCGTATCTTTTCTCCATATCCTCTTCTCCGCCTCCTGCAGCCGAAATAATATGTTAATATTAATGTGTTAATATGCTTCAGTGTTATTTTTCCTTTTTCCGGTGTTCATCCAGAAACGCCAATATGCTCTCCAGTTTCTGCGTTTCTACGATCTTCCGGCCACCAGCCAAGAAAACGCGGATCTCTTCGATGCTTTTGGGCATGCAGTTGATCAGTTGCACTGCTTCCTCTTCCTCAAGGGCATAATCATCGACCAATCCTTTCACTAGCTTCGCGGCCTCTTTCGCCTCTATCTTTGAGAACTTGGCTGTGTAATCAAAGGCTCGACGTTGGAATTGGTCTAGGTTTTCCTCGCCGATGGCTTCCAAGAGCTGCTTGACCTCTGGCACAGTCAACAATTTTTCTTTCACTGCCTTTCCTGACAACTCTAATCCCTCGTTTACCCTGTGAAGGGTTCAAGGTGTTCAGGCCGAACTATAATCTCCTTCACAGCTTTGTCTTGAGAAACGCTTACCACGTAGGCCTGCCCTCTCCTGTTTTCGATCACGCCGATCTTTCCGTGAAAGCGACGGTGAGGCATACCTTTGTGGATGCTCGGATTCAGCTTCACAACGACCCGCTCTCCCAACTTGTACTCTCTCAGTATTTTGCTCAACCCTGTCTTGCCTTTTTCTCTGGACTTCTTCCGCAACAGTGAGCGGGTTCTGCGGCGGTAGCCCTTTGACTTCATCTTTCCTCTCCCGCAATGACTCGTACCACGTCTAACTGGAGAGGTTTAGCTCTGACGCCTAGAATGTTTGCTACGCTAGGTTCAGTACGACCCTCATCTCCAGTGACTAGTTCTTTTATGTAAAGGCCTCCTTGACAGTGGATGTGTATTTCCGCACGGTTAGGTGACAACCTCTTTGTCTTAGCCTTATATATGTACTTTTCCCGCATCAGATTTGACCGTCGATGTAATACACGTTGGGGTGTCCATTGATGGATTGTCGCGTTGGATAACGTCCGATCTATTCTCTCCAGTTCTTCGTCGGATACAGCACGGTCAAACTCCATTCGTGCGAGATACACTTTCTCTGCTGTTTCCTCCTTTTTTAAACGTCTAACCACATCTTTGTCGACAAAACGGAGTCCAAGCACCTCGACTTTGCCTTTTGAGCGTCGATTGATTGTCTGTTGAAGCCCTTGCAGGTTGAAGAAGCGTTTCTTGGGTTCTTTAACCTCCAGAACAAAAGGCCTTCCCGACCCAAGCATGCGAGCGTCGACATCCTCTCTGCCAGCGCCATGGAAGGCGATCTCTTCGCCTTCAGTAATATCTAGAATAGGGTTGCCCACAAGTTCTTCAACTGACTCAGCATATTTTTTTCCAGTGTTGCCGCAGGCTTTGCATCCCTCTCCCCTGCATTGCTGGCATAACCACCGCGATTGAGGAATGTCCCTAACAAGTTTTCTGTATCTACCCGCAATGAAGAGAGGGTTTACTCTAAGCCAAACTTCCTTCTTGAACGGTTGACGAGTATAACCAAATCAGGATTAGTGAAGTTGACTTCCTTCTTGGTAATCTGGTGAAGCCGTTTTCCGATATCGCGACTTAGCTGGCTTTTGAGGCTTTCGCCATGGGTTACGTTGAATTGCGCCTTGAATTCATCTTCTCTCTCTGCCACTTGAAGTGGCAATTCTATGCCAACCAAGAAAGTCTTGAACTCAAAGCTACTCAGTTTCTCCACAGCTTTATCTGCCAGTTTGTCGATGTTTTCAAAGACTTTCTCACAGAGAAAACATTTTTTCTTTGCTCGTGGCGCCCTACGTGTAAGCTTCAAGATGTCGCGAGCCGGGGCAAAGGAACCATTCACAGCAATCGCTTTCAACAGATCAACACCGCTTTCATCCTTTGAAAGCAAGGACTCGTGGGCTTTCAAGGTAAGCAGCAACTTTATGGCTTTGCCCCGACTCTCGTTTTCCATGCTGTAACCAAGAAGAGCGAATTGTCTGCCTAGGCAATGATCGCACATAGGAAGTTCTGCAATCATCTGCAACGCGCTTTCAAGAATCTCCATTCGAGTCTGCTGCCTACCTATAGCCTTTCGGGATTTTCGTTCCTGTAAGGAAGGGGATTTTTTTTCGCCGTAATTGCTTCATCATCCGTCGCATCATATTGTATTGCTGGACGAGCTCTTTGACCTCTTTGTCGGAGGTTCCTGAACCTCTCGCGACTCTTCGTATACGAGAAGAAGACAGGATTTTGGGATTCTCTCTTTCTTTTGGAGTCATTGATTGGATGATGACTCTCCATCTCTCGAGTCGGCTCTGGGCCACGTCAACCATTTCATCTGGAATGTTGTAGGACATACCAGGCAGCATTTTTAAAAGCCGCTTGAAGGGTCCCATGCTTTTCATAGCTTCGAATTGCTCATACATATCGGTTAGAGTGAATTTCCCGCTGAGAATTCTCTTGGCTTTCTTTTCGGGGATTTTGATCTCTGCTTCTCGCACTTTTTCGATTAGGCTTTGCAGGTCTCCCATCCCCAAGAGACGCCCCACGAAGCGCGACGGAACGAAGGCCTCTATGTCTCCAATCTTCTCGCCAGTGCTGATGAACTTGATTGGAGCTCCTATTGCTGCTACTGCTGACAGTGCGCCGCCTCCTCGAGCAGAGCCATCCAGCTTTGCCACTATAATTGAACCTATTGGCGTGACTCCATGGAAAGCCCTTGACTGAGTAGCCGCTTGCTGTCCTATGGTGCCGTCTATTACAAGCATAACTTCGTTTGGTTTTATAGCTGTCTCAAGCTGCTTCATCTCTTTGATAAGTCCTTTCTCTTCTTTGTGGCGACCTGACGTGTCAATTATTATTATGTCCCGATTGTGAAACTCTTTTAGCCCTCTCTGAGCCACTCTAATTGCATCTTTGGATTCTGGGTCGCCATAGACAGGGACGTTGATACTGCTGGCCAGTTGGCTCAGTTGCTCGAAAGCGCCTGGTCTGAATGTATCCGCACATATGAGGGCGGGTTTCAATCCTCTCTTTTGCAGATAGCGTGCAATCTTGGCTGAAGCTGTGGTCTTCCCGGAACCCTGAATGCCGACGAGCATTATAATGCGACGTTTTCCAGGCTCAATCTTTAATGGAACAGGCTTCTCCCCGAGAAACCGTGTAATCTCCTCATAAACCACTTTCACTACGTGCTCTTTTCTAGAGATTCCTGGAGGCAGCTCCTCCTTCAGGGCTCTATCTTCGATTCGCTTCGATATGTCGAGAACCAACTGTACACTTACGTCAGCCTGCAGAAGTGCTCGTTGGATGTCTCTGACGAGCTCTTTTACGGTTGCCTCGTCCACAACAGCAGCCTTGAACACCTTCTTGAGGGCAACGGAGATTGATGAGCCGAGACGTTCCAGCACCATAGCCTCTCACCAAACTTCTAGGTCTTGCGCATGCTTAAATAAGGTTTGGATTCGGAAAACCTATGTAGCTGGTCTTTCATTGAATTAATGTTGCGTTAAACCTGACTTCCGAAACTTATGAGTCAAGCGTCGTCCAGGGCTGCGGCAACAATAATTGGAAACGCAATTGTTGCATCACATATAACAGTGACAATGTTCTTCCTTGACTTGACTTTGCTCCAGCTTATGGCTTCTTCCAAAGGCGCGCCGCTAAGTCCCCCGGGCTCAGGACGATCCATGGTAATCTGAACCGCTGCATCGACTCCTTCCCGAAAAGTATTAGCAAAGAGAGCCAGATGCTTTGGCCAACCGCCACCCAAGATTATGATTCCGGATTTCTTAGCTTCGTACACTTCGTTAACAACCTTGTTTAGGTCGCCTAGAGGGTTGAGAATAAGCGTCTTGTCCTGTCCATACATCCAAAGCTGGAATCCAACTATGGAGTCTGGCAGGCCTGGGCAGATTATCGGCACGTTCTTCTTTGCTGCCACCGCCAAAATTGAGTTCCTATCATCTATCCGTCTTCCGATCTCCCACAGTAGATCAGATGGGGAAATTCGTCGCCGTAGCTCTTCGGGAAGTTCTTCAAGTAAATCGTAGAGCCACCTTTCAAGCTCCTTGAAAGCCTGCTGCTCAATGTAAATGTCGCCGATTCTGCCGATTTTTTCTCTCTTCAGCTGCTCGTCTTCGGCTCTAAAAGTCCCGATCTTGTGTTTATATCCCAAAGCTTCGATTAGATCATGAACCATGTTTGCGCCAGTAGTTACAACTACGTCTACATATCCCATTTCAATAAGCTGAGCGATGATGTTTCTCAGCCCGCCAGGTACGAGTGGCCCTGCCAATGCTAGGAAAACAGTGTAGTCCGGATCTTTGAACATTCTGGCTACAAGACTTGCAGCCTGCCCCAGCTTTCCCGCCCCCAAGACTCCAGAGGCACTCATTTCTTTTACCAGTTGGGCTACAGAAATTCCACGCTTAAGCCGCATCTGCTTAACATTCAACAGTCTTCAACTTCATAAATATCGTAAAGTGGCTTGCAAAGGTTGGCTAGCCCTTGGTTCGCATTATTTTGGTTCTTCCCAAGATGCGCCAGTATTCCACCTCTATGCCCGAGGTCAACTTCTTCTTGAGTTCCTCATCGTCAGGATGTGCTGCCTCGAAAACTTCGTAGTTCTCCAAATCCATTATCTGGACTGCTGAGGGTAGTAAAGCCAGAACTTGGCCAGTTCTCTTTTCGATCAGAGGCACTTCTATCTGTGCATCTACCGGCTTGACGAACGTCCTCTTGGTTCCGTCAAAAACTCCTATAGCCACAACCCTTGCTTTTGCAGCACCGTGCTTGCCAGGTTTGGACTTTGTAAGGTTGGAAACTCGGCAAGGTTCATTGTCAACGATAACGTATCCGCCTACGCGCAGGGCTCCGACATCGACAGGTTTGCTCATTTCAGTAGCATCCNATAATGTACAGCAATGTTTAACAACTGAGATAAATAGATTAAGGTTGCTGCAAGGGTTTCAGTTGTGCGATAATNATGGGGCTCAAGAGTGTCGGANTGACGGCACGAACTGACAAGAAGAAGGCGTTGAACCTAGCAAAGAAACTATTGAATTATCTCGGAGAAAAAGGACTAGGCATAATGCTAGATCCTGAAGTCGCGGAAACCATTGGAAAACCCGACGCAGCATTGCCTATTGAGGAATGGGCGCCAGACTTTGTAATCACAGTCGGTGGCGACGGAACTATACTGAGAACCTGCATTCATCTTTCAAAGCCTGAGCCTCCTATACTAGCGATCAACATGGGTGAAAGAGGCTTTCTGGCCGAAGTATCCCCAGATGATGCGTTGCCAGCCTTGAACAAGACGCTAAACGGCGAATTTAGGCTTGAACGCTGCAAGAAGCTAGCTGTTACAGTCGAGGGTGAGGAGCTTCCGGACGCATTGAACGAAATATTCATCTCCGCAGACGCCCCCGTTAAGCTTTTATATGCAAATATATGGAAGGACGGCACCCGGATTCTGGCTTGTAGAGCCGATGGCATCTTGATTGCGTCTCAGACGGGCTCAACAGGATATTCCATAGCAGCAGGAGGACCGGTCTTAGACCCGGAAGCTGACGTTTTCGTCGCTACACCGGTATGCCCGCTGACTCCTTTCCCCCCAATTGTTTTTCCCGAGAATTCAACCATCAGTGTGGAGATTGAGAGACCACTTACCGCTCTAGTTGTGGTTGATGGATACCACAGGAGGCTCGTTGAGAAGAGGAAGCCGCGTGTGTCAGTGAAAAAGTCTGATAATGTTACCTCTTTCATTCGTTTCAAAGAAGATTTTTATCGAAGACTCGAAAGCCGGCTGCTGTATCCAAAGGGTGAACGCGGCTGACTAAGCGTCACAAGCAAAGGATAATCGTCTTGGACACTTCAGCTTTCATAGCTGGCTTTGACCCCCTTTCAATTCGGGACGCTCAATACACAGTCCCCGCAGTCAGAAATGAACTTGCCAGCCACTCCTTATCCTTAACCCGCCTTAACGCGGCAGTCGAAGGCGGGAAACTAGAAGTCAGAGAACCCAACCCAGAATATGTCAAGAAGATTGAAACGTCATCGATGGCTGTTGGCGATCTTCGTTTCCTTTCAGACGCGGACCTGCAAGTTTTGGCGTTGGCATTGGAACTCAAAGAAAAAGGTTACAGCCCTCACATTGTCACCGACGACTATTCCATACAAAATGTAGCTAATCAGTTGGGCATCCAGTTTGCACCATTGATGACCTTTGGGATTCGCTATCGTTTCCGCTGGATACTCTACTGCCCCGCGTGCCACCGCAAATATGCGCCGAACCACCGGTCTAAACGGTGTGGAGTATGTGGAACCGAACTCAGACGGAAACCCGCTGGGAAGACCCTAGTTTGATACGAGACAAACGTTGTAGAAGGGGCCTTTGCCAAAAGACAGACAGGCTGTGAAGGAAAGGGAAAATAAGAACCGGCTGCATGCGTGTATTAGGAACTGAACAATGAGCTACGTTGAACGGAGAACCGTGTATTTCGAAGCTGTCGATAGTAAAAACACTGAATCTCTTTTGAGGGTTGCAAGAGCGTACGCCGAGGAGGCTGAAATTAAGGACATTGTGGTTGCTTCAACCACCGGAGAGACGGGGGAGAAAGTTTCGAAATTATTCAAAGGCTGTAATGTAGTGGTCGTCACTCATCACGCTGGCTTTGCCAATGTACGTACGCAAGAGTTGAAGGAGGATAAACGCAGGCAAATACTGGCAAACAATGCGAAAATCTTGACAGCGACGCACGCTCTAAGCGGTGTCGAGAGATCAATTCGAAGGAAGTTCGGGACGATGGAACCGCTTGAGTTGATTGCCAATACTCTGAGGTTATTCGGTGAGGGAACAAAAGTGTGTGTCGAAATTGTGCTAATGGCAGCTGACGCGGGATTAATACCTGTTGATAAGAACGTTATGGCAGTGGCCGGCTCCGGTCGAGGTGCAGACACAGCATTACTGATAAAGCCAGCGAACTCCAGCAGATTCTTCGACTTGGAAATCAAAGAGGTCATCGCTAAACCTAGAAGTCTAAGTTGAACCCTATTATCTTCAAGCTATAGAGCGTAACTCTAACCAGTTAGCTCGGCGGCGGCCGCTCTCCCAGCACCAAAGAAACAGTCATGTTGCCTGCTTCCCCGCTCCTTTCAACGGTTAAGTCGATTGTTCGGCCTGGCGAAGTTAAACCTTCAAGGTAGCTTGAAACGTCGTCACCATTTCTTATCCCAGTACCATTTATCGCTAGTATAATGTCTCCACCGACTGGTATCGTTTGGCCAAAAATAACGACTTCGTGCGTTGCGCCCTCTAGTCCAGCCCTTTGAGCGGGGCTGTTGTCCATCACCTCTACTATGAGCCATCCATACGTGGTTTCTGTGTTCATGCGGTCTGCAATTTCGTATGTCATGTCCATTCCTAGTACGCCGATCCAAGGGTGCTTGTATTCCATTCCATCAGCCAGCCAATCGATTTCGTTGAGTATTGCATCCGAAGGAATGGCAAAGCCAATTCCTTGAGATTCCGTTATGATAGCAGTAGTTATGCCTACTACTTGTCCCTTCGAGTTCAGCAAAGGACCGCCGGAATTTCCTGGGTTTATGGGTGTGCTTATTTGGATAATGCCTGCGATCGGATAGCCGCCTGTCGCAGGTTCCGAGATTGTTCTTCCTAACTGACTCACTATCCCCGTCGTCATAGTCCCAGTAAGCCCATAGGGGTTGCCCACAGCTATTACCAGATCGCCCGGTTTGAGAAGTGAAGAGCTGACGATAGGTAGCGGTTTGAGCTCTTCAACTGGGGCTTCAACCGCAAGAACAGCCAAATCTACGTAAGGATCTTCGCCAAGTATGTCTGCAAGGTACGAGTTGCCGCCACTAAAGGTCACGGTCAGACTCCCAGACTCCACGCCTTCAACAACGTGGTAATTTGTAACGACAAGACCGGAGAGATTGTAGATGAAGCCAGAGCCAGAAACTTCACTCCCAGCGGTATACCCATGAATCAGAACAACAGAGTCTTTGACGCTTTCATAAAGCTCAGAAAGGGATATGTTGCCTACGCCGGTTTGATTCTTGCTTTTCAAAGCTTCTGCAAGGGCGGCGACCTGGGTTCTGAGTGAAGCGACTTCGTTCTTCAAATTCCTAGCGCTGCTCGAGAAGACTTGGTAAGTATATATGTTTCCTACAACACCAGCCACTACAATTATGGAAATAATAGCAACCGCGAATAGTGACAAACGGTTTGATTGGCGGTCATAGCCATTATACAAGTTACGATGTTGCCCCTGAGAATCTGGTTCTTGAAGCTAACTTGCGCGGTTCTTATAAGCGTTCCCCAACGCTTCGCTCCCTTGCTTGAGCGAGTTCTGAGTTTGCAGTTTGCTAATCCTTGTGGAGGCGCCGGGGAGAGGATTTGAACCCCTGAGGGCTAAAGGCCCACCGGCTAACTGGCCCACTTTAAACGCTATGGATCTCGAGGCCGGCGCATTTCCACTCTGCCACCCCGGCTTCAGCACCCAAGCCAGAAAAGCGCAGGGTGTCTAAAAGCGTTTTGCCTCTCCAGGTTAGCTAGCTTTGGCGCTTGTTACGAGCCTGATGGTTAGGTTTGGACGCCATTGGGAAGACTTGGAGCAGTTGCCGTCTCACAATCCTACCTAAAGCTAAAAGTAGCCCAAAGGCAAAACAACAAAGGGGAGGCTTACATGAGACTCACAGGTAGAGCGCTAAGAATCGATACGTCGGCTGAACGGAAAATCACACGATTCATCAGAGACTATCTAGACAAAGCAAAGGCAGGGGGTATAGTTCTAGGTGTTTCCGGTGGAGTAGACAGTGCCGCCACTGCTGCTCTATCCACATCCGCCGTAGGGGGAAGAAATGTTCTGGGACTATTCATGCCAGAAGAAGAAACCTATAGCAAGGCAGATTACAGGCACGTAAGATTGTTGGCTGGAAAATTTGAGTTCGAGTTGAAAACCATCGATCTCACACAGATCATTGCTGGTGTGTGTAAAGCCATCCCAGACTATGATAAGCAAGACAAAATTAGTAAAGGAAACCTCAAAGCCCGAACCCGAATGCTCATCTTGTATTATTATGCTAATAGCCAGAACTTAATTGTGGCAGGCAGCAGCGACAAGAGCGAAACTATGATAGGGTACTATACAAAATGGGGAGACGCAGGCGCAGATATCGCTCCAATAATGGACCTCTACAAAACGCAGGTCCGCCAACTTGCTCTCCAAATGGGCATCCCTCATTCAATTGCCCAGAAACCCTCTACTCCGGCACTTTGGCCTGGCCAAAAGGCTGAAGAGGAAATCGGGTTACAGTACGAGACCCTCGACCTGATTCTCTACGGCCTCGAACACTTCATGCCTGCCGAAGCAATAGCTAGACAACTGAGCCTCCCATTGGCGACCGTCTTAGCAATCAAAACCCGCTGGTTGCAGACGGAGCACAAAAGGCAAATGCCTTTAACGCCCAAACTCCAATACAGAACCATCAACGCCGACTTTAGAGTCACACGAACAGTTGAACTCGAGTAGGAGCAGCTATATGAAAACAGAATTTAGAATGGCAATTGCTCAGTTTCCATGCAAGATTGGCGATAAGACTTCCAACATCAAGAAGATGGAAGATTTTGCCCGATACGCACGAGACCAAAAGGCCAGCATCATCGTTTTTCCCGAAATGTCCCTAACAGGCTACACGACAAGAGACTTGACTTTCGACTTGGCCGAAGAAGTCCCCGGGGTTTCTACTGCAAGAATCGCGGAAATTGCGGAGGAAACAGGCCTATATATTATACACGGAATGCCAGAAAGAAGTGCAAAGGGAGAGGCAATACTCTATAACACTGCTGTTCTAACTGGTCCCGAGGGATTCATCGGCAAATATAGGAAGATGTACCTCCCGACACACAGCGTCTTCGAAGAGAAAAGGTATTTCCGACCTGGGTATCAGATGCCTGTCTTCGAAACGGAGCTGGGAAAGGTCGGCATAATGATTTGCTATGACATTTTCTTCCCTGAAACTGCGCGAGCATTGCGTTTACAGGGAGCCAAAATCGTAATCTGCATATCAGCTTCTCCGGCGACTCGGCGGACTTACTTCGAAGCTCTGACTGTGGCAAGGGCAATAGAGAACACCTGCTTTCTAGCCTACGTAAACCTTGTCGGCATAGAAGACGGCCTGCAATTCTGGGGTGGAAGCCGGCTGGTTGGACCAAATGGTACCCTAATCGCTCAAGCCAAATATGATGAGGAAGATATCTCCATTGGAGAAGTGAATTACGAGGATTTGAGGCCAATAGAAACCTTTGTACCTACACTTCGAGATTTACGGCCCGAAATCTATGATTCACTAAGGAATTTCTCGGAAGAGCTGTGATGTCACAGAAATCACACGCGTAGCATGCCGTGTGATGCCCACGTGATATCAAAGAGTATAAAGAACGGCGATACAGGCAAGCATGCTATTCCATTCTGGAGTGTCAGAAGGGAGGAGATTCTGAAGCAACCTTCTCTAGCCTATCCATAGCCCCATTGATTTTGTCGTAGGAAGTAGCATATGAGAGCCGCAGAAAACCTTCGCCGCGTTTGCCGAAGGCAGAGCCAGGGGTTACTATCACCTTTGCTTCTCGGAAAATACGTTCGGAAACATCTGCAGACGTCATATTGAAATCTCCAATATTGGGAAAGGCGTAAAACGCTCCTTTAGGAAGGGAACAACGGAACTTCTCAATCTCGCCTAAACGTTTGTGGACAAGCAAGCGTCTTTTGTCGAATTCCGAAACCATATCTGAAACGAAATCTTGTGATCCTTCCAAGGCTGCCGTGGCTGCGTATTGTGCAGGTCCTTCAACAGAGGCTACGGTGAACTGGTGGATGAGCAGCATCGCTGAAATCAACTCTTCAGGCCCTACGGAAAAGCCAACGCGAAACCCAGTCATCGCGTAGGTTTTGGAAAACGAGTTTACAACAATCGTTCTCTCTCGCATTCCCGGAAAAGTGGCTAGGGATAAGTGCTTCGTGCTGTCGTAGATTATCTTTTCATATACTTCATCGGAGACCACAATCAGATCGTTCTCAACTGCAAGTCTTCTCAGTTTCGCCAACTCATCGTGTGTCAGAACGGTTCCTGTGGGGTTGTTAGGCGAATTCACTATTATCACACGTGACTTTCTTGTGACCAGTGATGTCACGGATTCAATATCCGGCTTGAAGTCGTCATCCTCAAATAATGGGATTGAAACCGGAACTCCGCCCGCAATTTTTACTGCCGGCGCGTAGCAAACAAAACCTGGATCTGGGATGAGCACCTCGTCGCTTGGATTCACGAACGACAGAAGAGCTAGAGCGACCGCCTCTGTGGCTCCCACTGTGACTAGGACTTCGCTCTCTGGATTGTATGAAAGGCCGTATTCTCGCTGGTACTTCCTTGCCAGAGCCTCTCTCAATTCCGGAATCCCATTAGATGGAGTGTATTTTGTCTTTCCTTCGTCGATTGCTCGCTTGGCTGCTTCCAGCACATGCTCCGGCGGCGTGAAATCAGGCTCGCCTATGCCTAGACTAATGGCGCCAGGCATATTCTCAGTTGAGGCGAAAAGGCGTCGAATTCCAGAACCTTCAATGCCCCGCAATCTTTCAGCCCTTTTGTTACGCGTTTGCAAATGTTTCTCCTCAGCTTTCTTCAATTTTCTTAGGATAAAACATTTGTCTTTCTCATTCGAAACTTAGTCGGAATACCCGAAGGCACCAGCATCAACAGTTATATTCTGTTGTTGTATACAAAATCGTATCCAATTCAATTGGAGTTTCAGGTGGGAGCTTGTCGTTCAAGAAGGATGTTCAAAACTGGCTAAAACGCTCTCTAGAAGACCCAATCGCAAAAACGCTCGCTATTGGGAGCCATATGACCTCTACGCAGTTGGAGACGCTGCTTATAGACGTTTTAGCTGAAAATTTAGCCTCAAAACCGTTGAAATACGACGAAAAAGCCGCATTGAGGCGGACAAAGGCGCAGATAAGCCGGGGCTCCTTTAATAGAACGCTAAGGCAGGCAAAACTCAACGTCATAAGATCGATATACACGATCCTTCTCCTCGGCTATTTCGGGATTCTTGAGGATACAAGTCTTGTTCCTTACGTGGATGTTGCGAATAAGCTCAAAGCATACACGACCGCATATAGGGACCTTGCGGATAATCATGGAACGGTCGCAGAGCAGATCCAAGTCATAAGCATGTTGCGCCAGGAGCTCGAAGCAATGCTCGAGCGGCTTTCAAAGCCGTGGAGTTCATCCAAAGTGTGATATCACACATCACAAGAGCCTCGGCCCGCTACCATGTGCTTCAGCATCACATTTTCTGATTCCCCCGAAAAGGCTTTGAAATCCAAAATAAGCGATTTTCGCGCGCTATTTCTTGGCCGCTCGTGAACCGGGCATATGTGTGCTTTTGTTCTCTAGGTGCCACGTGACTTGTGATGTCACAAGCTGCTGTGACCATAAGTTTTAAGTTCCTAGAGGCAATATTGTGACGCTGAGTGTGATGTCATCCACGTCACAAGCTTGTCACATTAAAATCACAGGGGTTTTCGGAAGATGCTTGAGGCTATTCTTATAGGTGTGTTATCAGCCCTCACCTTAGCTTTTGCTTTCTTGTACAGAAAGCGCATAGATGAGACTCAAAGGGAGTATTCACAAGCCAGAACGGTAATCGAAGACATCGTCATGAGCTTCAATCGTCAGTTGAAGGCTTCGGAAGACAGGGTTGAAGCTTCTGCGCGCAAGATTAATGCTCTCTCCAGTAGTGACGACCTGTTGGCTAAGAGGTTGGAGAAATGGGAAAGGAAGGTTCGAGCTATCGCCAAAAGCCAAGAGTCTCCTTCTGAATGGGAGACACTAGTAACAAGGGTCGATACGTTGGAGACCGCGTTGGGATCCACAAAGAACGCTTTGCTGCAGAAGATCTCCGAACTTGGGAAGCAGAGGCATGAAAGGAAAGCACCTGCAGCAAACATAGAGTCTGCCATACCCATAAAACGAGAAGACGCTTTGGCACCTTTGACTGATACAGAGCTTAGGGTTCTTGAACTCCTCGCAGTAGAAGGAGGAAAAACCTCGCCGGAAATCAAGGAGAGGATAAAACTCAGCAGGGAGCATTCGGCTCGGTT
>JGI24422J19971_10001038_pt1 | contig 16487 bp, 15 predicted proteins | sample DeeMarSWOR152_54_FD_19971 | JGI IMG/M metagenome (IMG submission 19971) | reverse complement strand
CCCATCCAGTCCTGATTGGCATCCACCCCTATCATGAAAGGCGGTCCCGCATCTTTACCTTTAGATCTCAAATCCTCGGTTATGGCCTGCAGGTCGCCAATTCCCAAGGGGCCTGCAACATTGTAGATCAGACCAGCTCCCTGGGCGAGCATCGCATCTGATGCTTCCTTTCCCTTTGCAATATCGCTGAAGGTACCTGTGTAGGTGTAGAGCAATCCTATGTTCGGATCCTTACCTGTTACCTCAGCATATCTCTTGTTCCCCCAATCGATGCCGAATCGGTAGCCCGCTTCGAAATGGTATAATACAGGAATCTCGATGCCGAGGACGCATCCGACATTAGGGTATCCATGGTAGGCTGCGACCATCGCAGAAAGCGCTCCAACGAGTGCTGATCCTTCGTTCTCATTGAACACAACCGACATCACATTTGGCGAATCAACAACAGAGTCGATGATCATGAACTTCTGGTTCGGATACTCCTTTGCTACCGTGGCAACGGCGTCGGTGAGTAAAAAACCGACAGCAATGATAAGATCAAATCTTTTAGCCCTGGCTGCATTCCGGACGTTGGGGAGATAATCAGCAGCACTTGCGCTCTGAATCTCTACCATCTTCAAACCAAAGTCAGCTGCCGCCTCATCAGTGCCTTTGAACCCCATGTCGTTGAAGGAGAGATCACCCCTTCCCCCAACATCCAGAACTACCGCTACATTCCCTTTGAGCTCTGCCTGGGCCATTCCTGGTACCATCAAGAAACCCACTGCAAGCATTGCTACTGTAAGCACAGAAGCCATCACTTTTAATTTAATCTTCATCTGTTTCCCTCCTTTGAAAAATTATCTGTATCACATTACACCATTTACTAAGTTTATGTCAAGTGTATTGTAACAGAGCCCATTGTGCCCATCCCAAAAGAAACCTGTCATTTCTACGCTACTCATTCGCTGAATAGGGTAACTTGAAATTCCTTGCCCCGTCCTCCCGCGAAAATTATATCGAAAAACACTAAAAAAATGCAATAAAATCATATAAAATGCGTCTTTTATATATCAAAGAGAAAAACAAATGATTCTTTATAGTAAGTCATTTCTCCGATCAATTTCATAGGGGGACTAACCGTGAACACTCTGATAAACAACTTAAAACAAGCATGTGTCGATAAAACAGCACGAAAGCCGTCAGGATGGATAGGAAAATCTCATTTTAAAAATCCCCAGAATAACTATCCGGAATTCCAGCGCGCCCTTGAAATTTTGAGAATTAGACCTGATGATGTATTACTCGACGTTGCGTGCGGTGGCGGGATACTTTTAAAAATGGCCCTGGAAACCATTTCCCGTGGGACTGGGATCGATCATAGCCATGATATGATTGAAGCAGCGAAAGAAAATAACAGTGACGCAATTTCAAATGAGCGTGCAGAAATAGTATATGGGAGTGCTCAAGCGCTCCCATGGCAAGATGGGACTTTTACCTGTGCTGCAATCATCAATGCCTTTTTCTTCTTTGAATCTCCCGAGGTCGTTTTGGACGAGATCAACCGAGTATTAAAACGCGGAGGACGCCTGGTAATAGGCAACATCGTACCTCCGCAAAAGGGTATTGCAAAACTTATGTTTTCTCCATGGGCATCAGAAATGATTTTTCATGCAAACAGCGAAATGCACAGCATTCTGAGTAATGCTGGTTTTAATAACATAAAAATAGAAAACTTAGATAATAAATATGTATTCTATTATGGGGAGAAAAAAACAATTAAAACGTTATTACTGATATGAGCGCAGAACAGAAGAAAAGAGGAATAGCCGAATTCTTCGCGCGGGAAAAGGAAAATCTGATTCGCTTTGTACGGCGCTGGATTGATGATACAGCTGAAAGAGACAGCGAAGATATCGTCCAGGATGTGATGGTGGGTATCTTTGAAAGGGCAGATATTACAAAGCCTATTGAGAACCTCTCATCCTACATCTATCGGTCCCTCTACAACAGGATCGTTGACATCTATCGAAAGGGAAAACGCACAGTATCACTGGATTCATATATCGATGGTAATAAAGAAAGAGCTCTTTCAGATGTTTTTGTAGATGTACGTTACGATGTGCATGATGAGGTACAGAGGAAGGAAATTCGCAACAAGATCTTTTCTGCCATTGATCAGCTTAGTCCAAAACTGAAAGCTGTTCTCATTGCAACAGAATTCGAGGGCCGCTCCTACAAGGAGCTATCGCAGGAACTGAACATTCCCATAGGCACGCTTCTTTCACATAAACATCGTGCAATACAAAAAATTAGGTCTACACTAAATATCAATATCCAAAATGGAAAGGAGAAACACAACGATGAATAATACAGAAAAACATCATATGTTTTGGGGCAACAGGCCCTTCAAAAAGGGTTTCTGGATTGCCAGCCGGGTTGTCTTTGGGATCTTCGCAGCAGCAATCTTTGCTCTTGTATTCGGGCTTCTGGTTATGCTGCTGTGGAACTGGCTTATGCCGCTTATTTTCGGTCTACCGGAAATCACCTACTGGCAGGCATTTGGAATCGTAATACTTGTTAAGCTCGTTTTCGGCGCTCTGGGAAGGAGCGGTAATCACTGGCACCGTAAGTATGATTATCACTATGAGTGGGATGAACATGCCGGTGAAGAAGAGTCCTATTATGGTCCTGGCAGATGGCGATATTACCGAGATTTTTGGAAGAGAGAAGGGAAAAAAGCATTTGAAGACTATGTTAATCGACGGAAGTCTCAAGAACCGGATGGTTATCAAGAACCGGACGGTGGACAATAGACCTCGTAGTACTTTGATTTCTTTCAGCATTTCTTCCAATTCATTTGCCCTGCCCTATCATATGACAGGTGTATATCTATTATTCAGTTTCTAAAACTCTCCGGTAGGGCATTATCATAAACCTCTTAAAGTTCTTTATCATTCTATCATAAATCCATGGAATGCTTGTTAAGAGATAAAAAATTCTTACAAAGGCATTTCGAAATAATTTTTTTTGTGGGAAATCGTACACGCCACTCTTCTTATAGGCTCTATGATCAGCCTTAAAAACAACCCGCAAACTCCCCCACACATCATCACGAAAAATTTTCATCCCTCCGATTCCCAGGTACGTAGCAGGCCTAATATAGCTACATTCAGCATTATTGGTGAGTCGCTTTGCTATTCCTGCAATCATCCTATCAATCTGAGCCGAGCTCCCACTTTCATCTGTAATAATATCTGCCAGATTGGACCCCTGCCACTCTACATATGCTGTAAGAATTTCTCTAAGATTTGTTACCTGGCTCAAAGGACCTGAAATGAAAATGGCAAATTGTTTTCCTTCCAACGAACGCTGATGAGTATTAAAAAAGCTCCGGTCAAAAAACATCTTCCATCTGGAAGATAGGTATCTATCTCTAATTTCACCTGCAAAAATAATCACATCCGCTGACTTTAATCTACCGTTGTACATATCAATAAATTCATCCTTGCCTGCATATGCGCACACATTATTCTGACCGCATTTCAGGCAACCCATACAACCACCTTTTATGTCTACATTATTCAGGTCAATCACATCCACAGGATTTTCAAAACAGTCTTTAAATTTCTCAATCATTCTTCCAACATTACCCTGTTCTGAATCAGTCAACACAAAGATTTTTTTATCGGTTGATATTTTAGAGGAAATCTCAACAGCAGGTTGATAATCAAAGTTGATCCAATTGAGGGGCTCATACATCCGTACTGTCTCAAGCTCTTCTTCAATAGCCTTGAAAAAATCCCTGGCAAAGAGTTTAATCTTTTCCTGCTCCCGGCGTTCTAAAAGATCGTGCATCGCAGCTGAGTAAAAGCCGACATACTTCATTTTCAAGTCATCACAAACAGACCGGATGTAATTATGGGCAGTGTGATCGTAGAAGTGTATTGATGTGGAGAGCGAAGCAGCATATTTATCTTTAAATGCCCACTGTGCCTTTCTCTCCCATATAAGCTCAATGAACCGCTTATACTGCGAGCACACCAGAAACACATAGAGTGGGAAGGCCCATAGAACACCATCACTAGATTCAACCTCATCGATGATTTCTTTAAATGCCATTTCATCCTTCTCAAGTTTGTGAATGGGTCCTGCCACCTGAAGTATCTTGATATCATATTGAGGGAAAAGCTTTTGCAGGTATTTCACATATTGCATCGTGACACTCACTTCCCCCTTTGGGCTTCCACCTAAAACAACGATCTTCATTTGCTACCTCCTTCAAAAAAGTTATTTTTTCTCCTCTTTTACTCTCTTGAGCGTAAGAAGCGTTTCCTCACACCACTTTAGTATGGCTCCATAGTAGTGCTTGCCAAATCGTAAAGTAATAAGCCAGTAAGGGGCCCCACGTATGGCTTTTTCCTTCTTATGGTTTTGTATATGTCTCTCTATCTGCTCGAATAGCAAAAGCGTCTGCTCACAGACTGTCTTTTCACTTTCCACTTTCTGAATCATGTTCTCCACCGGGACTTCATGACCGAAGAAGAGTTTCAATAACAGCTCAATGCGTAACGTCGGACGTTCTGCTGGAAGTAGTAGCCAACCATGAAGCTCTTCTCTTCCCTTTTCTGTGATTGAATAGACGTAACGTACTGGTTTTCCCTCCGTATGCTCGGTTTTCTTGACCACCAAACCCTCACGTTCTAAGCGTTTTAATACCGGATAAATGTGCCCGTAATTTTCATTCCAAAAATGAGCTATACTGTTATCGAACCTCTTCTTCATATCGTATCCGGACATCGGCTCAAAGCTTAGCATTCCCAATATTGCATATTTTGTTTTGTTTATTTTTGGCAACCCATCCTCCTAAATCAATATTTTTATATAATAATGATATATATCATAATATAATATATCATTATGTAATAATTGTCAAGAAAATTTTTTATAATTTTTCAAGATTTTTTGGGACAAGGATCTCTATAGTAATTATTTAGAAGATCATTTAGCTAAATCCTCTTTGTCATCATAGCCGATTTGGGTTCTATGTACGGAGATAGGTAATGTAATCGATTTGCCTCTTGACAAAAATTTTAAAAATGAGACAATAAAAAGACATCATTGTGTCTCTTCAAGATTGAATATCCTCTTTTCATTGTTTGCACACTTCCTGAAGGATTTATCTCTTTTTAAAAGGTATGAAAGTCGTTACGCTCAGCTTCATTTTCTTTTTCCTATTTTCAATTTTTCATCTTTGCTCTGCAGAAAAAATCTCATTCAACCTCGAGCCCCACTTCTTCACCGATAATACAGAGATAGTATCCCCACACTTAAAAACCGAAACAATAATGGGGAGCAGTTTAAAATCCTACTTTACCTTTCATCAATCAGACAAGCTCACATTGAACCTCGGACTGTATGGGATTCTTTATTACGGCGAAGAGGAGTTTTTGAGCGATTTCAAGCCACTTGCTTCCTACACATACAATCTGGAAGATTCATTCTACTTTACCATGGGGTATCTTAATAACCAGAACAGACACTATATGCTCGATGCCCTCCAGAAGGAGACGCTTGAATATACCCGTCAGATTGACTATGGTTTTCAGGTTCAGTTGAAGAATAGATATGCATATCTGGACCTTTGGATGAACTGGAATCTTCTCAACACACCAGAGCATATGGAATATCTGGATGGGGGGATTAATATATATGTGTATCTCTTTAATTTTATTTTGAATCTTCAGAGATACTGGAACCATCATGGTGGACAGCTCTATCAGGTTGGACCTACCACAAGTAACTACAGTTTAGCTCTGGGACTAGAGAACTACTACAATCTTAAAGCCAGGGTATTGAATAAAATCGGGTATAAACTTTACTACCTTGCCTATGATGAAGAGGGAACGCTCTTTAAATGTGATGGTTATGGGGGGCTTGGGGAGCTGTACTTTTACATACGCAACTTCAAGCTCTATTTTGACTACTGGTATGGGAATGATTTTCTAACTGAAGAGGGCAATCCTCTATATCAGCACAAACAGTGGATTTTTTGTGGAGTGAGAAACGAGTCAAAAATTTCTAAGATATCTGATTTTATATTTGAGTTCCGACTACACTATTTTCTTGATACAGGAATATCCTGCGCTCAGGGAAGACTCGAATTAAAGACTTCATTTGGCTATATAATCAAAGAATAAAAAAGTATATCGAAATTATATACTTTTAAATACCAAATTAGAGGACTTTTGGTGTGTACATTAAAATAATATTCATGATACTGGTTTTTCTCTTGGTAATAGGAGGAGTTGCTTATTCGCTGGATTTTTCATACGGCTTCAAAGGTGAGCTTCTCTTTTGCGGGTTTTTAGGAAGTCATCCAACACTGAACGGATATACTGGTGAGGACAGCAATGGTATTGCACTTGGAGGCTTTACCAAGTTGAGCTATGAAGATATCCTGAGCATTCAACCGGAGCTCTTGCTTTCTTTAAAAGGAGATAAGTTTAAACATTCAGTAACCAAAGAGAAAATCAGCCTGACCCAGTTTTACATTGAAATTCCAGTATTATTTACAGTGTCCTTTCCCCTACCCACTTCCCTCTATATTGCGCCTAAAGTATTTGCTGGTCCTTATTTTGGTATTCATCTCTATTCGATGGGCAAAGTGAAAGACATGGGAATAGACATTAAGCCTTTTGACTTTGGAATTGTTGTAGGAATGGGTGTTGAGGTGCACAAAATTATATTTGCGTTGTCCCATAGTGTGGGCTTGATCCCGGTGAGTGGGAGCTTAGAATACGACACGCACTTCATCACAATTGGAATTAGACTATGATGAATGAACCATAAACGAAAAAAATATGAACAGGTTGGAAAATGTGAAAAACAGGGAATGGATCAGAAACACGATTTTACATCAAGACATGAGACGCACCCCCTATAATTTCATGTTCTCACCGCCTGCAAGGTGTGCCCTTGAACACTACTTCAATACACAGGATATTGAAAGTACTCTAGATTTTCCTATCCGGATGACGGCTCCTGTTTCAATCAAACCCCTTTACGCTGATCCAAATCAGTACGGAAACACCCTTAAGGATGAGTTCGGTGTCATCTGGACCACGAGTGAAATTGACCGCGGTTCTCCTATCGCACAATGCATTAAAGAGCCTGAGCTTTCTGGATACAATTTCCCAAGAGCCGATGAAGAGTATCGATATGAGGGATTAAAAGAATGGTGCGAGGAAAACAGCGAGCATTATACGATTATCTGGGTGGGAGATATCTGGGAACGTGCAACCTTTATGCGAGGTATGGAAAATATTCTCCTTGATGTAGCCCTGAATCCAGGATTTGTTCATGAGCTCCTTGAAGGTATTACGAAATATATCCTTGAGACAATGCATATTCTATTCGGACGCTTTTATTTTGATGGAATAGCTGTAAGCGATGATTATGGAACACAGCATGGGATGATCATATCCCCGGCTGACTGGCGAAAACTTATCAAACCCTGCCTTTATAAAATCTACTCATATGCGAAAAAGCATGATCGATCGGTCTTTCATCATAGCTGTGGAAATATCACACCAATTATCCAGGATATGATTGAAATCGGCCTGGACATTCTTCATCCCATTCAACCTGAGGTGATGAACATCTTTGAGTTCAAAAGAGAATTTGGCCGTGATATCACCTTCTGTGGGGGGCTGGGAACACAACAATTATTACCATACGGGACACCTGAACAGATACGTCATGAGGTAAGGCGGCTCAAGGAGCACATGGGCATGGGAGGGGGGTATATACTGGAGCCCGGAATCACAATTCAGGCCGATGTTCCTATTGAAAATATGGTTGCAATGATTGATGAAGCGATGAAAGCAAATTGAGTGTTTTGTGATGTTCCATCTATAAATCATTCTCTTTCTTGTTTAACTGATATTTTTCTATACACATTTTTAAACACAAAATGTAAGTCTGTAATTATTTTAAAAAGGTCAATTTTTAATTCCAATATCTATAAAAAGGAGGCTTTCCCATGTCTGATTTAATATTAGTAAAACCACCTCTATGGATTCCGAAATTTATCACCCCGTCATGTTTTCACTGGCTGAAATGATAGTCCACTCAATTACAACCTGAATCACACGGTATTTGCAAGCGACTTTAATTTACGATTGGATTTGAGTGTCCTTATTCATCCGCTGGAAGAAAAATCTCTACTATAAATTGATGTTTACTCAGGCGGGCTTCAAGACGCCCATTGTGGTTATTGACTATCTTCTTTGTTATAGTGAGCCCGAGACCGGTACCCGATGCGGCTGAATGCTTGGCTCTGTAGAAGGGTTCAAATATGCTCTCTATATCCACTTTATAATCGGTTTCACAACTGTTTGTGAGTGCTATCCTTGTACAGTTGTCATTCTTTAACATCTCGAAATCGATTACTCCTCCTCTGGGAGTAAACTTTACCGCATTATCGATAATATTTGAGAGAGCAGATCGCAGGTCCTGCTCATTTCCCGAAACAAAAAAATCTCCTTCCGGTATTACTACCGTCAAATCGATGGATTTTCTCTGTATTGAAGGCAGATATTTTTTTAAAAGATCCCTTGCAATACCTGACAGATTAATAACTTTTAACTCTTCTGATGTGTGCTGAACATCGAGCTTGGACAATTTCAACACCTGACCGATAAGGTTGTCCATCTCCTCAATCTCATCCCTTATTGTGTCTAGATGCTTGATATACTCATGTTTCCCTTGACGTGCAAAGCTGACCCGTAAAAGCTCTTCCGCTACCCTGATCCTGGCAAGCGGTGATCTCAGCTCATGGGATATATTTGCCGTAAGCTCCCTTGTTCCTGAAATCATTCGCTCGATTTGCGCTGCCATCTTATTAAATGCCCTTACGAGTTCTCCTATCTCATCTTTGCTTTTGGTACTAGTGCGGTGACTGAGATCGCCCCTTGTGATCCGCTGAACCGACACCTGAAGATCCTCCAGGGGTCGAGTGATAAGCCTGGAAACGGGAAATAATAGCAGAGCAATACCCACACCGATTCCAGCAAGACCTGCGATAAAGGGCTTTAGGAGCACTCTTTGATCTAGCGGTTCGAAAAGAAGGTTGATAAGACTTTCCTCATTCTCCTGTCCATGAAAGGGAATGCTTATATATAGAGGCCTGTGTCTCCGGTGCGTTACGTTTACATAAAAGTTACTCACCTTTTTTCTGTTTCTGATTGAAACTGCAGGTTCATCTCCACTGAAGGAACTCACCAATGTTTCCCCGCGGGCAGAGGAGATCCACACCCTTGCATTATACAATCGACTAAGTTCCACAATCAGATCGCGAATAGCCTGATTATCTCCCACGGGTACTTTTGGATCGCTCTCAATTCTCTCTTCTATCAATGCTTTTAAAACATGGGCGTGTGCTTCAATGTAAGGAGCGAAGCTCTTCCTCGCATTCCCCCCCACCAGAAAAGCAAAAAATATGACTATAAGTATCTCAGTCACGAAGAGGATGAGAACAAATGAGAAAAAAATCTTGAGGTAAAGCTTTCCTATTTTCATGGCTTCTTCACAAACATGTACCCTGTGCCCCAGATCGTCTTGATTCTCTTCTCAGAATCAGAGATGGATTCAAGTTTCGCCCGCAGCCTGCTTACATGTACATCGATACTTCGGTCAAAGGCGGTTGTATCCCTCCCCCTTGCTGCGTTCATCAATTGGTCCCTGCTGAAAACGGTGTCAGGTCTTTCCATGAGAGTTTCCATGATTTTATACTCAGTTGTAGATAGCTCTATCTCTTTACTCCCTTTCAGCAAGCTTTGTCTGGCTCTGTTCAAAACTAGGGCTCCCTGTACGATTTGATCTTGGGAGTCTGTGGCCGTGCTGTCATATTTCTCGGGTTGGTGGCGCCGTAAAACTGCTTTTATTCTTGCAAGGAGCTCTCTGGGATTGAAAGGTTTCGGCAGATAATCATCAGCACCGAGCTCGAGTCCAATAATTCGGTCAGTATCTTCGCCCCGAGCCGTGAGCATGATAACAGGCACAGAGAAAGACCGACGTATTTCCTTGAGCACTTCAATCCCATCCCCGTCGGGCAACATTATATCCAGTATTACGATGTGTGGTGAAAGCTCTCCGATGTAGTTCACCGCATCCTGTCCTTCAAGAAGCGACACAACAGAGAAACCGAACCCTTCCAGGTACTCTTTTAAAAGCTTCTGTAACTTTTCATCATCATCAATAACAAGAGCTTTCATTTCCATCATGTTTTAAAAATATAGAGTTATACCTACAGTAAGGGTAATTTTTTACACTTTTTTTACATTTTTTTACATAGGTGAAACTCTCTTTTCACAATTATACGCTATATATAAGAGCAAATCAAAGTGAAAGGAGTTAGCTATGAAAAGACCAACGATCGTGCTCATCTGCGCTGTTCTTTTGGTGGCAGGTATTTTCGTCACATCCTGTGGACACCGCCCACACCATCACAGGAGGGATCCGGATTCATTGCTGAGGCGTATAGACAACAGAGTAAAGCAACTCGATCTAACGGCATATCAGCAGACGCAGTACAATAAGATTCGCGATAGATTCAAATCGGATCTTGAAAAGGATATGACCAATATGCGAAAGCTTCCGGATCAGATAAGCAGCAAACTCAGCAGTGAAGATCCGAACATTGAAGAGATAGCAGACCTTTTAAAGACAAATATGTCTGAACTACCTGCTATACGTGACAAGTACATTGATTACTTTGTTGAGTTTTACCACATTCTGGATGAACAGCAGCAGGAAACGGTAATAAAGCATTTCAGCAGAAGAATGAAACGTATCCAGCGCAGAATTGGTTGAAGGATTTAAAAATCATTCCAAAGTGCAGCACTCACCCTGTTGAAAATAAAAAGGGTGAGTGCTGCAAGATATTCCATCTTCTCAAAGCTCTACAAATCATAAACAAAATACTTTTCCTCCTTTCTTTTTTTTATTGAAAAATAGTGTATAATCTCAATCATAAATTATCGGAAAGGAGAAAAATATGAAGTATCGGTATGTGGGTAAAACAGGGCTCAGAGTGTCGCGGGTGTGCCTTGGGGCAATGACTTTTGGGAACGAGGAATGGGGATGTGACAAGAAAACATCCATACTTGTAACCCATCGTTTTCTTGATGTAGGTGGGAACTTTATCGACACCGCTGATATATACAGCGACGGAAATTCGGAAATTATTCTGGGCGAAGCGCTGCTGGGCAAAAACAGAGATGATATAGTGCTTGCCACGAAATGCTTTTTCCGAACCCGCCCGACACCAAACGCCAGAGGATTGTCGAGAAAACACATAATCGAAGCATGTGAAGCGAGCCTTAAACGCCTGAATATCGATTATATAGACCTCTATCAGATTCATGGCCCTGATCCTTTTACTCCCTTTGAGGAAACCATGAGGGCGCTCGACGATCTGGTTCGGCATGGGAAGGTGAGATATATAGGGTGCAGCAATCTGTACGCATGGCAGATTATGAAGGCCAACTGCGTCAGTGCTCGGATGAATCTCGAACGGTTATGTTGTGCACAGCACCAGTATAATCTGATTATCCGTGATGTGGAGATGGAGATTCTCCCTGCCTGTGAAGACCAGGGCATGGGTTTCATATGCTGGAGCCCTCTTGGAGCAGGGATGCTCACCGGAAAGTATAAAAAAGCGGATAGACCGGAGCCTGGTACTCGCATGGCTCTCACTGCAAAGTTTACAGTACCCCGATTCTGGCACGAGCGGGGATTTCACATTATCGAGGAAGTGGTTGCTGCTGCAAAAGACGTAGGAAAAACCGCAGCACAGGTTGCACTTTCCTGGCTCCTCCATGACCGGCGTGTAACTTCGGTTATAATCGGGGCTCGAAATATCAAGCAGCTCGAGGACAATCTGATGGTGGGAGATTGGGACCTGCCGGATGATTTATGGCATCGTCTTGACGATGCTGCTACCTTCGATCATGGGTACCCAAAGCAATGGATAGATCTCGTTTATCCATTAACCTTTGGCGATTAAATTACTGTGTGCATATTCTATCCCTCAAATTACTTTATCTATTTTATATTTTTCAGTATATATGAATTGATCACCAAAAAATAATCATCAAAGCCTTCCTGATTTGATAATTCCTATCAATAGCAATATGCCCATTACGGCAGCCGTAAAAAACCCGGCCAGTCCCAGCACCGGGTAGCCTTTGATGAACGGTCCGATCTTGGCTTGCACAATGATCGCGGAAGAGAGAAGAAGCGAGGCTATAATAATAGAAAAGGAAAGACGGTTTCCTGTTCTGTCGATATCACTCACAGCTTTTTCGAGGTTTTCGTGTACCAGTGGCAGCTTTAATCGTCCAAAACGGATCTTTTGGATAATCAAACTCAGTTCAGTTGGAATGGACTTGAGAAAGTAATTTATATCGTCGAGAAGGATTAGAATATCTTTTGCATACCTTTTTGGGCTGTACTGGTCAAAGAACCAGCGTCTCATGTAGGGACGCGCGGATTCGGTAAAGTTGTAATCCGGATAGAGACGCCGAGCAACGCCATCTACCTCAAAGAGCGTCTTAAAGATGAGCAGATACTCACTGGGAAATCTAATCCGGTACTTTCGTGTAAGATCGAAGATTGCACCAATAGAAGAAGATACATTGATTTGTGAGATCTTCGTATTTCGTGCCATATCCATGAAATCCAGAAGATCTATCTTTAACCTTCGAACATCCACGTCTTCCTTTATGAAGTTATGCCGCTTGAGGTAGCGAATCACTTTATCTGCGTCTCGTTCTATGAGACCAAAGAGGATGTTCCCTATTATCTGAATCCCTTCTTCATCGATATAGCCCGTGATCCCGAAATCCACAGGAGCTACAACGTTTCCAGGAAGAATGAATATGTTACCTGGGTGGGGATCGGCATGAAAGAACCCGAACTCAAAAAGTTCCCGCAAAGATATTTCGGCGCCTTTTTCTGCGATTTTCTTTCTATCCATACCCGCTTTTTCCAGCGCCTCTATGTTGGATACCTTTATTCCATCAATAAACTCCATGACCATCACACTGTTCGTCGTATAATCCCTGTAGATTTTTGGAATGTGCACCCCATCCATGTCCCTGAAAAATCGCGTAAATCTCTCGATTGTATTTGCCTCTTTTATGAAGTTAAGCTCATTCATGAGGATTTCTGTAAACTCAGAGATAATCTGGATCGGATTATAGGCCTGAAGCTCAGGAATGTAATGGGCCGCCAGTCGCACGAGATGGCTGATAATGCTCAGGTCGGTTTCAAAGATCTCCCTCGTTCTAGGTTTTAAAACCTTTACAGCAACAATCTGGCCGCTGTTTCTCAACACCGCCCTGTGTACCTGTGCGACCGATCCACTTGCCACAGGCTCCATATCGATGGATAAAAAAACATCATCGATGTTTTCTGCAAACTCACACTCGATCACCTTCAGAATTTCTTTGAAACCAACAAGCGGTGTTCTATCCTGCAATTTTTCCAGCTCTTTTGCATATTCCGGTGGTATCAGGTCGGGTCGCAGGCTTAATACCTGCCCCAGCTTGATAAAGGCAGGTCCAAGCTCTTCAATTGCAAGGCGGATCCGCTGCGGTGCGGTAAGAGAGAGCAGAGATTTTTCCTGCTTTACATGAATAATTTTTTCTGGGAGCGCACTTAGTCCTACCTTTATTCTGCTTAAAAAGGCGGAAAAGCCGTACTTCCCGATCACTGATACGATTTTAATGAGCCGGGCAAGGTTCTTATAATTTCTGCTTATCTTAAAAATCTGCATTTTTTATAAACCCCGAAATCCCCTTTACGTGTCCTCTTCTTCATTGATGAAGCCTTCCAAAAATGCCGCTCGTGTCACCTTATGCCCATAGAGGCGTTTCATTTCATCCAGAAGCGCATCTGTAGTGGTCATTTTTTGCGGGGTAGATTCTTCTTTCACTCTCTGAAAAAGCTCAAGCTGTTCCCTTTGAGCACTCGCTTCAGTATTTAAATTGGACACCCCAATTCCCACAAGCCGTATTTTTTTGCCTTTTCTGTTAAAATTCCGATACAGGTCCGTGCTCACTTCACGAATTGTATCTGTATCGTTCACCGAATAAGGAAAGGTCTTGCTCCTGGTAAAGGTTTCAAAACCCTCAAGACGGATCTTTAACGTAATTGTTTTCCCCTTAAGATCCAAATTACGCATTCTCCTCGAAAGACGGTCTGAAATCTGGAAAAGCACATGCTCAATATAGTTATCGGATTCCACATCCCTGGGAAATGTAATTTCTTCACTGATTGACTTTCTCGTACCCTCGCTTGTGACGGGCCTTTCATCTATCCCATTTGCAAGATTCCAGAGGTGAAGGCCGATTTTCCCAAACTCCTGAACCAGTTTTTCTGAAGAGCAAGAAGCCACGTCCCCGATTTTTCTATATCCGAGGCTTTCAAGCTTCTCCACTGTTTTTTTTCCAGCTCCCCAGAGATAGCGCAGAGGTAAATCCTCGAGTAACTTCTTTTCATCCCCCGGCTCACATATAACCAGCCCATCGGGCTTCCCGAGGTCCGAAGCGATCTTTGCAATGGACTTATTGGTGGCTATCCCAACACTCGCAATAAGTAACGTTACTTGTCGGATGCGCTCCTTTATGCGTCGGCCAAGAATGGAAGGAGGTCCTATAAGCGTCTGTGTTCCTGTGCAGTCAAGAAAGGCTTCATCGATGCTGATCTGTTCAACCAATGGGGAAAACTCATAAAGAACCTTCATCACCTGCTGTGACACCTCTGCGTACCTTCGCATCCTGGGCCTCACAAAGATAGCAGTTGGACAGAGCCTGTAAGCACGGGAAATCGGCATTGCTGAATGTATTCCATACCTTCGTGCTTCATAACTTGATGCAGAAACAACACCCCGCCCTCTTCCGTCCTGTGGGTCTGCACCAACAACAACAGGCTGATTCCTGTATTCGATATTATCAAGCTGCTCTATGGATGCAAAAAACGCATCCATATCAACATGAACGATTGTTCTGTCGTTCATAGCACTCCTCGACGAGAAAATGGAGCATTTCTCCTTATTCAAAGACCTCAATCAACATCATCCCCCATTTCTCCAATAGGTGTAAAAGAATCACACACAGCAATATAAAGATATATGAGGGAATTGAATGATTCCAGAGGAATATTAATCTGTAAGCAGTAGCAAAGGACGGATAATTATGCCGGAGGCCGGACTTGAACCGGCACGGAGTTTTAGCTCCGAGGGATTTTAAGTCCCTTGTGTCTGCCAATTCCACCACTCCGGCACATGAAAACAAAGAAAATGAGGCGGCAGTCGGACTCGAACCGACGTATAACGGTTTTGCAGACCGTCGCCTTACCGCTTGGCTATGCCGCCCTCTCTTTTGAAATAATATAATCTTAACTTTTTTCTGTCAATATAAAAACCCCAATATTTTGCAGTTACTTATAATTTCTTTGACTTCATTTTAGTACCTAAACTTTCTCTCTATGAAACTGCTTTTTTCACTGCCTGATGCCAGCCGTCAAGGAGCTCCTGCCGTCTCTCACTATCGATTGCGGGATGAAAATCCTTCTCTATTTCGATGCTCCTTTCGATCTCCTCCTTCCCAGTGAAAATCCCCGCCTTGAGTGCTGCAAGGTAAAAGGCGCCGCGTGCAGTGGACTCAACAGAACAGGGCCTTTTAACAACCTTTCCGAGAATATCGGCCTGAAACTGTAGTAAAAAATCATTTTTGCTTGCCCCCCCATCTGCCTTCAATTCCCTCACTTTTATCCCGGTGTCTTCTTCCATCAGGCTGATCACATCGTATGACTGGTAAGCTATTGATTCCAGGGAAGCTCTCACAATATGCTCGAATCCTGAGTCGCGTGTGAGTCCACAGATCAGCCCCCTTGAATCCATGTGCCAGTAGGGAGCACCAAGACCCACAAAAGCAGGCACGATGTACACACCTCCATTACTGTCCACAGAGAGGGCAATGGCCTCACTATCCCGTACATCCTTGATGATTTTCAATTTATCCCGAAGCCACTGGATAACTGCACCTGCAACAAATACACTCCCCTCTACCGAGTAGGTAAGCTCTCCATCTATTTGCCATGCTGGTGTAGTCAACAGTCCGTGGGCAGAGCTACAGGGCTCTGAACCGGTGTTCATCAGAATAAAACTTCCAGTTCCGAAGGTATTTTTCACCATCCCTCTTTTGAAACATCCCTGTCCAAAAAGAGCGGCCTGCTGATCACCTATGACTCCGAGTACAGGAACCTCTTTTGCAAATACTTCCTTCCCCACTATGCCAAAATCCGCACTGGAAGGCAGAACCTCAGGCAGAATCTGCTTTGGTATTCCAGTGATCTCCAGAATCTCTTCATCCCACGAAAGGGTATGGATGTTCAAAAGCATCGTCCTCGATGCATTTGTCACATCAGTTACATGCCTG
>JGI24422J19971_10001034_pt1 | contig 16519 bp, 15 predicted proteins | sample DeeMarSWOR152_54_FD_19971 | JGI IMG/M metagenome (IMG submission 19971) | reverse complement strand
GGGGTGGGTAGGCGGAGGAAGTAAGAATAAGTTAAAGTAACTTATTAATTTAAAAGGGAAATGTCCCAATCAATCAGCCACAACCGAACCAGCATTGACAGATCGAGAGAGAGGTTATAATGTCAAGTAATAGTTTAACGCAGGTGTATTATTAGGTAAAAGACAGATGGGCAACGCCATGGAGAATATTATTGCAAAGGCACTCGATGAAAGCTTGAGGGTCAAAGGGGATTTCATCAGAAAAAATGTCTCCGCATTGATACATCTTGCTGAAGATATCTCCCAGGCCTTCAAGAATGACAGAAAGCTCATGATCTGTGGTAATGGAGGAAGCGCAGCTGATGCCCAGCATTTTGCTGCAGAGTTTGTGAACAGGTTCCAGATAGAACGGCATCCCTTACCGGCCTTGGCACTCACTACCGATAGCTCCATAATTACCAGTGTGGCCAATGATTATCGGTATGAGGAGGTTTTTTCTAAGCAAATCCAGGCCCTTGGCGTTGAAGGAGACATCTTGCTTGCCATTTCAACGAGTGGTAGGTCAGGAAATATTCTCTCTGCTATAAGGACTGCCAAAGAGAAGGGATTATATACCGTTGGCCTTACCGGCGGAGATGGCGGAGATATGGTTAACCTGGTTGATTTAGCCTTAGTAGTTGAGTGTGATAGGACCCCGAGGGTTCAGGAGGCCCATGTCTTGGCCGGACACCTCATCTGTGAGTTGGTTGATCATATTCTCTTCGAAAAAGATTCTCCCGTATCGCACGAAGGCCCTGTGGAGAGTTAACAACTTGAAGGACTAAAGATGGACAAAGTAAAACCAATGTCCTTAGAAAAGGTACGGACCTATTCCCTCAAGAAGAGGACAAGCAAGGTCTCGGTAGTTGATTTCGGGTCGAGCTGGGTAGCTGGCGGTAAGATGGGCCGGTGGCTTGAGGGGCTACCAAATATTCTCGCGGGAACTGACCTGAGGAAATTGGTTGATAGGCTCACACAAGCCGTAAAGGAAAAAAAGACTATCATACTGGCGATGGGGGCTCATGCCATTAAGGTCGGGTTAAGTCCTGTGATTTTGGATTTGATGGAGAGGGGAATACTTACGGGCCTGGCTGTGAATGGTGCTGGTATTGTACATGATTTAGAGGTGGCCATGATTGGTGCTACCTCGGAGGATGTAGAAAGAGGGCTCCCCCAAGGCAGATTTGGGATGGCGAGAGAGACTGGAGAGTTTCTCAACAGGGTAATTAATGAAGGGGCAGAGAAGGGGGATGGATTAGGCTATTCGGTTGGCAACAGTATCCTCAAGGCGTCTTTTCCCTACAACAAGTTTAGCGTATCGGCTGGAGCCGCAAGAATGAATATTCCCCTTACCGTACACGTGGCTATCGGTACGGATATTATACATTTCCATCCAGCTGCAGACGGAGCTGCAGTGGGAAAAACCTCACACCTCGATTTCCGGATCTTTGCCACTCTGGTCTCACGCCTTGAAGGCGGTGCATATATAAATCTTGGTTCGGCGGTTATTCTGCCTGAAGTATTCTTAAAGGCCCTTACCCTTGTGCGGAACCTGGGGTTCAACGTGAGGAGATTTACAACCGTCGACATGGATTTCATAAGACATTATCGGCCTATGAATAATGTGGTGAAGAGGCCAACCTTAGATGGNGGCGAGGGTTTTTCCTTCATCGGGCACAGTGAGATTATGTTTCCCCTGCTTGCAGCAGCCCTGATTGAAAATCTGGAGACTACTTGAATGCTCTCTTAGAGGATGAAGATGGTAGAAGGGATGTTCAGGGTTGGATTTGGCTATGATGTTCATAGGCTCGTTGAAGGCAGACCCCTGATCTTGGGGGGTGTCAAGATTCCATATATAAGAGGTCTTTTTGGTTATTCCGACGCTGATGTCCTCACACATGCCATTATCGACGCCATCCTTGGGGCCCTTGGTAAGGGTGATATCGGTCGCCATTTTCCGGATTCTGATCCGGCCTACAAGGGAGCAGATAGTCTTACACTTTTGAAGCAGGTAGTGAAGATCCTCCATGATGAAAGATTCGAGGTGAACAACCTTGATGCCACCTTAGTTGCCCAAAGGCCGAAATTGGCCCCATACCTGAACGATATGGGGGCGAGGTTGTCGGGTATTTTACAGGTCGATCCTCAGGTGGTAAGTGTGAAGGCATCAACTACAGAGGGGCTAGGGTTTTGTGGCAGGGAAGAAGGGCTCGCTGCCTATGCAGTGGTAACGCTAAAGCGGAGATCATAGAGAAGGGAGCAGGGCAAATGCCCCTTAGGTTATATAATTCAGCAAGTCGGAGAAAGGAGGTCTTTAAGCCAATAGAGAACCGCAGGGTTGGCATTTACGTGTGTGGAGTTACCGTCTATGATTTGTGCCACATAGGACATGCTCGATCAGCTGTTGTCTTTGATGTCTTGGTTAGATATCTGAGGGCCAGGGGCTATGGTGTTACCTATGTGAGAAATTTTACCGATGTGGATGATAAGATTATTGAGCGGTCAAAAAGAACCGGGGTTGATACAGCTACCATCGCAGAACGGTACATCAATGCCTTCTACGAGGATATGCGGGCGTTAGGCGTACTTGATGCTGACGTAGAGCCGAGGGCTACAGAGCACATTGATGACATCATTGATATGATTAGGCGTCTGACCGAAAAGGGGGTTGCTTACGCAGCGGGTGATACTGTCTACTTTTCTGTCGAGAAGTTCGATGGGTATGGGCAGCTTTCAGGTCGGCGGCTGGAGGAGATGGTTGCCGGTGCCAGGATAGGTATTGATGAGAAAAAGAGGCACCCTATGGACTTTGTCCTCTGGAAAGGGGCAAAGCCAGGGGAGCCCAAGTGGGAGAGCCCATGGGGTCAGGGAAGACCAGGATGGCATATAGAGTGTTCTGCTATGAGCTGCAGGTATTTAGGGGAGAATTTTGATATCCATGGTGGTGGCCGGGATCTGATATTCCCACACCATGAAAACGAAAGGGCCCAGGCGATGGCAGCCAACGGCGTCAATTTCGCAAATTACTGGGTACATAACGGTTTTGTGACTGTGGAATCGGAAAAGATGTCTAAATCCCTGGGTAATTTTATTACCATAAGGGATGCACTGGAATTATATCACCCCCAGGAGTTAAGGCTGTTTTTGCTTTCTAAGCATTACAGGAGTCCGTTGGATTTCTCCCCGGCAGCCTTAGCTGGTGCCAGGTCAGGGCTCATTAGGATCTACAGGACCCTTCAAAGGCTAGAGGAGACAGTCGGCCCTTACAGGGACAAGGGCAGTACAAAAGGAAGAATGGCCCCATTTCTGTCTCGATCAGAGGGAGACAATCTCAAGAACCACTTCGTAAGGGTCATGGATGATGATCTTAGTACGGCCGGAGGATTGGGGTTACTCTTTGAGAAGGTACGGGAGATTAATAGGTGTTTGGATTCATCGCTGCCGCGCAAGGATACCAGGGCCCAATTGATGAAAGAGAGAAGCGATCTTCTTGACTGTGGTAAGGTGTTGGGGCTGCTTGAAGAGGAACCATCAAAGTTTTTTGAGGAGATAATAGAGACCCCCCCTGAATTAGACGCTGAGGAGATTGAGGGGATGGTGCAGGAGAGGAATACCGCGAGGATTGCAAAAGACTGGACAAAAGCCGATGCTATTAGGGAGGAGCTGTTCAAAAGGGGAGTTATTCTCGAAGATGCACCGGGTGGCACGAAATGGAGGCTAAAGGTTGAGGGATCGGCAAAGTCCTTGGAAGAGGAGGGGGATTAAGATCTAGCATTGCAAAGGCCTTTAGCTTTTCAACTTATCTCACCATTCGAAACCAAAGGTGATCAACAGCATGCCATTGACGCCCTTTCTAAAGGAGTGGAGGAGGGATTCAGACATCAGGTACTGCTTGGCGTAACAGGCTCTGGAAAGACGTTTACCATAGCAAGCGTCGTGGCACGATGTCAAAGGCCCACCCTTGTTATCGCCCCCAATAAGACCCTGGCCGCCCAGCTCTACGGGGAGTTCAAAAAGCTTTTCCCAAACAATGCAGCTGAATATTTTGTAAGTTACTACGACTACTATCAACCCGAAGCATATGTCCCTCAAACCGATACGTATATCCAGAAAGATGCCTCTATCAATGAGCAGATCGACAAGATGAGGCATTCGGCAACCAGATCTCTTCTAGACAGGGATGATGTTCTCATTGTAGCCAGCGTTTCGTGCATCTATGGGCTTGGCTCCCCTGAGGCCTACCATGGCATGCTCCTGTACGTCGAAAAGGGAGACTATATAAGCAGAGAAGATGTCCTCAGAAAGTTGGTGGAAATCCACTATGAAAGGAGCGACCTTGACTTCCATCGCTCATCTTTTAGGGTCAGGGGCGATGTGGTGGATATCTATCCAGCATACGAGGAGTATTCCTCCATCAGGCTCATATTTTTCGGCGACTGTGTCGAAGATATCCAGGAAATCGATCCCCTTACGGGTCATGTTATGCGAGGCCTAAACCGGGTGACGATCTACCCTGCCAGCCATTATGTAACCACATTACCGAGGAGGCAGGAGGCCATCCGGAACATTAGGGAAGAGCTGGCTGAGAGGATTGAGTATTTTGAGAGGGAAAAGAAATGGATCGAGGCCCAAAGGATCCGGGAGAGGACCCTCTATGATTTAGAAATGATTGATGAGATGGGCTATTGTCATGGGATAGAGAACTACTCCAGACACCTGGAAGGCAGGAGACCTGGCGAGCCACCCCCAACGCTGCTTGACTATTTTCCGGGTAATTCGCTTATTATCTTAGATGAGAGCCACATTACGATTCCACAGCTCATGGGTATGTACCGGGGTGATAGATCAAGGAAAGAGACATTGGTTGAATTTGGTTTTCGCCTCCCCTCGGCCCTTGATAACAGACCACTCAAGTTTGAGGAATTTGAATCGCGGGTGCGCCAGACTATTTATGTCTCTGCCACGCCGAGCCCCTATGAATTGGATAAGGCGATCCACGTAATAGAACAGATTGTGAGACCCACAGGCCTGATAGACCCCGAGATCTCAATCAGGCCAGCAAGCAGTCAAGTGGATGATCTTTTAACTGCTATCAGGGATGTGGTAGAGAGGGGTCAGCGTGTTCTGGTCACCACTCTCACCAAGGCCATGGCAGAGGATTTGACAGAGTATTATGCGGAACTGGGTATCAAGGTCAGGTATCTCCACTCTGACATAACCACCATTGAAAGGACGGAGATCATCAGGGACCTCAGGCTTGGAGTTTTTGATGTCCTTATAGGAGTCAATCTCCTACGGGAGGGTTTAGATCTACCGGAGGTCTCGCTGGTGGCCATTTTGGATGCGGACAAAGAGGGTTTTTTAAGATCCGAGAGGTCTCTCGTCCAGACCTGTGGCAGGGCCGCCAGAAATGTGGATGGCAGGGTCGTCTTTTATGCCGACGGGGTCACGCCCTCCATGAAGAAGGCAATCGATGAGACGAACAGGAGACGAAATCTACAGAAGAGCTATAATAAAGCACATGGGATTACCCCACAATCTGTCAAGAAGGATATCTCTGATATCCTTGGCTCTGTCTATGAGGCGGATTACGGGAGCATCCCTGCTGTCTCAGAGCCTGGGGAGGAATATATTCCGCTTGATAGGGTACCGAGGGTTATAAAATCGCTCAAGATGGAGATGCTCAGCGCAGCCAGAAGATTGGATTTTGAGGAGGCGGCCCGATTACGGGACCGGATTTCCCGCTTGGAAAAAAGGGAGCTTGAGTATAGGGATTCACGTCACTCTTAGGCCCATTATCTTCTCCAGGGTCCATAGATCCGCATCCTGGTCGTATTTGATGAGATAAACCTTCCGATCGTTGGCAAGTACCTTAAAGTAGCTATGACCTACCCCGTACCATCGATCGATTATACTCTCTACAACTAGCTTTCGTCCTCGGACTGTAAACCCGATAGGCCGCTCATTTGCCTTGTATCCGGAGTAACAACTTACATGGATAACCTTTAACCGTGAATCGATCTTCATTATCGGCCTTCTCAGTCCCTCATTTCGTTGCCCCTTGCTTCAAGGCATTATCTCTCGGCGGGGCTCTCTACCATGTTCAACTTCCTGTATATGTTATCCCTTATCCAGTGGGGGTCCCACCACTCCACCGGGTTGACAAAGACACCATGCACCATGAAGCCAAAATGCAGGTGATCACCGGTCGCCAGACCTGTTTGACCGGTAGCGCCAATGATGTCTCCCTTGGTAATGAGTTGATCAACAGTTACATCAATCCTGCTGAGATGACCGTACATGGTATAGAGGCCTTGGCCGTGTTCGAGAACTACTGTCTGACCGTAGATTCCGAGATCCTGGGCAAAGATAACCCTGCCGGTATTGGCAGCCTGGACAGGCGATGTGGCCAATGACGCCAGATCAACACCGAGATGTACGCCCTTATCTACCACCTTTGCCTTGTAATAGTAAGTCCTCTCCTCACCGAAGGTGGCCATCGTTGCAGCCTTTTTCATCCTTATCCATGGACCATCCCACAATTTTTCCTCGATTGGTGACTTGCACAGACCCCTTAATACTGCGTGGTTTTCCTCTCTCAGTTTCCCATTAATGAGGAGATAGTGGTCAATCTTGCTTTTCGCTGAGCCAAAAGAATCAGGAGGAAAGCGGGAGATTACATGATTTAAGAATCGATCAGAGATCCTGATCTTGTCACTGCGGAACTGTTTTGGCCTAATATAGTAAGAAAAGACCTTTTTTGTCTCATTATCAGCCCTATCTTTGGCCCAGAGATACAGTGGAGTGTCTTTATTGAAATCGTGGGGAAGGGCAAAATAACAGATATAGACCCCACTTTGAGGATCTCTCGAAAAAGGTACACCAGGAAAGAGTAGATCATTTACTAATACCCCGCTCTCGCGGGCGTCAATTGACGGCCTGTAGACAATCAGGCCAGAGCCCCCGATAGTAATGTTATGGCCTCTACTAGTGGCTGTTATCGAGGGAGGAATTGTGTCCACTATCATCTTGTGCTCTAGCAGTGAAAGATTGCCATCCCCACCCCTTCTTTTGGAAAAATCGTGGATCTCGATGATAAGGTTAGCCTGCCCCTGCACCAGATTCAATTTCTTTGGGTCCACTGTAAATTCCTCCTCAGCCTTGTGGACCCCCCTCCTGTTGAACAGTCCCTTATATGGAAAATCCCTTTCTAGAACGGGAGTAACAAGCCCATCCTGTCTTACGCTCATCTTCATATTCCTGAGTCCCATTTTTTGGTCAGAGACCATTATGTTGAAGCTCGTACTCTTGCTTAAGTACTCCGGGAGTGGTTCCAGATGAGCCTGCGGGTTTTCGCCCTCAAACAGGGTCACTGAGAGCCAGATAAGGATGATGAGGATGGCAACACCTAGTAGCAATACAAGTCTAAACCTCGGTTTTATAAGCGTTAAGCTCTTAATAGTGAGGCTCTTACTGCTCGACTTTTTCATTTCACACGCTCAAGCGTACCGTGTTGGGATATATGTGGGCTCGAGTAATCTTTGGTCATGGCCATTCTTTTGTCAATACCTTTTTGGCGTTTAGAGGATGATTGAGGAGATTTTTATTGGTGTTAGTTGGTAGCCATTAGAGACAGTAATGATGAAGGCCCCATCAATCACCCATAAGCTTGCGCAGGGAGATATGTTGGAACAAGAGGATTACTGAGCCCAAAACAACAGTAGGAATGAATCCCACAGCATGAAGCACAATTGCCATGGAGAGAGCCATTTCCTTGCTGAAACCATAGAAGATTAGCCCATACTGACATGCCAGATGAAATGTTCCGATATAACCAGGGGCCGAGGGTATCGTGACACTGAAGCACAGTAGTATCAGGATAAAGAAGGGTGCCAAGAAGGGCAAGGACAGCCCCATAGAGAGACCAAGAACGTATATCTGAAAGACGGAAAGACACCAGAGGCAAAGGGAGTAAAATATTACCGCTAAAAGCCGCGCTGGGCCCTTAACAAGGACAAGCCCATTGGTGAAATCTTTGAGGATTTGGGCAATCCTTTGTCTTGTCTGCCGTGGCAGAAAGAAGACTATCTTCTCAACGATATTGAGAAAGGTTTTGGTCCTTTCCTTGAGGCCTACAAGAAGCAGCACTGATCCTATAAGAATAAGGAGAAAAAGGAGACCTCCTGTCTTGAGGGCCTTACCTGTTGATTCCCATTCCGAGGGAAAATCGGTAAGCAGGATGAAGAAGAGCAATATCAGGAGGATGGTAAAAATATCGAAGAGCCTTTCAATGACAATAGTAGCTAATGAAGAGCTCTTGCTTATCCTCTCCATCCGCCCAATGTAGTTTGCCCTTACGAATTCACCCAACCTGGCTGGAAGCACGCAGTTTGCAGCAAACCCTATAACCGTGGAGGAAAAGAGGTTAGATATGCCGATTCTTTTTATTGGCTCCAAAAGGTGAAACCATCGTAGGGCCCTGATCAGATAGAAAAGGACGGTTAACGTAACAAGGGGCATAATAAAAGGAAGACTGGTTGATCTGATGGACACAAAAAGGAGCCCTAAGTCCACGTCGTGGAATGCAATAAGGAGAAATGCGATGCTGATTAGAAGCCCGAGCCAGAATTTCCAGTTCATGGTCTATTTTTTTCGCTTGAAAACAACTCCCTGGCCTCTTGAATGTCTCGGCTGATCTGTTCAGAAAGCTCTCGAGCACTGGCAAAGGGTATCTGATCCCGCAAGCGGGAAAGGAAGTTTATCTTGATCTTTTCCCCTACTATATCAGCGGATAGATCAAAAATATGGGTCTCCACTGATAAGGCCTTGTCCTTAAATGTTGGATTGTAGCCTATGTTCGTCAATCCTTGGTAAATCTTACCGTTTAGCTCCACCGTAACGACATATACGCCTTCTTTTGGGATAAGCTCATCGACCACCTTCAGATTAGCTGTGGGGTAGCCTAACAGAGGCCCACCCCTATTCCTCCCTCTAATCACCTTTCCCCTAATCTGGTAATTTCTTCCAAGCAATCCCCTTGCCTCGGATACGTTGCCCTCCATGATAAGGTTGCGAATTGATGTGCTGGAAACCAGGCTCTTCCCAACATAAACAGGCCCCACTTGGTGGACCTTGAATCCGAACTCCTGGCCCATTTCCGTTAACAGATCGATATTGCCCTCCCTGTTATGGCCAAATGCATAATCATGACCGACTACTATCTCCTTGATCCCTATCTTATCCACCAAGATATCCTTGACAAAATACCTGGCGGGAATAGCAGCAAATTCCAATGTAAACTGTATGAGGAGAAGGATATCGATCCCTTGCTTGCTTACCAGCTCTTTTTTTTGCTCCATAAGGGTTATAAGTGGTTTTGCCTTCTCGGGGGACATTACCTTTATGGGATGTGGCTCAAAGGTGATGACCATGGATGTTCCATCTATATCCCTGGCCCTCTCTATAACCCTTGTAAAAATAGCCTGATGCGCCCAGTGCACTCCATCGAAGTTCCCTATGGTGACTACAGGGTGCTTTATGTCCTTGGGCAAATTATCAAGGGTGCAGATAACGGTCATGCCACGGAGGCCCCCTCTATGCTCGTTTGATTTAGTTGAACTGTCCCAAGCCCTGGGTGCTGAAGGTTCTTTACCTCATTTTTCACGTTTTCACAACCCTATTGCAGGTCTTGGAAGGAAGTATGTTTTTTCGGGTGCGGAGGGAGTTTTTATTATGATTGATGGGGTGGGGAAAAACGCATACCTATTTGACCTTGTAAGTCGGCAGCTGGGGTTATCAGGAGGAGTTTAAGTGAAATATTATTTTCAATCCCTCCAAGGTCAAGAATTCCTCTATGTGGTCAATACTTCTGGCCTCCGACTTTATCAATGGGGCAAGGCCTCCGGTCGCGATAACAGTGAGATCAGCCCGTATCTCCTGTTTTATCCGATCTACTATTCCATCAACCATACCGGCATAGCCATAAATAAGGCCCGCATTCATACTACTTATGGTTTCCTTGGCTATCACGGTCTCTGGTTTAGCAAATATCTCAACTCGAGGCAACTTGGAGGCCTTCTGGAAAAGGGCCTCAGCAGAGATGATTATCCCGGGAGCTATCGCTCCCCCTTCATAGAAGCCTTCCGGCGATATGTAATCGAAGGTGGTAGCCGTACCGAAATCTACCACAATCAGCCCAGTCCTGTATTTCTGGTACGCAGCTACTGCATTGACTATCCTGTCAGCCCCGACCTCTCTTGGATTATCATAGTTAATACGCATCCCCGTCTCTATACCCGGACCCACGATCATTGGCTCATGGTTAAGATAGAGGAGGCAGAACTCCTTGAAGGCACTAAGCACTGGTGGCACCACGCAAGAGATAATTACATTCCTTAGGGAGTCCATCTCTAATTTGGTTGGTCTCAACAGATTGTTGACTAATACCGCTAACTCGTCACCTGTCATATCTCTTTCTGTCCTTACGCGCCAGTGACTGAGCATCTTATCACCCTGGAAGATACCAAGGACAGTGTTCGTATTGCCTATGTCTATACACAATAGCATCTCGAAACCCCTCATCCCAAAAGCAAGTGGTTCTTTCGAACCTTACCTCACAGTGTGATCAATTTAGATGACCACCTTAGATCGTAGCCGTTCCTACGCTGCCTGTGTCAGAGGAAAAGAGAAAGGGTCAATCAGGCCTTGCGCTTAGAACTGCCGGATTTGATGGCATCAATCATGGTTACCGTTTCCTTGGCAGCCCTCACGTTATGGGCCCTGATGATGTTGGCCCCATTCATTACAGAGGCAGCAATAGTGGCCAGGGTACCAGTTTCACGTGATTCCACCGGGAGATCTAATACGTGGCCTATGAAGGATTTATTGGAGGTACCCACCAGAATTGGCTGTCCGAGATGGGAAAATCTATGCAGCTCTTTTATTATTCTAAGATTATCGTCAAATGATTTGCCAAAACCAATGCCAGGGTCAATGATGATGAGGTCCCTTTTTATACCTATCTCAACAGCCTGTTCCACGGCCTGGCGTAAGAACCCCAATATCTCACCAAGGAGATCCTCATAGGCTGGGTTTGCCTGCATATTCTTGGGGGTGCCCTTCATATGCATCAAAACGACTGGTACACCCGCCTCTGAAACTAGTGAACCCATAGCAGGGTCGAATCTCAGTGCACTTATATCGTTGACCATTGTGGCCCCGGCCATTAAGGCCTGCCTGGCTACTCCGCTCTTGTAGGTGTCTATGCTTATTGGAATGGCTAGTTCCCGGGAGAGGGCCCTGATGACAGGTAGTACCCTCTTTAGTTCCTCCTCAAGGAGCATGGGATCTGAAAAAGGTCTTGTTGATTCGCCCCCGACGTCAATAATATCGGCACCCTCATTGGCCATCCTCAAACCGTGCCCCACAGCGTCATTTGTTCGGAAATGGAGACCTCCATCAGAAAACGAGTCAGGGGTGACATTCAAGATACCCATGATAAGGGTCTTAGAACTGAGATCGAGATTATGGCCTAGCCATTTCAAGGCGTTAGGCCTTTTTACGTGAGGAAGCAATTCTGGCTTTCCCTCTGGTTTTTCTTGGTTGCCTCTTCCTCCTCTTATTACCTAATATCTCATCTATCTCATGTCCATTTAAGGTCTCCCTTTCTAAGAGTGCCCTGGCTAACTTATTGAGGGTATCGAAGTTATCCTTTATAAGCCTATTGGTCTTCTGGTAGTTGTCGCTTATGAGATTATTGACCTCTTGATCAATTTTTTGGGCCGTCTCTTCACTATAATCCCGATGTTGGGCAATCTCACGACCTAAGAATATCTCCTCCTCTTTTTTCCCGAAGGTCAAAGGCCCGAGGTTTTCACTCATGCCATATTCACAAACCATCTTTCTCGCTATTTCGGTAGCCTTCTCTATATCATTGCTTGCACCGGTCGTCTGGGTATTTAGGGCGATTTCCTCTGCTATCCTTCCTCCCATCAGGATGCAAATATTATTCAAGAGGTATTCCTTTGTGTAGGTATGTTTATCATCCAGAGGGAGCTGTTGTGTCAGGCCCAGGGCCCTACCCCTGGGAATTATAGTCACTTTATGTATGGGGTCAGCATTGGGGAGGAGTCTTGCCACCAAGGTGTGCCCCGCCTCATGATAGGCAGTAGTCCTTTTCTCCTCCTCGCTTATAATCATGCTCTTCCTTTCCGTACCCATGAGCACTTTATCTTTTGCATCTTCCAGGTCTGACATATCGATTTTGTCTTTATTCCTCCTGGCTGCAAGCAAGGCTGCCTCATTGGTCATATTTTCAAGGTCTGCACCCGTAAACCCTGGCGTTCCTCTGGCAATTACGGATAGATCAATATCATCTGCCAACCTAGTTTTTCTGGTATGGACCCTGAGTATGTTCTCTCGACCCTTGACATCGGGGACCGGGACAACTACTTGCCTGTCAAATCTCCCTGGTCGCAATAATGCAGGATCAAGGACATCAGGCCTGTTGGTAGCTGAGATAAGGATCACACCTTCATTTGATTCGAATCCATCCATTTCCACTAAGAGCTGATTGAGCGTTTGTTCTCGTTCATCGTGACCGCCTCCTAATCCAGCTCCCCTGTGCCGGCCCACAGCATCGATCTCATCTAAGAAGATAATGCAGGGCGCATGCTTTTTCCCCTGGACAAAGAGATCCCTTACCCTTGAAGCACCGACACCTACGAACATTTCCACAAAGTCAGAGCCGCTAATGCTCAAGAACGGTACCCCTGCCTCTCCTGCTATAGCCCTAGCCAGCAGAGTTTTGCCCGTACCAGGAGCCCCGACGAGAAGCACACCCTTGGGGATTCTACCCCCCAGGCGAGTGAACTTCTTTGGATCTCTTAGAAACTCTATGATCTCCTGAAGCTCTTCCTTTGCCTCATCCACACCTGCCACATCGTCAAAGGTTACTTTGTTCCTTTCATCAGTTACAAGCCGTGCCCTGCTTTTCCCAAAGGAGAGCGCTTTGCCACCCCCAACCTGCATTTGGCGCATAAAGAAGATCCAAACGGCTATTAAGAGAAGCATGGGGAACCAGGATACAAGGATCGTCATATACCACGGAGACGATTCATCCGGCTTGGCAGTTATCTCTATCCCCTTATTGCGCAAGATCTTTATTAACTCAAGATCCTTGGGTGCAAACGTTCTAAAGGACTGGCCGTGATTGGTAACGCCGGAGATCTTATCCCCCTGAATGGTTACTTGGCTGACGTCTCCCCGTTCTACCATGTTCAGAAATTCGCTGTAGCTCAACTGTCCAGCCTGTCGGGTTTCTTTTTTGAAGATTTGAAATAGTAAGATCATCATGAGGCTGATAACCAGCCAGAGCGTCAGATTCTTGGAAAATGTGTTCAACTATCTTCTCCTTTGCATAGATTAGTCAAGGATACCTCCCTTGCTACAGCCCTCAAACAATAATCATAGCACATTCCCTTCGATTTTACACCTCAGAATTCTCTTGGTTTTCCCCGTAACCCTGCACCTGTCATCGATCCTTATCCCGCACACCCACACTATGCTCCGACCATCCTCAAGAATAGCGATCTTCCTTCTTCGTTCAGATGGAATCTTATTATCAATAAAGACATCCTTCACCTTCTTGAACCCGTTAAGACCAAGCGGTATGAACTTGTCTCCTGCCCGGAAATTTCTTACCCTCAGAGGCCATTGGAGCCTGTCAAGGTCAAGAAAGGCCTCATTAGGGGAAGCAGAGGACAGTGAAAAGTCCCCTCCAGAGATTTCCTCTATCGAGAGTGTTTGATTGGTTTCAGGGATCTGAAGCCTTCCCCTGTCGCTTATATCATAGGAAAACTCCTCGGTCCCGGTCTCCGGTCCTAATGAAAACCTGAGCCCTTCATATATCTTCTTTACTACGAGGTTTTCAGGGAGATTGATCTTGATCTGCGGCTTCGGATTATTGGCAAGGGCAACAACTGCCTTGATATGTCCGATATCTATCCTCCTGAGGTTTCCTTTTACCCGTTTTATTGCCTGCCTGACAACCCGATGCTGAAGAGGAGCTGAGAGATCCTTGAAGGCCGCAAGGGAGAGGTCTAGGGAATGGTCCGAGGAATCGAGAATCATCACTTGCAACCCCTTCTCTGCTTCCCCTTCTATGAACTGATTTTCCTCCCCACAGAGAGATGCCAGTTCGCTCAGATGTTGGATGAGCCGTGGTTGATAGTTGAGGAGAAGCGGTATCAATTCTAACCGTATCTTGTTTCTTAGATACCGTTTCTCAAGATTGGAGCTATCCGTCATAAAGGGCATATCTTTCTGCTTCAGATAGGCGTATATTTCTTCCCTCGTTATATTGAGGAGGGGCCTTATAAAGTGCCCCTGCCGAATGAGGGGTATTCCCGATAAGCCAGTTGGCCCAGTTCCTCTTAAAAGATGCATGAGAACCGTTTCGGCCTGGTCATTCATGTTGTGACCAAGAGCGACCTTTTGCGCATGGTACTCATCAGAGACCTTTTCCAGGAATTGATACCTGATCTCCCTGGCAGTTTCCTCGAGGGAGGTACGGTGCGCTTTAGTTACATTTGTGGCCTTATCATAGGCCACACTGAGATTTAGGCTTTTCGCTAAATCGCTGACAAATTCCGTTTCCCTTTCATTTTCTCCTGGCCTCAAACCATGATTAAGATGGGCAACGACCAGGCTGGTGTTTAACCACCTTTGAAGTTGGAAAAGGATTTTTAGAAGGCAGACAGAATCTGGTCCTCCTGATACAGCGACGACGATGGTGTCTCCGCTGTTAATCATTTGATGCTCGAGGACGGTGAGCAAGACCTTTCTTTCAGTAGGATGCAACGAAGGGTTACCCACTGGGCTGTTATTGTTAAATGGCTTATTCAACGACTCAAAGACCACCCTCGCAAAATATAGTAGATTTCTCTTCAGAAAAGCAACTCCATAGTGCTCCGGTTCAGGGCGGGGTTATTCAATCCATTGAATTATATTGACCCGTTGCATCAGTCTCTACTAGAATGATTTTGAGATCCAAACCATTATGTCACCACTGAATCCTTTTATTGATGAATAGGGGTAGGATTTTAAGAGACATTAAACAACACCTCCATCAATTGGAGATGGACAGGCTTTCGCCTTATGCCACCCTGAGTATGCAGGCTATTAGACGGAGAGAGGAGCCAGAGATCGTTGATGGTCATAGGGAGAATTTTTCTGTTGATGCCGATCGGATTCTCCATTCCTTAGCCTATTCTAGGTACATTGACAAGACACAGGTCTTCTACCTCATTAAAAATGATCACATTACCCATCGCGTCCTTCATGTACAATTAGTCTCCAAGATTGGTCGCACTATAGGCCGCCTGCTCGGGCTTAATGAAGATCTTATTGAGGCTATTGCACTTGGTCATGACATAGGCCACGCGCCTTTTGGGCATGATGGTGAGGGATTTTTGTCGGATTTGTCCAAGGAGTACGGACTGGGTAATTTTTTACACAATGTGCAAGGCGTGAGGTTCCTCGAGGTAATAGAGAAAAAGGGGGCTGGTTGGAACCTGTCTCTTCAGGTCTTGGATGGTATCCTTTGCCATAATGGAGAGGTGCATACCCCTGCCCTATATCCTGATAAAAGTAAGGACTTTACTCGATTGGAAGAAGAAATGGACAAGGTGACAGAGAATACGGCATTCCCTATCTGGCCCATGACCTTAGAGGGGTGTGTAGTGAGGATGGCGGATACCATCAGCTATGTAGGCAGAGATATAGAGGATGCGATAAGGCTTGGTTTGATAAAAAGAAATGGAATACCAGCAGAGTGCCGAAGCAGATTGGGAGAGACAAATGGAACTATTGTATATACCTTGGTTGAGGACGTGATAGCCGAGAGTTTGAACAAATCTCATATCTCCTTTAGCCCTGAGGTAGCAGATGCCCTAAAAAGGCTCAAGGACTTCAACCAAGAGCACATATACACGAACCCACGGGCCAAAAACCAGACCAACAAGTTACGGCTGATGTTTGAGTTGCTCTTTGAAAGATACTATGAAGACCTAAAGACCGGTAATGATACCTCAGTTATCTTCAGGGAATTCCTAGACGGGATGTCCTCGCAATATCGGGGTAATAATGCTCCTGCCATGATTGTTCGGGATTTTATTGCAGGAATGACGGATGATTATTTCTTGCGCCAATGCCGAGAAAACCTTATCCCTAAGATCATTTCAGGCCGCTATTAGAGGTTGTCCCCTTTGGCTTCAAAGGGGAGAGAGGTGGGTTTATACGACTTCACCATCTATGAGGTGATAAGAAGAAACTCAAGGTGTTTTGAGGAAAGACCAGCCTGGTTGGGGGTTTCGGATTGGGAAAATGTTTATCCGGCCGAGGTGGGAAAGGCGAAGGATGTGTATGGGCAGAAACAGGGAAGCATTGAATTGAACACTATGGCTATTGTATCTACGCGTTTGTTTTTTAAAAGCTGAGCGCT
>JGI24422J19971_10001031_pt1 | contig 16549 bp, 15 predicted proteins | sample DeeMarSWOR152_54_FD_19971 | JGI IMG/M metagenome (IMG submission 19971) | reverse complement strand
AAGCTTACATCAGAGTCAGGCTGCCACGGGGGGAACGACGTATTCCTTGCCCTCTCTCTCCTGATACGGACGCTTCACGGCGTCCTCTACCCCTCTTTACGGGCATCGTCCTGAGATAAAAGCCATTGTGTCAAGGAAGCACACGTGATTGGCGATTTTTCTCCATCCCGCTCGCACCTGTAGTTGTCAACGCAGACTAGACAGGGAATGTTTAGGATTGAATCGATCTCGATGGGCTTTCGCTTGATAAAGATACGATAGGTCCATCGATCCTTCGAGAGTTCGCGCTCCCGTTGGATGAGGTTCTTTGCTTCAAGTCTGAGGGATATTCTCGATCCTTCACGACTGCTTGCTTTTAACTTCCTCCACATCTCGCTTTGGAGGATTCCGTCTGTTCCCTTTTCGATGATTAACTTGAGCGCCTGCTCTTCTAGGTCATCTCGTCTCGGCAAACATTAACACCGCCCTAAATCCGTTTCAGTTACCCGTATCGTGTTTCCAATCGCATTCTTTGCAGGAGTCGGTTTGATACCTAAACGTTTACGACTATCTCTAAGCCTTCAATTAACTCTCGGTACCTGTTTCGTATGGTCACTTCGGTGACGTTTGCTTGTTCAGCGATCTCCCGCTGAGTCCTTCGTTCATTGACGAGAACCGAAGCAATGTAGGTCGTGGCAGCTGCTATGCCAACGGGGCCTCGTCCACTCGTGAGATGCATCGTCTTCGCCACGGTTAAGATGCGTATTGCAATGGATTCAGCCTTTCCGGCTAAGCCCAGTTGGTTTGAAAAGCGGCTGATGTAGTATGATGGGGTCGATGGGGGCACAAACACCCCTAATTCTTTCACCATGAACCGGTACGATCTGCCGATTTCCTTTTTATTTATGTACGATGCTTCCGCGATTTCATCTAATGTTCTGGCGACTCCGCATTGACGACAGGCCATATAAATGGAGGCCGAGGTGATGCCGAGAATTGATCTTCCGCGGATCAGATGCTTCTTTACCGCTCGTCGGTATATGACGCTGGCTGTTTCCAGAATGTTTTTTGGCAGGTTTAGGAACGAGCACATCTTAGACAATTCTGACAGGGCGAAGGCCAAATTTCTCTCTGTGGCGTCAGAGACTCGTAGTCGCCGCTGCCATTTTTTAAGACGATAAAGTTGAGCCCGCTGCCGCGGAGATAGTTTTTTTCCGTACGTATCCTTATTATGCCAATCTATCATGGTTGAGAGGCCTTTATCGTGGATGGTAAAGGTTAACGGAGCGCCCACCCGCGTCCGCTTCGCTCTTTGTTCACCATCAAAGGCCCTCCACTCGGGACCCGTGTCCTCCATTTTTTCTTCAATTACGTAGCCACAATTAATACATACGATTTCAGCGTTTTCATAGTCCTTGATGAATCGCGTTTCCCCACATTCGGGGCATTTGATTTCTGACCGAGGAGCAGTGTGGATAAAATCCTCTTGAGAGTCAGTCATTTATCGTCCGCCTTCACACATTAACCTAATTCCGTAGATATAGTATCTGCCCCACGTACTTGTTGGGGTTCTTGACGGAGGGTTTTATGGCAATATAGGGGTTTGTGACGGGACCAAAAACGTCGTTGATTTTTCCGATGTGATTTAACTGATCATCTAAAACAATAGTCTGAGGCTTAATTTGTATCTTTGTTCTCAAAATCAAATTGTTATTGTTGGAAAGGTGTAACACCCTTCCAAGGCGCTTCAAACAATCATCCTCTTGGATGTAAAGGCGTGAATCCCTTATATTATTTTCGACTTTTTGAGGGTGATTTAGGTTTTTTTATCCAATAATACGGCGTTGATCACGCCATCTTGGCCGGTTCGCGACGTCACTATGGCTTCACCGATAGCTGTCTCAATTCTGGTGCTCTTCGTTATTATGTTCCTCCGATCATAATCCGCATTAACGGGGTTTTTTAGCACGCGTATTATTTTAGTCCTTTCGGTTCTCCTCGACGATGGGCTCGTTACGTTTGCGTAGTTCTCTCTCACCAATTTAATCTTCGTGTTCCCCCCTCGGCTTCTCACGCTTTTTTCAGCTCTCTCTCCAAGCTCGGTCTCTATGGCTTCCTTTCCCATCTCAAAGGATCGTTTTCCCCTGGAAAGCTTTCTTCTTCCTCCTGACATCTTTCTCTTCTTCTTATCGCCATGCCATTGAGTCAAATTTCTTCCTCCCGAACCTTACCGCTTCGCTATGACCACTAGGGGCTGCTGGTGATTAATAAATCTGTGGTAGAACGCCGTCTTTACTTACCGTTTTCCCCTTGTTTCGTTTGATCCAGTTTTTCAATCGAGTTGAAGAGGCTTTTTAATTGGCGTTTAAGTAACCGCGGGTTACGGCTGAGGTTGAAGTAGTCTGCAAAGACATTGCTTGTCCGAATAACCTTGGTTCGTCCCAGTTTCTCTGTCGTTATCAGCCCAAATCTTTTAAGCTCGCGAATGTGGGCATAGGCCTGTGACCCCCGTAACGCCGTAACGTGGGATTGAATAACGGGCTGATGATACGCTATGTACGCTAATGTCTTAAGGGGGCCGGTTGTTAGAAGCGGACGCATTGCTAATCGTTTCACTTTAGCTACGTATTGAGTTTTTAGTTGAAGGACGAATCGTCCATCTTCGAACTCAAGTATTTCTAAGGCGCCACCTCGTTTTCTATATTCCTCCATTAGCGTCCTGGCACAAGCTTGAATTTTTTTCTTTGATCGAGTCTTCAGGATAGCGCCCAAAGTTTTGATGTCAAGAGGCCTGCCAGAAACATATAATGCGGACTCAATCAGCTCTGTTTGAGTCTTCTCTGTTGTCTGATTTGACTTATCCGCTTGAATGTGCTTCATTGGGGTTTGCACTCTCCTTGGAGAGGCTGATGTAGATCTCGCCGAACTCTTCGTCTTGCCATAGCTGGAGTCTTCCTCTGCTCGCGAGGAATAAGAGCACCAGAAACGTTCTGATTACTTCACGTTTTATCATTCTTTGAACAAGTTGAGAAAAGTGAATGACCGGGTTTTTTTCCGCTAGCATGAGCAGTGTTCGATAAATGTCTTCAATTTTGTTTTCGATGTCGATCATAAAATCGTCAAGTTCCCGAAGTATCATGGGGTCCGGCAGTATGGGTGACGGGTTCGGCGCGGATTCAATGTACGGTTGTTCCTGTAAGATTTCTTCCAAAGCGTTTACAAGGTTTTTCACGGTTGTTGACGTATACTCAAAGCGATAGGGAAGCTGAATTGGGGGTGGAAGCACCTCCACTACTTTTTCAGGGGGTGGTTTCGGCGGTTCTTGCAGCTCTAAAATTTGTTCCGACTTCTTTCTATAGATTACAGCGGAGGAGAGCAGGGCTATACCCGATGCGGAGAAATCGACGTACCCCTTTCCCCCCATTTCTTTAATCAACGTGGTTAAGATGTGGGACAGATCAACGTTCCACGGCTGAACCTTGTGTAATTTAACCAGATCGAATAAAACCTTCCATGGCGATCGCACCCAAAACGGCCTTTCAAACTCAGTAAAATCGTCTTCAGGCAAGTTGCGCTACAGCCTCTTCCATCCTCGTTGAAATTACGTGGGAAAGCCCGTTTTGAATATAGACTCCGAACAGTTTTTCAGCTCTATCAATGACGACGTCTCGGAGAGTGACGACGATGAATTGAGAGTTGACGGATTGCTCCTTTAAAAGGTCAGCAAGCCTTTCAGCGTTATACGGATCCAAGTGGGCGTCCACTTCGTCGAACATGTAGAAGGAGGCGGGAGAGAGGCTTTGAATTGCGAAGACAAACGCCACTGCCACCACCGATTTTTCACCGCCACTGGCGCCCGCAATCAGCCTCGATGCCTTCCCCGGAAATTGTACAAAGATGTCTAAACCGCCTGCAAAGGGGTCCTCCGCCTTCTCTAAGCTCAGCCGCCCTTTTCCTCCGCCAGTTAGCTTTTCAAAGAAAACCGTAAAACTCTCGTTGACGCGCATGTAGGCCTCTATGAAGGCTTCTCTCTTTTTTCTTTCCACCTCATCGATGAACTCAAGTATGGCTCTTCTTTCTCTTTCAAGTTGATTTCTCCTGATGGAGAGCTGTTTATAGTTTTTCTGTTGCTCATTATACTGATCGGGCGCTAACTGGTTTACTGACCCCAGTTGCTCAAGTTCAAACCGCATCAAGTCAAGGGAGGCCTCAATGTTTTTCACTTCCCTCCCACTCAGAATCGCTGACACCGGTTTTTCATGTCCCAACCGAAGCAGTTCATTCCGTAAGCCTTCGCTTTCCAGGTTTTTCCTCTGTAACTCCAATTCTAACTGATGAATTCTATTCGTTAGGGGCTCGTATTCCTGCCCCACGCTTTTTAATTGAAGGTCGATCTTGTCTACCTGTTCTTCAAACTCCCCTCTTTTCCCTTTGACTGACGCTAAGGATTCAGAGAGGACCGCTTTTGTTCCTTCAAGGTCAGCGAGCTGTTTCTCTGCTGCATCTAGGCTTGACTGAGCCGTAGTGGTGTTTTTGGTCATTTTGTTAATTTGTTTCGTTAACGTTTGAATGTCGAGTTTCACCCTTTCATGTTCTGGCTTTAAGGTGGCTCGTAACTTGGTCTCGAGGAAGTTAACATCGCTTTCAATCCTTACGAATCTTCGATTGGCCTCAGTAATTTCGGATTGAAGACGCATTTCTTCGTCTTCGTACTGGGCGATGCTTGATTGGTCTTCTATGAACGCTATTTTCTTCTTCTGCGACTGCAATTGTCTCAGAGACTTCGTATACGTGTCTCTTTTAGATCGAAGTTGACTTTGAATTTGATCGCCCTTACTAAGGTATACTTTCAAGCGTTTCACTCGTTTATTTAGGGTCTTGATATTTTGTTTGGTGCGACTAATATTGTTGCTGACGAGATCAATATCCCGTGCTATTATGTTACCCACCTCGAGGCGTTTGACTTGTTCCTCATGCAACTCCGCTATGTCGCTAGTGATATCGTCAACATCNTTCTTCCTTTTTGAGAGCACACGTTCCAAGGATTGAACGCTTTTAGTCAGCCCCCCGATAGCTATTTCGCGAGGTATTAGTGAGGTGACGTCAATTGGAACTCGATAGTATCCGCTTTCAATGCCTCCTCCCGCCTCATACAAGTCCCCGTTTAGGTCAACGGCCCGCACCCCCTTTTTAGACGCGAGAAAAGCGGATTTTATGCCGCTGGTGACCGCGGTATCGCCAAATACGAAATTAACAGCGCCCAGATATTTCTCGTCGCATTGGACTAACTCAGCCGCTAAGCCTATCACGCCATCAAGGTCTACCGGGTCCCTACCTTGGGCGTCTTTAACTTCTCCCAAAGGAAGGAGCTTAATTCTCCCAATCTTCATCTTCTTCAGGCTTTCAGCACACCTGAGCGCCACGTCTATGTCTTTAACGACTAACGCATTAAGCCAACCGGATGCAGTAACATCCAACGCTCTTCTATACTTGGACTTAATTTTCACCAAATTACTCAGTCTGCCGATAATGCCTTGGATGGCCCCTGTCTTCCCCATTTCTTCGAGTCTCTGTAGCGCAGACTCCTCCGTCGCAATTTTGTCGATGAACTCCTTCCGTGCCTTAAAGTCCACGATTGCGTTTCGTGCTATTGTCGCTGTTTTCTCCGCGTCTTCCATCTCGAGGAGTAACTCATTCTTCTTCGTTAAGGCCTTTTCTAACGAAGTAGACCTCCTCGTCCCTCTTTCTCGCTCTTCCTTCTGTAATCTTTGAAGCTCACTCAGATGGACTTCAAGATTATTCACCATTAAATTAAAACTTGCACATCTTTCTTCCAGATTTTTGAGGTTGTTTGCGATAATACGTTGCTTAACCGTGTTCCGCTTGAGCTGTGTATCTACTTGTGTAGCCTGCCGCTCCAATTCGGTATGTTCGGTTTCAAGTTCCCTAATCTTGGACGTGTTTTTCCCAAGATTCTGCTTTAAGTCACCTATTACTGTCGAAAGTTTGGCCTGTTTTCCCGCTTTTTCATCTAACTCCTGTTTTACCTTGTTTCTCTCAGCTCTCAGTGTGGACAGCTGACTTGTCGATTCTCGGACCTCGTCTTGTAATGATTTGAGTTGTAACGCTCGTTCATCACGAATTTTTTTCAGTCCTTTTAAACTGATGTTTCCCGAGTCAATCTCCATCTTCAAGCTCGCTATACTCGCCATAATCTCTCCCATTCTTTGTTGAATGGCGTGCAGTCTTACGCTTCCTTTGTCGGTTACTTCTTCGTCAAACCTCCTCCGCGCTGACTCCACTTCCCTCCGTTTTTGTTGAAGATCGTTTCGTTGAATCTTGAGGTTTTCGACTTCTGATCCTTGTTGCTCAAGTTCTTCTGTGAGCCGCTTTCTTTCAGCCTCAATTTGAGAAATGAGATGGGAGGTTAAGATGGCGTGAAGTTTTCTAATTTCTCCCTGGATCACATTGAATCGCCGGGCATCATTTCTCTCCTCTTCCAGTCTTTCAAGCCTGTATTGGACGTCTCCAATTCTGGCGTCGGCTATTCTCAGGTTTGTTTCGGCTTGGCGAAGTTGCATTCGCGCTTCTGCCTTCTTCGCATTGTATTCAGCTATACCCACAAAATCCTCAATCACCCTTCTTCTTTCATCGGGCGTTATCTCAGCCAGTTTGGTTATGGTCCCTTGCATAATCATATTGTGGCCAGAAGAATACAGCTTCGCCATCCCTAAAACGTCGATGAGTTGACTTCTGGAAACGGTACTGCCGTTTAAAAGATACTTGCTAATGCCCTTTCTATTCACTCTTCTGGATAGTGTAACAACGTCTCGGTCAAGGGGTATAGTTCGATCGCTATTGTCAAAACGAAGCTTGACGTAGGCTGTTTTGGCTGATGGTGTTCCAAGAACGCCGTCAAAGATTATCTCTCCCATTTTAGACGCCCGTAATGACCGCGCGCTTAAATCTCCTAGCACGAATTTGATGGCGTCAAAGAGATTGCTCTTCCCACTTCCATTCGGTCCGGTGAAGACGGTGAGCCCCTTTTCCAGGTTCAAAGTGATCTTTTTTGCCCCAAATGATTTGAATCCCCGTAGTTCAAGTTGTTTGATATGTACCAGCCGCGTCTTCCTCCCCTAGTAATATGTCCGTATCACATTATATACGTGTTTTTTGGTGGTGCCTATCCTTTTCGCGATTGTTTCTCTTTCGCGCGGTTTTGTAACGCTCGTTTCTGACGAGGTCAAGCATTGAGACACGTATAACAATATCTAAGTCTTAACCGGTTTATTTTTCTTCTATTTGTAGGGGAGGTTAATAGCTATTTATATAGGCTTCTAAAATTAGAGTTATGGGAGGGAAGTTTGATGCGGATTAACGGGTTAAAGAAACGTCTAGCGGAAAATCAGGTAGACGCCTATTTGATAACCAACGTGAAGAACGTTTACTATTTTACAGGGTTTATGGATATTGCTGGAGCAGAATTAAGCTTACTGGTTCCCGTTGATGACGTCCCCCTCCTCTTAACACCGCCCTTAAGCTTTACTGCGGCACGCGAAACAGCTAGCGACTGCCTCGTTGAGGAAGTTCCGGTGGGGGACGAACCTTTGAACAGGTTAGTTACGGAACTGAAAAATCAGCAAATACGCGTCGTGGGCTTCGATGACCTCTCAATTGCCTGGTATCTGAGTCTTACCCAGGAACTGGGNTCCACGAGATTTATGCAAAATCAAAGCATGGTTTGGGGTCTGAGACGTGTTAAGGACGAAGAGGAGATTCACTTCATGAAAAAGGCAGCGGCGTTGACTGATGCTGGGGCTACCGTTGGTATGGAGTTCGTAGGCGACGGTGTGAGGGAATATGAAGTTGCAGCAGAGATAGAGTACGAGATGCGGAGGCGGGGATCTGAAGGCGTGGCCTTCGAGACCGTTGTTGCCTCTGGGCCGCGATCAGCGTATCCCCACGGCTTATCCACCGATCGAATTATCAAAAGGGGGGACTCAGTCGTTATGGATCTGGGCGCGGTATACCGTGGCTATCGAAGTGACATCACGAGGACCGTGATAGTGGGTAAGCCTGCACTCAATCAAGTACGCGTTCTTAATCTGGTCATGGCAGCTCAAGAAGAAGCGTTTAAAGCGATTCGTGACGGTGTGAACGCCAGAGACATTGACACTATTGCGAGAAACATCATAGAGGCCGAAGGGTATGGGCGCTATTTCATCCATGGTTTAGGCCATGGCGTAGGTCTTGACATTCATGAGCCACCCCGGCTTTCGCAGCAAAGCACGGACTGTTTGAAAGCGGGAAACGTGGTAACGGACGAGCCAGGAATCTATCTGCCCGGTTTTGGCGTTCGAATTGAGGACACCGTTCTTGTTCACGGGAAGAACGGAGAAAGATTGACCCGAGCGAACTATTTTGAGGGCTGACTATTACTTACCGTACCGCCTCTTCCTATGTTGATAGGTTCGTATTGCCCGCAATAAATCAATTCTCCTGAAGTCCGGCCAGAAAACGTCGATGAAGCAGAGTTCACTATATGCGCCTTGCCACATTAAGAATCCGCTTAACCGCTCTTCGCCCGACGTCCGGATAATCAGGTCTGGCTCGGATTGTGGTAAATAGGCTGTGTAAAGATTTTTCTCTATGATGTCTTCGCTTATTTCTGCCGCATTTACGGTTCCTACTTGGATCTGTTCCGAGATCTTCTTAATGGCGTCGACTATTTCTGCTCGTCCACCGTATGCAATAGCCAAATTCAGGTAGTGGTCGTCATACTTCTCGGTGGCTTCCTCAACCCGGTGGATAGCGTCTTGAATTCTTTTTGGGAGGAGGGGTGTTCGACCGATTATTCTGACTTGAACTTTATTTTTACGGATTTTTTCGTCGGATAAAAGATTTTTCAAGCGTTCTTCAAGAAGATTCATAATCTCCTCTACTTCTTTAAGAGGTCGCTGAAAATTTTCCATGGAAAACGCGTAGATTGTGACAGCTTTTATGTCCAGATCTACGCACCAGTTCAACAGGGCTTCAACCTTGTCCGCGCCTAATTGGTGTCCTTCCCATGGATGTTTAAACCGGTGTGAGGCCCACCGTCTATTGCCGTCCAAAATAACTCCTATGTGTTCTGGCTTCGTCTCCGTTTTGATCTGGTTTACCAACATCTTTTCATAGATGCTATATGTTAGCGGATTGCAGACTATCCACCTACAAAGACGTGAGACGTATTTTTGTAGGTTCAACCACGGGTTCCCTCTAATGTTCTCGAACAACGACAGCTTCTTTTCCAAGGTATGCGAATAATCGTTTCTTCTAACACTTTTTGAAGCGTGTGTTTCAGCTTACGACTGCCCTCAGAAATGAGTTCCGCGGATAAGTGCTTCTGCAGCCCCGCCGCCATATTTGTGATAAAACAGAGAGATGCGTAACACATCTCCAGTTCGCGAGCTAATACCACTTCCGGTATTCCCGTCATTCCGGCCACATCGCAGCCAAGGCCTCGTAACATTCGGCTTTCGGCCGGCGTCTCGTATCGGGGGCCTTCAGTGCATACGTATACCACGTCGTGCCACGTCCTTTCAACCCCGTTCTCGGCTGCTTTCAAGAGGATTTTCCGCAACTCAGGGCAATAGGGCTCGGAGACGTCAATATGGGTCACTGGGGCCTCATCATAGAAGGTGTGACTTCGATTTTTGGTGAAGTCAACGAAGTCTGAGGGAACAGCCAGATCCCCAGGCGCATACTTGATGTTTATCGCTCCCACGGCGTTGGTGGCTAAAATCCTTTCCACACCCAAGGCGTGAAGGGCCCAGATGTTTGCTCGATAATTGATTTTGTGGGGGGGCTGCGTGTGTTTCTCGCCATGCCGTGGTAAATAAGCCACATCTTTCCCACCAAAGGTACTGATGGTTATTGTCGGTGAGGGGCCATAGGGCGTTCCTACGCGAATCTTTGTCCCCTCGTTGATGGGCGGTGATAGTCCCGTGCCTCCTATGATCCCGATTCTGGCCTTTTTCATCTCACATCTCCGTCTTCGTAAAGTATTCTTCAAGTCGTTTGCCCTGTTTCAGCGTGATAAAGATGGTGATGGTGGTAACTGCTATGCTTGCCACAATAATGGCGGAGAGTTCAATCCAGTACTCGGTTGGGACGGGTGGTTTTTCCAGTAACAAGATTTCGGATATGTTGAGGGAGATCTCTCGACTAAAGATGCCTACCACCAGGCCTACAATACTCCACAACATCTTTGAGTCTCGCATGAAGTAGAGGTAAACGCCTAAACCACCCATAAAGATGATAAACGAAACGAATACCAAGTCGGTAGCGTACTGTAAGACGTATCCAATAACCTTCGGTAATTCAATTAACCAGTTCTCTGGGCCGCCAAAGGTTGCGAGGAGAATCCCGTACGTCTGGTAAACGGCTAAGCCGCCAATGATTAGGGCAATACTCGTCGTAAAGATTCTCACGAGGTTGAGGGGACTGGGATAGATCAATTCAACTACTAGCCTGTCGATTGAGAAGCCCTTAATCATGAGGAGGACTCCCAGTACTACTAGAAGAACGACGCTGGGGTTGACGATTTCAACGAATTGCCAAAGGATGCCCATCACCAGCAAGAGCAGGCCAGGTGCGCCAAATATCCATCGAGCGTAGTACGGATCTTGAACCGCTTTCCTCAGATACCGTGAGAGTACGGCCCAGCTTTCTTCGATGGATTCGCTGTGTCGGACAACTATTCGTTTGATAGACATGATGGGAATCTGGGACTGAATGATGGGGATTACTGCCTCGTCGCTGAATCCATCCGTGACCAGTGCCACATCCTTTGCGGGAAACGCCGCCAACACCTCCATTAGTTGATCTCTAAGCCTTTTATCCGCCGTCATCCCCCCNTTTTCAGAGCCCGCTATCGTTGCGACCTGACAGTCTTCAATCTTTTCTTCTGAGACGAGGCGGTCATAGAATTGCACGGCGCCAAAGATGGCGTTTGCATCGCTTTCTTCGGGGTCTGATAACGCTAGCTTAGAAGCGACGCCCAGGTTTTCTTCTCTTCCGATAATGGGGGTTGTAACCCCGGCTTTAACTCCGACGTCGTCATCTCGGTCGACGCATAGAACCAAGACTTTCTCCTTTCTCTCAGACATCGGATTCCCCCATAATCTCCGTCTAAACTCAAATCTTACTGTAGTATTCTGTAGATTTAAACAAGACCCTTGTCGGATAAGGCTTTGAATTCTTGAAAGGACATTTTTTTCTTTTGCTTAAGTTTCTCAGTCGCTGTTTTCCTCCGAGCCTCGAGTTCTGCGTCCGCAGACAGCTTTCGTTTCGCCTCTTCGATTACATGTATTTGCGACGATAAATCCCTTAATTGATTTATATAGTTAACATGTTTCGAACGCGCTTCGTTTGCTTCCTTCAGGTATTCTAGGAATCTTTGATGCGCGTCATCAGCCTCAGTCTTAACTCTCTTTACCTCCTTTATTTTTGACAGCCGTTGAACATGGTTTTCCTGCCTTTCCGTTTCAAAGGCGTCTATTTGCGTATTAATTTCTTCACATTGACGTTTTATGGCGGTAATTGCGAGGCGGATACGCCTTACCCGCTGCTTCAACACGGCTATTTCTTTGTGAACGAGGTCTTCTTGTTCCAATCTTTTAATTTGAGTGATGATTTGCGCTTCTTCATGAGGCGTTAAGGACGTCGTTTGGATTTTCCAGTCCAATTCTTCTATTTGACGCCTTACCCCGTCTTTACTTTGAAAGGTTCTATACGTGAGAACCATAGTTTGTTTCTTTTCAACATCGTATTTTCGATATTGTNCTTCGAGTTCCCCTCTAAGGTCTTCTCTTTCAGACTTCAGCTCCCTTATCTTTTGGTTTACCCGATCTCGCTCTATTTGTAACTGCCTTATCTCTCCCCCAATTTTTTTACACGTATCGTTTAAAGAATTTCTCTTCGAAGCCCATTTTTCAACTTCGATCTCAAGAGCGCTCAATCTTTCCTTGAGGGAAGTGGCTTGAGCTTCCATTGCGTCAACCTTTTGTTGAATGAGAGCTGTGTCCCTCGTCATTTTATGTTTCTCTAGTTGAAAAGAGGATAAAAAGATATCCAAAGATAAAATATATGTTTTATCCACTTGTGATTCATAACGATACAAGCTAGCTTACCTCATACACCGACTAAATAACCGGGAGAAATGAAAAACAAGTACACAAAACAGTCCCGTTCTTCTGAAGTTAGGAAATAGACATGCAATTCTGGAAATTAAGTGGAGGTGAAGAGCTAACGAGAAGTTATAATATTAAGAAGAATATGCAACATGGCCTTAAAATCTACGACGTAGGGGGGAATCATTTTGACTCAGATGGAACGTGGTTCGGAGTATGTGGATGAGGCTCAATCATCACTATGTCTTCGGGATTTGTTAAAGACCAAACGAGGCTATGTAGTAAACGACTTAACAAAAACTTAGGTTGATTCAAAAATTCAGATACAATAGCTAATTCGCCTGCCCAACCTTTTTATGGTTGAAGATAGGTCGTTTTCATAGTTAACTGACGACTTCTGGTTCCTCTTAACCGATACGTGTCTCTACTTGGTTTTCAAGTGACCTGTTTTCCATCTATTTTTTTCCTCGTGATTGTCGATTGACGTTAGTTCGTAGACCTGTATCCGCAGCCATTTATGTTTACGACTTTTCTCTTTTCTTCAAATTACTTCTTCTCCGCCAGCGAAAACCCTCATCAAAACAGAGTGCATAATGATGAACCCCTTCTCTTTTTTTGATGAGACGGGAATCAGGGAAAAGGATAAGCCGAGACTGGAAATTAGCTGCATTACGCGCCTGCTCATGAGGCGTTTTGTGCCTGAAAGAGTGTCTTCGATAGCGTTTTCCAAAGCTCCAGCTCTGCGCCCCCAGTCAAGGACTTCACCCCTCTTCTTCTTCGGCAGTAAATCGGCTTTTGAAAGGACGTATAGTTGGGGGAGAAATAACCGGTTTCGGACCGCGGTCGCTAAAAACATGTTGGACACGTAGTTCAATGGATTAGCGGAAAAAGCGGCGTCAAAGAGGTAGATGATTGCCTTCGGCTCCTCGGTTAACTCGTTGGCGATGTAGAGGCCGCTTTCCCTAAAGGCGAAAAGCTCTATTTGTCCTGGAGTGTCCACTAAGATGTAGTCCGCGTTATACTCTTCCACCTCGGTTTTTATCGCTTCTATTTCCGACGCGATTAGGTCCGACGCCAGTATTAAGGCTCCGTTTGGCCCTAGAACATACCGTTCCATGAGCTCGTCTACGGAAACGTATTCGCGGACATCGACGTCAGGCGTGTAAGGGAGTTGGAGAACACCGGGATCGAGATTCACCGAGATGACGTCTTGTTTTTTTAGCTTGAGCCAGTCTGAAAACGCGGCGGTTAGCAGAGATTTACCTGAGCCCGCTGTTCCGATGATAAAGATTACGTACACGGCGTTTTCCTACCCCCTGTGGTGATACACTATTCCTCGGATTCAGGAAGGTTTGAGGTGTTCCGGCTTCTTCTTGAGCGAGATTATGGTTTTAAAGGGCTGGTTTTTCCGCCATGTTCTGCGATGAGTTGGCAGATCATCTTTTCAGCGGCCTCAACGCGGTCTTTGCCGTCTTTTTCTGATGTGGCGCGGGTGGTAACGTGTAATTCGAGTAAGGGTATGGGTTCTGCGGCTCTTGGATGGGATTTAACGTACACGTCGGGGATTTCCCGCATAACTTGATCGAGTAATGGCGCTAGTTCTGACTCAATTATTCCCGTCACCCTCAAACTGATTTCATACACAACATGGGTTCTACTGAGACGTCGTATCAAGGGGACGACGCTGGCCTCAAAGATGGCCTTCATCTCGGACGGTACCCCGGGTAAACTCAGGATTGTTGAGGCTGCATCCGTCGATAATACGGCTGGTGCTGTGCCGACGGGGTTGGGTATGGGAACGGAGTCTTTTGGCAGTTGCGCCATCTTCAATCGGGCGGGAGTTAATTCAATCTTCTTTTTGGTGACTTTTTCGTATTGCTGGTATTTGTTCTTGACCATGAGGAGGGCGTCGTCGTTTAATTCAAGCGGCTTCTCCAAAGCCGTGGCCACGGCGTCCATCGTTTTATCGTCGAAGGTAGGGCCTAAGCCCCCCGTCGTCAGGATAAAGGCGCTCTTTCTGGAGAGGCTTTCCCGTAGAGCGGCGGCGATGTCACTGATATCGTCCCCCACCACGGTTATTCTTCGGACCTTTCCTCCAAGCTTGGTGATGTAGTTAGCGAGCCACTGAGCATTGGAATTCACGATTTTGCCAATTAAGAGCTCGTTACCTAGGCAAAGAATCTCGAAGGTGTCTGACATGGGGGAGCACTCACTCCTTTTTAGAGAACCACCATGAAAGGTAATCCTTTCGCTTCTTCCTGCGTTTATCCTCGTCGCTTAAGTCCGGCTGAATCTCGTCCCGGAGCTCCGCTATCTCTTGAAAGGTGAGGGATAAGCCGCAGCTTTTACATATGTGGCGTTTGACTCTAGGGTCATAGTGTAGATCCCCCCCACATTCTGGACAGTAGGGCATAGTTCATGACTTCCGCTATTATCTCTCCTTAGAGAGGACGTTAGATTTTTGTATTGTGGAATTGAGGAGATCCTTCTTAAAGTTTTATGTTGTAACGATTGCTGCTTTGTCCTGCGTGCTCAGCCCACAATGACCACGCAGGAGCACGGTTTCACGCTTCATGGTTTCACGAACCGTACTTCAGCGAGCTAGCTTGAGGGCCTTTATGCCAGAATTCTGGCGGGGACGTCTTTGACGTCAGCGACTCCTGTCAACTTCATTGCTCGGGCGAGCTCATTGGTCAGAAGTTCGAGGAGTCGTGCCATACCCGCTTCTCCGCCGGCCGTGAAGCCCCAGACCGTTGGTCTCCCTATGAGCACTGCCTTTGCGCCGAGGGCCAGGGCCTTGAGGACGTCTGTGCCGTGACGTATTCCTCCATCCATTAAGACGTCGATCTTCTTTCCCACGGCGTCTGTGATCTCGGGCAGGACCTCAATGGGGGCTTCGGTGTAATCTAAGGCGTATCCGGCGTGGTTGGAAACAATGATGGCGTCGGCGCCGGCNTCAACACACTTCTCCGCGTCTTCCNCGCTCATTATCCCTTTCACAATNAAGGGTAGGGAGGTCAANCNNCGTATTTCCCTCAGGTCTTCCACGCTCTTGAAGCTCCAGTGGGTCTTTGCGAGCGTATCCATGAGGCCGGGGACGTAGCCTGAATGAAGCCCTGCGGCAGAATCCACGTCCATGCCGGTGACGATGCAGCCGACGTCTTCCGCGAGTTGGTAGCAGGCCTTCAGCGCATCTACGTCTTTGAGGGGCTTTAGAATCCAGCCCATCTTCTTGTTCTCAAGCTTGGTGAAGGACTGGATGGCGTCCTTCGGCTGGGGGTAGCCGACGAGGCATATGGTTCCAACCCGGGCGCAGGCGTTGATGACGCTGGCGTAGGCCTTTCCTGGCACAGCGGTCCCGGCGATGGGCGCGGTTAAGATCGGTGTGGTGACCTTGCTTCCGAAGAGGGTCGTCGTGGTGTCCACTGCATTCACGCCGTGGATGAGTCGTGTGCGAAGGGCGAGGGCGTCGAGGGCTTGCCGGCTCCGTCTGAAGCTGGTGCCGGTCTCGGCTCCGGAGCGAATGTCGCAGTAGTTTTCCGCTAGCTCCAGCCCTTTTTCTTTCAGGATTGCAAAGGCGCGTAACCGTATTTCCTCTATTGACTTGAACTCGTTTTCGCTCAACTTGCTCTTCCTCGATGACGCTACATGTTTACAACAATTAGGCGTTGTATTTAAGTCTTGGATTGGGTGGGTGGTAAGGGGGCAGCGAGGGTTACCGTCCTCGAGGCTTGAGTGCGGAGAAACAATAGGTTCAAAAGGAAGTGAGGTGAGGAAGTCTTAGCACGAATCACTATTCTGAGAGCCACGGGGTCCCTTTACTTGTACAAAGGGAAGGCGCGTTGCTCTCGGGTTTGAGCTGCAACTTGCTAGGAATAGGTGTGATGAGGTGTTTCCGCTCTACGATCGAAACAAGTCCGCGACGACGCCGCTGGTCACGTGGGCGCTCATCGCGGTGAACGGCCTCGTCTTCGTCTGGGAGGCCATGGAGGGCTTCGACCCCAGCCTCTTCTGGCGCTTCGGCGAGGTCCCCGCCCAGGTACTCCAGGGGCAGCAGCTCTACAGCCTCCTCACCTCCATGTTCCTCCACGCCGACCTCTTCCATCTCCTGGGCAACATGGTCTACCTCTTCGTCTTCGGCGACAACATCGAGGACCGCTATGGCCACGGGAAGTANNTGCTCCTCTACCTCGTCTTCGGCGTCGCGGGCGGCCTCACGCACTCCGTGCTCACGGTCCTGATGGGCGGGTCGGATATGTGGATCCCCGCGGTCGGCGCCTCCGCGGCGATCTCCGGCGTCCTAGGCGCCTACGTGGTCTTCTTCCCGCGGGCCCGCATCGTAAGCATTGTGCCGTCCTTCGTCTTCGTGCGGGTGGCACCGGTACCGGCATGGATCT
>JGI24422J19971_10001030_pt1 | contig 16578 bp, 11 predicted proteins | sample DeeMarSWOR152_54_FD_19971 | JGI IMG/M metagenome (IMG submission 19971) | reverse complement strand
GACTTCAGGAAGAGTTCAGAGATAGTGGTGAAAATGCGGGTAAAAGCTCTTCATCGCTGGGACCTCAGTAAGAAAGAAGCAGAGCAACTACAGCAGGTACTTTCGAAAGAGGTGAGCTCAGAGGATGTCCTTTCTGAGGTGAGGATAATTGGGGGTGTCGATGTAGTGTATAAAGGGGATTCAGGTATAGCAGCATGTGTGGTTTTAAGGTTTCCTGACCTGGACCTCATTGAGTGTGCTACAGCCAAAAGTCCGGTGCATTACCCCTATATATCGGGTCTTCTATCATTCCGGGAAATTCCTCTCCTTATTCCTGCTCTGGAAAAATTGACCATTGAACCTGACATAATAATCGCAGATGGGCAGGGTATAGCCCATCCGAGAAGATTCGGGCTCGCAAGTCATCTTGGCGTGCTCCTTGAAAAGCCCGTGATCGGGTGTGCAAAATCACCACTCACAGGCTCTTACAGGGAACCGGCGATTGAGAGAGGCGGATATGAGTATATATATGATCATGGGAGAATCGTAGGAGCAGTGCTCAGAACAAGAGCACACGTAAAACCTGTTTTCGTGTCTGTCGGGCACAGTATTTCTTTGAAAAGTGCGATACATTACACCATGCAGAGTACACTCGGACTCCGCCTTCCTGAACCGGTGCGATACGCGCATCGAGCAGCATCGGGTAATTAAAAAAATAAATATTCTAAGTATTCTATATCTAAGAATTTATTTCAAGAAGCAATATATATATTCGACCAAGGAGCCTGGAAATGAAAGTTATAGGACTCACGGATATTCATGGAAGGGCTGACTTCTTGGTAGAAATATCTTATGAATTAAAGGAAGCAGATCTCGTGCTGGTATCCGGTGACATCACACATTTTGGAAGACGGGAAGATGCTTATTCCGTAGTACAAAAGATTCAAAACCTAAATACGCGTGTATTTGCCGTGCATGGAAACTGTGATTATCCTGAGGTCGGGTTCTACCTCGAAGAAGCGGGACTTAACTTACACAGAAATTGTGTGCCCTTTGAGGAACATATACTCGCAGGAATTGGCGGATCATTGCCCTGTCCAGGTAAAACTCCCAATGAGCATTCAGAGGAGGAGTTTAACAGATATCTGGAACAGTTAAAAAAAGAAATCCATCCATCACCGCCTCTTATATTTGTAAGTCATCAGCCTCCATTGGACACTATCTGTGATTTTGCCAGCTCTGGTTTTCACGTTGGAAGTCAGTCAATCAGGGATTTTATCCTGGAAGTTCAGCCACTCGTCTGCTTTACAGGACATATTCATGAGGGTGTAGGAATCGATTTTATTGCGAATACAGCGGTTGTAAATCCTGGGCCCCTGCATTTTAAAGGGTACACGGTCCTTGATATAGGAGATAAAATCAAGGATTTGAAACTTATGAAGGGACGAAAGATTGTAGAGAGCCTCTAACGCTGTATCTGCAAGACATGGTTCAATTATACAGACTAATATATTATATTATTATATAGTATTATGTAATGTATTCAAAAATCGCTCTGTTTTCCCAGAATTTTATCAGGTCTTTTATAAGCCTTCTGTTTCCAAATCACTGTACGTTCTGCGGTGTACTGCTCGAGAGGAGTGCCTGCATATGTGATAACTGTCTAAAAGAAGTTGGAATCATCGATAAGGTGGTATGTAAGCGGTGCGGCGCGCCTGTAAAGCATGAATTCGAGGTACATGTCTGTTCACAGTGTGAGGGTATTGCTTTCGGATTTCGTATGAACGAATCGCTGGGAGTGTATACGGGAACGCTGCAAGAGCTCATTCATCAATACAAGTTTGGGAAAAGAAGATCGTTGTACAGCCTTTTTTCTGATTTAATTATAAGATATAAAAATCAATACATCTTTGATCACGAGATTCTTCTACCCATGCCGTTGACAAGAACAAGGTATTCTGAAAGGGGGTTTAATCAGTCATACCTCATCGCTAGGGAAGTATCCTGTAAACTTCAGGTAACCTTTTATGGAGATATTATTAGAAGAGAGGGAGACTCCAGACCTCAGAGTAGTATTCAGTCCAGAAAAGATAGATGGTTAAACATATCTGACCAGTTTGCGGTGAAGGGTCGGTGGAGAGACAAAATTACAGGAAGAAACGTTCTTTTATTTGATGATGTGCTTACAACCGGTGCAACTGCTTCAGCGTGTGCCCGTATGCTATATAGAGAAGGAGCTCGCAATGTGGATGTTCTTACATTGGGAAGAGCTTTAATGGAACCCGGTGATGTTTACTTTTAAATAAATCGGTCGATAATTAGTTCATAGTTAATATAAGGTACTCAAATGTCAAGACTTATACTTCGATATCCAGATAATGTGGTGAGAGAAGTTGAGTTTAGTAAACCAAACTACAAGATTGGTACAGATCCCGATAACGACCTCATTTTAGAAAGCGATGAAGTAGAGGCACACCAGGCTGAAATAGATACGATGGAGGGCGCCTTTTCAATTGTCGACGTGTCTGAGAGTAAAACCACGACTGTGAATGGGAAGCAGATTGAGAGGGTCAATCTCAATTATGGAGACAGGATTTCCTTCGGTCCCATTATAGGACTCTTTTATCCTCCCAAAGAAAGTAAGGTAGGACCTAAAACAAAGCTTTTTCTCTACTTGCTTGCAGGGGGGCTCGTCATAGTCTGCTCTATTGTCTTCTTTTTCTTTATAACCAGCAGAAGGCTTTCCAGTGTGGTTTCAACTCAGGTAGAGCCCCTTGTGACTGAAGAAAGTGCAGTGCGTGGAGAACCTGAAGAGCAAATCAGAGAAGAGAAAAGGAGGTTTCCTGCTGAGGCAGAGGAGATAGAAAGCATTGAAAAAAGGACTGAGAGGGGTTTTCTTTTCATAAAGAAAAGAAATGCGGTACCTCTTATCCTTCCTGAACCCGATTTAGAAACCATTCAGACGCGGAGCAGTATCGCAATACCACAGGGAGTGAGAAAGCTTTTTTTTAAGAAAATACATGTGGTTGTTGAAGAAAGCATATCTGCGGAAGAAGAGATAGCTACTGAGGAAGAGCTATTCGAGACCCCGCGGACCGAAGGTCCGCGGACTGAGAGTCCGGAGGAAGAAGTATTCCCGGAGACAACTCTGGAAACGGGTGAGCTTTCTGAGTTTATACCTGAAGAGGAAGAGTTTGAAGAGTTTATGGAGGAACTCGTAGAGGAGGAGAATTTTCTTTCAAAAGCATTTTCACCAATAAAAAAATTATTTGGCGGTAGAGAGGAAGCTCCTAGCTTTATCGAAGAGGAGTTCAAAGAAGAAGGTGTGGAAGCAGTGGCCGGTGTGTCAGCCATTGAGGCTACAGGTATTAGGGGTGAAGAGGAAAAGCCCTTACCCGAGGATATAAGACGCATCGCCCATCCCCTTGCGATATTAAGGTCAACGGATGTGCAGGCAGTGCTCAAGTCCGATTTTGGAGAAAAACCAATATACAGCGAGACCGAATTACAGGAGTTTAAGACAAGAGATATATTAGGCTCGGTATCTCTCTCTCAAAGAGAGACACTGGGAGCGAGCCTTATTTGGAGCTACCCGCAGGAGAGGGAGGAGAGGGATATAATAATCCGTACAGGTGCAATCGGTAAGATAGATGAGGATAAGTCCTATGATTTTCTTTTTGGAACGAAAAATGGCAATTTTGTAGCTTTAAAAGGAGCAACAGGAATCCCAATTGTTTCTCAAAGCTTTGAAAAACCTTTTTATTCACCAATTGCAACGGATGTGGATGGTAATAGCACTGATGATATTATTCTTGTGTTTGAAGATGGGGATATTGGGGCTTATACGAGGGCTTTGGAACGGATATGGTTATACGAGGGTAAGGATAGAATCACCTCTCTACCACTTCTAATAGATATTAATAGAGACAGAATCAATGATGTGGTGTTTACTACCCTGGGAATGGATATTGTTGCGCTCGATGGAAGCTCTGGATTTGAGCTCTGGAGGTTTTTTGATGCAGAGAGTGAAACGGTGCACTCTCCTGTTGGAATAAAGCTCAACAAAGACTCGGTACATGATGTTCTTTTCATAACCAATAACGGATTTCTGTATGCTATTGATGGAAAAACAGGCTGGGGATTGTGGAAGAAGAGTTGTTTTGGAAAACCAGCCGGGGGATGCACTGTAGCTGATCTGAATGGAGACAATCAACCTGATATCGTGTGCTTAACAAGAAAAGGAATTCTCTCATCGTACACTGCACAAGGTGAGCTGCTTTTTTCTTCAGAACTCGGAGAGGACTACATTACTTCTCCGTCCATCGGGGATGTAGATGGTGACAAGAATAAAGAAATTGTCCTCATAAACCATGAAGGCACTATAAGGGTGTTGGAGGGGAAAACTCGAAGGGAGAAGTGGAAATTTGAGACTGAAGATGGAACAACACTTGGAAGAATTGCTCTTGTGGATATGAACACAGATGGTGGTCTTGACGTTGTTTATACCTCGATGTCAGGTCTGCTCCTTGTCATTAATGGAAAAACAGGAACGCAAATGGCTCAGTATAACTACGGAGATTACATTCTTTCAACACCTATAGTGTATGATTTAAATAGGGATAGGATTCTTGAAATTACTGCAGGTACCTATGGAGGTGACATTATCAGTGTTAAGATTGCGGGAGTATCAAGCAGGTTTTTTTCATTTAGAAAATCCTATTGGTCTTCTGTTAATCATGACATCAGAAACACAGGATGCTCACCGTTCACATATGACTTAACATTCTGGAATTGATGAAATGAGAAGAGCTCTACTCATAGTCTATTTGAGTGTGTTCTGTTTTCTTTTTTTACCGCTCTTCGCCTCGGGTAAAAAGGAGAAGAAGGAGGCTCCAGAAATATCCGTAGAAGGAAAACAGATATTCACAGCTCCCATTGTTGTACCGGAAGAGCCTTCTCCGGTTAAAGAAAAAAAAGAGAAACTAAAAGGTGGGATAATAAGCGGGAGGATTGTTGACGAAACAGGAAGTCCTGCCGCTGACGTTGAAGTGGTGTGTGTTGATGAGGAAGGAGCAACTGTTGCCAGGACGTTCACCGATGCCCAGGGGAATTATATATTTGAAAATATTTCCAAGGGAGATTACACAATAACAGTGAACTACAGCGGTTTCACTGGGCCCATTGAAATTAAGTTCAAAGGCGATGAAAAATTACCGGATAGTCCTGCCGGGATAAAATTATACGAAACTCATAGAGATATTCGTACCCACAGTTCAATATATGCATTCTGGGAAACTGTGCCTGGAGCGCTTGCGTACAGATGCGAACTATACATTGAGGGACAGGATGTCCCGCTTGTAAGATATCCTGATATAAAGCAAAATTTCTGCGAGTTTGGAAATTTAGAGGAAGATACCATATATGAAGTAAGGGTGTATTCTAAAAACGAGAGGGGGTATTCTGAACTGTATACTTCCGCTGGGATTCAAACAATCAATAAACCTCCTCTTCCTCCTTTCGGGCTTGGTGTGACCTATGGGAAGAACAACAGAATTGATCTGATTTGGGACAGCACAAGGGCGGACGATCTGAAAGGGTACGTCCTGCAGGTGAGAAAGGAGAAAGGTGAATATCTCTATTACAGTAGAGAGGGTCTGACCTCTGATAGGAATAAGGCTTATATCATAGAATACTCGGGTCATGGACCCCACAGCTTCAGCATCGCAGAGCGTATTGATAATACTCCGATTATTGAGAATGCAGTTCCATATTCCTTCAGGGTGCTGGTGGTTGATAAAAACGGGACCTTTAGTAGGCCTTCAACGGCTGTTGGCGGTATCGTTCTTGAAGACACAATCCCTCCGCATCCTCCAAAAAACATAAAGTATGAGTTCAGAGGTACTGATCGACTAAGAATCAGCTGGGAAACAGATGATAGGGATATTGAAAAATTCGTTCTGTATTACGGTGTAAGCAAAGATCGTTGGGACGGTGTTGTATCTACTGGAAAAACTTACTACGACCTGATAATTAACAGTGAAAAGTTGCGGGACAAGGAACTCCTGATTAGTATAATGGCGGTGGACAGAGCAGGCAATGAAAGCGGATACAAACCCTTTTTTAAAAAAACATCTGTAATGAAGAACGAGAGTGTAACAGAGGATATAGTGCTTTCTGAAAATAATATTTACAAGGATTACTCAGTAGCCATCAAACAGCCTGCTCGTGCGGCTGAAAAGAGGATCGTAGTTGAAAAGAGTGTACCTCCACCCCCGGTCCGGTCGCGGACCTACGGGTTTGAAACTTTAAAGAAGAATGGCTATGTAGTGAAAAAAGGGGAAACCGCAACTTTAATCGGGAAAATACGCATACCTGAAAATGTTTATATTCAGGTAAAATCTGGGGGAACACTCGTAATTGAGGATGCAATGCTCAAACCTGCGAATACGAAATGGGGTGGTATACAGTACTTAGCGGGTGCTGCAGGCAAAATCATGAATACTGAGCTTGCGGGTGCTGCTGTGGCTGTGGCTATTTTGAATAACGAAAACGGAATTAGGCTCCAAAACGTTGAGGTTTCCGAAACCAAAGAGATAGGAATACACATAAAAAACAGCAGGTCTGAGCTCTCTTTGCTGAGTGTGATGGACAATCCGATTGGATTATACATTGAAAACAGTAGAGTGCGTGTATCAAACTCAATATTCGAAAAAAATGAAAAGGGAATACTTTCACAAAATTACAGTCTCTATATCGTCGATACGCAACTTAATAACAATACCGTATATGGTCTCAGATTGTATGGTGGTGGAAAGGTGGTGAGGTGCTCCTTTAAGTATAATCTTGCCGGGGTCGTGCTTGAATCAGGAAAAGGAAGGGCTGAGCTTGCAGAAAACATTGTTGAACTCAACCGAATGGATGGTATTGTGCTAAATACATCTCTTGCTGAGATCAGACAGAATCTTATCGCAAATAACGGGAGACATGGAATTTATCTCAAAGAAGGCTCAAATCCAAATATCGTTGAAAATGACATCATCAGTAACAGGGATTACGCAGTCATTGGGGGAGGAAGAGTGATGAACTGTTATATTGCTTATAACAATGGAAGTACCTACATTGACGACACCAGCGAAAAGGGGCGTCCTGACAATGTCTTCAGCTCTTCCTCTTCGGGGCTCATAAAGCAAGTATTTAATGTTGATTACATCAATGCTCTTGCGATGACCTCTGTTCTCAGATAAAATAGGAATATTCTTGCAATAAAGCTGGGGAAATAAAATTATAGTGTTAAAAAGCGGATAATGTAAAGATGGACATACAGAGCCGATTAGATACTCTCATTCATTATATAAGACGATCAAGGAGAAGAATATCCGCGTCTGCGTTCTTCATTGCCCTTATTGCTCTCATCCTATTCATTTCCGGTTCTTATTATTTCTTATTCTTTTATTATGAAAAGATTACACAGCAGTATTATGAATCATTGATGAGGAACGTATCTATCTTTCAGCAATCAATAATTAGAAAAGAATCCTACTGGGAGGATTTGAAAAACATCTGTACATCGCTGAAGACAAATAAAGGCTTAATTGATGTCTGGTGTACAGACAGGTTTGGAAAACTTATCTATCATACCGATGAGAATGTTTATAATGAGTACAAATCGAAAAGACTATCATCAGACTATTACGAAAGTATTAATCATATATGGGAATTTCAAGACGGATATCCTGTTGTGAACCGCCAGCAACCCCACAGCCTGATTGTATACCGTCTATCAATTCCAATTTATGCATTTGGAGAGGAGCTCCACGATTTTGTTCTCGGTATGGATGTAAAAAGATTTATACTCCTTCCAGAAAAAACATCTCGTATACTCATTTTTATAATAGGATACGTGGTAGTATCAATAGTACTTCTTTATGTGCCGCTTTTTCTCTGGTTTCGCTCCCGTTTCACTAAGATGATATCTCAGACCCGTCTTGTTATCGGTACTATACAGATTGATGCAAAGAAAACGGCTCCAAGTGAAGCTGTGCATGAGCCTGAAGAAAGAGCACCTGTTCCTGTTGAAACAGATCATGCAGATGTAGAAGCCCCAGCTGAAAGGAGAGCCATAATTCAGGAAGAAGAAGTAGAGGAATGGGTGGAAAAGGAGATCCAGCCCGCTCGGGAAACCAAAGAACCTTCTGAAGAAGCTCCAGTCGAAGAAGAAGAGAAGGTTTATGAGCCCGCTATAGCAGCTATTAAAGAAGGTGAAACAGCGGAGGAAATGATTGAAGAAAGATTACGAACAAATCCTCTCATTCTTTTAATGGACAAGAAGGGGGATCTTTTCAGGAAACAGGATGTTGACCTCAGCTTTATACAGGTATCGAGCTTTGTGTATCATTCAAAAAGCTCAAATGGAAGTTACCTCTCATATTATCAAAATAATAGTAATCACCTCTATACAATATTCTCTTATCCAGATGTAAATCCCAAGTTTGCGGCAGACCAATTGACTTCTATTACTGAGCATTTTCGTTCATGGGAGGATACCGAGCCGTCGATCAAGAACATATTAAAAACTGTTAATACCTACTGTCTTGAAAACAATCTGCATATTGATGCATCCTGTGTGCTTATAAAGGAGGATGATAAAAAAGTAGATTATTCTTCATGCGGGAAAGGTCAGGCTATATATGTAAAAAAGGAAGAAGATATTGTAAAAGATTTAAATTTGGATTTGGTTGCATTGGGAATACTAACTGATGAACAGTTTGAAGAAGCTTTCTCATATGCTGAAATAGATTTTGTGGGCGGTGACGTTTTCATTTTACTTCCTCAAAACGCTCCCGAAATCATGGTTGAGGAGGAGAGCCTATTATATCTCATTAAACACATCGTTCTTGAAAAACGACAGCTTAGTGCCCGGGAAATTTCAGATGAAATAAATATAAAAATTAATGAGTTTAGGAAAAGGGAAAGGAAGATACCTGAGACAGGATTTGCGGTTTTTAAATTCCTGTGATTTTTCTTGACATTACTAACTTCTTTTATTATTATTTTTATAACTCAATTCGACAGCTTATACGTGTATGCTAGAAGAGTCGCGATGTCGACTCTTTTTTTATTGTAATTTTTATATCACGTTCTCACGTATTATGGATGATATAGAAGAGGTACTACTGAAAGAGCTCAAAAAGGTATCTGATCCCTTAGATATCAAAATAGTTGAGCTTGTGGTAAAAAAGGGAAAAGGTGGTTTGAATATACAAGCGATTATATATAAGGATGAGGGTGTTACTATAGGCGATTGCGAAAGAATATCAAATCTGTTTAACAGCCGTCTGTCCTTATTACGCAATATTGAAGAGGAAAATTACAATCTTCAGGTATCATCCCCAGGATTGTACAGGGTATTTAAAGATCAAAAGGAGTATGACATCTTTAAATCACGGCCCGTAAAGATAATATTGAAGGAACCTCTCGATTCAGGTGGTAAAGTAACCGTGCTTGAAGGAGAACTATTGGGTATAAAAGATGATATTGTAGCTATAGAGGTTGAGGGTAAACAGCTCAATATACCTCTGAATAGAATAAGCAAAACTAAATTAAATGGATGATGTATTGGAGGAGATATGGCAAACGAGTTTGCAGAAGCTGTAAAACAGCTCGTTGCTGACAAGGGTATTTCTGAAGATTTGATTTTAAAAACAATAGAGATGGCCCTCCTTGCAGCATACAAAAAGAGATTTGGTACAACATCAAATGCAGAGACCTATTTGGATGAAGAAAATCATTTAGTAAAGATTTACTCGAAGAAAGAGATAGTTGAGAAGGTAAAAAATCCCGTGTTTGAAATAGGATTTGAAGAAGCGAAGAAATTACACTCAGGAGCTGAAATCGGCGANGAGCTTTTAATTGAGATAAAACCGGAAGATTTTGGGAGAATTGCAGCACAAACTGCCAAGCAGGTAGTAAGGCAGAGGCTGAAAGAGATTGAAAAGGATGTTGTTTTTAATGAGTATAAGCAGCGTGAAGGAGAAATGATTGTTGGCTATTTCCAGAGGGAANGNGCTGGAACCATTTATGTGAATTTGGGTAAGGCAGAAGGTATAATGCCGAANAGTCAGCAGTCTCCNAGGGAGCATTATACGGTAGGNGACAGAATAAAAGCGCTGCTTCTGGAAGTGAGAAAGGAGACAAAAGGTCCNCAAATCNTNCTTTCGAGGAGTCACCCTGCTTTTGTGAAAAAGATATTCGAACTGGAAGTTCCTGAGATCGCAGATGGCACGATCGTAATTAAAGATATTGTACGCGATCCAGGATATAGAACCAAGGTGGCGGTATATTCACCAAGAGACGAAATAGATCCAGTTGGTGCGTGCGTTGGACTCAAGGGGATACGTATTCAGGCAATCGTGGGCGAGCTTGAAGGAGAGAAGATCGATATCATTAAATGGGACCCCGATATGAAAAAATATGTTGCATACGCAATGAATCCAGTAAAAATCTCAAGAATTTTTTTCATAGATGAGGAGAATAAAGAGGCACTGATAGTCGTATCCGAGACGCAGCTCGCGATTGCAATAGGACGACAGGGACAAAACATACGTTTAATTTCGAAACTAGTTGGGTGGAAACTTGATGTGATTACTGAAGCTGATTTTGAAAAATCTGAGTATGCAGAATATGCGCGAAAGGCTGCTAATGAGCTGTTTGGTGTAGGTGAAGAGGAAGCAGAGGCTGAGGTTACGTCTCTTAAAGACATTCCTGGAATTGATAGCCAGACACTCGAGGTGCTTGAAAAGGCCGGATTTTTAAATATTGAGGATATAATTGATAAAGATACCCAAACCCTTGCAAAGATCGAAGGTATGAATGAGGAAATGGCTGCCAGAGTGGTTAAGACTATTTCTGAAAGTGTCGAGGTTGTTGAAGAGGAGGTAGTAAAAACCGAAGAAGGAGAAGTAAAGACTGAGGAAATCAGTGAGCTAGAGTATTACGAGTGCCCGAACTGTGGTTCTCAAATAACTGAGGACATGGAAAAATGCCCCTCCTGTGGTGTAGAGCTTGAATTCAAGGAAGAGGAGGAATGAATTTTGTTGTTTTGAATACATAAAATGAATATTTTCAAATGAATACACGGTGTTAAGTTAATTTTTTATTTCTTTTACAACTAGCTTTTCAATTTTGAGGGATGCAATGAAGATCAGTGAGTTAGCAAAGAATCAAGAGCTTACAACCGAGGAAGTGCTAAAAGTATTGGATACCCTTGGTATTAAAAATAAAAAGTCTTCGAGTAAGCTCAATGAAAGAGAACTGGATGATATACGTCATTATATCGAAAAAAATATCAATAAAAAACCAGAAGTTGCGCTCATAAAGAAAAAACCAAAGGTCGAAGAAGAAGAACATAAGAAGATAGTAATAAAGAAAAAGAAGGTAATTATTCTTAAAAAGCCACACAAGGCTCAAGCCCCTGAAAAAGAACCTGCTCAGGCCCGCAAGCTTGGAAGAGTCAGCACAGTAAAAGAAAAGCCAAAAGGGAAAGTATCTAGAGAAAAAGTTAAACAAGTAGAAGTAGAGAAAAAGCAAAAGGTTACACCGAAAGAAGAAAAAAAGTCTGTTTACAGACTCAAAGAGAAGAAGCCTCTAAAGCCTGAGGAAAAGGAAGTAGGAAAGAAGCCTCCGAGGGATAGGAGAAGGTTTGATTTCAGGAAAGAGAAGAGAATGGCAGAAGAGGAGGAGATCAATCTGGATAAAATCCTCCAGCAAAAAAAGAAAGAGGTAAAAGCTGCCGCTGTAAGTCCTGTCCCGAAGCAGATAGAGATTCTCGAAACGATTACAGTTGGTGAGCTTGCCCGTAAGATGAACCTGAAGGCCAGTGAGCTTATATCGAAATTGATCTCACTCGGTGTTATGGCTCGGATAAATGATCAGATAGATGCAGAGACTGCTACTCTTGTCGCATCCGAGTACGACTGCGAAACTAAAGTAATTTCACTCTATGAAGAGACAGTTATAGAAGATGAAGAGGACAAACTCGAGGACTTGCAGCCAAGATCACCTGTAGTGACAATAATGGGACATGTGGATCATGGAAAAACAAAGCTTCTCGATGCAATAAGAAATACGAACGTTGTTGATACAGAAATCGGAGGAATTACACAGCATATAGGAGCCTATAAAGTTTCACTTCATGACAATAAGATAGTATTTCTCGATACCCCAGGTCATGAAGCATTCACGATGATGCGGGCACGGGGTGCGAAGGTAACCGATATAGTGGTGCTTGTCGTTGCAGCCGATGATGGAGTAATGCCTCAAACCATCGAAGCTATAAGTCATGCAAAAGAGGCGAGTGTACCTATCGTTGTTGCAATAAACAAAATAGATATTCATAGTGCAAACCCCGATAAAGTGAGAAATGAGCTTGCAGAGCGAGGGCTTGTCCCAGAAGAGTGGGGCGGAGATGTTCTGATGGTTGAGGTATCCGCTCTTAAAAAGACCGGGATTGATAGTCTGCTTGAAGCGATATTACTCCAGGCCGACATGCTCGATATGAAGGCAAATCCAGACAGATCAGCACAAGGAACAATAATAGAATCGAAAATTGATACTGGCAGGGGTATCGTAGCAACCGTGTTGATAAGAAAAGGCACATTAACACTACAGGACCCCTTTGTTGCCGGTGTGTATCCGGGTAGGGTGAGGGCAATGTTTGATGAAAATGGGAACGCGGTGGCTAGCGCAGGACCATCTGATCCTGTTGAAGTAATCGGTTTTTCAGGGCTCCCTACTGCTGGAGATCCCTTTCAGGTAACAGTTAGTGAAAAAGTTGCCAAACAGATAGGTCAGAAACGGCAGGAGCTTAAGCGACTTGAGGAATCACGTGATGTGAAGAAAGTTACACTGGAAAATTTGTATGAACAGATAAAAGAGGGAGAAATACAGGAACTGAAAGTAATCATAAAAGCTGATGTACAGGGTTCTGTTGAAGCATTGAAAGACTCCCTGGAGAAGCTTTCAACGTCTCAGGTAAGGCTCAATTGTATCCATGAGGGAGTGGGGGCAATAAATGAAACCGACGTAGGGCTTGCTTCCGCATCCAATGCGATCATTATCGGATTTCGAGTACGACCAAATATAAAGGCCGCTGCTCTTGCAAAGAAAGAGAAGGTAGACATACGAAGATACGGAATTATCTACGATGTTATTGAAGATGTAAAATCTGCGATGGAGGGACTGCTTGCTCCAGAGCTGAGGGAAGAAATAGTGGGCAACGCAGAGGTGAAGAGAGTATTTCGAGTTCCGAGAGTCGGCAATATTGCAGGTTCCTTTGTGATTACCGGAAAAATTGCACGTGGGGATAATGTAAGGATTATACGTGATGGTATTGAAATATATACGGGGAAAATAGCAGGGTTGAAGCGGTTTAAAGACGATGTAAAAGAAGTTGCCTCTGGGTTTGAGTGTGGCATAAAGATTGAGAACTTTGAGGATATCAAAGAAGGCGATGTGATTGAGGCATTTGTTATTCATGAGATAGCCCAGAAGCTGGATGCAACCACATGAGTAAGGGGAAGCGATGTGGATATCAGATCAAGAAAATTGGAAGAATTGATAAAGATAAAGCTTTCCCTTCTCCTCGTTAAGGGTTTAAAAGATCCACGTCTTGAATCTTTCATTACGATTCTGGATGTAAGCCTCGCCAAAGATAAAAGAAGCGCAAAGGTTACCGTTTCTGTTATCGGGTCTGAAAAGGAAAAGGAAAATGTTATCCGTGGACTTGAGAGCGCTCGTGGGTATATTCAGATGAGGCTTGCGAAGGAATTGAGAGTAAAGTATATCCCCCATCTATTTTTTAAGCTCGATGATAAAACCGAAGAGCGTGTAAGACTGGTTCACCGACTTGTGGAATTGGAAAGAAGTGAAGAGAGCGAAGTAAATGGAAATGAATAACCTACACTAATAAATCACCGGTCCAGTAATGTTAAAAAAAGGGAATAAAAATGATATATGGAAACTCATTACAGGCTCCCAGGTCGTAGTCCTTACAACCCATGTACGTCCTGATGGTGATGGAATAGCATCAGAACTTGCCCTCTACAAAATATTAAAGTCTCTAAAAAAGGATGTTTACATACTTAACCAGGATAAAACTCCAGATATGTATGCATGGCTGCCAGGGGCTGAGAACATACTCACTCTTGGAAAAAAGGATTTTTTTAAGCTGGGATCAATTGACCTGACAGTTATCCTTGACTGTTCGAGCAGGGATAGAATTGGTGCAGTTTATGAGCATATCAAAGATTCTAAAAAAATTATCAGTCTCGATCATCATGAGGAATCGGAGTGCTGGAGTGACAGCTGCTATGTAGATACTGGGGCTTCCAGCATCGGAGAGCTTCTGTTTTATTTTATTCCTAATATCAAGCAATACCTTGATGAAACAGTTGCCACGTGCATCTATGTGTCAATTTTAACTGATACTGGCTCTTTTGCATTCTCAAATACAACAAAGAAAGTTTTCCAGATAGTATCTACCCTCATGAACTACGGTGTTAAACCGGATTACGCTTTTCAAATGACTTATAATCAAAAGAGTATTCGTCATTTTCGTCTATTGGGCAAAGCACTTGAACGTTTAGAGACGGATGAATCGGGAAAGATTGTGTGGGTCCTTCTTCCCCTGTCCATATATCATGAAACCGGTGCCGCGAATGAGGATAATGAAGGAATACTTGAAGTGATAAGAGGATTGAAGAATTGCGAGCTCATTATCATGTTGAGACAGCTTGATCAGGATCGTGTAAAGGGGAGTCTAAGGTCTACAAATAACGTTAATTGCAGTTACCTTGCAAAAACTTTTAGTGGGGGTGGGCATTTAAAAGCAAGTGGTTTTGTTGTTAGGGGGGATGTAAGTGAGATTGGGCCTTTAATAGTGAGAAAAATTGTTGGAGAAGTAAAGGGCCAGGGATGGATATAGACGGGGTACTGTTGCTCGATAAAGATGTGGGGATGACTTCCTTTGAGGCGGTACGTAAAGTAAAGAGGCGGCTGGACGTAAAAAAAGTGGGACATACAGGGACCCTTGATAAAGCGGCCTCTGGCCTGCTAATTTTGTGTCTGGGTAAGGCGACAGGAGTGCAAAATCTCCTCACGAGTAAGTTTAAACGGTACCGTGCGACGGTCGTTCTTGGCCTTGAAACTGATACTCTCGATAGATACGGGAAGGTAATCAAGAAACAGCCTGCGAGTAAGATCACGTCTGTTGATATACAGAACGTATTGAAGAAGTTTCTAGGAAAGACTAAACAAATCCCTCCAGCTTTTTCTGCGATACATAAAAACGGTAAAAGATTGTATAGAAGGGTATTAGATGGTGAAAGGGTAGAGATAGAACCCCGCGAGATAGAGATTAAAGAATTACGATTGTTAAAAGCTGAAAAGGAGAGTTTCACTTTTGAGGTGCTCGCTTCAAAAGGAACCTATATAAGGTCTCTTGGGAGGGATATTACATATGCATTGGGCACCTGTGGGTATCTTACAGACCTTAGAAGGCTGGAAATTGGCAGGTTCTCTGTCGAGAATGCAGTCCGGTTACAGGAAATCGATAAAAACACAAGAATTATTCCGATACAGGAGGCGCTCGCAGATATACCTCAGATCACGGTTGATTCAGGGAAGCTGAACTATATCAAGAATGGTGTTTCTCCAGTAAAAGTACTCGAGGATTTTCGGTGGCAGGCTTTAAACCCTGGATACTACCGGGTTAAATTCGATGATATTCTCCTTGCAATTATTGAAAAAAACAAAACACTCAAATATTTCAAAGTGTTCAAAGATCCCCTTTAAGTTAATACCTGAAAATAGGAAATAGAGGGCAGTACTTTAGTTTGTAGTGAGCGAGTACGACATTGTACATAATAGAAAATATAAGACGCATTGAACCTTTCCATGGCAGGGTGGGGCTCAGTATTGGAAATTTTGAGGGTTTCCACAGGGGACATGTGAAGATAATTAAACGTCTTATCAATGAATGTAAAAAGTTGAAACTCTTTTCAGCAGTAATTACTTTTAAGCAGCATCCCCTCAAGGTATTGAGCGGTTATGAACCCGAGAAACTCTGCGCAGCAGCCGACAAAATATGGTGCTTTAAAAAGTCAGGAATAGATCTGCTCATCTACATTGATTTTTCACCTGAATTTTCAGCCACCTCCCCATTAGATTTTCTTATACAATTAAGAAAAAGTCTTTCTCCTCGAATATTGTGTCTTGGGAGCAGTTTTAGATTCGGTAAAAATAATGAAGGAAACCTCCAATTACTTTTAGATACTTCCGAGGAATTCCAGTATAAGCTCATATCCGTTGATGAGGTGCTGTATCTTGGTAAGCCGGTTTCAAGCACAAGGATCAGAAATGCTATAAAAGAGGGAAAAATCAAGCTCGCTACGGACCTGCTCGGGCGACAGTACTCTGTTTATCTTGTAGCAGAATCTGGAAACACACTGATGAAAACATTTATTTCTAACGTGGCGGTACCGTTGACAGGTAGATACTCTGGAAAAATCGAAGGATTGACAACAAAAGAGCTCCGCAGTGAAA